>JGI10216J12902_103290104_pt1 | contig 22097 bp, 50 predicted proteins | sample KanNatreferecore_FD_12902 | JGI IMG/M metagenome (IMG submission 12902)
ACTACCGTTGTGGCATAAGGAAAGGAGCCGTTCATGGCGAACGCTGAGGTACCGGCCGAGCTTGCCGACGAGATCGAGGTCGTGCTGCGCCAAGCGAAGACCACCAAGTGGAACACCGTCCGGCACATGCCGCGTATCGAGGTGTACCGCGTGATGGTCGAGTGCGGCCTGGTCGACAGCGAGCCGAACAAGATTCCGCAGGTGACCGAGGCCGGCTGGCAGTGGCTCGCCGGGCGCGGCATCGAGTTCCCGGTCAACGGCGCGCCCATGATCACCGTATACCTGCGCTACGACTACGCCGGTACCAACCTCAAGCTCATCGAGATGGTCACGCCGCAGGACAGCGAGTGGCGGTCCTGGATGGAGCCCGGGGCCGTGAAGCTTCATCGCGAGATCTACCTCGACCTCAAGGCCGCGGCGGCGCGGATAGTCGAGATGGAGCAGCGAACGCTGCGCTTCCTGGACCTGTCGCAGCAGCACCGGCCCGAGCTGGCGACATGAACCTCGGGGCGGACTACAGCAAGGTGCTCTTCGGCCAGCACGCAGTGCACGTGCCCATGTGGATGTGGGTGCAGCACCAGGGCGACCTGGGCGGCGACACGACGGTGTCGTTCGTCGGGGCGTCGAGGGTCCGCGGCGATGCGCACCCGCTGCGCTACGGCTCTCAGCGCACGCACCAGCTGATACTCGGTGAGCTGCTCGTCCGGCCGCACCAGGTCGTGCACACCGACACCCACCGCGGACACGGCCTGGCCGGGCTGTTCAGCGAGGGCCCGTTCGAGCTGGATCGCCTGCTGCGCCAGGGCGACGGACTGCTGGACATCGGTGGCCGGGCAGCCGGCCGCGAGGGGAGGGACGCATGAGCCAGGACGCGCAGCAGCCGGAACAGCCGAAGCACCTGTACGAGGTTGACTACAGCAATGAGGTTGCGGTCACGGTCCACGCCGCTGGATGCGCCCACCGGCCGCAGAACGGGCGCTCGCGCCAGCCGCTTAAGTCGATGGACCTGAAGACGGCGCTGATCGAGGCCCAGTACCAGGGACAGTTGGAGCCCTCGGATTCGTGGGACCTCGGGTACACGAAGGCTGCCCCCTGCGCCAAGAGAGTCGCCGCCTCGTGAAGCCGACGCTGCGCAAGAACGGCATGCACATGCTCAGCGTCCGGACCGTGCACCACATTGACGGCTCGGACGTGGGCTGGTTGCTGTTCTGGTACACGGACCGCGAGAAGTGGGAGAACGGTGGTGATCTCACCCGCGCCGAGGCTGAGGAGATCATCCGAACCGGACTGTGGCTCGACGGCCAACACGCGCACCAAACCGAGCGCGACCCCGACGACTTCTACGGGCGGCAAGATCAGCGACAGATGTTCGCGTGGATCTTGCGGCAGCTGGAGCGGCTGTTCCCGGACTTGGTCGACGAAGCCCGGAAAGATTTCGCACCTGATGACGCTGAAGACGGGGAGGAGGAGGAGCTGTGAGCGAGTCTGTGCTGGAACGGCTGCTCGCCGACACCTACCCGGAGGTTCGCGCGGAGGGACGTTGCGACTACGGCGCCTGCACGGCAGGTGCGCAGTACCGCATCGAGCTGACCTGCGAGTGCAAGTTCATCCCGACCGAGACTTGCGGGCGGCACCTGCCTACCGCCTTGCGGATCATCGCCCAGGAACGGCAGGGCAGCCACCAGAACAGTGCGACGCTGCTCGTGACCGTGTTACGCCCGGGGAGGGCGACATGAACGAGATCGAGCGCGACATGCAGGACCGGCTGCGGCCGAGCGAGACGCAGCTGCTCATCGCCCAGGCCATCATCACGGCCAGCGGCGTCGAGGCCGTCATGGTGCCGATCGCGTTGCCCGGCAAGCAGCGAGGGCTGTGGATCGCGGGGCAGAAGGTCGAGCACCCGAACGGCTTCTGGCCCATCGACAAGCTCGACAGCGAGGGCTACAGCGCCGCTCGGGAGGTCGTGGACAAGGTGGCCGGTGAGTTCATGGGCGAGCAGGTCGGTGTGGCGGCCTACTGCGTGATCAGGCAGGGCGGCGACTTCTCGGTGTTCGAGGGCTTCCACGGCCGCCGGTTCCCGCACCAGGAGATGCCGCGCTTCTGACCGGCGACTTCCATCGATCGATTGAAGGGCAGATATGCACATCCACGCGAGCGCGCACAAGCGTGGCGACGAGCGCACCATGACGGTCACCCTCCGGGGCACCGACGATGACTTCATCGGCCTCATCGACGAGGGCTCGAACGCGAGCGGCGTGCTGGGCATGCTGACCGCGAAGATCGCCCAGGTGACGGGCCTGGTTGCAGAGCGCGCGGACGACCGGGCCATGGCCGCCCGCCTGCTGCGCCGCGCGGCCGAGATCCTGGAGCAGGACACCGCGTGAGCGACTGGATGAATATGCACCTGAGCCGCGCGGCCTGGGCGGTGAACTGCGAGGTCGATCCCGGGACCTTCAACGACCTGTTCGCCGCCGGCGGGGCGGACCGGGTGACCGCGATGGCGCTGCTGAGCGCCGCGAGTGACCTGGCCGGCGCCGAGGCCGTCCAGGACGGGATCGAGCAGGCCACCGAGGAGGTCGCCGAGCTGGCTGGTGAGGCGGTTGCCGGTGAGGCGGTGGTCATCGTGGCCGAGTACGAGGTGCGCCGGGCCGCGGCGATCGAGGTGCTCACCGCCCTTAAGCCGGCCCTCGTCGAGGCCAAGGTCTTCAAGGAGATCGCGTGAGCCTGTATGCCACCCGGCGCCAGGACGGGCGTAGACGCTTCACGATCAAGACTGAGCACGACCTGACCGGCGCCGACGTCATGGTCATGCTCGCCAAGCACTCGGCCCGGGGCTACGGCTACGTCGAGGGCAACTGGTTGACCGTCGGCGGCCTGGAGGAGATCATCCGCAAGGTCGTCACCGACCGCGGTGACGAGAGCTTCGCCGCCATCGACTGGTACCTCCACGACTCGGAAGCAGACGTGGCTCAGCTGTTCACCTGGGCGTATCGCGAGGTGAGCCGGCTGTACCCCCGGCTGCGCGACAACGCGATGGACACGATGGCCGCGAAGCTGGGTGTGAAGCTGTGAAGTCCAGGGTGTGAAGTACGTTGGCAGCTGTGGAGGGTGGCGAGTTCATCTGGTGCGAGGTGTGCCATGAACGTGTCTGGCGCGCGGCAGCACAGCTGAGCAACAACACGCCTCCGAGGTACTGCGATCGGAAATCGTGCCGAACCAAGGCCCGGAGGGCTCGTCGGGTGGCCGAGTGCGAGGCGTGCGGCCGGACTGTCGTGGGCGTCGGTTCGCGGGGAAAGCTAGCGAAGCGGATGTGCCCGGACTGCGCTGTGGTCGTGTGCCGCGGATGCCTGACGAAGATGCGGTTCCTCGACGTTAACCAGCTGGAGGAATTCGTCGCCGGCGAGGGTCTTCCCGTCGATGAGGTGCGGCCGTACAGCTGTGTGCTGTGCGGCGGTGTGCACTGGTCGCGGGATGGCACGTACAGGCACACGCCGGAGCGGGAAGCGGTTTTGCTGTTGGTGCTCGATCGGGTGCGCGCGGGCCTCTATCGGCTGCCGGCCGACCGGCACGGACCGGCGACGTTGTAAGGTAGGCGTCCGCCGGCCGTCTTCCCGGATGGGTGCGCGCCGGCAGTCGGCCCTGGTCATGAAGTCTTCCCGGATGGGTGCCTGACCAGGGCCTCGTGCTGTCCAACCAGAGGACAGACGAGGTATGGTCTGACACGTCAGACTAACTTCATGAACATCAAGCAGATCCGCTGGCCTCGCGAGGATGAGCGGCCCGCCGTGCTCGTCGGCCTCACGACACAGGACGTGATGACCGGGCTGCAGGTACTTGGTAAGCGCCTGGCGATCATCCAGTGGGTTGGGGATCTGCGGGTGCACGTCTGGACCGTGGTCCAGACCTACGCCGAAGACGGCCTCCCGATCGTCGTCATGCTCACCCGCGACGACGACTCGTTCGTCTGGTGCATCCGGCTGGCACGGCCGCAAACGACCGAAGAGCACGAGTACTGGAGAGGACAGGTAGGGAGATGAGCGAGACTGTGGAGATCCCGGACCTCGCCAGCATGGACGCCGAGCAGATCAAGGCGTGGATGCTCTCGCTGAGCGAAGAGCAGCTGGCTGAGTGGTTCCTGAACAACGACCTCAGCGCGGTGCTGCGCAAGCTGCCGAGCGAATCGAGCCCCAGCCCGGTCGAGCTGGTGGGGCCGGTGCCTGAGGACAAGCTCGTCAGGGCGTCGTTCCGGATCGACTCCGGGACCCTGGCCTGGCTCGCCCAGGCCGCCGGCCGTGACCGGGAGGGTAAGTCGGGCATCGTGCGCCAGGCCCTGGCCGAGTTCCGTGCGCGTCACCCGGAGCTGGCGGCATGAGCGGGCCGCGTCGCGAGGATGTGCGGATCGGCGACGTGATCGAGGTTCCACAGGGCTTTGAGCACCGTGGATCGGCCCGGTATCGGATGCGCGTGGTGTCGATGAGCAGCTCCGGCATCGGCGGCGTGAAGGTCAAGATCGACGGTTCGACGATGCGGAACCGGCACGACGAGCCCATCGAATCCTCGGTGTCGTGGCACCAACTTCCCGAGGTGATCTTGCACAAGGAGGACCGGACATGACCTGGAGCAAGTTGAAGGGCGCACGATGAGCGACGACGAGCAGACCACCGAGAAGCCGCTGAACCTCGTCGAGGAGCGCTGGGCATACGCCGGGCGCCGGATCGCGGCGGACGGCACAGTCGCCTACGCGTGGGTCGAGGATGAGGGTCGAGGTAACACATATCTCCTCACCAAGAACTACAAGGCGGTCATCGGCTACGTCTACATCCGTAAGGTTCATCGCGCTGACAACGGCACGGCGTCGATCTACGGCGAACCGCAGATCACGGGGACTTCGTGGAGCGGTGCTGACCGCGTCGAGGACCCGCGGCCACAGTGGCAGGCGGCAGATGAGGCCGTCGGTCAGTTCCTCCTCCGCAAGCGGCTGCAGAATGCGGCGGCGAAGGAGGCCGGCGACCTCGACAAAATCATCGCGCCCTTGTTGCAGGCTGCCGCGCAGCTGCGTACGGCGCGCGAGCGTGACGCGATGACGGCCTACGTGATCGGTCAGATGAACAAGGTCTGGTACGTCGCCGGCCGATCGGGCATCGGCCGATGACCGGCCTCCAGTACCGCGAGCAGACTCCGAACTGGTACGTGGACTGAGGAGGCAGAGATGAGTGCGGAATTTACTGTTGTGGATGGCCTGGCTTGGTTGGGCATCTCGATGGAGACCTTGGAGCAGTCCAACGACATGCTGCGCGGCCGGCACGGCAACCCGATCGGGTCAGCGCTGCTCGACGCGCGGGAAGCGCAGGGCACCGACACGACGGCGGCTGAGGTGCTGGCCCGGCACAACATCGACCCGGCTGATCCGCTCGCGGCGGTGCGGGCGTATGACCGGCGACGTGCGCAGTTCGACGCCTGAGCGCCGGAGGGGGAGCGATGAACCAGTTCTGTCCCGACATCTGCCCAATGTGCAAGGCCGACCTGAAGTCCGACGGCTATCCCGTCGCCCACCAGGCCGACCCGGACGGCGAGATCTGTTTGTTCGAGTGGGACGTCCAGGGCGCCCTGGAGGCCGAGCTGCTGGAGGAGAGCCGTGAGCGACCCTGGGACTGACGACGTCACCTGGGAGGAGCGCGACGCGGACTGCGCGGACGTCGACCTGGCGCAGCAGTCCCTCGACGAGCTGATCGCGTCGCTGGTCAGGATCAGGGATCGGATGGGCGGTGACGTCGCGGTGTACGCGTGGGACCGCGGCATCGAGAAGTCCTTCATGCGGATCACGCCGACGCTTGATGATGCCGGTGAAGTGATGTTGAGCCTTCGAGAATTCTGATAACCCGGGTTATCAGTCAGCGACATGGTGCTTTCCCGGGGAAATGGCTACGGTCAGCGGCTATGACGAGGAGTGACATGGCGAACGATGTGGTCCTGACCTTCGAGGAAGGCGACGTGACCTTCACCTTGGAGCAGATGCCGGCTGAGCCCGGCTACCCCCAGGCGTTCGCCCTGCGCGTCGAGGGCCATGAGTTCGGGGCGGTGATCCATCAGTCCGGCAACATCTGCCAGGTTCGGCCGGTCGCGCCGGCAATGTGGTTCAACGACAGGCGTTGGCGCCGGACGTTCAGGGGCGAAATGACCCTGGAGCAGGCGGCGCACAGGGCTGCGAAGCACGTTCTGGCGCTCGTGGAACGGATGCGGTTCGATGACCCGACCGTTGCTGGCGATCCGGCCGAGGAGAAGCTTCCCGGAGTCCTCCGGGACAAGCTCACGTACCTGCGCGCTGCCCTTGCGGGCGCCCGTCAGGCCAAGGACGAGCTGGAAGCGAAGATGTACGGCCCGGTCGTGACCGACTCCGGCGCCCAGGTGGCGCTGCTGCACGACGGGAAAGCCAGACCGATGCCGCCTGGCGCGACCGTGCGCTTCGTGGTGCCATCCGGTGCGCTGCATGTTCGGGTGCGCGACGACGTTCTGGCAGTGACCGCGCAGGACGGAACGATCGTCGTGGTGCCCCTGTATGCGAACTGCGTGGCACTGTCAGTGCGCGACGCCTAATCAGATGATCGGCGACCTTGGATGGCAGGCATTACCGTAGGTCGATGAGTAGTGACCCGGATGACGTGATCAGCCCCGACTTCCCGGACGTCTCGGGGATGTCCCTGGCCCAGCTCTTCGAGTTGCGTGACGACCCGCAGATCCGGGCAGCGATCGAACGCCTCGTCGCATCCCGGCGCGACGACGAGGTCGAGGTGACCTACTGGCCTCCTCTGCCGGGTGATCCTGAGACTGAAACAGAAGCCGATAAGTAGTACGCGTACTACTGTCGAGCGTCCAGAGTTGGAGTAGAGCTGTGAGCGAACACCCGGCTGAAGATCAGAGCGATCTGGTGATCACCAGTGTCCGGCTGCCCCGTGCGATGCGCGACGAGCTGGAGCAGCTCGCGTCGCGCTACCGCTACGGTCGCAGCGGTATCATCCGGGAGGCCATCGAGGCGCACCTCGCTCAGCTCCGCCCGGAGGAGGCAGCGTAGATGGAGACCCGGTTCGTCGAAGCCGGCCAGGCCCCTGCGAAGGGCGGCAACTGGGGCCGGTTCATGGTCGCGCGCCTCACCACCGACGAGTGGCACCGGCCGAGCCACTTCCCGGACCGGGACCGCGCGGAGGCGGGCCTTCCGCCTCAGAAGATCATGCGCTCTACGGGCTGGCACTACACCGACGTCATCGTCTGGGACCTGGTGACCGGCGAGGGCGCCATGTTCGTACCCGGCGGCATCGCACAAGCCGACCTACAGAAGCACCAGATCTGGGTGTGCCCGATGTTCGAGCCGTTCCTGAGCTGGCTCTATGAGTTCATCGCCGAACACGGCGTCACCTGGTTGGAGGAGCTGCCGGCAGTCGTCACGTTGCCGGACGCGGCGTTTGACACGAGCGGGTACCGGCGGCCCGGACCCAAGACTGTGGCGATCTGATGTCCGACATCGGCGAGGCCGCGCTGCTGATCGCCGGGTACTGCTCGACCATGAGTCCGGAGGCGCTCATGGGCAGCCGTCGAGATCGGTGTGAGCTGCTCGTCGGCATCGGCAACACGCTCAAGGCCATCGACGACGTGTTGCGGGTGGCCAGTATCGCCGCGGTCGGCAACGACGAGGAACAACGCTTCCTGTCTGTAGCTCGCTTCTCGATGGAGACTCTCATCGATGCAGTCGGAGCGGCCGACGCAGCGGCGGGCAAAGCAGGTTGATGACCGTACATCCGGAGGAAGTTGTGACCAGCAAAGAACTGCCGACGCCGGGTAAGCCGTGGCGTGGCGGCGTCATCTCGGTGCCGGCCTTCCTCAACGGCTGCTCGGTGATCGCCAGCGTTGCCCGACCGACCACTCCCGGCGAGGACAGCCATCAATTCATGGCGGTGATCGTCGACGACGGCAAGCAGGGCGGCATCGAAGGCACGCTCGTCGTGGTGCAGGTGTCGTTCGGCACCGGCTACCGCATCCGCCTGAAGCAGCCCGGGTACACCAGTTACCAGGCCGCGGTGGCGGACATGTTGGCGCAGGCGGACATCGACAACCGCGCCGCCGAAGCACTGGCCGCGTCCGCCATGGATCGAGACGAGTACTTGCAACGACTGATGGAACAAGATCGGATGGGACACCAGCAGTGAGTGATCTGGAAGATGGCGACTTCTTCGACTTTGACGCGGCGGTACGCCGGCACCGCCAGCGTGGCTGGGTCGAGCGTGTTGAGCTGGGCGACATCCTCAGTCCCGAGAAGATGGAGGAGCGTGCCTGGCCTGAGACCCGGCGCCTGCTCGTCGAGCGATTGCGTGCGAGTGGCTGGCTGACTGACCGCGGGCCCAGGGACCGGTGCCTGCTCGCCGTGGACGAGATCGAGCGAGCGGAGTCGCTGGCTGATGCTGAGCTGCCATGGCAGCTCCTGGTACGCCAGGCCGACGAGGATCGCGTGTGGCTGGAGACCTACCGTGCCGTGGATGACGTCTCACGCAAGACCTGATCCCGGGCCGGCAATAGCGAGCACTGAAGGGCGGCCTGTCGACAGGCCGCCCTTCGCCGTGTCTACCTCCTAGGGGTGAATACCTGAACATTTCGGCTCGATCCCAGTAGTCACCGTACGTGGCGCCAGCGCTGCGAATAGTGATGACTAGTGGGAGGGCGCGTGCGACGTGTCTAAGGCAGAACTACTCGAACGCCAGAAGGTTGGCGTCAAACCACAGCGCGGCGCCGGCGGCAAGTTCGCGCCAAAACCCGAGGGCCCGGCCACAGTGCAGATCGCGGAGCCGATCCCGTCGATCGAGGTCGAGGACCCGGCAGCCCGTTACGTCGATGGCCTCAAGGTCGTCGAGACCGAGCCGGTCTACACCGGCCTGAAGCCCAAGCCCGGCTTCCCCCGCATCGCGCTCAAGACCATCGTCACGCTCGTCCTGGCCGACGACAGCAGGGTCTACGGCTGCGTCGAGTGCGACTTCGCGAACAAGGCCCGCGGCGAGGTCATGCGCCACCGTGCTGAGGCGCACGGCGCCAACCTCGGCGGTTGGGGCAGCCGCAGGAAGGGCGAGGCGACCGTCCCGCCGGCGGCGCTGAGCATGACCCTCGGCGAAGTCCTGGGGTTGTCGCAGAACCTGCAGGAGTACGCCATGATCATCGAGCGGCAGGAGGTGCGGATCGAGGAGCTGCGCGAGCGCGCCGAGGTGGCCGAGCGCCGGCTGCGCAAGATCGCCTTCCAGGTCGAGAAGGCGGGTCTCCGCTTCGCCTCTGAGGAGGACGCGTGAGCATCAAGCGCGCACCCAAGCGCTGGCGCATCGCAGCCGACGAGCGCACCAAGGCCATGCCCCTGACGGTCCTCACCTGCCGGGCCAACGGCCACCCCTGGGTCGAGGTGCCGCTCACCCCGGCCCGCAAGGAAGCGCTCATGGCCATCGGCCTGACCGAGCTGCTCGACGTGTGCATGCGCTGCGACCTGCCGCGGGTCCAGACCTACGAACTCGGCACCGGCCAGCAGCTGTCCAGCGACATCGACTACCGCAAGAACCCCGACTACCTGGTGAAGGAGAAAGGCTCCGGCAAACTCAGCCGCGGAGAGGCAAAGAAGGCGCTCTTGGTGCGCCGCATGCCAGAATTCGCCATGTGAGCGACAGCTACGACGAGTACGAGGAAGAGCAGCCCGCTGTAACGGTGGCCGACCCGGTCACCCGCACGGTGCGGCTGCTTTCTCGTCTCTGTGACACCTGCGTCATCTACGCCGACGACCGGATGCACCTCGGCGAGCGCCGCACCGAGTTCATCGACGGCGCACGAGCTGCCGGCAGCTTCGTCATCTGCCACGACACGCTGGGCACGGACACACCCGCCATCTGCCGGGGCTTCTGGAACCGGCATCGCAGCGGCAGTGCTGCGTGTCGTATCGCCGAGGGGTTCAACCTCGTTGTAGAGATCGACCCACCGAAGGAGGGAGCGCTTCCGCATGCGCGAGATCGAGCGCTTGGCCAAAGAGCAGGTGATCCAGGCCGTCGTGGAGGCTCATGAGCCGTACCCGCCGCCGGCGAGGTTCACTGAGGAACAGATCCGCGAGCTGGCCGTCGCCATCCTGCACGGCAAACTCATCCATGGCCTCATGATCGAGAGCGGCACGCTGCTGCTCGTGTTCCTGCCGCTGGCTCTGCTCGACTTCTCCAGAATGCCGGAGGCCGCCTGGCGCTTCTACGTCCCGTGCGGCGTCATCGGCCGAGATCACACCGCAGGCAGCATCAACGGATGGCCGATCTTCACCGAGTTCCGCTGGGTACACACGCACGACCTTGAGGCCGCCGTCTACGCGGCCGAGGCCATGCACAAGGCCCTCGCCGCGGTCGAGATCCCCACCCCGAGCGCATGACGCCGCCAGGAGCAGCAGTGACCCCCTCCTTGACGCCACCGATCACCGGCGCCGACCTCCCGCGCCTCGGCTGGCACCACAGCACCGACCTGGACCCGGCCAAGTTCGAACCTGTCACCTGTGTGCCGCGCGAGGACGTCTTCGAATTCTTCACCAAGCCAATGCCTGGCGGACTGTGGTGCTCCCCGATCCACGAAATCGACGGCATCGTGGGCAACGACTGGCTCACCGCACACGGCCACCGCCGGCACGAGGGAAAGCTCTGGGAGGTCATCCCCACTCCGGACGCCAAGATCTTCGTCATCGACCACAGCGGTGACCTGAACGTCGCCCTCGAACGCTGGCCTGACCCTCGTGACAGCGAGCCGATGGGCGAGGACCGGCCCTGGATAGACGCCTGGCGCACCGACGTCATCGACTGGCCGGCAATGGCCACTGACTTCGACGCCGTCATGGTCACTGCGCCGGCCCTGAGCCAGCTGAACCTACCCAACCCCAGCACCGACGTGCTCTTCGGGCTCCACGGCCCTCACAAGGCCCGCGAACGGCATCTGTGGGGCTGGGACGTCCCCACGGTGCTCTTCCTGCAGCCCACCTTCACCGTCGGACCCAGCCACCCGGCTGACCCCGAGACCGTCAGGCGATGGCGCACTGCGTTCCACGCGAAGGAGGAGGCCGAGGCCGTTAGGATTCGCGCCCAGATCATCGAGACGGCCGCCAAGCACGGCGTTGAACTCGACCCGCACTTGTTGCAGCTGCCGCCTGTCGGCTTCCTCATGGTCATGGCGCGGGCCATGCAGATGGAGGAGGAGCACGATGCATGACTTCCCACCGGACGCCCACCTGATCATTCGGTGCCCGCCGGCCGGCGTGGACAACCTGCCGAGCAAGCTGCGCGTCCTGGTCGAGCAGCAGGTTTCCATCCTGCACACCAAGATCCCTTGCACTGACTGCGGCAAGGACTGCTGGATCGGCCCCGGCCAGATGAGCGCCCTAGTCGAGGGCAAGGACCGAGCCCGTCCCGTCTGCTGGATCTGCATCGTGCGTGATCCGGTCCACCTGCGCAACGTACTGATCGGCGGAAACTCATTCGTCGCCCGGCCCGAGACTGCACAGGCTCCTAGGCGAAAGGACCCCTGATGAGGCCGGACAACATGCGCCAGGTCGCCAAGGACATGCGCCGCGCGATGGACCAAGGCGAGCACCCAGTCGTCATCCTGAACGTCAGCCCCGACCTCGGCGAAGAAGAGATCCTTGCGATCCTGCACATCGTGAACGCCATCAAAGGCGTTACCACCAAGCTCGTCGCCATCGACGAAGGGCCGATCGAATGAGACACGAGCCCCCCGAGGTGGTTGACATCTACGAGGTGCTGGTCAAGGAGACCACCACGCGCCGGCTGCACGTGACCGCGCCTACCGCGGCGGACGCCGCCGTGATCATGACCAACCGGCTCCGTGAAGATGGCCTCGAACCCCTCGACGTCGTCGGCCAGGTCATCAACGGCATCACCATCAATCGCCTGGAGATCCGGGAGGAACGCCATGAGCACTGACCCTGACCCCGAGCTGCTCCACTACGAGGTCTTCGTGCAGCACACCAAGACCTATCGCACCCGCGTCCAAGCCCGTGGCCCCGGCGAAGCTGCCACGATGGTCGGCGACAAGCTCCGAGCCGACGACACCGCTGATCTCGAAGTCGTGCACGGCGTCATCAACGACATCTCCGTCCACCGCCGCAACGCCCCAGCCGTGCAATGAGCACTCAAGATCGCTACATCAGCCTCGACGGCAACGTGATCACCGTCGAGCAGTGGGCCGAGATCGTTGGCGACAAAGTGCATGTTGTCATCGCCGAGGACCCCCTTCCCGACGGCCGGCTCGTGCGCACGATGTACTTCGGCACCGACTTCCCGTTGCTCGACATTCGCCCGTTCGGCACCGGACTTTTCACCGCTAACGGAGAATTCGTCGTCGAGCTGGGCGCCTACCTCAAGAAGGACGTCGCCTTGCGCAGCCACGCGATCCACGTCCAACAGATGACCGATCAGTTGAATTCACCTGATCCATGAGACAGGGACGCATCCGAAGAAGGGGGCCTCGCGGATGCGTCCCTGCTCTTCCCACGCGACGCTCTTCGCCGGAGCAGCCTTGGTGAACACGGAGACCGGCCACGAAGGGGGACCGGAGCCGATCCCGAAACTGCTGGAGCATCGCATTCCCGGACCCACCATTGGCCGGGAGTTTGGGCGCTGTACCTAGAGTCGGTTGCACTGTCTCCGCGAAGTTAGGAGGTCGCAGAGCACTGGGCGGTACAGCGCTGTTCAATTGTGAGCGCGTTCAGCGGACACCACCCCCACGTTTCGGTGGAGAGGAACCGGCGGGGGTACGCCTCTAGCAGGAAGGTCACCCGCCGGTTCCTTGTACCCTTTCTCGGCCTACCCCGCCCGTCTGTTCACGGAGTAGTAGCTCAGTCCCTCTCTTCCGTCCCGACCCCACCTGCCGCGTGGGGATGCACGGGTCAACTCAGAACGCGTGGCAATACACACGGGCAACCGAGGAAGGAGAGGGGTCAGCTGGAAACCCCGAACCGGAAGCCTGTTCTGAGCTACGGATGTGGAACCTTGCCTTACCCAACGTTAAGGCGAGGGCTACGCAGGCGCTACACCCGACCGCGTGAATGCGCGGGAGTGAGAACGTGAGCGGCGAGTTCACCCCAGGCTGTGGATAACCTCTGTGGATCACGCCGGCTCTGTGGCGAACGTGATCGGCATCCCGCCGAGATGTGCATAATGCAAGTTGCCGCTGTGGGGCACCTTACCGCAGTGCACCCACACCAAACCAGAGGCCGTGTCCTTCTGCCCCCACGCCGGGCAGAACTGATCATCCGGCTCCAGCTGCTCCGGCCACGTCGCCTTGTACTGCTGCACGTGCCAGCCGCGCTTGTGATTGTTACAGGTGACCGTCTCGCCTGTGGGCAGCTCTGTGGTCGCCCCGCACTCTTCCCCAGCCATGGGCGAACACTACACCGGGTAGAACTATGTTCAACCTGCGGCAGTCAGTGATGGTTAGCTTCGTGTTCTGGCCAGCTCCCGCCATCCAAAACCTGAAGGGCTTCTCGAAGACGCAAGGCTAGCTCACCCACCTGGTCCCACGCACCACTCTCGCCGTTTTGGATAACGGTGCGGAAGATGTTCCAGATCTTGCGCGTTGCTGTTCCCTTGAGTACGACGTGCTTCTCCTGATACTCCATCGCTCGAATAGAGTCAGTTATCCCACTCAACAGCGCCACAGCCTCAAGTGCGAATTCCGTTTCCCCCCGAGAGATCGCGATCTGGACAATCGCGCCGACGTGATCAACGATTCGCGCGGCACAGTCAAGACTCAAATAGATCCCATTCCAGCCGTAGTCCGGAATTGGGTTGTCTCCAGCCTCGAAGAGGCCACTCGGCCCGCTCACCTCAGCTCACCTTTTCTGCAGGCTCGGTGGTCGTGTAGATGTCCTTGATCTTGACTCTCTCTTCGAGTGGTAGGCGATTTCCTTTTCCGGCTGAGAAGAACGTGATGGTGACGAGCGAACTCAAGACGGCGCGCTGCTTGCTGACTGTGAATGACGGGTCGGACCATGCGGCAGCAATTTGTTCCAGGGTCTTACCGGCGAGGTCAGTCACAGATGTGGGTAGGGACCTAATTTTTGTCCTCTCGCGCAGGGCTTCGATCTGTGTGAGCAAGTCAGCTTCTTGATCCATGAAGGCTTCGAGACTAGGCCGCTTTCGCGTCGGGTTCGCTGGATCAAACTTGACCGCAGCTCGCCATTTTGCTAGCTCTTCCTCAAGTTGATCCAGTAGTCCCTGTGCCTGTTCGAGATCCTTGTTGGTGCCGGATGCGGTTTGCCGCAAGACTGCCCAGTTCTCCTTCTTGGCGAGCCATTTCCAGAGGTAGTACGCAACAAAGGCGTCTGCCTCGTCCGCGGCGACAGCACAGTGGCTCTGCCGGCATCTGTAGTACGCACGTGTGCGTCTCGTGCCATTTTTCTGAGGAGAGAGGTAAAGAATGTCCTGTCCGCAGAAGCACTTCGCAATACAGCTCAGTAGGTATTTTGGAGTTGACTTGATGCCCTTGACTTGGCCGCTCAGCCGCGCTGGGTCCTTCAGAATCGTGTGCACCTTCCAGAAGTCTCCGGCGACCTCTATCAGCGCAGGCCAGGCGCCGCTCTTGGCAGCCTTTCGCTCTTCCTCGCAATTGTGTTTGGTTTTTGTGTTCTTTGCGCAGCGGTGGTGCCGGCGAACACCCAGGTAAGCTTCATTCAGAAGGATGTAGCGGATTTGAGTGGTTCGCCACATTCGATTCTGTAGCTCTTCAACGGGTCGCTTACTGCCGCCACCTTCAAGCTTCGCCAGTAATGAGGGCGTCGGCACCTTTTCTGCGTTCAGTTCTCGGGCGATTTCTCCAAGGTCGGCTCCAGCGAGGACGTCGCGGAACATGTTACGAACAAGGGTGGCGGGTGACCATTCAAACCCCGTTGGTGTAGTTCTGACCGTGTCATCGATCTCCTGGCCGATAAGCTCTCGAACCGGTCCGTTGAACTGGTAGATGCGCCGGTATCCGAACGTGAGCTTTCCGTGCGGTCGGCCCTTCTTGGCGTTGCGCCGAAGGCCACGAGATACACGCGCCGAGATCTTGTTGCTCTCGTGTTCGTTGTTTACGCCCTCGTCGGCAAGCTGCTTCCACTCGTCGGGATTCCGGAGATCGTACGTTTTCTCCGAGTCGGTGATGCGGATGCGAAAGCCCCGCGTCCGGAACTCATCAAGGAGAGCAAGCCACTCCTTCGCGTCACGGCTCCCGCGCGAGGACTCCCAAAGGTAGAGCTTTTTGAAGACACCGTTGGCGAAGTCGGCCAGCAGGGCGTCCCAGTCGTTCCGGGCCTTAGAGCCGTACTTGCTGGCCGACACGTTGTCCCGGTACACAGCTACGACAGGATCGCCGCTCTCTTCCGCGTCCTCGAAGCACTCCTCGATCTGCTCGTCGATGGATTTGACCTTGCCCAACGACTGTCTGCCGTAGATGGCAGACGGCTCGCCCGGCAGTGCGTCGTCGGCGGCGATGGAGTAGTACTCGGCCACGGTGTGTTACCTTTCGCTCACGGTCCGAGAACTATAACCGGTCAAGGATGTCCTGGGACATCATGCGTTCAGACAGTGTTTGTGAAAGCGACAAAGTCGCACACCGGTACGGCTTCCACCAGGCGTTCTAACTATGCGTACATCCACGACGCCAGCCTGTAACGACCCGGTCAGATACACGAGCCGGGGGGCCGACATGAACTGCGCCGACGCAGAGCCACTGAGTCTCGATGAGGCTAATCGATTGCTGGGCAGGGTCAACCCGGCATGGTCCATCACACCAAGCGCCAAGGCGGCATTGGACGCCCAGGCACGCGAGAGCGCGCCGATGACTGGTGATCAGCTTCGCGTTCTTACGAGGATTCTTCGCACTACTTCGCTGTGGGGCGCACTGCAAGCGCCGCGGGAGTGACCTCAGCCGGCAGTAGTGGTGATCTCAACCCAGCGTTGAACAGTTACGTCTGAACCCTGTACTCAGTCCGGCCTCCCGAACGGGACGGCCGGACTGCTTGTTTGGGGGATCAGGATGTGGATTTTCACGTCGTTCGGCCTGCTCATGCCGGCTGAGAGGCCGAGCAAATATACGCCGGACTGGGATGACCGCCGGCTGCAGGTCAGGGCGCGCAAGGCGCGGGCCCTGGACATCTTGCGGGCGGAGTTCATGAAGAACACGCTCGGCGAGACGATCTACACACCGGACAAGGACTACGAGTACCGGGCGTACTGCACGCACGAGGCGTTCGCCATCGCGATGATGAAGATGACCCTCGACGTGAACTACACCAAGTTCAAGCCCACGACGGACCGGTACAAGGACCACGAGTACCACTCGCTGCTCAACCGGATCTGGGGCGTGGTGAGCAACGCGCTGTCGGATCGCGCGCACCAGTGGGGGTACTGGAAGGAATACGGCCGCGACGAGTGGAGCTGGCGGCCGGACGGGTGGAACGACCCAAAAAAAGGCCAGCCAAAGACCGGCTCGGGGTGGCCGGACGACCCGGGGGCGAAGAGTCGGCAGGCGTCGACGAGCGCGGACGACGTGAGGCCCCGAAGCCCCCTACGTTCCGGCGGCGCCGCGACGTCCGGCGTCACCGACGGAGCTTCTGATTGGCGTGATTGCCGCACGCCACAGCCAGCCGGATATCCGGGCGAGTACGACCCGTACGGACCGACGGGAATGGATGGCAAGTACGCGTTGCCCGGCGGCACATTCGGGGGCGGTGTACATCGCAACACCTCCGCGACGCGGGACAAGTACGAGCCGGAGGTGTGGGAGGAGGTCGCGCAGACCAATGCCGGAGTCGGCTGTCTTTCCGTTTCGGCGGACGCGCTCTCGGATGAGGACTGGAGGACCCTCGACACACTGCTGGAGAGCCTGCCGTCCAAGGACGAGGGGGCGCTTTCCGACCCGGCTCTGGAAGGTATGGACATCGTGGTCCGGGCGCGGCTGGAGGTCGATGACCTGACCAGGTCGCTGGGCCACCGGATGACGCATTCGGCCTGCAACCACGGATGGGGTCCGAACGCGAAAGCGCGCTGCCGGCGCAAGCACAACAACGAGACGATCAAGCGCATCGAGGAGATCGAGCGGCTGATCGAAGAGGTCGAGGCCAGTCGCCGGCCGCAGCAGCAGCCGGCGTTGACGGCCGGATGAGGAAGAATGACGTGAGCACAGCACAACCGAAGTCCGGGACCGAGTGGCTGAAGCTGCAGTCCCGACGGATCACCGAGGGTGAAGAGCTGCCGCTGTCGGCGGAGGAGGCCGCCTCCTCGCTGATCGAGGAATGGCTCCAGCGGCACGGTGTGGCGTATGCGCCGCCGTCGCCGATCCCGATGGTGCTGATCGACGAGAAGCGGTCCCGAAACAACCAGGCCCGGCGTGATGCCGTCGTGAGTGACAGCGTCGACCGGTTCGCCAACGCGCTGCGCAATGGTGCGACGTTCCCGCCGATCGTGGTGTTCCCGCTGGGCGGCCGGCTGATCATCATCGACGGCAACAACCGGCAGGCCGCGGCGAAGCGGGTCGGCCGGGAATTCGTCTCCGGCATCGTGATCTCGGAGGAGACGCCGAGCGAGCTGATCTCGCTGCTGACGGTGGAGGCGAATGCGCACCACGGCGTGACGCCGGATACCCAGTGGCGGGTGCAGCAGGCGTTCCAGCTGATCTCGCTGGGCTACACCGACCAGCAGGCGGCTGACGCCGTGAACGTCAATGTCACCTCGATCCGGGTGGCGCGGGCGATCCAGGAGGCGGAGCAGCGGGCGCGGCGGATGAAGATCCACGGGTTCGTTGACCTTCCGCAGGTGCCGAAGCAGGCGCTGGGCACGTTGAAGGACGACCCGGTGTTCTACCAGGCGGCGAAGGTCGCCATCTCCACCGGCATGACCCTGGAGCAGATCCGGGAGATGACCCGGATGGTGAAGGCGATTCCGTCGGAGGGCGCTCGAATCGACGCCATCGCCGCGCTGGCGAAGGAGCGGGGGATCGAGGCGGCGACGAAGAAGGCGATGGGCAAGGTGACCCGGCGGGTGTCGTCGCCCAAGACGCAGCTGGTGTCCGGGATCGGCCTGCTGGTCAATGTCGACGAAGCCGCGCTCGTGCGCTCGATTCTGACGCGGCGGGATCGGGATCTGGTGGCCGAGCGGCTCCAACAACTCACCGACAAGGTGCTGGCCATGCAGGTCGCGCTGGAGCAGGTTTCCATCCCTGACGAGGACGAGGACGATTGATGGCGACTCCGCTGAGCCTGGAGGCGCAGCAGCTGCTGAAGCAGCTGGCTGACGGGCAATGGCGGCATCGCGAAGACGTCGTGAGTGCCCTGGCGCCGAAGGTGGCGCCGGGGCGGGCGTTGCGTCGTTTCGAGAGCGACTCGCTCCCGCCTGAGGAACGGTTCAATGCCGAGCCGACGGACGATGAAAAGATCCGGATGGGTCAGCGGCGGGTTGCCATGGTGGTGGTGCGCAGCATGAAGCGCCGGTACCTGGAGTGCGAGAACCGCGAGGACGGCGAGTGGGTCAGGTTGCGGCCGGAACCATTGCCGCCGGCGAAGTCGAAGGTGTTCCGGGTGCCGCACGCCGAGCACGATGACGACCTGCGCCAGTGCGATGTGTGCGGCGGGTTCGTGCTCACGTCGCAGCAGGAGGACCACGAGGAGTTCCATGCCGCCGCCAACGACGCGGGGCGCGCGGTAGAGACCCCAAAACCCGTCGGGGGTAGGTCAGGTAACCCCCGGACTGAACAGGCCGGCGTCGTGGACTCCCGGCTCACGCCGGACATGCTGCGGTCGTTGTTGCGGGAGGAGTTGTCCGCGGCGATGACGGGCGACACGATGCACCGGCTGGTCGCTCAGGAGATCAACCTGGCCATCGGCGGCCGGCTACTGCGGCAGCTGGTGCATGACGAGGTGGGCTTGTTGCTGGAGTCCAACCTCGACGACTTCCAGGCCGGGCTGCAGCGCTTCCTCAACACCTGGATGGAGTCGGTGGAGCGGGCGATCTTCACGTCCCGGGTGACGAACACGAAGCTGCTGGGAGGCTCATCTCGAACATAAACTACTTCCGAGTTACCCCGAACAAAATCGCTACATCCCTGTACTACGTACGTTTTAACATCGCGGAACTGAAGCTATAGGCCACCGGGGAGAACTTCCCTCCCGCCTCCAGAGGCCCCAGAACCTAGCTTCAAGCGCCCAGACAGGTCCACATTGTGAGACCAGGGCAGAACCTCAGAAGACAGTGTTCGAACAGGCGCCCAGGCGATCTTGGGCAGCGAAGCTCCCGGTAGGGTCTTGTCACTGCGTAGGCGGGCACCCCGGGACTGAGAGGGCTCCTCCGTCTAGGCAACGGGTGGGCCCTCTCGCCGTTCGATCACTTCGGGCGCCTTGGTCGTCCCTTCATCACGAACACGACGATGAGCGCTGCGCCGAGGACAAGATCAGGTACTGCCGGCCAGAGCCCGTCGCCGCTCAGCAGACGATCGATACCGCGCAGGACCAGGATGATGCCGGTCATCTGCACGACCAGCCAGCCGACGCGGTCAGACATCCGAGGTCTCCTTTTCGAGCCGGGACAGATCCCAGTGGATCGCGAACAGGCTGTTCTGCACCTCGGCGACGTGCTGGTGCACGCGGAGCCGGCGGGCCTCCACATCGGGTTCGGGGATCTCGGCGGAGCCGACGGTGAAGGCGTACTCCCGTAACGCCTGGATCACCACGAGCGCGTCGGCGTAGTCCTCGATCACGAGCTTCATGTCCCGTACAACGCGTAAGCGTTCACCGGGGAAACGAGCACCCTGACGAGGGACCGCCCCGCACGGCTGCCGCGGCATCCCTGTACGGACGTGCGTGAGCCCCCGCGCCTTCGACTCCGACGATGTTCACCGCCTGACGGAGCGCGCCATCCTGCAGTTCACCGAGAACGTGGAGTGCCCGGACTGCGGGCTGGTCTTCGAGAGCGACTTCTACGACGACTCCGGGGCCATGTCGGTGGAGGACATCGTCGACCCCCCGGTGGGTCTGCACACGTGCCCGGACTGCCGGCGCCGGTGGGACTCGGAACTGACCGGATGGAACTTCTACAGCGAAGCAGGTTGAATACCTATGACCCGTCCAGGCCGCCCCCGATGGGGCCTGTTCAGCACCGTCGACGTCCTGCTGGACGTAGCGCTACTCGTCGTGCTGGTCGCGTTCGTGAACAGCAGCCTCGGCCGGGGGGACGTAGTCGCCGCCGGCTATGGGGTTGCGGGAGCAGCCTTCGTGGCCGGCTCGTCATTGCTTGTGCGCGGCGCCCTGCTGCCCATCCTGCGCGAGCAGCGCGCCCTGCGCCGGGAGCGCCGCTCGTGGGTCCGCTGATCGCGAGCTTCGTGCGGTTCGGCATTGCGTTGCTCGGCGTCGTCCTGCTGATTGACGCCGGCATGTCGCTGTGGGCGAACGACAAGCCCGAGGCGTTCATGAGCTGCTTCCTCGCGGCGGTGCTGTCGATCTCCTTGCAGCTCAACACGATCCAGCGGCAGCTCGCCGAGCAGACGCAGCTCATGCGGGAGGACTGATGCTCACACCGGAGCAGCAACGCGTGATCGACAAGGTCATGGAGGAGATGACGGCCGAAGGCTGGGAGCCCGATCCGGAGCTGCAGGAGGCCGTCTACGACGCGCTGTTCACCGGCCGGGGCGAGTGGAACGGCATGGTGATCGAGGTGAGTTGGGATGGCGGTCAAGTTCAGTAAGACCGAGTGCCAGTGGGTCGCGCGCCTGGTGTGTGGGCACGATCAGCTCGTCTCCGACGCCGAGTACTGCGCCGGCGCCACCCGCTGCCGGAGGTGCCCGCCGAAAGGCGCCTGGGGACGGCCGCAGCTTCGCAAGATCCAACGACGCTGGACGATCATGGAGGTGTGTCGTCATGCGCAGTCGAGCTGAGCGGCGGCAGGACGGGTTCGTTCAGCTGGTGCTCGGAGCCGGGATCGTCGAGTGCTGGTACCAGTTCTTCGTTGTGGACCGGCCGGCGTTCTTCTTCATCGGGCTCGGGTTGCTGTACTGCATCGTGCTGTTCCGGATCGAGGACAACGCCGCGGACCGGGACCTGCTGCTCGATCGCGACCTTCCCTGCCCGGGAGTCTGTGAGGACAGGACATGAGTGACAACTGCCCGCTCCCGCCGAAGCTGACGCTGACTGGTGCCGACAGCGCCGCCTTCAACGCCGCCGTGATCGAGCTGCAGCTGCGGTTCAACCTCACCGACACCGAGATGGTCCTGGCCCTGCTCGGCTGGACCCGCCGGACGCTGACCTTCAAGGCGATCCAGGATCAGCAGAAGGCCGCGCTCGGGGGCCGGAAGCTGGAGGCGGGATGATCACCCAGAGAACTGGCTTCCCGCAGGGCTGAAACATCGCGGTGGAGCCCTGTAGTCAGGGTGAGGGCGACGGTCAGGACTTCGGGTCTGGGTTGTCGCCCCGACAACGCGGGGTGGCGCAGCTCGGCAGCGCGCTGGGCTCATAACCCAGAGGTCATTGGTTCAAATCCAGTCCCCGCCACAAAGGGCCTATCGCTGGGTCCAGCCTCCGTGCCTCGAATCGGCCGGATCGTGTTACGGAGCAAGGTGTCCTCGGCGCCGACAGCGACCTGCACCGGCCGGATCACTTCCCCAGGGGTCTGGCACCTGAAGAGAAACCTAGGTCTGCGCGCCAGTGGTTTCGAGCGAGGTTTAAATCCTTGCCGGTGCTCTCCACCCCAAACGTTCCACCTCGGGGGGAGTGAGGGGCGGTTCCCGTTCGCGTCCGGGCTAGTCACCCGGGGGAACCGCCCCTCACTCGTTTGTATGACCTGCCCGCACACCCAATGTCAGCTGGCTGTAGCCAGCCCGACAACGCATCGTCGACATTGGAGTGTCCACGTGGGACTGATCTGGTTCATACTCGGCTGCCTGCTCGTGCTGGCCGGCGTCGCCTTCGGCGCCTACTCCCGCCGGGTGCGCCGGCAGGTTCGGGCCGAGCGTCTGCGTGACGAGACCTGGGGCCGTCCGCGGGTCGGGGTCGTCGCCACGCCGTCGACCGCCTC
>JGI10216J12902_104163260_pt1 | contig 22056 bp, 33 predicted proteins | sample KanNatreferecore_FD_12902 | JGI IMG/M metagenome (IMG submission 12902)
GTTGAAATTGAGAGGCTGGATGAAGCTTTTCACACTGCTGAAAATATGACGGCGACTCATTTCAACAGTCAGACATGCTCAATGTTGTCTGTTGATGATAAGCACGAATGCCCTATCTGCTATTTTCGTATCTCGGTAAAACAACTGCTGGGAATAAAAATAGCAGGTGTGTCAAGTATATAGTTGCCAAAAGAAAGGAGTAAAGATTGGCAGATAAGTTCGCCTCCGAAATGATATTCAGTTTATCCAGCCTACCGCATAAGGACAGGTTTACATTCTTTGGTGGTAGGCTGGTGTCCTCTGCCATTGACTTGGAAGAGAAGGGTGCTGACCTACAGCGGGATATATTCATGCCCATCGTGGTGGAGAGTGTGGCCACCACGATGGAATTGAAGGATGGGATATATAAGGTGTTCGTCACTGGTGAAGTGAACCAAGTGGGAGTGGATGAATACGACTGGCTGTTCACTGAACATGAAGTGATATACACACCGTTGTCAGTAGCGCCGCATATCTCCATGAAGGAAGAGAAGAAATACAAATACACAATTCGGGAGTAATCTATGTTTATCATGATGGACAGCAATGAAGGGATTGACAGGAACAGAATAAGCAATGGCGTGAAAGGAACTGGAACACTGTCAAACCAAAGGTCAGTAGAAAGGATGAAGAGTTACTTTGGCAACATTGAATTTGCTGAACTAACTTGTGGGGATATCAATGTCTTTCTCGATGATGGCAAGCTGTTAGCCATTGAACGTAAACGTCCGGGAGATTTTCTGGGAAGTATAGCCAGTGGCCGCATCTTCAGACAGGTTGAAAACATGGCGCAACACGCGGCATGGAGTTGCGTAATCGTTGAAGGCTTGTTCATGTTTGACAAGAACGATATGGCAACGATACCGGTTTATTCCAGAGATGACAGCAAACTTATCAAGTATGAGGAAACCAATTGGCGAGGTGCTTCTGTTCGTGGTGCTATGTATGCAATACAATGGAGTGGCTGCCCCATCATCACAGTAGACCCAGTCAATCTTCCAAGGGTTGTTCATGACATGGCCACCTTTTGCACTAAACCGGTGGAACACGCACAATCATTGGGAAGGAAAAGAATTGTCACCTTTCCGTCAATTACATTACCGGAGGAGATAATAAGTGCGCTCCCTGGAGTGGGTCTAAAACGCGCAAAGGCTTTACTTGAATTCGCCACAAGGATGAATGACAATAAGGAAAGGGTTCCGTCACTGGCCGAGGCACTGTCATGGGCTTCAATACTCCGGCTCATTGAAAAGAAAGCACGGCCTGAAGGATGGGGTGATAAGACGATTGACAATGTAAGAGCGGCGCTGGGTTTGCTTATGGGTGAATACCTGCAAGTCCAGGAAGATAAGAATGAAGTCAATGAAAGAATCAGGTTAGAAAGGAATAGAAAGAATGTGCAACCAACAAAACAACCAAAGTCAGCCAACACCAAAGCCAGAAAGTAAGTTCAATCTCGATGGTAGCGAGCTGGTGTTCGGGTACTGTCTGACACATGGCTACAATGACGTCCTGTTCTTGGATGACAATGGAAATGAATTCCACTTCCACACCCATCCAGTGATAAGGAATGATTATATGGCGTGCTATGGCGAGTTCGGTGTCAGTGAGCCACCACCACCACTGACTGATGAAGAATGGCAAACTATCTTTGAACAGGAGATGACACTGTAATGGCAAAGGTAAATGCTCCAACAACCGTGAAGAAGTCAAAAAATCCTATTACTGGCATCATCAATGTAACCGGTGAACCGGACAGCGGGAAAAGCCTGTTCGCTCTCAGTAGCGGCGCTGTTCCTGAACGAACAGCATTCATTGATGATGATGTGAAAGGTAACGCCATTGTTAGGATGATTGAAGCGGAGGGACGTTCTTTCGGCCTGTACCATAATCTTATCCGTGAGACAGATGGAATGCGTGAACTGGAATTACACAAACACTGTATGTCCATTCTGGAAACGATTGAGGAAGGACAGTTTGATGTACTTGTCTGGGATACGTGGACACGAATGGAGAACACCTTCTTTCCAGTGGTACATGCCAATCCAACAAGGTTCAAACAGTTCTATTCACCAATGGGACAAATCAAAGGTGCGGAAGAATGGGGTGCTTCCTTCGCATTTGAAGCGGCCATTCTTGCCAAGATGTCCGAACTTGTTCCGCTGGTTATACTCACCAGCCACCTGAAGAAAGATGGTCAGAAGCGGGATGTAGCAGAGAGTAAGAAGGCTCTGGTGCAGAAGTCCCGAATGCGTGTTTGGTTACGCCACAATTCGGAAAGCCCTGAACCGATTGGGCTTATGTTGAAAAGACTTTCCAAGATTGACTTTGAAAAAGGTATGAAGCCCATCAACGTCACGCACAGAAAGATGGTTCCATTTACATGGGAACGTTTATTGTACTATTGGGACAACCCTGTTGGCAACACCACACCACCAGCGGGAGAACAATTGAATGAGTTTGAACTTTCAATTCTCGATGGTATCCTGACACGTGACCAGAAGGACGCGTTGCGGCTGGCTGTTATTGAAGCTGAACGCGAAAGGCTGGCTGAGGAAAAGAACCAGCGTGATATCAACCGGCTGATGCAACGTGGTGTTCCTCTTACCGGTATCGACATTATCACCAAAGCCTTCGAAGATTATGAGATGGAAATGGACACCGTTGTTCGCCTCTCAGGAATGGACGAAGATGAACTAATGAGTTTAGAAGGAAGCGAGGTAAATATTGTCTGGGCAAAAATCCAAGATGCTGCGGACGAAGAAGGTGTTGCCAACATCATCAAGAAAGAAACAGCCCGCGTCAAAGCAGAAGGCAGTAACGGCAAGTCCCCAGCCAAAGTCACAAAGCCAGCCAAGAGTAAACGATGAAGTTACAATCATTGGGATGGTTGATGATATTGGCGTAGGTGTTGTTCAAGGAATGACCACTAGCGGCCAACCAATTGTCCGAATAACCATTTCAAAACTAACAACCAAAGGCGAGAGGTATCTCAAGAATAAACAGTGTCTCACAGAAAAAGCCAAGTCCTCTCGCCTACATATACTCTCATTTGAAGAATTGACTGTGAGGCGGCATGGAACAAAGAGAACGAATATTAAAGATACTGAATAAGAAGCTGAACCCGAGTGAGAAAGAATTGTTCAAGCTGGTCTCCATAGAAAATAGGAAGGATGGTCTCACTGTCCGAATGCCTGTTGGCCTTATCAGTCTCGAAGGTGTTTGGGAAAAGATACAAGTAGCTGGTACTGAACTGAATATCAACTGCGTCAAAGCTGGTGAATACGCCACACTTGATGAACTGGATAGTCTACTTGGTGATATTCAATGGCTTTGGAACGGTTGGATACCGAAAGGTTTTGTAACAATGGTGGCCGGTGACCCTGGAGTCGGGAAGAGCGCTGTTGTCCAACACTTTGTGAAGATAGTAACAGAAGGTGGCACATTCCCGCTAACACAGGAACCGTTACCATATGCTAGTAACGCTGTATGGATTGACACCGAGGCCAGCCAACAAATATTGAAGGTAAGGGCTGGCCTAATGAATATAAACAAGAAGAAAGTGTTCCTCCCTGTTATCAATGGGGATTTGTTGTCACAGGCTAATCTCGGGTTCGAGCAGGACAGACAGCAAATCATAAACCTCATTGAAGGTGTTGAACCTGAACTGTTGGTATTGGATAGTCTCGGTGGCTCACACGCCAAAGGTGAAAACAAAGTGGAGGATATAAGACCCATACTTGAGTTCCTTGCTTTGTTGGCAAGGGATTACCAGATGGCTGTCATCATCGTCCACCACTTGAACAAGGGAAAGGACGGTGAAAGTACAGAAGTAAGTTTGTACCGGCTACGCGGTTCCACTGTTATCCCAGCCTATTGCAGAAGCATCATGGCTGTGGAGAAATCACATAATGGGACAAACCTGTTACGCATGGTGAAAAGTAATTTGGCGCTTCAGGGTGAACCCATATCAATCATTCCACAAATCAGTGACTCTGGTGATATAGCTGGGTTCAACTATGAGTCCTACCAGCCACCACCATCCAAGAGAAATAGAAAAGAATTATGTGCTGATTGGGCTTATAAACTGTTGAAGGAAAACGATGAAGGACTCCCGCTGGCCAGCCTAATTGAACAGGCTCAGCACGCTGGGTTCACACGCCAAAACCTTTACAGCGCGCGTGACATCCTCGGTGACCGGATAACATATGGTGGAACCGGTTCAGCAGCCTACTGGAATATAACAAAGAATGACAATGCAACTATAAATAACATTATCGGCGCAAACGGAAACGGAAAGGTGAAAAAGAATGCCAAACCAAACAAGTCAAATACTAAAAGATAGTGCAACGGTAATAAGCCACCACATTGAAGAGGCCGCAAAAGCTGAGAAGGCATATAAGAAAGAACCAACAGTGGACAATGAGAACGCGTTGTATGAAGCTGTGTCAGCACTTTTGGGGAAGTCATATGTATTCAATGATGCTATAATAGCGTATGCTGAGACAACTGATAAGATGATAAGGAAGAACCGTATCAAGCGTAACTTGAAAGACTTAGGTGTTCAATGAACAACGGGTCAACACCATTACCCATGCCCGTTCAACAGCGGCCACCAGAACCACCAGCGCTCCAGCAAATGTTGCTGGTGGAGAAGGTACATTACACCTTTGAAATGTGGTTCATCAACCTGTTTCGGGCTGGCCAATTGGATAACGATACTTTCAGCATGGCTGGGTTACGTCATGAATACATGACGCTATGTTGGAAGGAAGAATATTTATGGAACCGATGGAAGGAGAATGTCAATGCCGACAAATAGGAAGAAGGGTTTAGTCATGCTCCCTGGACTGATGGACTTTGTTGAGAAGGATGAAAATGAATGGTTCTGGGAAGGTGAAAAGAAAGAACACTATTTTGATGCATCCGATTTACCTGACAGTCCCAGTCGTCAGATGACAGCGGAGGGAAGCCAGACATACGTCATGTATGTTATCTTCCCCACTCAGGAAGAGTTGACCCGAGCCATAACAGCGTTCACAAAGGGGAAGCGTAAGAGTCTGGCTCCAGGAAGTAAAACGGCTTCGCTGAATGGTGTACACCGGCTGGAGAATGAACAGACGATGCTTGAAATGTGGGAGGACGCGCTGGCTGGCCACAAGCTGAAGAAGAAGAAGGTCGTCAATGTTGATGAAGCGCAAGCGCCAATCTGACCAGTTCTTATGGATATGGCGTTTCCTGTTCACATGGGGATGGAATGGGAAGAAGAATACATTCAGTATTTCGTTTTATAAAGTGGACAGGGAAACATCTGTCTGGACACTGGGAGATTACTAATGACAAAGAGAACCGCCATAGTCATGTTGCTTACCATCCTCCTGACCATCCTGTTGTTCACCAATTTCAATATACAACAGGAGCCTCCCGAAAGAACCATCATTGGCAAGGGAGCGGATGGCGCTGGGAATGTGTGGATAATTGTTTCAAGCTGTGAAACCTGTGAGCAGGAACGTGTTGGTGTTGGCCAGCTTGATGACTATAAGATAGGACAACGGTTTCCGTAACTAAGAAAGGACAAGATAATGCCAAGACATAACCCGTATACAGTGAAGCCAGAGTTCTGCAGAGGATGTACCATGCGTTGTGTATTCTGTGGATTACGTCATCAGGATTGGGCAGAGAAGGCATGGGAATATATTGACCCAGACTTGTTTGAACGTTACTGCCGCGCGTTGGGTGAATGGCTTCCCAAATGTCGCATGGAGATAGCCAACAGGGGAGAACAAACATTCCATCCCGATTTTATGCGGATGATTGTGATGGCCAGAACGTATATACCAAAGGTTCAAATCCTTGTCACCACCAACACTGACCTCATCAACGTGCATGGCGTTGAAGGGTTTCGGGACTGGATAAAACAGGCCACGACGCTGGGAGTGAATATCTTCTTGCTCGACTGTTACACCAAGAAAAGATTGGAAGTAGTCAGGGGAGTAATGGAGGGAATGTATGGAACTTACTTTGAGAACGACCTCGGAGAAGGTGCAGAACACATAACACCTTATGGATATCACGGTCCTAACTATAAGGCTATTGTTATCAAAGACGCAACGATGGCTCCCAAAGAAAGTGTTCTGCTCCAATATCATAATCAGGGGAATAACGCCAATGTGCAAGACAATCCCAATGCGCTAAAGATGTATCCTAATGTTTCCACACCGGCGCAGCCAGTTGAACGAATGTGCATAAGACCGTTCCGTGAATTCCCAATGTGGTTTGATGGTTCCGTCCCTGTTTGCTGTGATGATTGGGCTGACCAGCGTATCATCGGTAAGTTCCCTGATAACAGCTTGCCAGAACTGTGGGACATGTATGATGACACAAGAAAGAACTTGTTGCGCAAGGACAGAGCGGCCAATGGTGAGCCATGCAAATTCTGTACTGAACGGGCTGGGTTCCGATGGGGACTGGAGAAGGATTGGTTCGCCACCAAAGGAGTGACACAGAGATGATAAGAATGATGAAGGATATTGTCTGGCTTCTCATTGACTTTGTCACCGGCATCATAATGACGATTGGCATAGTGGTGTTTATCATTGGCTGGAAACTGTGCTCCAGAGGGTTCAAGGGACATATCATAGCTGAGATATTGATGAAGTCAATCATCATAGAAGGGAAGAAGATGGATGAATACAATAAACCATTGGGATAAGTTCGCCGAGTTCTGCAAATATGAACTGGCCAGCGGTGGACCAGACCCGCAAATAAAGATGGTGGCCAAGATGTCTGAGAAGGAAGAGTGGACTGAAAGGCTTTGGCGTGTCGGCTGTTACATAGCCGTTTATAACGTTCCCTTTGCTGAAGTGTTGTGGCAACAACTTTCCTATGAAAGAGTGAAGCGCGCTGGTGTGACTGTGATTGGAACTTGGTTGTTTGAGAATTGGGGTAAGGTGGTCACAAGGGTTGAACGCAAAACAGTTCGGCGACCCGAATGGATGTATGAATACCTATACAGTTACTATCAGTTCATCACTGAAGGTTCACTTCATCGGGCTTTGAAACATTGTGAAAACATGGACAGCGAGGAAAGGTATTTATACTTCTGGGACTTGACCATAAAGGAAATCAAACGATACGGACGCTATGTGGCTTTGAAAACACTGGAGAGTTACAATCTCTTCTGTGACATTGAATTGACTGCGCCGGATATAAGGCCAAAGGATGGATGGAGTCCTCGTATAACATTGTCAGTTCTATTTCCTCAGCATGAAATAGAACTGAACGATAATGATAACAGGTGGAACCCACTGGTGAATGAAGCGGTGAAACAAACACAGGCCAAGTTGCTGAAGAAGTATGGCGTGGAAGTAAACCTGTTTCAGCTTCAGGTCATGCTGTGTGAGTACAGGGAAAGCTACCATAGTAAGAAACAATATCCTGGACGTTCACTGGATAGCGAATTGGGTTATCACCAGAAGGTCAAGAACTTATGGGGAAGGGCTAGTAATGAAATGTTGGTAGCGCGCGCTAAACTGTTCCCTCATCACCATCTTGGTGAACTGAATGGCTGGCTGGGTACCAGAAAAGAATGTGGTCAAGTGTTGGCCAGCCATGATTATACATGGACTGACTTGCTTTACAGCTATAACGCCACATTCATCAATGACAGGTTTGCCAATCCTGTTAGATGGGATGAGTAATGAAGATATATCCCATCCTTCCAGGAAGCCTGTACCAAAGTGGTAAGACGGATGAACTGACCATTGACCAGAAGAAGGGTTTGTTGAGTATGTACCGGCTGAATATCATAGTGAACTTGTGGCATACAGCCGATGAGCAACTGGTACAGATAACCGACTTGTACATCCATCAGTATTATCCAGATGGTAAGACAAACATATTTGCGCCGCTACAAACACTGGCCGATGAACTGGCTGTTCGTATGCAGAACGGTTCAATCGTTCTTGTTCATTGTTGGGGAGGACGTAACCGGAGCGCGCTGTTGAACGCCATGTTAGTCATGCGCCTGTGGAAGTGTGATGGCGAGAAGGCTTTCAACCATATAAAGGAGTGTAGGCCGAGTTCGTTCAGCAACAAGTTCTTTGAACAATGGTTACGTGAACAGGGAGTGTACGATGGCACAACAAAGCAAGAAGTTGAAAGACCCACTTCACGATTACCTGACTGGACGACATAGAGCCACCTGTACTTACTGGGTATTCAGTGGTGACAGACATTGTAGTTGCGGTCTTGATAGCGCCATGAAAAGATATGATGAGTTGATGAGATTGATTGGCGTTGAACCAGCCACAACACCAGCGCCCAAACAAACAAGGAAAGGAAATAGAATGAAAGTAATAATGATAGCTGGATATCCAGGAAGCGGTAAGTCCACCATCATGCGTGGTGTTATTGACAAGCTGGTACAGGCTGGCCAAGTGTTCAAAGATACAGCCAAAGGCTCAGTCACATATATGAGCAGCAAGAACTTCATCATACTGGGTTCTTATAAGCCAGATGAGAAGTTCCCTGGAACAGACCGGTATCCCATGAACGTTCAACCAAAGGCTGAAGAGTTTATGCTTGAGGCCTGTAAGATGACACCGAATAAAACTGTGTTACTTGAAGGTGACCGGCTGTTCAATGACAAGTTTATAAAGTTCTTACGCTACAAGCCTGATGAGTTTGACTTGGTGTTATGCCTTGTCCATGCTCAAGACAGTTTGGTGGAGTCACGTCGTGCTGAACGTTCGGAGCAGAACCCCACATGGCTCAAAGGCAGAAAGTCAAAGGTGGATAGGATTGCACTGATATATCCGTTTACACACCAGCTTCAGAACAACACAATCAAACAGCAGAAGGAGTCAATAGAAATAATATTCAAAGAGGCCACTGGTGGAGACACAAAGGCCACAAGGTCAAAGGAAACAAAGCTACAACAACTTTGGAAGTGAAAGGAATTGATAATGGCAGGAATACCCAAAGCTTTACAACGTGAGATGGACAGGGAACGAAAGAATGCGAAGCCAGCGGCCAAACCCAAACCAGTCAGGCCAGCTAAACCGGCCACACTGAAACAGGTGAAGGCGAAGCAGGTGAAGAAGGCGAAGGCCACCATAAAGGATAAGAAAGCGGCCAAACCTGTTGACCAGCCTGTGGAACTGAACGTGGTTTCACCGGCCAAGCGCAGGAACCTCCGCAGTGACTCCAGCGACTCCATGGGAGGACTTAAACTCGATGAGGGTTATTATGGCTCACCTCGGTGGACATATGAAATCCTGGACTGCGCCATGCCCATGACGTTTGACACCTATTCAAACTGCGCACACCAGTGTTTGTACTGCTTCTCCTTCTTCCAGCGCGCTATCGGTGACGGCGCTGAAGATTACTTACACCACAAGGTAAGGCCAGTCAACGTGGACAGGGTCAAGCGAATGTTTACAAACCCTGATGAATATGGAAGCCAGTTCAAGAACTACATCAAGAGGCGCATGGTGTTACAATGGGGTGGACTTAGTGATGGCTTTGACTGGTATGAAAAGAAGTTCGGTATCAGTCTTGACCTTCTCAAGTTCTGGAATGAAATGGATTATCCCATATCAATCTCAACGAAAGGTGTATGGTTCGTTGATGACCCGCGTTACATTGAACAGTTACAAGGCAAGAAGAACCAACACTGGAAGTATTCCATCATCACCAGCAACGAAGACCATGTCAAGAAGCTGGAGCCTGGAACACCACCAGCCCGTAAGCGATTTGAAGCCATGTACAAACTGAACAAGCTGGGAGTAGGAGCCACCACGTTACGGTTCCGTCCATTCGTTCTGGGAACCAGTGACCTTTGTATTGATGAGATGATGCAGATGGCTGCTGACGCCGGTTGTATCAGTGTGACTACCGAGTTCCTAACATGGGAAAGCCGAGCCAGCACCACCAGTCGTTCCAGACTGGATGCTATGAGTAAGACGCTGGGTTATGACATATGGCAATTCTATCTGGAGAACAGCGCGCGTGCCAGTGGTTTACTCCGACTCAATTATGATTTGAAGCGGCCATATATATTGAAGATGAAGGAAGTAGCTGAGAAGCATGGCCTGAAGTTCTTTGTCAGTGATGCCCATCACAAGGAAGATAGTTATCATGCTGGCTGTTGTGGCCTTCCTGAAACCGGTCCACTCAGTAATGTGAACCGAGGCCAGTATGCCCATGCCATCCTACTTGCTAAGAAGAACGGCTATGTAAAATGGTCTGATATAAAAGATGAGGCACACGAACTGCTGAAAGACATTCCATTGTATGGCGCTGAAGGTTTCCCGACAGACAGTGTGGAACGGGCAAAGCGGCGCTACCAAAACATGTATGACTACATGCACGATATCTGGAACAATCCAAAATCATGGCAAAGCCCGAACAGATATTTCGGTGGTGCATTGGTAGCCAGTGCTCCAGATAAGAATGGCGATATCATCTACCTGTATAACAAACCGTTCATTGAAGAAGGACTGGCTATCGGTTCCGTCAATGAGCTGGCCAAATCTCTCCGACTGGTAGGGAAAGGTTCTGCTGACCGCTTTGATGAAATGACAAAGGATGGAACGGAGTTCGCTCATATAGCATATCCCATCTATGTTGTCAGTCGGAGACGATGGGCAACAGCCACCACAATCAAGTTACTTGATGCCGCGCGGTTGAACTACTCCCTTCTGGTTCCCAAGAGTGAACTGGAATACTACTCGGAGAAATATCCCCATGCGGACATATCGGTCATTGATGATAATGCGAGCGGCGCTGGTGTGGCCAAATATGAAGTTGCCACCATCTGTAAGGAACAGGGTTATCCATACGTCTGGATACTGGATGATGATATAAAGGAAGTGATTGATAGGGATGAGAACCCTGTGTCCCTCCGCATTGTGTTATCAACACTGGAACGCTGGATTGAGGACTTCTCCAATGTGTCCATGTTGGGATTGAGCCTGAAAGAAGGTGACACACCGGACACACAACTTCCTCCGTTCGATGTGAACGCGGCTGTTCGTGGTTTCATGTTGGTCAATCTGCAAACCGGCGAAACGTTCAATCCTTCATTGAAAGTTTATGAGGACATTGAACTGGCCTTACGCCATATTACAAAGGGCTGGGTCACCATCCAATACAATCAGTTCAAAGCCCGTTACTCTGAACTTCCTGGAGGAGGCGCTTCATCGTACTATATAAACAATCCGGATGCAAAGTTCGTGAAGGAAAATTATCCGGAGGCGGTCACACTGGACATGGAGACCGCTGGTGTTGATACACTGGAAGTTGAATGGCAAACCTATCCAGCTTCACTTCGTAGCCGCCATGTTGATTTACTGATAGCAGAAACATTCAAAGGAGAATGAGAATGACTGTTCAAGTTGAAGTAATGGTTAGTCATAGCCAACATGTATTCATCATGGAGGCAGAAAATGTTCTGGAGCTACCCGTTGTGGGTAGCTCCACCACTTGTAAGGTTTGCGGCAAGACGAACAGCAAGATTACAAAGGTGGGAATACCTGTTCGTGTGGCCACTGACACACCACATTCAAAAGACCCTAATCAGAAATCCCTATTGGAGTAAAGTAATGACAACAGTAAACACCACTGTAAAGAGAGATGTATTATCAAAAGCCATTTCAACAGCGGCCAAAGCTGTAAGCCCAAACCCTGTAACGCCACTGTTGGGAACAATCCTATTGCAGTCTGGAAAGGAACAGGGAATGGTATCCGCAACGAACTTTGAACTTGGTATCAGTTATACATTTCCAGTGAAGGGTGAGGAGTTCAAAACCTGTGTGCCGGCCAAGATGTTCAGCGCGCTGGTAGACGTTCTTCATACTGATGAGATTGAAATAAGGCTGAACCAGTTTGACCAGTCTGCCATCATCATGACAGATAGTTCGACAAGTAACATCAAGTGTGCGGCAGCTGATGAGTTCCCCATCATACCGACAGTGACAAAGCCACAAGTCGTCATGCCGGTTGCACAGTTCAAGGAAATGGTTCAACGTGTGGCGTTCGCAAGTAATCCAACTTCTGAGACGGTGTTGGCCGGTGTTCAGGTGATGACAGAGAATAAGAATATCATCATGTTCGCCACTGATGGCTACCACCTGTCCTATGAAGAGTTCGCTCTGAAGAAAGCGGCCAAAGTAAACGTCATCGTCAAAGGAACAACACTGGAACTAATCAGTCGCATCCTTCCTGATGAAGGCGACATTGAAATTCAGGCTGAAGGTAATAAGATAATGTTTCACTGTGAAAACGTTCACGTCGTGAGCCAACTTCTGAATGGAAACTATCCTGACCACACCATGTTGAAGAAGGGGATTGGCAAGGCCAAGACAGATGTAACCATATCAACCATTGAATTATTCAGAGCCTGCCGGCAATTGAAAGTGTTCAGCGCTGATACTGGTAAAACAAGGCTGGATATCAATGGGCTGGTCATACGTTATTCCACCATCACACAGGACAAGGGTGACGCCGATGTAACGCTGGCCGCTGTCACCAAAGGAGCGCCAATCGTTGTCGGCCTGAACGTTCATCTCCTGTATAACTTTCTTGAGATATGTAAAACCGCTCAGGTTCAAATTGAGTTCGTATCACCACAAGCGCCCATCGTGTTGAAGATGGAAGGGTATAGGAACTTCTACCATGTCATCATGCCGGTGGTGCTGTGATGAAAGGACAGCCAACACAAGGCGAGGTAGTGAAGAAGGTTCTGCAAGATAACGGGAACAGGCTGGTAACATATAAGCAGTTGATGGATGCCGCTGATATTGATACAAGGCAGCGTCTCCACACTGTTATCAAGTCATTGATAAGAAAGAAGAACTTGCCCATCAAGATTGTACGTGCTGATGGCTATATATATCAGAGCTGACCATGAACAGGAAAAGGAAAAGGGATAAGTATTATGTAGGCAAGAGCAAAACTGTTCCCTTCAGGAAGAATGAGAATTGGCGTGAGCGCCACGACAGAAGGAAGGAAGCGGCGCTCACACAAAGAGAAACGGTTGAAGGATGGTGCAGAAGGAACAAGTTCACCATCCAGATAACAAACAATGGCCACCACTGGCAAATGAGAAACCCAAACAACAAGTCCATCCAGTGGTGGCCTTCCTCTGGTAAATTAGTAATCGGCTCCTTCTGGAACAAGGGAGTACACGTTCATGATATTTACCAGCTTATAGATATTCTTGTAAGATGCAAAGAGGATACCGTATAAGATATAAAACATAAGAAGGAATTCTATGGACAATAGATACACTCCTCACCCGTTACATTTAGTAATCCCCTTCATCATGATAATGATTGCCGCCATTGTTGCCGCGCTAATACCAAGCTGGATAACCTTCTTCATGTTCGGCGGTGTTCTTATCATGTCGGTAGCAGCTGGTCTGTGGATTGCATGGGCTGGTAAAGTTCGAGAAGAGACGGATTACTGGTTGAATGTTGGGAATGATATTGTTGAGATAAGAAAGTCAAGTCCGAAAATTTGGGAAGCATTAGGTGTTGATAATCCACCTGAGAAAGTTCATCTTGAGATGAATGTCACTGGGATGAAAGATGCAAGTCCTTACTTGGAAGTGAAACGTGTTACTTACAGCCTGTCACCAGTTGAAATGCAAATACTTGCGGATAACCTGTTGATGGGAATGAAAACACTTGCAGAAGGTGACTGGAAGCATACGGCCATTGGGTCAACCAAAATAAGAAACCTGAAGCATGAATTGTTTCGGGACAAGCTGATTGGTAAGGTGAACAACAGCGCCACAACACAAGGGTTCCTGCTCACTGACAACGGTGTAAAATACTTGCTTGAATATGCGAGTGAATGGGTTATAAATAATTTTGATATAACGCGTCTCAACATTATCGTCACAGAAACCGGCCAAACAAACCCCCCCATCAGCGTTCTGGACAGTGGGGGGGTTTAGTCTGTGTAGGCTGGTTCACGCACGCACGCACGCACGCACGAACGTTCTGAGTAGCACCCAAATTGTGGACAGTTCTGGGTTCGCCTATTTTAGGATTTATAATGACCGCTGGCTGATTTTATGGTGGTCACAGGCAAAACTACCCACGATAACACCACGTTCACCACAATCTCCCTGCGTTCGGCTGCTGAGGTGTAGTTATAGGGTCACTGGAGGCACATGAAACCGAAAAAGAAGCGCATAAAACCCAGCCCCAAAGCACCCGCCAAACTGGTCAAAGTATGGCGTGAAAACGGGGAAAACTTTTACAAGACTGGTAAGGCGCTGGGCATCAATGAAAGCTGGGTATGGCAACTAATCAGAGAAGGTAAAACACCAAAGCGTCTGGACTTGCAAAGGAAACTATTCCTGACGCGTAAACGTTCACCAGAAGAATTGGAAGTGATAAGATTGCGCAAGAGATATGATAGGGAACAGGTTCAACATGAGATTGTAGAATATTTCAAGAAGGTGATTGGAGGATAATCATGTCACAAATGTTTGGAGAAGTTACAATTGAAGAATATGTTCAGATGCACATACTCTGGTCACAGAAGACGTTCGGTGAAGGTGAGCATCTGGAAGGGTTGCTGAAACATATCGTAAAGGAAGTGGAAGAAGTAAGGGAAGTGGCTGGTGATTTTATTCAAAGGAATACAGGAGAGAAGAAGCTTGCTGTTGCGAAAGAACTGACTGACATCATCATCCTTGCCATTGATGCAATGTGGCGGCAAGGTTTTACTGCTGAGGAAATATCTTCTTTCTTGCAAGTGAAGCAGCAGATAAACTTTGAAAGAAAGTATCCACCCATAACCAATCAGGATGAACCAACAGAACATATTCATCTTTGCAAAAAGTGTGGACATGAAAAAGGTAAACATGGACCTGAAGGTTGTGTTGGAAACATAGGAAGATATGAGTGTGGGTGCGATTACTACGAGGAGGAGGCATAACATGCAACAGGTTCAAAACCTAAGAGGGTTTGATGATATCCATAAGGAGATGAACAGACTGGCTCATCAGTTTCGTAAGATTGTGAAGACGATTGACCACGATGGCAATGTCACTGGTGAAGTGGTCTACTGGACAAGCATCAGTGCGGAAACCCGTTATAATGAATTGCAAAAAAGATGTGTGGAAATTGAACAAGCCACAAGTAAAACATAATCAGATAAGGAGAAGGAATGATTACGATGGACAGAAACAGTAAATGGAGGATGAATGACTTGGTGTTTACAAAGAACTGTGCAATATGCGATATCAAAGTGGAATGGCAGCATGATGAGCCAGTCCATAACAATCAGAACAACTTTTACAAACACCTTTACAATAAGGGTTGGCAGAAGAAGAGATTGTCGTTCCTTGGTGGCCGTGAATGGGTTTGTGAAAAGCATAGGTGAGGTAAGATGGGAAACAAACTTTTTTCCGGCGTAATCTTTATAGCACTAATCATATCTGTTCTGATATTGTGGATAGCGGTATCATCGGACAGTGAAGCGGCAGCCAAGTTCCATCAGGATATGGCTGCCGCTCAATCTTTCATTGAAGTGGCTGGTGGTGCTTTGATATGTGGCATTCCCGCGCTGGCATTCCTTCGCCTTCTGTTTTCACTCGGAGGAAAGAGTTCAAGTGAAAACAGTGACCACACAGTTGCTGAATACAATAGTGATGGAACTATCATTGCTTATAGATGGTTCCGCCGTGACAGTCATGGAAACCTTTACTCTGTCACACGAAACGATAAGTATGAAGGAGGATGGCTTACTGCCGACCGAGTACCCACAATGAAGAATTCAAATGGGGTATATGCCGCTAAGACACCGAACTCACCTGTTCTGGATGAATACAATAATAGTGGAAATGTCTTGTGCCGAGTTGAACTTGGTGGCAAATACATTGAAGGGGAAACGGGTTACCGCGCGCAGCACTGCCGAGTCATAGAAATAATAAGAGAAAACGAACCACAATCTTATCCGAATTATGATGAATACGAAGGAGGATGAATATGAAAATCGGTGTGACAAAGAAAGGTGGAACAGCGCCCATCTCCGTTCCAATCAAGATACCAAAGAGTAAGCCTGCTCCCAAAGAAGTTCCCATCCCAGCGCCAAGTATCTTCATCAAGAAGAAAGAGGATGCTACGAAGAAAGGAGAAAACTGATATGATGATGAATACCATGTATGTTCAGGGAGGCGACGTGAATGGTCTGTATGTGTTCGGGCTGGTGTTGTTCCTCATGACGCTGGGTTTGGCACTGGCTGTTATCAGAAGCAACGTGAACAGGGGAGGGAAGTAACATGATTATCAACGGATATTACGTTCATCCAATGCTAATCCTTATGGCAGTAACACTCGTCTCCTTCTTTGTATTCCTGTTCATGTTATATAGTGACGGGGTTTTCAATCATGGTGGAACAATAACAGGGAAGATATTTGAAGATGAAGAAGATGAAGATGAAGTGGAATATGAGGGTGACTAACAAGAAGGACGCGGGTGATTAGCCCGCGTCCTATTTTTATTTAAGCTGGCCGGTTTCAGGCGAGAAGTGTGGCCGGTTGTTTACTGAACAGACGGAGAGCGCCAAAACTTACAAGGACAGCGGCCAACAGGCGAAGCCCGAGCGCTATCCATGGGTCAAACTCAACAGGTTGTGCATTAATCCAGCCCTGAAGAAGCCCGACCAAGAATGTTGAGAAGGATATAGCAACAGGAATGGCATACTGCCTCAAGTCTAGCTTGACCTTCTCAAAGATGTAGATGGTTCCAGCAGTGAAGAAGGCAATAAGAACACCTTCAATCAACAACTTCAGTGCCTCATCAATTTGAACGGCTGAACTTGTTTGAACACCTTGTGGTTCTGGAGTGCAGCCAACCAGTACTACCACCAACAGTAATGCAATGACAATCATCTTTTCTTTCTTCATTTTATTCTCCTTATAATAATATGTTTTGACAACAGACTTACTAGTGTTTTTTCTGGGCATCACCTCCAACATCTTCAACCGTTATCGTGATGACTGGGTTCTTTGGGTCAATCTCAAGCATGGCATAGTTCTCAAGAAGCCAGTCTGTAACAATATCTGTCAGTCCTTGTTTCGGTGGTTCACCATCTTCCTTGAGGGTAGCGATGAACATTATGTTCAGTCTTATTCTCTTCTTCATTTCACATACTTGGCTGGGATATAAGCAAATCCTTCATTCGTCACAAGGAAGTAATCAATAATACCTTGTGGCGTATTGGGCTTGTGGTGAGTCTTCCACACTCCTTCAACTCTTTTGGCACATACCAAGTCAAACCTGTGAATGAACCATGGATGGGTATCGTAAGACATTCCGGCAACATTACTACTTGGCTTCAACGTTTCAAACATGAACCATTCTTTGCCAATATATCTTCCTCTCAACTTGTTCAATTGCATTGTGGTGTACATCTGCTTCGGATATCCAGTGGTATTGAACAGTGCTGTTCTTATACCAAAGAAGTAACGTGTCTTCGGGTCTGTAATTTCATCCTCACCATTCAATTTTATATAATCTGATAGCATGGGAGATATATCCACTCGGAAGTCTCCCTGATTATCTATCATTGCTTTGTAAAAGCGAACAACAGATGGAGTACACGGATAACGGTCTTCAGGCCAATTATTCACAGGGTCAGTGCGACTGGCATAGTTCATCTCTTCTAGTTCTTCATCTCCCAGTATCCGAACAATAACTGTTCCACCTGTTGAGACAGTTCTTGGATATACCTCTTCAATAGAACCATCATTGAAATGTATATCTTGCCTTACTATATTCTTCATATCTTATCTCGGAAATGTATCAAAGGTGGAACCATCATCAAAGTGAGTGACAACTTTAGTAATGGTTCTTGTTGGTTGTGGTGCTGGGTTTGTTATCCATACAATGTTCGTATAGCTGGTGGTCAATGCCACCCAGCCACTGACAGGGTCGTCATTGATGGCAACTACTTCTATCCACTGGAACCCATCCTTAGGAACTTTCTGTCCTGTTCCCTTGATGATTAGCGGACCGACCAGTGTCCTGTATACATTCGTCCCTACTGTTCCGGGAAGGTTCCTCAGGTTAGAGGGTTGTAACTCTCTCAGTAAAGCTGTCATTGTAACGGGTTTCATTTCATCTCCTCTGGGTTTGGGTGTATAACTTATATTGTAATCATCGTAAAGTTTTTGTATCGTTCCAGGAAAGAAGTTGATATCAACCGCTTTCTTTCCACCGAGTGGATATCCAGGAACAAACTCTGGAGGACACTTGGCCGTCCACTGAATGAATGATGGTTTATCTATTCTACTCCAGGGACTGATACTATTGGGAACAACGAATAGCTCCCTGTTGTTTATTATCTTATGTATATGTGCAGTTCTTTTCTCCTCTGTCCATGTTGATGTAATCTTATCCCATGGATATACAGCCAGCCACAATGGATATTCAGCTAATTCTGGATAATTAGCCAAGTCTACACCGTCACTGGTAGCGAAGCCCAAACTGGTATACACAATGGGCTTCCTTCCAAACTTTCTTTCGGCTTCATGTAACCATTCCAAAGCTTTGGGGGCAACTTTCTTTGGTTCACCATCATGGTCTTCCAAGTCTAATACGGGCGGCAATTCACCTCGGTCATTCCCCAATATTGATAACAGTTTGGCTACCACCTGTTTCTGGTCATTGAAGTGGTGAAAGAAATCATAAGCGCCGCGGATGGTATAACCATTGGCCGCTGCCCACTGTTGTCTGAAGTCCATGTCCTCAGTCATTCCTTCCATCGCTTTGATGAAGGCGAAGTCCCAGCTATAATTCTTCCAATCAAGTATCGGGTCATAATATGCAATATCAATGCCAATCAGCATGTCTGTCATTTCTTCTCCTGTTTGATTGGTTCAATCGTTTGAAGTACGTCAGGTGATGTAACCGGTTCCTGATAACGTATTGCCGCTATTTTCTCTTGCGTGTCTCCATCCGCTGGTGTCCTCCGGAAAGGAAGTGGAACGTGACCAGCTTCTTCAAGTTGAGCAGCCAATCTCTTAGCATATTGTTTCCAGTCCTCCTTATCTTCTTTAGTGGAAGCGATATCACGTTCAAGAATGGCGTTCTTCAAAGCCAGTGGTCGTAATTCCCTGACCTCATCTTCAACCCGACGAAGGTTTGTTATCTGCCTGTCGTATTCAGTGAACAACCTGTCTTGTGCTTCCACTTCAACTTTCTCGGTAGTTGCTTTCGCCTGTGCTTGTATGGCTGGTGCGTTAGCCTTGTTATCCCAATAGGCTTTCAGTATATTGTAAATTTGTGGAGCAACAATAGTGAGGACAGCCAGCCACAATTGAGCAGGGGTTATATTTTCTAATGGCATGTTATTCCTCTTCCTCAATAACTTCCAGGAATGCTTTTACAACAGCTGGGTCAAAGTATTTCCCTGACTCTGTTTTGATATATGCAATCACATCTTCTTTAGGAAGGGCTTCCCTGTAAACCCTGTCGTTTGCCATAGCATCATAAACATCAACTACTGAAAATATGCGCGCGGCAAGCGGTATGATTGTTCCCTTCAAACCATATGGGTAGCCAGAGCCATCCCAGCGCTCATGATGATAATGAGGAATGTCCACAACTCTTTTCATGCTGGGTGAAGATTTTAGTAAGTCGTATCCCAGCTGCGGATGTAATTTCATGACATCCATTTCCGCCGGTGTTAGTGTTCCCCTCTTCAACAGAATGGCATCTGGTATTCCCACCTTACCAATATCATGAAGCAAAGCACCACGTTTGATATACTTTATAGCCTTACCAGAGAGTCCCATCACTTTGGCCACATCAACGGAAAGGTTGACTACCCTGTCACTGTGTTCTTTGGTGTTGTGGTCTTTGTATTCGAGCGCGCGCGTGAGTAATTCCAGTTGCTGATATTGCTCATTCTCAATCTGTCTTATATTCTTTACCACTGAACCGATAAGCCATAGTTCAGATTTATTTACATATCCATAGGTTGTTGTATAACCTATCATTTCAAATAATTCAAATGAAGTGATTGAACCTGTTACAATGATAACAGGAGTATCAGTATCAAACCGTTCAATCATATCCAATATCTTCTTGAAGCCAAATCCAGGAATGTTTACATCACAGATGATTAAATCCCATTCATCAACTGTGAGTGCCTGAAACAAATCATTAGAAGTGTCAACACGTTCTATTTTCAGTTCAAACCCATTACTCCTTTTCAATGCGCGTTCAATCAGCTCAGCATCATTTGAACTATCTTCTATTATCAGTACTCTCAGTTCTGGTGGGCTGTATGTCTTTGTCATAGTATCCTATTATACTTCATTAGAAGCCAGCCTCAGCAGTGAAGCAGACTATGATTGAATTGCCAACAGCAGTAGCAGCATTACCAGTGCAGTTGATATCAACTAAGGTATCAGAAGAGGCTGCGGTTGTGGTTGCGCTACAATCCGTACCCGAACCAACATCTCTTGCCTGTGCATTATTGACTGAAGGGTTATAGTAGGTTATTGTAGGAGCAATACGCATCTTTACAGGAAAGATGAAAGAAGGTGGTTTATGGGCACCGGTACCGGCCACTGGTGCCGGCCAACGAACACCATGCGATGTTCCTGCAGACGTAGCTGGTACAGTATCATATTCAAAAGTCTTGAAGAATTGTGTTTGACACCATTCAAGAACTTCATGAAAACTCATTGCCTTGAATGCTGTAGCGCCTGTTGTCTTTTCCAATTTTATCTGGGAAAGCCAAAAATTATTTGATGTATTATCTGTTCCATTCACTTGACTGGAGGAAGCTAGAAAGTTACCAGTCTGCCATGCTCCTATTGTAGTTTGAAACGTGGTTCCACAAGCCTGTGTGAAGAATATGCTTAGACCTAGTCCGCTTGTATAGTTATCAGTTCCACCTGTCGGGTTCAATGTCAGAGTAATAGCTTTCTTTTCCCATGTATTTGCAGCGTCAATTGTATACTGCATTATATAGCTTCTGTCATTGGCGTTATTTCTGAACGCTATACAATATATACCAGTCTTTACTGCCTTGACCCAGAAAGATAATGTAACCACACTGTCTTTGATGGCAGCATAATCATGACCTTCAACAAAGACTTGTATACCACTAAAGTCACCAGCCGCTATTGAAGCATCAACAGTAGTCACATCCAGCTTGATGGAATAATTTGATTTGTGTCCACTTTCGGAAACAGTGGGAACATCTGTATCTCTTGTTACATCATGAACCACTGTTCCTGCTTTGGAATATTTGAAATTATCTGCTACACGTGTTCCATCGGCTATACTTGTCCAGGAATTCCCGCGTTGCCATACTTGCAAATCTCCATTCATCAAGAGCTGATTGGCAGGGACTTCAAAATTTACAGCGCCACCAACATCGTTGTATGAAATTGTTATACCAGAACGTGTACCACCTGTCATCATGTTGGCAGATATATCTTGAACATATTCAGCGCTGATATTTGCAAATATCAATGCACTGATTTCAGCTGATGACCATTCACGGTCAAGCTGTATCCATCTACTGATAGACCCATCGTATATAAATGAAATAGCTTTTCCTTCGGTCAAAATAACATTGGCTGGCAAATCAAATCTATTACCGGCCAAGCTGGATACCTGTTCAGAACTTATAAGGAATGATGAACCATCTGTATTTACATTCAACAAGGTTATTATACGACCATCCACACCACCAGCCATACCAAAGATACCATCACCTGGACCGCTGGTTACACGTATCACAGAAGCTGTAGCAATACCTGTTGGTTCCCAGTCGTCATGGTCACCCGTAAGAGCAGTGGTTATAATCCCGCTCCTTCTAAACATTCCAGTTACATTGCCATCAAAAGAACCACCGGCTCCTCTCTCTTCCCACACCGCCACACCTTCGGTAGCATCACGACAGTCGTAAATAGAACCACCTATTACATGAACTACATCACCTAATTCATAGCCTTCCGTAACATCGTTATCGGC
>JGI10216J12902_100122961_pt1 | contig 22052 bp, 19 predicted proteins | sample KanNatreferecore_FD_12902 | JGI IMG/M metagenome (IMG submission 12902)
ATGGTGGACAGCGTTTATCTGAACAGCGGGCGCGGCTGCATCAATTGCTCCGGTGTCTGGGCGTCGCGGCACACGAAGGAAATCGCCGCTGCGCTTGCCGAACGGCTCGGTCCCATTCCGGTGTTGCCGCCTGAAGACCCGAAGGCCGCGCTCGCCGCGTTCACCGTGCCGGGACAGGCGCAAGCCATCCACGCGGGCATTCTCGAAAAGATGAAAGAAGACGGCGTGACCGACATGACCGCGAAATTCGGCCCGCGCCTCGTCGAGAAAGAGCGCGCTGCCTACCTGCGCCCGTGGGTCATCCATGCCGATTCACCTGAGCGCAAGATCGCGCAGACCGAATACATGTTCCCTTACGTCACCGTGGTGCAATGCCCGCAAGCCGAGATGATCAACAAGATCGGCGGGACGCTCGTGTGCAGCGCCATCACGAACGACTCCGCGTGGAGCCAGCAACTCATGGAAGCCACGAACATCGACCGTCTGAACATCGGCCCCATTCCGACTATCAAGCTCGACTGGCTTCAACCACACGAAGGGAACATCGTGGACTTCCTCTTCCGCGCCCGCGCCTTCCAGACCACACCGGAGAAGTTGAAGGCTTAAGGCACGGCTGGTTTTCGGTTCGTTACAGAGTCGCAGAGACACAGAGAGAGTTCTTTGGTCCGCGCCTCTGTGCTTCCGTGGCAAACTTAACTGCCATTGCTATTCCGGCTTCGCTTTCGGAAAGGAGAAGTAGAACGTTGCGCCGCCGCCAACGATGCCTTCAGCCCAGCACCGTCCGCCATGACGGCCAATGATGCGGTTCACGTTGGCCAGCCCGATGCCAGTGCCTTCGAATTCTTCCTCGCTGTGAAGGCGTTGAAAAACGCCAAACAGTTTATCAGCATGTTGCATGTCGAAACCGGCTCCGTTGTCGCGGACAAAAACCACGTCTTCATCTGGCTTCCCGTTCTTGCAACCGATTTCAATTTCAGCCGGAATCCGGTCACGCGTGTATTTGACGGCGTTGCCGAGAAGATTGACGAAGACCTGGCGGAGCATGGATCCATCACCCCGCACGATGGGCAATTCTCCAACGGTCCAACGAATATTCCTGCCGCCTGTGTCGGGTTCCAGCGAGCGGATTGTCTCTTCGCACAGATGCTTCAAATCAATGCTCTTCGTGTCCAGTGGCACACGTCCGATCCGCGAAAAACCCAACAGGTCGTCGATCAGTTGACCCATGTTCCGCGCGGACTTGCCGATCGCTTTCAGAAAGCGCCCATTGTCTTCTCCGAGCATTGGCCCCGCCTCGGCCGTGAGGATTTGTGCGTAAGCATCGATATGCCGCAAGGGCGCCCGAAGATCGTGAGAGACCGAATATGAAAAAGCTTCGAGCTCCTTGTTCGCGGTTTCCAACTCGGCCGTTCTTGCAATCACTCGCTGTTCGAGTTCTCGATTGAGCGCGGCTCGCTCTTTCTCGGACTCCTTGAGCAGGGCCGCGGATTCTTCGGCGGCCACACGGGCTTTCACCTGGATCGCGGTGAACCACGCCAGCAAAGAACTCACCAGTGCTCCCACGATGAGAATCAACGGCGAGAAATTGACTCCGGCTCCCGCGACAAACGCGGGTCTGGGTGAAGCGATCAAAGTCCAGGTGCGGCCGGCGACGGCAAGAGTGTTGGTGGATGTCAGCGTGTTTCTGGCCGAACCAGGCCTCGCGTCAGCACTGCTATCGTGCATCAAGTTCGCGGAAGTTAATTGGGTGTCGTCATGGATTTTGAAGCCCAGGAGTGAATTGTCATGAGGGTTCAGCAATGCCATGAAGAAGTCCGCGGAAAAGGAGCAGTACACAAAGCCAGCCCAATTCGAACTTCGTTCCGCTGTCTCGGGCACATTGCCGCCCTTGTAAAGAGGACCGAGAATGAGAAAGCCGGCGTCGCGCGGTCGTTCTGCTTCCGCCGCCAAAGTGAGTTTCCCCGTGGCAGCAGGTTCACCCGTCTCCACTGCGCGTTGCGCTGCGGCGCGGCGCTCTGGCTCGGCGAACAGATCGTAACCGAGCATGGCCAGATTGTGATCGTCAGCCGGTTCAAGGATGATCACCGGGCACAAGTTTGACTGACTCGACTCGGGCCAGATGTGAAATGAAGCCAGAATCTTTGCCTGGGCTTTTCGGATGGCTTCCTCCTTTTGATCCGGCCTGAGTCGCACTGCTACGCCCAGGCCTTCAATGCCAGGATAGTTTTTTGGCAAGTCGAGCGCTTTAACATAGGCCCTGAATTGATCGAGGCTCATGTTCAAGTGGGCCGCGCCGATGCCCCGCACGGCATGTATGAGAGCAACATACCGCCTCAGGACCGCTTCGATGCTCGCCTCGGCTTGAGAGACCGCGTGATCGAACCGAACGCGCTCTCGGGTTCTGCTGACAAGGTCAGCATTGTACGCCGCCGTGACCGTCAACCCGAGAGTGACGAAGAAGACACACAAAGGCAGCCATGCTTTGCGAGCACGGGCGGTCGAGTGGACATGTGGACCGACTCTCTGCACTGCGCGTTTCTGCGGTTATGCACAAAACAGAAGCCCTTGTCACCTTGCGGATACCTTGAATTATTCCCTGGTCGCCCGTTCGTGCATTCGACCGATTTCGACGATCCATACCGTTTTGCGAATAGCGCGTCGAGATTCAAACCCACCACGGTTCCAGGAAACCATGTTTCGCAAAACAATGCGGTCGCCGAAGCGGGAACGGTTTGGATTCAATGCTCGCTACCCGCGCTCCAACGTTGACACGCGGGGCGCTTTCCTTAGCCTCGGCGCGCTAACGAACCCAAAGAATTTATGAGACTTGGCATCAATACGTTTTTGTTTACGTCACCGTTCACCAACGAGAGCACGAAGCTGTTTCCCACGTTCAAGAAATGGGGCTTCGAGACGGTGGAGATTCCCGTTGAAGACCCGTCGCACATCGACCCGGCGCACGTGCGGCGCGAGTTGGACAAGAACAAGCTCGCGTGCGGCTCGGTGTGCGCGTGCATGGGGCCGGGGCGCGACTTGCGCGGCACACCGGAGGAGCAGAAGACGGCGATGGATTATTGCAAGACGCTCATCGACCAGATGGTCGTGCTCGGCTGCCCGTCGCTCATCGGCCCGGTCTATTCCGTCGTGGGCAAAGCGGATGCGGTCGAGCCAGCGAAGCAAAAAGAGGAATGGGCGCTCGTCGTGAAGAACTTGAAGGAGCTGGCCAAATACGCGGAACAGAAAGGCGTGCAGATTTGCATCGAGCCGCTGAATCGCTTCGAGACGGATTTCCTGAACACGGTCGAGCAGGCGCTCAAGCTGGTGAAGGACGTTGGCTCGAAGGTGGTGAAGATTCACCTCGACACGTTCCACATGAACATCGAACAGAAGAACCAAGGGGATTCGATTCGCAAAGCCGGCAAGCTGCTCGCGCATTTCCACGCCTGCGGCAGCGACCGCGGCACACCGGGCAACGACCACATCGACTGGAAGCCGATTGCCAAGGCGCTCAAGGACATCAAATACAAAGGCGACGTGGTCATCGAATCGTTCACCACAGACGTGAAAGTCATCGCACGCGCAGCCGCCATCTGGCGCCGCATGGAGCCGACGCGGGATGAGATCGCGACGAAGGGGATCAAGTTTTTGAAGAGGGTATTGAAATAGCCAATCCAGCGTGATCAGAGACGGCAGTTTTCAGAAACACACCTCGGCTCATGGAAGCGCTGAGACACTTTCTTGCGGGTGCCGCATCGAGCAAAGCGGCGCGCGGCAGTTCCGGAAAGACGACCGACTGGCTTCTGTTTACCGAGCTTGTCATCAAAACCCGCCGGCTTCTCATCTGCGATTTCCAGTTCGTTCCCAAAACGGAGGATGGATTGGTGGTCGAGCTCGAACCGGGTGAATACCGAGTCGAGGCAACGGGAATGGACTTCGACGGTGATCGGCGAATCTCCGGCCTTCGGGTGATCCGTCCTAATTCAACTGCTACGCGCGGCAATAGGCTGGGCGAGACATGGACCGACACGGCGACCTGCAGCGTATGCGAACTCGATGCTGTGCAAAAGGAATGGAACTCTCTCGGTGAGGAGCCTGCGGCGGACAAGCTCATGGAAGAGTACGAGCGCGGGGAAGGCTGCGGAATCTTTCGCGTAACAGAGTGCGCATCGGTCATCCCGTATGTGTCATCGGGATTTGGCGATGGCGCCTTTCCAGTCTTTGAACTGATTCAGGACGGGAAACGCGTCGGGATCGAAGTGGAGTTTATCAGCCCGAATAACGGCTATCCTTTCGGTCCGACGAAGCCCCTTTCTTCCTCGCCGCAAGAGGAGGATCGCCGACGCGGCCTGAATGAGCAGATGGCCCGGCTGATCGCGAACTTGAAGGAAAGTAAGACCGGCGACGCGAAATTGGATCGGGAAAAGGCCAAAGAGATTTTCGCGACTCATTTGAGCGGGCTTGAACAAAAGGCGCTGGAACCCTTGGCCGAACTTCGGAAGCATGTGCAACAGACGCGACGAAAGGCGGTCCCATGGTTCCTTAAGCTTTCGCCAGCCGAGGCACAACCTTTGGCTGAAGAGCCAGTCGTGAAGGTGCGGGTCGAAGCGTTGCTTGCCGCCGGGTTCACACCCGTTGGATGTTTTCAAATGAACCTGGCTCAGAATTCATTCATGCTCGTGTTCGTAGATGCTGCAGGCATGTATGGCACGATTCACAAGGCTGGCCCGAAAGCCGTCTTCACGGTCACGGTCGAGTACCGCGATGGCCGGCTGGTTGAATTCACGGAGTCTGCCGCAGTTACGGATCGACCGCCTTGGGCATCGACTGTGTCGAAACCGGATCTTGCACCTGTCGAATTGATACAGTTGGCCAGACAACAAACCAATTCCCAGGAGGTTGCACCCGCAACGATCTACAACGTGGTCGGCAGAATACAGGAGTCCTGGCATCGGCACATGACGTGGAGAATCGACCGCGGCGGGAGAACTGCAGGAGAACTCAAAACATTATTCCGCATCGGTGATACTCCCGCCGGCGCCGAAAAGCTTGCGATGCTTCGACGAGACGAAGCCGAGAAGACGTTGATCACCTGGCTCAGGGAACAAAGCCATCTTCCGTTCAATGTGGAGGACGTCCTCGATTGGCTTGTCATTGTTCACGACGATCTTTCCCCTGGTCAACTTGCCAGTGCGTACTGGTGTGGAACGAACGACGTTCGAGTCAGGGAAAATGAATTTGAAGGCATTAATCCACGGCAAACGTTCGCCGACGTGATTCGGCGGCGCGGCAGCAAGCTCCAGCTTGTGCATCGAAAAAGCACTGGTTTTGCTGCCGATTTCTATTTGCCGACAGCACCGGCAGCATCCACTTAGATTCTCCGATCGCGAAAATCAATTTTCGCTACTGGACCGCCCAAGATGAGTCCTGGCGCAGCGCATGCACGATCATGAAATGACACCGATTGAATTGAGTTGAAATAAACGCCTTCGTGCGCTCGTCTTTCTCACACAACCAAATGAAAACTTTATCGCTTGTCCGCTGTGTTCTGGTGCTCGGCTTGTGTTCGCCGGTGTTTGCAGCAGAAGAGGGTTTTACGTCCCTGTTCAACGGCAAAGACCTGACGGGATGGAGAGGGAACCCTGATCTGTGGTCCGTGGAGGATGGCGCTATCACTGGGGTGACGAAGGCGGACCCGAAGCTGACGCACAATACGTTTCTAGTGTGGACGAACGGGATGGTGGAGGATTTCGAACTGCGGTTTTCCTACCGGATTGTGAATGGGAATTCGGGCGTTCAGTATCGGAGCAAGGTTTTGCGGGAGGGCACGCAAGGACCAGTTGTCGGCGGTTATCAGGGAGACTTCGAAGCGGGGACGACCTACAGCGGGATTCTTTATGAGGAGCAGGGACGCGGGATTCTCGCCCAACGGGGGCAGAAGACGGTGATCAAAGAAGTGGAGGGAAAGCACAAGGTCGAGGCCGCCGGTTCCGTGGGCGATTCGAAAGAGATTCAATCGAAGATCAAAAAGGAGGATTGGAATGATTACGTAATCATCGCGAAGGGGAATCACCTCCAGCATTTCATCAACGGTTTGCAAACGGTGGACGTGACCGACGAGCACGAGGCGAAAGCGGCGAAGTCCGGCGTGCTGGCATTGCAAATTCACACCGGTCCGCCGATGACTGTGCAGTTCAAAAACATTCGCATCAAGAAGCTGGGCAAGGATTCCGCGTCGGCCGATTCGCTGAAAAAACTAGCGGGGAAGTGGGTGCCGGTCGAAGCGACTTTGAACGGCGAATCGGTGGGCAGGGAGACGCTCGATACCGTGATGCTCACGATTGATGGAGAGAACTATACATCGCGGCGCGGCGAAAGGTTGGAGGAAGGCACAATCAAGATAGACACCTCAGCGGCACCGGCCACGCTGGACATGTCGCGCAAACGCTCCAACGGCGAGATCCGAACAATGCCGGCCATCTACGAGTTCGAAGGTGACAAGCTGCGCATCTGCTACGCATTTGGAGACAATACAACGCGGCCAACTGCTTTTAAGTCGGAAGCGAACAGCAGCACTGTGCTGGTGACTTACACCAGGGATTAAGCGGCACGTTGCATTACACATGAAATCACTTTCCATTTTATCGTTCGCTTTTTCGCTCGTGCTCAGTGGCGTCGCAGCGGACAAGAAAATTCTTCTGATCGCCGGCAATGCGAGTCACGGCCCCGGCGAGCATGAGTACCGCGCCGGGTCGTTGCTGTTTCAGAAATGTCTCGCGGGTATTCCGGGAGTAAGCGTTGTCGTCGCAAGCAATGATTGGCCGAAAGACCCAAGTGTACTGGAAGGCGCGGACGCAGCGGTGATGTTCTGCACGGGCGGCGCGGGACATCCGCTGGCGCGCGATCCGAAACGCGTGCAAGCCATCGAAGCGCTGGTGAGGAAAGGCGCGGGTTTCGGAACGATGCATTACGGCGTGGAAATTCCTGAGCACAACGGCGGACAGGAGTTTCTGCGCTGGCAGGGGGGCTACTTCCTCACGAACTGGTCGGTGAATCCGCACTGGGACGCGCACTTCACGAACCTGCCGAACCACGAAATCACGCGCGGTGTGAAGCCGTTCAAGATTCGGGATGAATGGTATTACCACATGAAGTTCGTGGACGGGATGAAGGGCGTGACGCCTATTCTCGCCGCGATTCCGCCGGACAGCACGCGGGGGCGACCGGGCGCAAACGATCCGCATGGCGGCAATCCCGAAGTGCAGAAGCACAAAGGCGAAGCAGAAACCGTAGTGTGGGCTTACGAGCGGCCTGATGGCGGCCGTGGGTTCGGTTTCACCGGGGCGCACAATCATAAGAACTGGGGCGACGAGAATTTTCGGAAGATCGGACTGAATGCGATCCTTTGGATCGCAAAAGTTCCGGTCCCGCAAAACGGCGTGGAATGCGCTGTCACGCCGGAAGACCTCGAACGAAATCTTGATCCGAAGCCACCACGCAGGCCGCGGCAGCAGGAGAATCCTGCGAAAGCGCAACCGTTCGTCAGCCCCACAGTTCCCGGAAAATGAAAATCAAATTGTTCGTTGGTGCGGTGTTGTTCGGCCTAATCGCGCTGGTTTCCGCCGCCGAAAAGAAAATCGTTTTGATTGCGGGTCGGCCCAGCCATCCGCCGGGCATGCACGAGTTTCGCGCCGGGTCGCTGCTGCTGAAGAAGTGTCTCGATACAGTATCCGGCGTTTCGACGGTCGTTTACTCGAACGGCTGGCCGGAAGCATCGAGCGCATTGGAGGGCGCTGACGCGGTCGTGGTTTATGCGGATGGCGGCGGCGGACATCCGGCGATTAAAGGCGATCACAAAAAGGTCCTCGGCGATCTCGCGAACAAAGGCGTGGGCCTTGGCTTCATGCACTATGGCGTCGAGATTCCGAGCACGAATGGCGGGCCGGAATTTCTCGAATGGATTGGCGGCTACTATGAGCATCAATATTCTGTGAACCCGATGTGGTCGCCGAACTTCGAGAAGTTTCCTGGCCATCCGGTCACACGTGGAGTGAAACCATTCAGCAATCGCGACGAGTGGTATTTCAATATGCGTTGGCGCCCGCCCACATTGAACAACGATGCATCAGTCGATGGCGCCGTGCGCAGCAAACCGCCTGGCCTTACGCCGGTTCTTGTCGCCACGCCATCGGATGAAGTGCGCAAAGGTCCTTACGTTTATCCCAAAGGCCCTTACGAACACATCGTGAAAGCAAGCGGGCGCGAGGAAACGATGATGTGGGTTTATGATCGGCCCAACGGCGGGCGTGGGTTCGGCTTCACTGGCGGCCACACGCACGCGAATTGGGGAAATCCCGACCAGCGGAAGGTTGTTCTCAACGCGATGCTTTGGCTCGCGAAAGCGGACGTGCCCGCGAACGGCGTGGAGTGCGCCGTCACGGAAGATGATTTGAAACAGAACCTCGATCCGAAGAGGCGCTGAACTGAAGCGTGATTCGTAAAACGTGAAACGTGATTCGTGAAATGAGCATCAGACTTTGCATCCCCTTTTTCAGCGTCACCTTGGCCACGATCGTATTTGGCGCGGAGCAATCCAACACAACACAGAAGACGGCGAGCACGAATGCGCCGCCCAGGCCAGCGCACACTTATGGTCGTGAAGCCGCCAAGGCCGAGACCGCGCGCATGACGCCTGCCGACGGCCTGCAAGTGCAGCTCTTCGCCAGCGAGCCGATGGCTGTGAACTTGTGCGACATGGACATCGACGCGCGCGGACGGGTTTGGGTGACCGAGGGCGCGAATTATCGTTCGTCGTTTCAGAGGTGGGGAATCCTGCGTCCCGGCGGCGATCGCATCGTCATCCTTGAAGACAAGAACGGCGATGGTGCGGCGGACAATGCGAAGACGTTTTATCAGGACCCGACCATCAATGCGGCGCTTGGCATTTGCGTGCTGGGCAACAGGGTCATTGTGTCGTCCTCGCCTTACATATTCGTGCTCACCGACACCAACGGTGACGACAAAGCGGACAAGCGTGAGGTGCTTTTCTTCACGCACATCAAGAGTTTCGATCACGATCATTCCGCTCATGCGTTTGTGTTCGGGCCGGACGGCAAACTCTACTTCAATTTTGGAAATTCCGGCATTCACCTCGCCGCGCCGAGCGAACGGCTGAAGAAGGATTGCCCGTTGCACGGGTTGTTGCCCCGCGAGGAAATCACAAACGCCGTCCCGGTCATCGACGTGGAGGGCAACCGCGTCACCGACAAGGGCAAGCCTTATCGCCAGGGGATGGTCTTTCGCTGCGATCTCGACGGCAGGAATGTCGAAGTGCTTGGTCACAATTTCCGCAACAATTACGAAGTCGCGGTTGATTCGTTCGGCACGCTCTGGCAATCGGACAACGACGACGATGGCAATCTCGGGGTGCGGATCAACTACGTGATGGAGCATGGTAATTTCGGCTATGTGGACGAGTTGAAGGGCGAGGGCTGGCAGCCAGGCTGGAAACGCGCACAAGAGAAGGGCGCCTCCGCGTCTGAAAAGATTTTCTACGAATGGCACCAGTATGACCCCGGCGTGGTGCCGAATCTGTTGCACACGGGCGCAGGTTCACCGACGGGGATCGCGGTTTACGAAGGCAATCTGTTGCCGCCTCCCTTCCGCAACCAGGTGATTCATTGCGATGCCGGCCCGCGAGTGGTTCGCGCGTATCCAGTCGTGCCTGATGGTGCTGGCTACACGGCGAACATGACGAACGTCCTGACCAGCCCCGATTCGTGGTATCGGCCCGCCGATGTGTGCGTCGCGCCGGACGGCTCGCTGTTCATCGCCGATTGGCACGATGCCGGCGTGGGCGGTCACAACATGGCTGACAGGCATTTGGAATTCATGACCGGCCGCATCTATCGCGTCGCACCGAAGGGCGCATCAAAGTATCGCGTGCCGAAAGTTAACGTGAAGAGAGCGTCTGGCGCCGTCGCCGCGCTGCAATCGCCCAACCATGAAGCGCGTTACCTCGCCTGGACGTCGCTGAACGCGATGCAAGGCAAGGCGCAGAAAGAATTGGAGAAGCTTTGGCGAGACGACAATGAGCCGCGCCTGCGTGCTCGCGCGCTGCAACTGCTTGCACGCATCAAAGGCAGCGAAAAGAAATACGTCGAGGAGGCGATGCGAGATGATAACGTGGACATTCGCGTGACTGGCTTACGCACGGCACGCGTGTTGAAGTTGCCGATCGATGGTTATCTCGCGTCTCTCGTGAACGATTCCTCCGCTCAAGTGCGCCGGGAATGTGCGCTCGCGCTTCGCCGCAGCGATTCTGCACAGGCACCGAAGCTCTGGGCAAAGTTGGCGGCGCAACATGATGGCCAGGACCGCTGGTATCTCGAAGCGCTCGGCATCGGCGCGGAAAAGCAGGAGGAGAAATTCTTCGCCGCGTGGCTGGAGGAAGTGAAAGGCAACTGGGACACACTCGGGGGCCGGGAAATCGTCTGGCGGTCGCGCGCAACGAAATCGCTGCCGATGCTCGTGAAACTCATCACCGCGAAAGATGCGACGGCGGCCGACAAAGCTCGTTATATGCGCTCGCTCGATTTCATTAGTGGCCCGGAGAAGGAACAAGCGCTGGTGGAGATTGCGACAGGCGGCTTATGATTCCTCGTAGCAGCCGCCCCAGGGAGGCTCGTTTCAATCAGAGCCTCATTACCTCGGCTGCTACGAAGATTACTTCCCAATGCAGAACTGGCTGAAGATCGAGTCCAGCAAATCCTCCGTCGTCGTTTTGCCCACCACTTCACCAATCGCATTCGTCGCGATGCGCAGTTCCATCGCGGCAATTTCGAGTCCTTCTCCTGCGCTCAGCGCGTTAAGGCTGTTCTGGGTCGCCTCGCGCGACCGCCGCAGCGCCTCCTGATGCCGTGAGTTGATCATCACCTGCAACATGTCGGCTCGAATCTCACCGGACCACACGAGAGCCTTGATCGCATCCTTGAGCGATTCCAGGCCCACGCCGGTCGTGCAACTCATCTCGACGACCGGCGCATCGATCACGGGTAATTCCATCCGTCGCGGCAGGTCTGCCTTGTTTCGCACCACGATTCGCTTTTTCGCCGCAAACTCGCGCAAGTAATTTCCGTCGGACTCACTGAATGTTTCGGAATTGTCCAGCACGTGCAGAATCAACTCCGCGCGTTGCAGACTGGTGCGGCTGCGTTTGATCCCTTCGACTTCGATCTCATCGCCCGCCTCGCGCAAGCCCGCCGTATCGATGAACACAACGGGAATGCCGCGAATATTCGCCGTCTCCTCAATTGTATCGCGCGTCGTGCCGGGAATGGCTGAAACAATCGCCCGGTCGTGACCGAGTAATTGATTCAGCAGACTCGACTTCCCCGCATTCGGTCGGCCGACGATGGCCACGCGAATGCCGCGCCGCAGCACTTGTCCTTCATTGGCCGTGCGTAGCAACTCATCCATGAACGCCACGGCGCGCCGAAGTCGATTGAGCAACTGCTCGTGCGTGTCGGGGGCGATGTCTTCATCCGGAAAATCGATGTGCGCTTCGATGTGCGCGAGCGTGAGCATCATTTGATCGCGCACGTCGTTGATGCGTTGCGAAAGTTTGCCGGCGAGTTGCTCGTTCGCTGCGCTGACCGCCAGTTGTGTGCGCGCGGCGATCAATTCCGCGACGGCTTCAGCTTGAGCAAGGTCTATTCGGCCATTCAGGAATGCGCGCTTCGTGAACTCGCCCGGCTCCGCCAGACGCGCCCCGCTGGCCAGCACTGCATCCAGCACCATCTTCGTGGTCAGGATGCCGCCGTGGCAGGTGAATTCTACCACGTGTTCGCGCGTGAACGTGCGCGGCGCGCGCATGACTGCCGCCAGCACTTCATCAAGTGTTCGTCCGTTTTGAATGACATGGCCGTATTGCAGCGTGTGCGTCGGCGCCAACGAAGTTTTGAGAGACAACTTGCCGCCGGGAACAAAGACTTTGTCCGCCACATCAAACGCGTTTGCTCCGGAAATGCGAATGACCGCCAGCCCGCCTTCGCCCAGCGGTGTGGCAATGGCCGCGATCGTATCGTCGAGCAGCATCAACGTGCCGGGGGCATCTTGCCCCCGCCTTCGGCCTGCGGAACATCGGCGCGTTCGGGCGTCCATTCGCGCCCTTGTTCATCGACATGGCCGTGACAATTCCCCCGCGCATTCTCCGCCTCGCGTCCTTGCAGAAGCAACCGCGCCTTCTCGTAACTCTTCTTGTGGAGATAATGCAGCAGCAACGGATCGGTCGTGGATGCCAGCGTGCGCGTCAGTTCATCGAGACGTGAAAAGAGCGGCAGCAAATTCGGTTTCGGCGTCGTGCGCGGCATCGCCTCAACCGCGCGTTCCAGTTCCAGCAGCGTATCGAGGACGTTTTGCTCCATTTCTGTCATGCGCAATGAATACCTCACGGCCCGCAACTCACAAGTGTTTGGAGTGCCGATGGGACTTGGCGCGCGCGAGGTTTGCAACCGCCCCGGCCAGGCGGACAGCGTCCGGCGTGTCGGAATGAATGCACAGTGTTTGCGGACGCAGCCGGAGAACTTTTCCAGAGACGCTCAGGACCTCGCCCTTTGCTTGCAATCTTTCCGCTCGCGCAATCACCTCCTTGATCGTGGTCAACAGCGCGCCAGGCTCGGCGCGCAGCACGAGTGTGCCATCGTCGCGGTAGCCGCGATCCAGAAAGGCTTCCCCCCAAACGCCAACGCCCGTGCGCTCCGCGAGCGTCGCGACGCGACCGCCCGCCTGCGCAAAAATCTTCACGCGAGGCCAATGTTCGGCAACGACTTCGACATAGCGGTGCGCTACGTTTGCGTCTGCCTCCGACGCGTGATAAAGCGCGCCGTGAAGTTTGATGTGATGAAGCCGCACACCCTGTTCGCGCGCGACGCGCTGCAACGAACCCACTTGCTCCAGTAGCCATGATTCCAATTCGTCGGGAGTGACTTTCACGCCGCCGCGCCCGAAATCTTTTGTGCCGGGCGCTCCTGGATGCGCGCCGAGCCGCACGGAACATTGCTTTGCGAGACGAACACACAGGCGCATCGAAGTCTCTGTCCCGGCGTGCCCGCCACACGCCACGTTCGCCGAAGTAATTGCGCGCATCAGCGCCCGAGTGCGTGCACGCGATTCGCCTTCACCTAAATCGCAATTGAGGTCGAACTTCATTCAGCGGGTCGGAAACGCACGGTTTGTCCTGGAGAGCATTGCACGAACCACGACAAATCCGCGGCCTCAATCACGCCAAGCTTCGGGTAACCGCCCACGGTCGGCCCGTCGCGCAACGTGACGATGGGTTCTCCGCTTTCAGGAATCTGAATCGTGCCGACACGCGCCGGTTCGCTGATGATTTGATCGCAGCGCGGATTCAGTGGCTCGCCACTTAGTCGATAGCCGACGCGATCGCTTTGCGCGCTCACAGTCCAGGCGCGCGCGAAAAAGGTCTCGCGCTCGGCGGCAGTGAAAAAGTCCCATTGTGGTCCGCGCCACACGCGCAAGGGCGGTGGCTTCGCGTAATCGCGCTGTTCGGTCCACGGTGCCATCCGCCCGGCTACGTGTTCGGGCAAATGAAACTCGCAATCGTCAGCGCGGCGCAAAACATCACCGCGTTCGAATCGCCTTCCGAGACCGCCGCGCGCATAAACACTCGCGCTGCCGAGCAAACGTGGCGCATCGAATCCGCCTTCGACGGCGACATAACTCCAAACTCCGCACCGCGGATGCGCGAATCGAATTGTTTCGCCTTGCCGCACCTGCACCGCACGCCACGCCGGTTGATTCCCGTCCGCGTGGGCGCCGGTGATGGCAATCCATCCATCATTCCGCACGGTTAGTTCAGCGTCTTGCAGCAAAAGTTCGAGGACGGGCGCCTCAGGAGGATTATCCAGCAAACGATTGGCCCAACCCGCAGCATGATCGTCCATGGCGCCGCCGGGCGGCACGCCAAAACGCCGCCAGCCAACGCGCCCGCCGTCCTGAATGGCTGCGCTGAGTCCGGGATTGATGACCTCGAAAACCTCCACGCCATTACCTCGGTTTGGCCGGAACAAACTTCACGCGATCGCCGGCCTGAAGAAAAAAGATCACGCTCTCCCGGCGGGTTGGATCGAACAACTTCGTAGTCGTGTGGCCAATGATGTTCCATCCGCCGGGAGTGTCCACGGAGTAAATGCCGGTGTGTTCACCGCCAATCGCGACCGAGCCTGCACGCACACGGGTCCGCGGCGTGGCCAGGCGCGGCGTGTGTAAGCGCGGATTCAAATCGCCCAAATACGGAAACCCCGGGGCGAAGCCGAGCATGTAAACCTTGTAGATGACTGTAGCGTGCAATTCAGCAACTTCACGGGTCGTCAGGTTGTGCAGCGTCGCGACGCGGTCGAGGTCTTCTCCGTCGTAACGCACGGGAATTTCTTTGATGGGCGCGGGAGGGAGACTCGCGGTCAATGCGGTTTTCAGCTTTGGGATTAATTCGACAGCCGAGGCTTCAACGTCAGGCATAATGCGCGGATCGAATTCGAGCAACAAACTCGTGAAGGCCGGCACAAACTCGACGAGGCCCGGTGGCGGATGCCGCTCCAGTGCGGTGGCGAGGGCGCGTCCACGTTGGAACGCTTCGTCGTTCACGCGTTCAGCGAAGTGAATCAGGATCGCGTTCGGGCCATAATGAATCCATCGCACGTCAGTGGTTTGCCGTAATGACCATGCCGGGCCAAGCCGGAAAGCGAAAGATTACGGCTCGCCTCGTTGGTTTGTTCGTGCGAACATCTCCGGCAACTACAGCGTCCGAACAGAAGCATGAACACGCGGCAATTCGTTTCACAGGAAGCCCTTCGCGCGGTGACGCGCCGGCATTTCTTTCGCCGGTGTGGCGTGGGCCTTGGCGGCCTCGCGCTCACGTCATTGTTGAATGAACGTTTGTTTTCGGCTGACTCCGCACTCCGCACTCCGCACTCCGCACTCAACAATCCGCTCGCGCCGCGCGCGCCGCACTTTGCCGCCAAAGCCAGGCGTGTCATTTACCTGCACATGGCGGGGTCGCCATCGCAACTCGATTTGTTCGACTACAAACCGAAGCTCATCGAAATGAACGGGAAGCCTTGCCCGGAGTCGCTCTTCAAAAAGGAACGTTTCGCGTTCATTAAAGGCGTTCCAAAGATGCTCGGTACTCCGCACAAGTTCGAGAAGTACGGCCAGGCCGGCATCGAGCTTTCAAACATGGTGCCGCACCTCAAGGAGATCGCGGACGACATTTGCGTGGTGAAGTCGATGTTCACCGACCAGTTCAATCATGCGCCGGCACAGATTTTTCTCCACACCGGCTCGCCGCGCCAGGGGCGGCCTGGCATGGGCTGTTGGGTCACTTACGGTCTTGGCAGTGAATCGCAGAATCTTCCGGGCTTCGTCGTGCTCACGAGTGGTGGCAAGACGCCGGATGGCGGCGCGTCGCTTTGGGGCAGCGGTTTTCTCCCAACGGTTTATCAAGGCGTCCAATGCAGGTCGCAGGGCGATCCCATTCTTTACGTTTCCAATCCGCCGGGCATGAGCAGCGACGTGCGCCGCGATTCGCTCGATACGTTGCGCGAGCTGAATGAGATGCAGCTCAAAGACTTCGGAGATCCCGAGACGCTCACACGCATCGCGCAATACGAACTCGCGTATCGAATGCAGACCGCCGTTCCGGAACTGATGGAAATCGACAAGGAACCGAAGGCCGTCCACGAGATGTATGGGACGCAGCCGGGAAAAATTTCTTTCGCCAACAATTGCCTGCTCGCGCGGCGGCTCATCGAACGCGGTGTGCGTTTCGTGCAGCTCTACCACTGGGGCTGGGACCAGCACGGCAACTCGAAGGACAACGATCTTTTCGACGGCCTCGGCAAACAGTGCAAGGACACCGATCAGCCCGTTGCGGCGCTCATCAAAGACCTCAAGCAACGCGGATTGCTCGACGACACACTCGTCGTTTGGGGCGGCGAATTCGGTCGCACGCCGATGAACGAGGAGCGCAATGGATCGAAATTCCTGGGGCGCGATCATCATCCGCACTGCTTCACGATTTGGATGGCCGGTGGCGGCGTGAAGCGTGGTTTCACCTACGGCGAGACGGATGAACTCGGTTACCACGTCGTGAAGGACAAAGTCCACGTCCACGATTTGCAGGCGACCATTCTCCATTGCCTCGGCCTCGAACACACGAAGCTGACTTACAAATTCCAGGGGCGTGATTACCGGCTTACCGATGTTCATGGCGAAGTGGTGAATGCGATTCTCGCGTGACTTCGCGCATCACCCGTTTCCCCCATTGACAGCGTCCGCAGCTTCCTTACTCTCCGCGCACATGTTCGTGAAACCGGCCATGCCGAATCCGCATCGCGCGCTGAATGCAGCGCGCTGGAGCGCCGTCGTCTGGTCGATTATTTCGGCCAAGCGCGTCGTCACGCGCCGGCGTAGTTCGCGAACGAGATAGAGCACTACACTTTTTCGCAACCCGCCGCAGACCCGGCGGGTTTTTCTTTTCCCGCCTTTCCCGGCAGTGCGCGAGAGCTGATATGAACGCACCAACAACACCAACGACATCGCAACGGTCTCGAACACTTGTGGTTCTGGCCTTCGCCGCGGTTTACCTCGTCTGGGGCTCGACGTATCTCGCCATCCGCGTCGTGGTCGAAACGTTGCCGCCATTTCTTACGGCCGGCGTTCGTTTCACCGTCGCGGGCGGATTGCTCTTCCTGTTCCTCCTTAGCCGGGGATTCGCAAGGCCTTCACCCGCACAATGGCGTCATGCCGTCGTGACGGGTGCGCTGTTGCTCGTGGCCGGAAATGGCCTGGTGATGTGGGCGGAACGCAGCATCCCATCTGGACTGACAGCGTTGCTCATCGCGATCACTCCAGTCTGGTTTGCGTTGCTCGACTGGTTGCGTCCGCACGGATCGCGGCCTCAATTCAAGACCATCATTGGAATCATCATCGGATTCATTGGTGTCGTGCTGCTCGTGAATGGCCGTGGAATGGCCACGTTCAATGCGAATCATTGGTGGGGCGTGCTGGCTCTGATTGGCGCTGGCATCGCGTGGGCGAGCGGCTCGCTTTATTCCAAATACACACCAAACGCCGCGTCACCATGGATGAACGCCGCCGCGCAAATGATTTGCGGCGGCGCGGGCCTCCTGCTCATGGGGTTGCTGGTGGGCGAACCCTTTCGCACGGACTGGTCGCGAATCAGCGGGCGTTCGCTTTGGGCGCTCGCTTATCTAATTGTTTTCGGCGCATGGATTGGCTTCAGCGCCTACGTCTGGCTCTTGAAGGCAACGACGCCGGCGCGCGTTTCCACTTACGCCTATGTCAATCCGGTGATCGCAGTGTTCCTCGGCTGGGCACTGTTGGATGAGAGGGTCACCGCAAACATGCTCTGGGGCGCGCTGATCGTTCTGGCGGGCGTTATTACGATCACCGTTCCTGGCGCTGCGAACGGCAATGGCCGAACAAACCGGCGACGGCTGAGTTGACTGATTAATTGATTGCCGAAAGTAGCAGCCGGATGGGGTAGGGCGCGGTGTCCTCACCGCGCCGCGCTCGAATTTGGAGAGGGTGCTGAGAATTATCTCACGCCTCACCCCGGCGCGCTGAGGACAGCGCTCCCTACCAAGCCTCGAATCGGAAATGATTACTGAAACAACTGTGGCGCGAACTCGTGAAGGTAATTGCGCCACACGATCCAGGTATGAGCGCCAGCGGTTTCGTTGAAGACGACTTCGAATTGGTGCTTCTTGAGCATCTCGACCGTGGCACGCGTGGTGCCGATCAGAAAATCGTCTTTGCCCGTGGCGAACCAAACGAGCTTCAGGCCTTTCTTCAGTTTTGCGTCATCCAGCGCTTTTCGATGCTGCTCTTCCCAGGCGGGACTGGTCGGGGCGTTGGTCGAACCGCCACGACTACCGCCGGTAATTCCGAACACTCCCGAACTGTACACGCCCAGGTAAGCAAACTTGTCGAGGTTCCGAATGCCAATGTTCAACGTCTGAGCACCGCCCATGGACAGTCCGGCGATCGCGCGACGTTTCTGGTCTGTGTAAACGCGATAATTTTTCTCCGCATACGGCATGATGTCGTTCACGAAGTCGGCGAGGAATTCATCGTTCGTTCCGCCGCCACGCGAGCCAAATGAGAACGGCCCCGTGTGGCCGGCGGGCATGATTACGACCATCGGTTTCGCTTTCTTCTCGGCAATCAGGTTGTCGAGAATGAACCCGGCGCGTCCCACCGTGGTCCACGCATCGTCGCAATCAGACGCGCCGTGCAGCAGATAAAAAATTGGGAACTTGCCCTTCCCCGATTCGTAGCCGGGCGGCGTGTAAACGTGCATGCGACGAAAGCGCTTCAGCGTCTTCGAATAATAAGTGACCTCCGCCACCGCCCCGTGCGGCACGTCTTTCGTGTCCATGAAATCCGAGCCGGGCACATACACAAGGCTCCAGGTGTTCGCGTTCGCTTCGCTGGTGGACGGATTGCGCGGATCAATGACAGACACGCCGTCCACGTTGAAGTTGTAACGGTAGGCACCGGAATCGACCGGGCCGAGCGTCACCTCCCAAACGCCGTTGGTGCCTTTGGTCATCGCCGCGCCCTGGCCGATTTGCGGCATGTCACCGCCGCTCACGCGCACGCTTTCCGCCTTCGGCGCCAGAATGCGAAACGTGACGCGCCGTTCGGGCGAGACCTCGGGCGAAGTGAATTGAGGACCTTGCGGGCCGCGAAAACGGGGAGAGTTGGTGGATTGAGCCAGTGCGGTTGATGCGACTGCCATTGCTGTCAGAACGACTGCCGCAGCGGTGCGGGCACTGATGATTCGATTGTGCATGATTTTCCTTTGTTTGAATGCGCGGATTCTCTTCTCCGCGCACGTTCGTCAGGGTTATTGGATCATGCGCAAAAGGGATGGCAGTTCCGCCAGAAATAAAATTCAGGTTCTGAACCGCTCCCGGTAATTCACCTTGCCGTCACCGGCTTGCGGCCATGACTCTCCCACCAATGTGCAAGTTCACGCTCACTCTTGTGTTTGCAACCCTCTCGGCTCTTACGACGTTTGCAGACAATTGGCCGGCGTGGCGAGGACCCCGTGGAAGTGGCGTTTGCCTTGAAACGAATCTGCCCTTGCGCTGGAGCACCAACGAAAACGTCCTCTGGCATGTGCCGCTGCCGGATCGCGGGAATTCAACACCGATTGTCTGGTCCAATCGCGTCTTCGTTACGCAAGCGATTGAAAAGGAAAATCGGCTCATGCTGATGTGCTTTGATCGGCGCGACGGCAAACTGCTTTGGCAGCGCGGACCGGTTTGGAACAACAAGGAACTCACGCACCCGGACAATCCGTCCTGCACACCGTCGCCGGTCACGGACGGCGAACGGGTCGTCGTGTGGTTCGGCTCGGCGGGTGTGTATTGCTTCGACTTCGACGGCCGCGAATTGTGGCGGCGCGATCTCGGCCCGCAAAAGCACGTGTGGGGTTACGCCTCGTCGCCCGTTGTTTACCGCGATTTGTGCTTCCTCAACTTCGGACCCGGCCAGCGGAGTTTCGTTATCGCCCTGGACAAGAAGACCGGAGCCACAGTTTGGCAGCGTGATGCTCCGGCGCTCGGAGCGAATGCAAAGTGGACGGACTTCGGAGGCAAAGAGGTCGCCGGTGGCGACAAGCCCGGCCAGACCGTTTCTGAAATCGCCGGCTCATGGGCCACACCATTGATCGTGTCAGCGGGTGGAGCCGACGAACTCGTCGTCGCCTTCGCGCTGCGACTGATGGCGTTTGCGCCAACAACCGGCGAACCGCTCTGGAAGTGTGACGGGCCGAACATCGGCAGTTACAGCTCGCCATTTTTCGGGGGAGGCATCGTCGCGCTGAATGCCAGCGGCACGACCAACACCATCACCGCCGTGCGGCTCGGTGGCCGTGGTGACGTGACGAAGACGCATCGCGCCTGGCTTCAGTTGGCTGGCAACAACAAGACCTGCCTGGGCGCGGGCGTGATTCATAGTGGGCACATTTATCAGGTGAACATGACGGGCTTACTCGAATGCCGCGTTCTCGCTACCGGCCAGTTGCTTTGGGAAGAACGGCTCACCGGCACCGGCGCGCGCAACGCGTCGTGGTCCGCGCCCGTGCTGGCGGGCGAACGGCTCTATGTCGCCAACCGGAACGCCGACGTCTTCGTGCTCCGCGCCAGTCCGAAATTTGAATGCGTGGCCACCAACTCGATTGGCGGCGAACCGATGAACGCATCGCTGGCTATCTCGGACGGAAACATTTTCATTCGCACGGACAAACAACTGTGGTGCATCGGCAACGAGCAGAAATAACGCCTGTCATTCATCCGTCCGAGTCTGGGAAAACCAGATTGTCGACCTTCTCTTTTAGTTCGTTCCGCAGCGCCGCAGGAATCCGTTTGGCGTTCGCAGCAACGAATTTTGGCAGGTAATCTGAACGACAGAGGCCCGCATCCCAAACTTCGTAATTGTTTACAGCCGCGTCAGCGAAATCCGCCACTTCTGTGTCGGTGAAGCTTCGAAAGAACGGAACCAAGGGCCGAACTGACGCCTCGGCGCTTCGAAATGAGCCGGCGCCTCGGACACGCCCTATCTGGATCGGAATCATCTGGCGAGGTTTCTTCAGATACAACGCGTGTTCTACAATGGTCGAAATCTCGCTCTCGCTACGGAAATGCTGCGCTTGTATATGAGAAATGAATCCGTAGGCGATTGTGCCATCAATGCTCAACGGAATTATGACAACGTTTGGGCGAGAAACGATAAAACCAACTTCCTGACTGCACCATTCGCTCGCCTTAAACTTTGCACTGAGCAAAGCAACGAAGATATTGGCTTCCTGAAGCTCTTGGACGATGCGTGCCTTCCACTCTTCTGAGACGCGAATATCTTCGTGAGCCAAGAAGCATTCAACACCCAGGGTTTCGAGCGCTTGTTTTGTTGCACCGCCGAAATCCTTTTCTGCGACCGAGTAGCTGACAAACGCTCGCATCGATCCTTCATTCCGAGTTTCGGAGCGAGATGATTCAATCGTTCGGTCAACCATCTTTTCTGCCTTTGCCTCGTCAGCAAGCCGCCGCCGGCCTTTTGGCGTGATGCCCGGGCCGCCGATATTCACGGGCTTCCGCGCATTTGGAAATGCACTACCATCCATGTATCCTTCACGGATTAAGTCCGCAGCGACCGAAATTTGATCCAATGTATGGTCAGGTCCCATCTGATCACCATCGAACTCGCCACCGTTTGCGAGAAACTTCAGCAGTTCGAGTGCGTAAGCGTCGCGGTCCAAAGGCTCGTCACTCATGGTGCGGACTTTGCCAACGGAAGGTAGATATGTCGAACCTCAGTATGTGGAGCCAGGAGCAAAGCGAGCTACTTCACTTTCGCCCGCAGCGTGAAGTATTCGTCGCGCGAGATTCCAGCCGTCTTGAGATTGTTGCGAATGATGAAGACGGGCACCTCCTTGTAAGCAGGAATCACGACGGGACGGGCGACGCCGGGTTTCACGTAGGAGCGATGACTGCCCTCCTGTCGCGCGAATTGAAAACCAGCCGCCAGAAAGACCGCCTCGACGGTGCGCCAATGCTCCGGCGTGAATTTGGGCATGGCTGATTACACTTCAGCCAGCACGCTGCGTTGCTCGGTCCCGCTCCACGCCGGGCCACGCCATTCACCGCGCACGCGGCGATAGCCGGCGTCTTCCAAAACTTCTTTCAACGTGCCGTGCTCGGATGCCGTCGCGAGGAAAAGCTTCACTGCTTCGTCCACGGCCTGGCGCGCGGCTTCTGGAGTCTTTCCAGAACTAGCCACATCCAACGGCATGGCGTGGGCAATGAATTGGCCGTCCTCGCGCCAGATTTGGACGGTGTATTCGAGTTTCATAGCGATACTTCAATGAGGCCCGGTTTCATCGTGCGTCACAGTAAGGACTCACCCACCCTTCCTCAAACAATAAAGCTTCGTCAGCGTGCGGATGA
>JGI10216J12902_101190773_pt1 | contig 22048 bp, 32 predicted proteins | sample KanNatreferecore_FD_12902 | JGI IMG/M metagenome (IMG submission 12902)
GCGGCGGGTCAAGCGCGCGTTGGTCGACCGGCTGGCCGAGGAGCGGCGTGCGCTCCGGAGCCTGTCGACCCGGATCGAAGCCCACTGGCGATGAGCGAAGCCACGGTCAAGACCATCATCCTGGCCAGCTGGCTGCCGCTTGGCCTCCTGGTGGCCTACCTCTGCGCCCGGTGGGGCATCCGGACCGGCAACTGGGACACGGACTCAAAGAGCGGCCATGGGGACATCGTCTCCATGGCCGCCGCCGTCGTGATGTTCTGGCCGGTGGTTCTCGTGTGCGTCGCTGGCTGGCGGTTGTCGCGGTGGCTCGTCGACATGGCGACCCGCCACGAGGGCCGACGTTGATAGAGTCCACATCGGCAATGGGGATTGCAGCCGGGACCCCGCGAGTTACCGGGCTCGCGGGGTCCCGCGCTGTCTGTGATCGATACGCGGTTACCGAGGATCTCCCGCACCCTGCCCGCTACCGTGCGGATCGACGGGGCATCAGCCGTTCAGCAGCCCTAGGCGCGAACGGCAGGCCGACTCCAAGTCAGGCGCCCGCTCCGTATCCGTGACGAGTTGGAAGGGCGTCCTCATGGACCCGAAGCGAATCGCAGAGATCATCACCGCGTTGGCGGGTGACGACGCGGCCACCGTGTCCACCGAGGACATCACTGCCGCCCTGGCCGCCATCCGTGAGCAGGCCGCCACGTTCGCCACCCAGGACCCGACAGCGGAGTCCGTGGCCGCGCTCTCCTCCCTCCGGGACCAGCGCGTTGCCCTGTCCGAGGCGCTGGCCGAGCGAAACAAGCCGGCCGACCCCACCCCGGAGGAGCTGGCCGAGCGCCAGACGGCGATGCTCGCGGAGATCGATGGCAAGCACGACCCGGGTCGGGACCACCTCCAGCCCGACCCCGAGGCCGCGCCCGTTCCCGAGGCCGGCACCGAGACCGAGCCGGCCGACGAGTCGAACAAGAAGCCGGCCAAGAAGCCGGCGGCCGCCAAGAAGCCCGCCGCCGGCTCCAGCTCGACACGTCAGCTCGGGGAGCTGGGTGGCGATGACAAGCCGGAGGGCGAGAGCGCCGGGACCATCGCGACCCGGGTCGCCGTGGAAGGCAACGTCCCGGGGCACAGCACCGGCCAGGAGCTGAGTACCGCACAGCAGGTGGCCAACGCGATCGTGAACAAGGCCCGCGCGCTGAACACTCCCTCGGCCGCCGGCAGGCACGACGTGATCCGGGTCGAGTTCAACTACCCCGAGGAGCGCATCCTCCGCGCGGACGCCAACGAGTCCGCGAACACGGCGAAGATCCGCGGCGCCAACTCGCCCCAGGCCCTGACGGCGGCCGGCGGACTCTGCCTGCCGCTGGCGGTGCGCTACGAGATCGAGACCATCGGCGTGACCGACCGTCCGGTAAAGAGCAGCCTGACCGGGTTCCAGGTCGAACGCGGCGGGTTGCAGTACCGCGGCCCGTTCGACGCGCTGGCGATGACCTCAGGCCTGGGTGTGTGGACGCAGGCCGACGACCAGGCGGCCGACCCCGAGGACCCCGAGACCCAGAAGACGTGCTTCATCGTCGACTGTCCCGGCGTGCTGGAGGCGTCGATCTACTCGACGTACATGTGCCTGGAGTTCGCGAACATGACCGCGAGGTTCGACACCGAGTGGGTGGAGTCCACCACCGAATCCGCGAACGTGGCGCACGCGCGGTTCGCGGAGAACCAGCTCCTGTCGCGGATGGCGGCCGGCTCGAAGGCGATCACCGGGGACCACTACGTCGGCGCGGTGCGGGACATCCTGATCAACTACGACCAGTTGACCGCCTACTACCGCAACCGTCACCGTCTGAACATGAGCGTGACGCTGCGCACCTGGATGCCCCAGTTCGTGATCTTCATGATGATGAGCGACCTCGCGATGCAGATGACCAACGCCTCCCCCGCGGAGCTGTTCGCGATCAGCCAGGCCACGCTGGAGTCCTGGTTCCGCACCAGGAACGTGGTCGTCACCTGGCACCTGGACGGACTCGACGGGGGCACCCAGAACGGCATCACGTTCGACTCGCAGAACTACGCGACGGTGGCCGCCGGCGGCTCGGTGCCGCCGTATCCGGCGAGCGTGGACGCGATCCTGGCCCGAGAGGGCGACTGGCTGTTCCTGGACGGCGGAATCCTGGACCTGGGCCTGGTTCGGGATTCGCGCCTCAACATGATCAACCGGTACCAGACGTTCATGGAGACGTTCGAGGGGGTGGCCTTCACCGGCAAGGAGTCGCTCCGGATCAGGCTGCCGTTGAAGCCCTCCGGTGCCAGCGTGGGCACCATCGACCCGCACGCGATCGATCCGACACTCCCGGCTGTCGCCCCGTGATGACCTCGGCCGGTGCTCGGGATCAGCGAGCACCGGCCGAGCCCCGGGCCGACGACAAGGAGGTGAGTCCGGATGCTGTTCCGTGAGATCCCCGCGCCGACCATCCCGGCCCAGCAGGGGTTCAACCTGCTGGCGTCGGCTGAGCGCCTGCCGAGCGAGGGTGATGACCGGTGGATGCAAGGCGTGGCGTTCCGGTCCGAGTCGTGCGTGGACTACCAGGGGTTCAACCCGTGCGCCGAGCTGGAGGGGTTGCCAGAACTGGGCGGTGACGAACTGACCTACGCTCTGCCGGTTGGCTACCGAGTACGCGACGAGTGCTCCACCATGTCGGGGCGGTTCGACGATCAGCGCGCACGGCGCATGGCCGAGCACGTTGCTGATTATGTTGTGGCGGAGGAACTCTGGACCGGGGCACTGTCTAAGGTGGACCCGTTCGACACGCCATTCGGGACTGGTCTGGTCAACCCTCATCTGGCCAACGAGGATGCCGTCACCGTGCTCACCGCCGCGACGGACATCATGACCGCGCTCGCCACCCTGGAGGAAGCGGTCCGGCGGGCCAGCCGAGGCGGTCCCGCGTTTTTGCACGGCGCCATCAGCGTGATCGGTCAGGTGGGCCAGAACCTGGAGCGGGTTGGCAACGAGCTACGCACGCCGACCAACGGAATCGTCGTGGCCGACGCCGGCTATCCGGGAACCGGCCCGGACGGCACCGGGACAGGCTGGCTGTACGGAACCGGCCCGATCGTCGTCGGACTCGGCCCGATCCGCACCGACACCGCGCCAGCGTCCACCATCGACCGCCGGACCAACACTCGCCAGGTGCTCGCGGATCGGATGTTCCTGGCGACCTTCGCGCCCTGTGCGCACTTCGCAATCCAGGTGACCTCGGAGTGAGGAACGAACGATGACAGCACCAGCCCCCTACGATGGCGCCGGCTCCCTGTTCGCCCTGGCGATGCGGCTCACTATGCTCGACATCGCTGGAGCGCCCGCGGTGGGCGAGCAGTCGAGCTACATGACCGACGCCCTGGTGAAGGCCGAGATCGGGCTCACCATGAACGAGGTCAACCAGGTGATCCAGCTCAACGGCACGGGTGTGGCGTGCGTGAACTACCAGGCGCCCCAGTCGCTCCAGCGAGGCTCGATCAGCGGCTTGCAGGTCTGCCAGCCCGACCCGGTGGTGAAGAAGATGCTCCTCGGTGGCGACCTGATCATGTCTGACGACCCGACCCCGGCACCGATCGGTTACCGGGCGCCCCTGGTGAACGTGCCCCAGAATCCGAACGGCGTCTCGATCGAGCTGTGGTCGCGTGCCGTGATCGGGTCGAGCTACGCGGCTACCCGGCCGTTCATCCACTGGGTGTTGCCGAAGTGCACGCTGACCCCCTCGGGGACGTGGAGCATCGCCGGAGACTCCGCGATGGTGCCCGAGTTCGAGGGGTACAGCGAGCAGAACACCGGATGGGGCTCGGGACCCGAGGACGACTGGGACTACCCGAGCGACCGCGTGTGGCAGTACTCCCGGGTGCCAACGCTGCCGGACGTGACCCGGCGGTTCATCGAGATCGAGGCGTAACCGATGCCTGTGTGGGGCTGGCTTCTGGTCGCTGCCGGCGTCGGTGCGCTGACCGGGATCGCGGGCGCCATGTTCTACGTAGGCAAGGCGTTTCGGCGGTTCTAGGAGGCCCGAGTCGTGACCGATCCCGTGTCTACTCAGGTCTGTTCGTCATGGGCAACCCTGGAAGATCTGCCCGAGGCTCGACCCGCCCTGTCGGACGATCGGTGGGAGGAGCTGCTGTTGGCGGCCACCGAGATCCTGTGGGCGCTGACCGGCCGCCAGTGGTCCGGCGAAGGGTGCGAGGCAACCGCGCGGCTCTACCACCAGCAGGGCGTCTGCCTGGCGTACTGGCCCGGCGGCAACCCGACGATGGGTGTGGCCGCCGCCATGGAGCTGATACCGCGGCTGGTGGCCGGGTCGACCGCGCTCAAGCTCCCGCACGACGAGGTCACCGAGGTGGTGTCGGTGACGATCGGCGCCACGCCGTTCACCGGCTACCGCAACCAGGGCTCCTGGCTGATCCGTTCGGATGGTCGATCCTGGGAGTGCTGCCTCACCGACGACGTGACGATCTCCTACCTGTGGGGTCTCGCCCCGCCTCGGGGTGGCGTGCGGGCGGCCGCCGCCTACGCGGTCGAGCTGGGCCGGGCCGAGGCCAACGACTCCGCGTGCCGGCTTCCCAAGCGGGTGATGAATATTCAGCGCCAGGGCATCTCCATGACGTTGATCGATCCCCAGCGCTACCTGGACAAGGGGCGACTCGGCATCCCCGATATTGATCAGTGGATCGCGGCGGTGAACCCGTCCGGCATCGCGGAGCGCGGTTGGGTCTGGTCGCCGGACGTTCCTCGCGCCAACCTCGTCTAGCTGTCACGGATAGGCACTTGTGCCCCCCTTAGTTGGGGGTGTACACTGGTCTTAGCAGCACAACTCCACAGGGAATGAGACCACGATGCCGAGTGCAGCCCAGCTCCAGAACTACCTGTTCCTCCCGCTGGCCAACCCGTACACGGACTACCGGATCAAGCGCCTCGGCTCCGGGTTCTCCGTGTCCAACACCGAGACCGGCCGAACGATCTCCTGGAAGGAGACCGGCCGTCCGATCGAGTACCCCACCCGCGAGCGCGCGGAGATGGTCATCCGCACCCAATGCAATCCCACTCGCCACTGAGCGAACGAATCCCCCCCGGCTACGGTCGGGGGGGATTCGTCGTTGGAACGCGTCGTGTGTCCCGGCAACCCGGGGTACTTCCCGACTATCCTTCCGGACATGCCACTGTCTCGCCCGTACGACCCGTTCAGCGCTCACGTGCCGGCCGTTCGTCCGTCGCTGACGGAATCCCGCGCGGAGCCCTCAGTTGACGGCCTGGCGGCCGCCGAGCCGCCGCCAGCACCCGCTCAGCGGCCCAAGACCGTCCGGCGGTCGCCTCGTCGACGCAAGTCCCCGGTGATCAAGCCGTGACGTACCCCCAAGGCCCCCTCGTGCTCGCGCCCACCGCGCTCGGTCTGCTCGCCGCGGTGGAGGCCTACTACGGCGGCCGAGGCGTCGACCTCCCCGAGCGACGCATCCCTGTACCCGGGGCTCCCGGCGTGGTGGCCTGGGACTGCGAGCAGGTCACCGTCTGCCTGGGCGCGGTCGCCACCCCCGGCACGCCGTCCGGCGGCGGCGGGCCGATCACGCCCCAGCTTGGCTCGGTGGCTGGCATGGGCTTGGTTCGCCTGGCGACCTGGGCGGTGTGCATCGTCCGGTGTACGCCGACCATGGGGGATGACGGCGAACCACCGCCGGCCGAGGAGCTGGGAGCGGCCGGGCTCGCCATGCTGGATGACGTGGGGCTGCTGAGCCAGTGCATGTCGCTGCTGGCCGGTTCGCCACCAGGCAGCTACGACTGGCTCCCGATCGGCGGGACGATCAACGCGGGCTCGGTGACGACCCTCGGCCCCGAGGGCAGGTTCGCCGCGGTGGAGGCGTCGGTGACGATCAGCGCGATGGAGGCGTTGCCATGATCACGATCGCGGTGGACCACGTCCGGGTTACCGCCCGGGACGTGCGGCTGATGGAGCACGAACTGGAGCCCGACCTGGATCGGCGCGCGTTCCGGGTCCAGATGGCGTTGTTGCGCGGCGTTCCCAAGCGCACTAGCCGGCTGGCGTCGACCATCCGGAAGAACCCGGGGCGCACCGCGCTCGGGCCGTACCGAGACGTGATTGTCGGCCGGTCGGGGATGACCGACTACCTCGGGTACATCCTGAACGGCACGCCGCCGCACCTGATCGCGGCCATCAACAACCGGCCGAACCCACATCTGCGGTTCATGATCGGTGGCGTGGTGGTCTTCGCGAAGGTCGTCCGGCATCCGGGCACCCGGCCGAACAACTTCATGCTCCGCGCGCTGCCGGTGGCACTCCAGTGACCGCGCAGGAACGGCTCCGTGCGATGGTCCTCGGTGCACTGCTGGCCGCCGCCTTCTTGATGTCGGGAGCCCTGGTGGCCGCCTGGGCACGCGTCTGGCTATCCCTGCTGGGATGGATCTAGTCGTGATCACCAGACCGACCGGGGAGCGGGGTTTCGGCCGCCGTGCTCAGGACTCCAGGCTGCCTGAGCCGTTTTGGCTGATCGGCGACTGCCCGCGGTGCGGGACCGAGGATCTGCACCTGTTCGGCCGAGTGTGGCGCGAGCAGGGGAAGCGGCTGATCATGCGCGAGTGCGCGTGCGGCGGCCGATGGCGCGAACGACTGGAGGGCTGATTCGTGATGAGCCAGCCCCCGGTGCTGTTGGTGCTCGTGTCGCTCGCTGCGGTGTGGCTGCTGATCGAGATCTTGCCGCTGTCCTACTGGCGGGCGCGCAACGCGAAGAACCGGCTCCGCTACCGGTGGCACTACGGCGAGTGGTGTGGTCACGGTCCTGATCCCGACGACCCGCCGCACTGGGTGCGCCCCGATCCTCACTCGTCATGGTCAGAATGGCGCGTGTTCGGGCGCGGCGGCCGACGGCAAGAGTGTCGGCGGTGTCACGTGGAGCGTCGAGTCAGCACCCGCCAGCAGCGCAAGAAGTGCTTCCACCACGACCGCCCCGGATGGACCAAGGGTGAGGCGGACTCGCGGAGCTACGTTCGCGAGGAGCTGATCGACCTGGGCCGGCGCAAGCTCTACGAGTGTGTCCCGGTGGAGGGTGGGTGCGGCCGGACATGGTTCGGGTGACTCCCGGGGACGAGGCCTTCATTTTCCTGCTGTCCGTGCTGATCGCGGCGGGACTCTGGTACCTCGGCTGTCTACTTGACACAGTGATCACAACCATCTACCAGCGGAAACGTTTTCCGGATAAGCGAGGTTTCATCATGGCAGGCAAGCGGTACGGCGGCGGCGCGAAGGCGGCACAGCAACTCGACTCCTCGTTCACCTTCGAGCTGGAGGGGCTGCGCTTCGACGAGGAGGAGGTGCACGAGTTCACCGCCACCCGCAAGGTTGACACCATGCTGGCGGGCCGGTTCATGAGCCTGCCTGAGAGCGAGCATGGTCGCGTCCTGCGGATCATCATCTTGCTCATCGGCAAGACGCTCGACAACAAGGACGGGACGCCGGTCCAGTGGGCGCCGGTGGCGGCCCCCCGGCCGAAGAACGCGGGGGAGAGCTACGAGCCCAAGTTCCGCGGGCCGGACGGCAAACTCCACCCCATGGCCGAGGCGGACAAGTTCACCGACTTCAACGCGGGGTCGAGTCGCCGACGCTGGGACGCCCTGGTCAACGACGACGATTTCACCGTGGACATCGAAACCCTGGGAGACCTCGTCCGCGACCTGATCGAGGTCTCCGCCGGCCGCCCTACGGATGGGTGATCGCGATCGAAGCCGTCACCCATCACCCCCTCTTCGGCCCGTGGGTCCGTGGCCAGATTGCGCTGGCCGGGCTCGATACGCGGATGCCGCTCGACAGCTGGCTAGACGTGATCCATGCCAGTCTGGCGACAGCGCCCCACGACGTGCTCAAGCGGCTGAACGAGTCCTTCGTAGTCAACGCTGCCATAGCTGATCCGGAGGGTGCCCGGAAGACGTGGGGCCAGCTGCCCGAGCACCGGGTGACGCCCTCCGCGGAGATGAAGTTCAGCAACGCTGGGCAGTAGCGGGAGGAGGTGGGCACCATCCAGATCGTGGGTGAGGCCGCCCTCCGAATCGGTGCGATCACCAACGAGTTGCAGCGCACTGTCCAGCGGTCGGTCAACGACGCGCTCAAGGGCGTCAAGGCCCCGAAGTCGAACGCACTTACCGACCTCCAGCGGGATCTCCGCCGCGGGGAACTCGACCTGGCCAAGGCGCGCGAGATCGCTCTCGATGCCCAGGAGAAGATCTCCGCGGCGGAGAAGACACTCACTGACCTTCGCAGGTCGGGCACGGCGTCGGCCGAGGATCTGACCGCGGCCGAGAAGGCTCACCGCCGGGCGCTATTGGATGTGGCCATCGCTAGCGAGAAGGTCACGTCGGCGGAGGAACGCGGCGTCCGCACGCGGCAGCGCATCCACCAGATCAACCTGGAGATAGCCGAGGAGCACGCACGCGCCAACGAGCGCCAGGCCACCCGGCTGGAGCAGGCGTTCGGTCGCATGGGCGCCTCGATAGAACGCAACTACGCGCGCCTCCGGACGAGCGTTTCCAGCCGCATGGGGAGCGTGTTCGGTTCCTTGGCCAGCGGGTCTCGGTCCGCGGTGGCCAACGGCGTCAAGCTGGCCCTGGTCGGCACGGCGGCGGCAGGTGCTGTCTCCAGCGTCGCATCGCTCACCGGCGCGGTGGGGTCGCTGGTAGCCGGACTCGGGCAGGCGGCCGGCGTCGCGGGGCTACTCCCTGCCGCGCTCGTGGCGGTGAAGGCTGTCACGGCCACGGTGACGCTCGCGCTCACCGGGATGGACGACGCCCTCAAGGCGGTGGCCAGCGGCGACGCCGCCAAGCTGGAGGAGGCTCTCGGCAAGCTGTCCCCGGCGGCGGCCGGGTTCGTGCGGGAGCTGGACGCGGCCAAGCCGGCATTTGACCGGATGCGCCTGGACGTGCAGGAGCGCGCGTTCGCCGGACTCGCCGACTCCGTGCAGGGCTTGGCGGAGCGCTACCTGCCGGTGGCCAACCAGTTGTTCGGTGGCCTCGCGGACACCATGAACGGGATGGTCAGCGACCTGATCAACTTCGCCATGTCAGGCGAGGCGCTCGGGAAGACCAACATCACGGTGGAGAACATCCGCAAGGCGTTCTCCAACCTGCGCCTGGCGGTCGCCCCGCTCGGTCGGGCGTTACTGGACGTGGTCAGTGTCGGGTCCACCTTCCTGCCCCGGCTCACCGACGCGCTGAGTCAGGCGGTAAGCCGGTGGTCGGAGCGCATCAGCGCGATGGCGGCCAGCGGTGAGCTGGAGGCCTTCTTCCAGCGCGCGCTGGAAGCCCTGGCCCAGCTCGGTCGGATCGCGGGCAACGTCGGGAGCCTGATCGCAGGTGTGTTCCGGGCGGCGGACGCTGGCGGTGGCGGACTGCTGAACACGCTGGAGCAGATCACCGAGGAGATGTCCGCGTTCGTCAACAGCGCCCAGGGTCAGGGTGCGCTGCGGTCGTTCTTCGGCGCGATGCGCCAGGTGGTCCAGGCACTGCTACCGGTGATCAAGTCTGCGGTCGTCCTGGTCGGCCAGCTCGCTCCGGTGTTCGGCCGACTGGCCGAGATCGTCGGCCCGATCCTGTCGTCCGCGTTCGACATTCTCGGGCCGCACCTGGTCACGCTGGGAAACCTGTTCGCCGACCTGGTGGAGGCGACCGCACCCCTGATTGACGCCCTGGTCGAGCTGGTGGCCGAGGCCCTGTCTGCGATCGAGCCGGTACTCCCGGACATCGTGGCCGCGTTCTCGGACTTCGTCCAGGTGCTGGCCGACATGCTCCGCGGCGACCTCGGGGCAATCCTGGTGCAGCTATTCAAGTCGTTGGTGGAATTGCTGCCCCCGCTGCTGGAGTTGTTCTCCGCTCTGCTACCCGTCCTGGAGCCGATCCTTGTTCTTCTGGGCGGTATCGCGATATTAATTGTCGAGCTGATCAACGGGTTGACCTTCCTGGCCACGTCGCTTCTCGGTGCTAAGGGCGCTGGTGAGACGTTCGGCGCGGCACTGGACTACGTCCGCGCCCAGACCGACAACGCGAAGGACGGATTCGACCGGTTCGTTGAGGGAGCCCGCACAGGCATTCAAGCCATCGTCGATAACATCACCTGGGGAAAGGGTGCGGCTGGTTCCGGTATTCAGGAAATGGCCGCTCACTGGGATTGGTACAACGGTTCGGTCCTCCAAAAGCAAGAGCTGGCCAAGCAATATCTAGCCCGCTACATCGCTGGGATACGGGGACTGTTCAGCGGCCACAACAGCACGGTGCGCAACGCCGGCTCCGCCTACTTCGGCCTGTCGAACTCGGCCAGGGCCGCGACCGCCGACGCTCGCGAGGCGCTCCGCCGGTACGTGGCCGGGATCAACAGCCTGCTGAACCCGAGTTCGTTCTACTCCAAGGCGTTCAACTCCGGAACGTCGCTCGGGTCAGGGTTTGCGGACGGCATCCGCAACCAGATCAACAAGGTGCTGGGCGCGGCGTCGGACCTCGCTGGGGCCGCGGGCTCCTTCCTCCCGGGCTCGCCAGCCGAACGCGGGCCGTTCAGTGGCCGAGGCTGGACGCCATACCGGGGTGCCGCGCTGGCCGCCGGGTTCGCGGAGGGAATCCAGCGGCTCACTCCGCTGGTGGCGCTGGCCGCCGCCCAGATGGCCGAGGTGACCTCGAAGGCGATGACGCCCGGCACGCTCGACCCGCGTGCGGACAACGGGCTCAGCGTGGCGCTGGGCGCGGCTCAACTGGCCGCCGCCGGCAACGACGGCGCGAACACGCCTGACGACGGCGAGGACGCGGTGGAAGCGCTCGTGGCGGCACTGGAGCGGGTGCAGGTCACCGTGTCCGCCCAGGAGGCGGCCAGCGGGGTCAACCGGGTCAATCGCAGCAACGCCCGGAGGGGATGACGTGGCCAAGTTCTGGTTCGGGCCGCTCGGTCGGCTGATGCTCGTAGACCTCGGGCTGACCGGGTTCGCCGAGGACTCCGAGAAGGTCGGCGGTGTGCACGAGTCCCTGAACGGCACGCGCACCATGGACGTGACCGGGGTGAAGGGCCGCTGGCGGATCAACCTGGGAGGGCTCGACGCGCGAGCGCTGTCCTGGTTCGAGATGGCCTACCGAGGCGCCCTCGGCCCCCGGCTGTACCTGATCGACGATCAGCGGGTGAACCTGATGACCGCGGGGGGCAGCTCCGCCGGCTCCGCATGGACTCCGGCGACCGAGGTGGTCTACACGGTCTCGAACGGCACGGTTGCCGAGGTGGCCAACCCGCACCCGCTACTACCGGGAACGCTGGACGGAAACGCCGTGTTGACGCCCGGCCCGATCAGCTCGTGGACCTGGACGACCACGATCACCGGCGTGATCCGGGTCGGCGAGATCATCCCGGTGCGCCCCGGACAGGTGGTCACGTTCTCGGTGTACGTGTCATCGGGGACGCCCACCGTGGAGTTCACGCCGTTCGCGGCCGACCTCACCCCGCTGGCCCAGGTTGGCGTCACCACCGTCATCGCTGGCACGCCGCCGCGCCGGTACTACACCTACACGGTGCCGTCCTCGGGCGTGGCCGCCGTCCGGCCGCTGATGCGTCACGCCGCCGCCCAGGCGTCCACCTTCACCGGGTTGCAGGTCGAGACCGGCGGCCCGCCGACGCCGTGGGTGATGGGCGCGGGCGCTCCCCGTGTGATCATTCCTAAGACGACCGCGAACCGTCGGGGGCTCGGTCGGTACATGGATGCTGACCTGGAGCTGCTGGAGGCCTGAGTGCAGACACACGGCGGAGTGCCGGCGGCCGACGCTATCGAGCAGGTGGGCGGGGAGCGGTTCTTTCGTCCGTCGCTGATGGTCGACTGGAACAAGAACGGATTGTTCGACCACGAACTATCTGACCTCTCCGCCTACGTCGAGACGGCCAGCACTGACAGCTCCCTCGCGGGTTCGATCCCGAGCGAGGTCATGCTGATCGAAGGATTCGCCGCGGGGGAGATGACCTTCACCCTGGCGGGGGAGCACAACGGACTACTGCTCCCGGCGGTGTTCTCGCCCTACAACGGGAACTCGCCACTATACAACGATGATCACACGGACGCCGAAGTGATTTACAAGATCGGGGTAGAGACCTCGGTCGGAACCGTGTGGTACGACCAGTTCGTTGGCAACATCCGCCGTGCGCAGGTCAAGCGGCGCGCGGGCACCGTGACCCTGTCCGCGCTCGACCGGGCCGAGAAGCTTCGCCACCCGGTCAACCTGCCCATCTGGGCTATCAGCTCCTGGCACTCCATGCGCGGTTGGTCGATAGCTCAGCTCTGCGACGCCCACTGGGTGATCGACCACTGCCTCCTGACCGGTGACGTGTCGACACGCCCCTACCGGCCAGTGAAGTTCAACGAACTGACCACTCCACAGTCGACTGAGCCCCGGTCCGGCATCCAGTTCTGGTTGTCTGGCAACGGCTCCTGGCTTCCGAACATCGGCTACCCCGACAGCGTGCGCGTGCAGGGCTACCCCAAAATGGAGGCCGGCGGGCTCAGCATCACCCAGCCGTTCGGCACTCCGCACCCGGCGGTCGCCGTGGAGGCTGGCGCCACCGGCCGCCGGCCGCGGAACCTCGGGGCGATGGGCAACGACGCGACTGGCTACCGGCCAAGCAAGGAGCCGGTTGGGTCTGACAACCGGTTGACCAGCTTCTTCAAGCAATATCGCGGTGCTGACCTGGAGTCGGTGGGCACCTACGCGTTCCACTGGATCGGGTTTACGCTCATCAAGATCGGCACCAACGCGACGTGGTGGCAGACGAACACCACGATCCCGATCGAGGTGCGGCTGGGAAACCAGATCGTGGCCCGGTTGCGGATCACCAGCGGCCAGGTGCGCGCGGAACTCCAGGATCTCTACAACGGGTTGCAGCTGAACACCGCCTACATGACCATTCCGACGACCGGCGAAAGCTCGGTGATCGAGGCCCGGTTGAAGCCCGGCGGGGCGGCGGCCAACGCCACCCAGGTTCGACTCTCGGTGGACGGCGTCTTCGGTACCGCGGTCACCGCGACCTGGGTGAGCTACGCCGGGCCGGACGACTTCACCCAGGGTGGGGTGGCAATTAACCACAAGGTAGGCATTCAGGATGCCTACTGGCAAAACCGATTCGTGGCGAACGCGAGCTTCGGTGCCAACGACCTGCTGAACAGCGTGCGCAAACCGGCCAAGTACGGCGCGATCATCGACCGCGGGTTGAACAAGCTGACCCAGCTCACCACACGGTCCTACCCGGACGCCTGGTCACTGATCGCGGACATCGCGGCGGCCGAGCTGGGCGCGGTGTTCTGGGACGAGGCCGGCAGGCTGCGCTTCTGGAACCGAGACACGATCATCAGCAAACAGCTCACGGCCGTGCGCACGCTGGACACCAACGTGCTGGAAGACCTCGGCATGGACGACTCGCTGGACTCACTGCGCAACGTGGTCACGGCGACCGCCCGCGACTCGACCACCGATGACGGGATCGTGTTCGAGGCCAACAGCGTTGACCAGTTCGTGGTGCTGGCGGCCACCCAGGTTTACTTCCGGTTCCGGGTTGACACCATGGGCGCCGTGATCCCGTGGAAGGTCCCTCGCTACGGGTCCATTGTGGACGCGAACGTGCCGCTGCTCTGGACCGACGCAATCAAGTTCGGCTACGTGGTCCAGTTCGAGACCTCCCCGGGGGTGTGGCAGGAACAGAACCACTTCACGTCCGGCGTGGACATCCAAGCTTTCATCGATCACGAACGAAATCTTGTGATCCGGGTGTGGAACGGGTACGCCTACAACGCCCGGTTCTCCACCAACGGCGGGTCCCCCGCGCTGCGGCTCTCCGGCACCGCGCTGACCGCCCAGGACGACGTGATCGTCACCGCGTCCGACCCGGACAGCGTGGCCCAGTACGGCCCCCGCAACCTGCCCGTCGCCGGTGACTGGGTGCAGGCCCAGCCCGAAGGCGTCACGTCGCTGACCTCCTACCTGCTCCAGCGCACCGTGTCCGTGATCCCCGCGGTGGACGGAATCCCGATCCCGGGCGACCCGCGACTCCAGCTCGGGGACACGCTGCGTCTCCGCGACCCGGACGGGCTCGGGGCGGAGATGCTGGTGCAGATCCTGGGAATCAAGCGGACCCTCTCCCGTGACGGCGGCTTGAAAGACGTGCTGACGCTGGAGTTGTTGCGGCCGGCGGGGATCGGGTTCTGGGACAGCGAACAGTACGGACGCTGGGACGACACCTTTATTTGGAGCGCGTGATGGCACAGGTACCGATGACCCCCGCGGTGTTCGAAGGGCAGGCGTCCTCGGCCGCCAACAACGCGATGATCAACAACATCCAGGACCACGAAACCCGAATGCTCGTGATCGAGGCCTGGGACGCCGGCTCGCGGCTGGACGACCTCGAAGACCTCACCGGGAGCGTCTCCTCCGGAAATGCCGCGCTCGACACCCGCGTCACCGCGCTGGAGGCGTCCATCGGCGGGCCGGTGCCGTACTGCCACGCCGTGTCCGTGGCCAACGGCCAGGTGATCACGGGAACGTCGCACGCGTCGCAGACCTGGGTGACCATTGCCATGGAAACCACGGTGGTGGCCTCGGCCGGGATCTACTTCGACAACGCGCTCGACGCGATCATCTTCCCCTCAGGCACCGAGGCGATCTACGACGTGTCCTACTCGACGAGCTTCGGGAGCATCGGCGCACAGTGGCAAGCTCTCCGGCTCCAGCTGTTCAACGGCACCACCTACGTCACGGTGGACGACTCCTCGATCTACAAGTACTCCGTCGTGGGCGCGTTCCCCACCTGCGAAAAGAGCATGTTCGTCACCGTGCCCGCGCTGGCTGGCGCGGTGTCGAACCGGCTCCGGATGCAGGGCTGGGCGCTGAACAACACCACGGTCCAGATCGGCGGCGACTCCGGGCGCCCGCTCCAGCGCCCGATGCTCCAGGCCATGTACAAGCGCCCGCTACCCTAATTGTCATGCCTGAAATCGTTTATGGAATCACACGCCCGCAGGCCATGCCGTTTCTCCTGAACTGGGAAACCCACCAAGACATCATCGACTTTTATGCCGAGCACGGGATCGTGGCCACGGTGACGCCGGCTCCCGAGTCGCCCGAGGGAATCCTCTACGTGGTCAGCTCCCGCGGCTGGGCTGTGGTGACGCCGGGCCAAGGGTTCAACCTGGACGGAGAGCAGTGGCAGCCCGAGCGGTTCCAGGTGGTGCCGGCCGACAGGGTGGATTTCGTTGTGCAGGAAACCCCCGAGTCGTGAGCTAGACTCGCGTCACCGGCATGGCTCGCCAGCGCTTCGGTGATCGAGGGTCAGGACACCCGCCTAGCATCCCCCCGCTAGGCGGGTGTTCGCATGTCCGGGTAGGCGAATCGGAGATCCGGCAAGCCGGCGGCATCGCGGATCTGGACAACTTGTCCGTCACGAGTGAGGTAGCTCCAGCGCCCGAGGACCACCACTGGCCGCCACAGCGGGGCGTGGCTGGAGAGCACGCTCCACCCGTAGTCCCGTGCCAGCGCCGGGTGCTCGGTCACCCATCCGTGACAACCGGTGGTGCCCGAGCCGCACAGGTCCAGCAGGTTCTCCACCGTCCACACGCGCCCGGCGGCCCGGCGGTGGTGAGCGTTCGTGGCCCGGCGGACCCCGCACCGCTCGCATACCCGGCCTGACCGGGCGTAGAGCGCGCGTCGAGCCGTTGTTTCGCTCATGTGATCGAACCCCACTGTTGTGCACCCCCGATCCGGGGGGTAACATGGTCCATGACACTACACACACGATAGGGGACGACCCCAAGTCATCCCCCACTTGAAGGAGGTGACCATGAGTCAGCCAGTGGAGGCGGACATCCTCGCGGAGGTCTACGACCTGGCTATGAGCCGGGCCGACGAGCAGGGTCAGAAGCTCGCCGCGGTGGCGCGCACCATCCTGTTCCAGGAGGCCGGCAAGACACCCGAGGACGCTCCCGCACCTGAGGGTCGTCCACCGCTCCGCCCGTACGGACAGGAGCGGAAGCGGCTCAAGTTCGGAGTGAAGGCCGACGCCTACGAGCGCGCCCAGGCCCAGATCTGGGCCAGCGGTCGATCCGTGGCCGCCGCGCTGGAGGACGGACTCCGCGAGTACGCCCGAACCGGAAAGGTGTAGGAACCCCCGATGACCGAAGCGACGACCACGGCCGAGGCACCCCCCGAGCAGAAGCACATCCTCACTGCGATCCGCGCGGTGATGCAGCAGGTTCGGGGGGTGCCCAAGGCTGGACAGATGAAGTCGAGCCCCAACGCCGTCCAGGTGCAGTACACGTTCCAGAAGTACGACGACATGGCCGCCGCCGTGGGAACCGCGTTCCGCGACCACGGCGTGGCCACCCAGTCCTCGGTGATCTCAGTCGAGTACCACCGCTGGGACAAGAAGAACAGCCAGGGCGGCACCACGCTGTGGACCTCCTGCGCCATGACCAAGCGGTACCTGTTCACGTCCCTTGTGGACGGCTCGACGATCATCGTGGAGGCGTGCGGGGAGGGTTCCGACTCCAGCGACAAGGCCACCAACAAGGCGCACACCTCGTGCCTGAAAAACGCCTACAAGGAGGCGTTCACCCTGTCGACCCAGGACGACGGCGACCCCGACGCCGCCCGGCCCGAGATCACCGAGCACGTGCGCAACCAGCCGACCCAGGAGCAGCGCAACGAGGCCCTCCAGCAGGACCCGTGGCAAGCCGCACAGGCGGCGGTCGTACACCCGGCCGAGCACCTGAGCAACGAGCGCATGGCCGCCGCCATGAAGGGATTCGAGGCCCTGTCCCGCTGCCGCACGACCGGCGACGCACTCCGGATCACCCAGTGGGCGCTGGCGAGCGGTCTCCTGTCCGCGAACATCAACGGCCAGACCCTGGCCGCGCACATCCTCGCGGCGCGCGGCACGCTCCGCGACGGGCCGCCCAGCCAGCAGCAGGCGCACCAGACCCAGCGCCCGGCCGAGTACCAGCCGAGCGAGCGCGAGCTGGCCGGCGCGGTTCGCGACCTGCCCAATCCGATGAACCCGCCCGACGACTACGGGAACCACTGATGCGCCTGTTCAGCCGACGGATCGGCGACCACGCCGTGTTCACGTTGCACCCCAAGCGGATCTCGCTGTGGCGTCGGGTCAACCTGATGCACGCGGCGCCCGGTGGCGGCCCGGTGCTCCGCGGCGAGTCGAGCTGGCGCACCGTGTGCGGTGTCGCCATCGCCGGCCGCGAGTCCACGCTTCTGATCCAGTTCCGGAGGTGGCACTGATGTTGGACGGTGAGCCGCGCGACCACATTCGAGCGCTGTGGCCCAAGCACCTGGAGCACCTCGCGCCCGAGGGCAACAAGATGGGTCAGGGCAAGATCGACCCGGAGGAGGGCGTGGTCTGCAACTGCGGTGAGGTGCTGGGCTTCCCCAAGGTCCAGGATGAGGAGGAGTACCTGGCCGAGCAGCGGGCCGCGCTGGACGTGGACCCCGACCTCCTGGAGGACATGGAGGCGTCCACACGGGAGCCGGAGCACCACTACGACCCCGAGCCGGATGGTCACGTGGGGGACGGGCGCGAGTCGAGCCCGAGCGGCCACCCCGGCGAGGAGCTGACGGCGGTCGAGGCCGGCTGGAACGACATGGTGCAGGGTGGCAACGAGGGCGAGCAGCCGTTGCCGTGCGAGCGCGATCCGGAGCCACATCTCGTCAGCGAGCATCCCCCCGACGAGGCCCAGGCAACCCCTCCATGGTCGCCGACCGAGGAGGAATATCGGCGCTCCCACGGGATGCCCCCCATGGCGTCGGAGCCTCCGAGCCCCGGGCCGCCGCCGGCCATCCCTGAGCGCGCCGCGGGGGTGGTCAGGGCCGAGGATCCACTCACCGCTCGCGTGGTGACGATCGACCCGACGTTGCCGTACGGGCCGATGGATGTGGAGCATCAGCTCCTGGACATCAACGCGCGGATCGAGCGCGGTGTGCACTACCAGCGGTACTGGGAGGAGCGGGGGTTCTCCGCCAAGGCGGGCTACGAGCTGGCATGGGCTCGCGCGATCGTCGACTCCTCCGGCGGAGCGGCGGACGTACGCAAGGCCCAGGCGTTGCTCCGGTGCGAGGGGGAGTACCTGGAGCTGCAACTCTGCGAGACCATGATCAGAGCTGTGCGCGAGACCATGCACAACCTCCGGTCGCTCCAGTCCGGCATGCAGACGGTGAGCCGCTCAGTCAGCGATTCCATGCGTGTCCCCAATTCTCGACCCTGATCACCATCCGAAGTAGACAGATAAGGAGCACTCAATGCAAGGCGATGTCACAGTGACCGTGATCGGCAACGCGACGGGGGATGCCGAACTGCGGTTCACCCAGTCGGGGCTGGCGGTGGCCAACTTCACCGTCGCCACCAATCCCCGCCGCTTCAACAAGGCGTCGAACGCGTGGGAGGACGGGGAGGCCACGTTCTACCGGGTGAACGTCTGGCGCCAGCACGCGGAGAACGTGGCCGAGTCGGTGCGCCGCGGTGACCGCGTGGTGGTGGTCGGCACGCTGGCCAATCGGAAGTACGAGGCCCAGGACGGCGGGACGCGGTACTCCCTGGAGGTCACCGCGGACGCGATCGCATTGGACACGAAGTGGTCCATCGTGACCGCGCGTAAGGCCGAGCGCCAGCAGGGCGGTCAGGGTGGCTACCAGCAGCAGGGCCAGCAGCAGGGTTACGGGCAGGGTGGCCAGCAGCGACAGGACCCGTGGGACCAGGGGCTGCCCGCGCAGCAGGGCTATCAGCCGCCGGCCCAGGGTCAGCAGCAGGCCATGGAGTACCAGGGTGCTCCGGCGAACGATCCGTGGGGAATGCCGGACCCGCCGCCGTTCTGATCGTTGGGGGCTGGACAGCCTGGTAACGACCGGAGGTAGTGCGCCGGGCTGGCTGGGCGCGTTCGACTTGGCCTACCTCCGGTGCCCCTAGCAAGTAGACCCCCGATCGAGCAAGTGGATCGGGGGTCTACTTGTGTCCCCCCGTCTTGGGGGTGTACTCTCTCCCTATGACCACCACGTACGACCTCCGCATCCAGATCGTCGAGTTCGTCGACCACGAGGGCGAGGCCTGCGACTACTGCCAGCAGGAAGGGCACGTCGTGCAGGCCCAGGCGTACCTGAGCTTGGGCGAAGCCGCCGACGTGCGCCGGCACATGATCTCCACCTGCCTCCCCTGTCTGGTACCGGCCATCGACAGCACGCCGTACCTGATCGAGGACCGCATGATCACCGTCGAGGTTGCCCGCTCCGCGACCGCCCGTCCGTTCTGACCAGGAGGTCACCATGGCGCAACGTCTCAAGTTCCTGTCGGTTCGTCGGCAGGAACGGATGAACCCGGAGACCCGCCGCCGCACCGATGAGTCCGACATCGTGCTGAACGCCACCCTGCCGAGTGGGGTTATTCGCGAGGTCGTGATCGAGCCCGCCGACGTGCTCCGCCTGATCGAGCAGCTTGCCGCCGCCGCCAACCGACCCACCCGAAACGACCAGGAGATCTGATGCCCGAGATCGACAACGAGGGCGTGGTGGAGTTTCGCGCCTCGGAGATGGCCACCGCGCTGGAGAAGCTGGACGGCGACCCGCGCTGGACCGACGGGACGTACCGCGATCGCGCCGACCTGCTCATGCACACCCTGCGGAGCATGGCGTGACCCGGGCGAGGCAGCGGGCGCGCGTGGTGTTCGTCGACCCGGCGGCCACCAACCCCAGCGAGTATGAGTCCGGCCAGGCCTCGGCCAACCGGCTGATCGACAATTACCCCGAGTTCGTGGACGCCGCCCTGTCGACCGTCACCGAGCACATGGAGAACTGGCCGGTGGGCCAGTCGACGAAGCTGAGTGAGCGGGACTGGGCGCGCGACGCCGGATTCGCTCACACGCTCCGCGAGTACCGAGAGGCGCACGCGTCATGAGCCATCAGGCGTCCCGGGGCTCGCTTTCGCGCCGGTATCTGGCCAAGCTGCTGAGCGCCGACCGGCCGCCGCCGATGACCGCCAAGGGTGTGGCCTGCTACCTGATCGGCACCGTGGCGAACTACGCGACCGCCGCAATCCTGGTGTACCTACTGCTGATGGTGGCCAACGCCAACGACTTGCCGCCGTTCGAGGTGGATGTGGACTTCCAGGCCCCCGTTCCCGCGCAGACCATATCCGTACCGACGCCGGAGGTGTCCGTTGACCACTCATGACGAACAGACCTTGTCCAGCAAGGAGATCGAGCCCGCGTTCGGCCAGAACATGCCGGCGCCGCACACCCTCGTCGGCATCATGCGCGAGCGCCTCCACGGGCTGGTGCTCGAACTCCGCGAGGCCCGCGGCGACGTGCACGCGCCCGAGGACGTGTACGTGCCGATCCGCCGGCTCGCTGCGCTGGCCGAGGGGCTCACGGACTACTCCTCCGCGTTCCGCAAGATCGCGGGCGAGGTGAACGGGTTCGTTCAGGACGAGCTGGAGGAAGCCGTGGGCGAGCAGGACGGCGTGCCGCTGTCCGGGCTCACCGTGCCGGACGTGGACGGGACCGACATCAAGGTCACCCTGAACACCCCGAGCGAGTACACCTTCGACCTGGAGGCCATCATGCGCGGCGTCGCGGTGAAGCTGATGGCCGACAACCCGAACGACGCTCGGGACCCGTCACTGGACGGCGACCAGGCGGACGAGGAGCTGTACGTTCTGCTGCTCAAGGCGATGGGGCACCTTCTCGCGGCAGGCAAGTTCGAGCCCCAGGTCAGCAAGGTCAAGAAGTTGGCGACGGAGATCGCACGCACCGACCCGGCCGTGGCGAGCACCATCACCAGCACCATCAAGAAGCGTACCGAGTTCAAGGGCGTCAGGGCCAAGAGGGAGACCCCGAAGTGACCATCCAGAACGCGACAACGTGACGCGCCGGGGCACCACAAACCGCAACGACCGGGGCAGCGCTCAGGACCGGCGAGCCCGGAAACTGTGGTTGCTCCAGGCGTTCGGCGACGGCACCACCGCGCCGTGCGCGGCCGAAGTCCACCACAAGGACTGCCCCGGTGCGCTCACGCTGGACACCCTGACCGTGGACCGGATCATCCCGGGCTGCGACCGGGGTCGCTACACCCGAGACAACATCCGTCCGGCGTGGGGTCCGTGCAACTCCGTGCACGGTTCCCGACTCCGGGCATCGCAACCCATGACGAACAGGAAGTGACTGATGGACGGCGACACCGAAGAGATCGAGATCGAGTCCACCTGGCGCGCTACGGCTCGCGTGGAGGTTCCCCTCGGGTGGCGTCCGGGGTCGACCCTGAGCGACTGGCCAGACAGCGTGCTGGACCAGATCAACACCACGGGTGCGGAGCTGATCGACTGGACGTGTACATCGTGACCCTCCACGCCGCTCATCAGGCCGCCGTTCGTGCCCGCGGACTGCTGTCCGACCTCGAACGGTCCAACCACCCAGCCGACCGGGCGCAGGTCGCCGCGGGCGTCGGACACGAGCTGGACACGGTCATTGGCGTGCTTCGTGGCGAGCTGGAGCGCCTGTCGGCCGCCGCCGCCGGGAACCGGCCCGGAAAGGTCCGGAAGGACGCCAGTGAGCCCAGCAGGACGGCGGCACGCGCCGTCACACTCCAGTCCGGCACGGCGCGCTACCAAATCCTCTACATGCTCTGGCTGGCGCAGAGCGTGCACAGCGGAGATGACCGGGGCGGGTACACCGATCTGGATCTCCAGAACCGGCTCAACCTGAACCCGAGCACCGAGCGACCGCGCCGAGGCGAGCTGGTGGACGCGGGACTGGTCGAGAGCATTGGCGTCCAGGGTCAGGCCGGCTCGGACTGGACCGTCTGGGGCATCACCCAGGCGGGTGCTGATGCCATCCAGGAGCGCATCGGCGGGCCGACCCGGGTCGTTGTACCCATGGGTGAGCCGAAGCTGTTCTGATCATGACTGGTGCGTCTATGGTCAGAAATCTCGGAGCCCGCGGGCTCCCCGCCGACACCCCCACGGGG
>JGI10216J12902_102399996_pt1 | contig 22018 bp, 19 predicted proteins | sample KanNatreferecore_FD_12902 | JGI IMG/M metagenome (IMG submission 12902)
AAATCGGTGAAGTCGTCGTTCCACCACCGCTCGCGCAGGTACTTGAGCGTGGGTGAGGTAAGCGCGTCGATCGAAGTCGCCATCAGATCATTCAGTCACTGACCGCCAGCTCGCCGGGGACGATGGGGCGCGTGCGCGGCAGGATGCCCAGTCGTGACAACCGTCCGACGAACGCGAGGATGCCAACGAAGAGCGCCAGCTTGGTGAGATCGCTCGTCCGGGTTGCCGGCAGGACCCTCCACATCACCCATAGCACGGGCTGGGCGATTGTCACGGCCCACACCGAGCCGTAGAAGTAACGGCGCTCGTGGCCCTCGCCCTGCGTCGAGGGCTTGACGCGGGGAAGGCGTCCCAATGCGCCGAGGAACCAGACGCTGCCGGCGATCGGGAAGTAAGCGGCGAGATACATCTGCTTCAGCCGCCACTCACCGGCAATCACGGCCCACGCCAGGCCGGCGATGTTCAGCGCCGCGAAGGCAATTACTTCTCCCCACGCGGTCGTGTAACACACGCGGCGGTACAGCGGATTGGGCCGATCCTCGGTGAAGCGGATGATGTAGGGTGCCGGCTCACATCCAGGCAACCGGCCGCGCAGCGCCGCCGCACCGGTGAACACCAGCACGACGGCCAGCCAGGCGATCGTCCGCTGATCGAATCCGTGCTCGAAGACGTCGAAGGTGAGCGGCCCCGGGGCGATGAAAAAGACGAAGATCCAGATCGGCCAGTGCAGCACGCGGTAGTAGGTCTTGTTGCGATGGCGGATTTTTCGCTCGGTATCGAGCTCGATGTAGCGTGCGTCGGTTTGGACGTTGACCGCGGTCATGGGAAGTCCTGACATTCTATCCTCCGGGCACGATCCGCCCGTCCGCCATGAGCAAGGTGCGGTGGGCGACTGCGCGGGCAAACGCTTCATCGTGGGTGGCGATCACGACGGTTCGGCCCTGCGCCGCCAGCGCTCTCAAGGTGACGCCGAGATCGTCGCGCCTCGCACGATCGAGAGACGCAGTAGGTTCGTCCATCAGCAGCACCGCCGGATCGACCGCGAGCGCGCGGGCAATCGCGACCCGTTGCGCTTCGCCACCCGACAGTTCGTGCGGCATCGCAGCGGCCCGGCCGCCCACGCCAAGCTCGTCGAGCAGTGCGCGGGCCCGGCCCACCGCGGCCTCGCGCGATTGTCGAAGGGCGTGCACCGGCGCCAGCGTCACGTTGTCAATCGCGCTCATATGGGAGAACAGGTGGTGGAACTGGAACACGATCCCGACTGCGCGATGGAGTGTTTTTCGGCCGTCTCGAGGCAGGGTCCGCCCGGCGGCAAGCCTGACGCCGCCGACGTCAATGGCGCCGCCAGCAAGCGGATCAAGTCCGGCCACCGATCGCAGCACCGTGCTCTTGCCTGACCCCGAGGCGCCCATGATTGCCAGCAACTCGCCCTGTTGCCCGTTGAACGACACGCCCTCGACGACAAGGCGGCCGCCGCGCCTGACTGCGACGTCGCGGACATCGAGGGTTACGGCTGCCATCGTTTTTCCAGCCGCCGCGCCAGCCTGGCCAGCGGCAGTGACAGCACCAGATAGAGCGCGGCGCACAGCGCGCCCGGCACGACCCAGCTGCCGATATTCGCGGCAAAGATTGACGTCTGCTTGGTCAGTTCAACCACGGTAATTACCGATACCAGCGAGCTGTCTTTCAGCAGTGCGACGAAGTCATTCGTCATCGGCGCCAGCGCCAGGCGGAACGCCTGCGGTCCGCGAACGAGGACCAGCGCCTGGCGATCCGAGAGGCCGAGGGCGCGGGCGGCATCGAGCTGTCCCTGCGGAACGGCCTGTAAGGCACCGCGATAAATCTCGCTCTCATAGGCCGAGTAATTGAGACCGAGCCCGAGCAACGCCGCGATGAAGGCCGGAAGCTGGACGAACGGCGCCAGCCCGAAATACAGCACGAACAGCTGCAGCAGCAGCGGCGTCCCGCGCACCACTTCCACGTAGGCGGTCAGCGCGGCCTGGAGCGAACGCGGACCGTAGACCCGGCCTGCGGCGATCAGGCTTCCGGTGACAACGGCAAGCGCCATCGCCGCGCACGACAGGACCAACGTAATGACCGCCGCCTGGAGGAGCGCCGGAAAGTACCGGCGCGCCGCCGCCCAGGTGTCTGTGCTGTCAGTGGCAGTCCGCTGAAGCTCCACGGCGTCGCCGGCGAGCAGCCGTGCATACAACCGCGGCTGGTCCTCGTTCCACATCTCCCAACGCCGGAAAACCGCTTCGAGCCGTCCATCGCGCATCGCCGTTCGCAAAATCTCGTTGACGCGATCCCGCAGCGCGGACTGCTCCGGCGCGAGTACCCCGACGTAATAGCCCACGCCGAGATCCGTGTCCTGATTGACCAGACCGGGATTGCGGCGGACACCGCGATCCGCCAGCACCGCGTCGAGCACTACGGCATCGACCCGGCCAAGCGCCAGGTCGCTGTACGGATGCACGTCGTCTTCGTATGTCACCGCCACAAGGCTGAATTCGGCCTGCGCGGCCACGAGAATGTCGTAGGCGAGCGTGGCGCCGAGCGTGGCGACTCGCCGGCCGCGGAGGTCCGCCAGCGTCCGATAGCGCTGCCGATCGCTGTCACGAACCGTGAGGATCTCCCGAAATTCGTAGTACGGAATCGTGACGGCCAGCCGCGAGCGGCGCGCGGCGCTGTCTTCGATGCCGCTCAAGCCGATGTCGAAATCACCCCTCGCCGCGGCGGCGTCGAGGCTCGTGAATCCGACCTGGACGAAGCGCGCGGTCCGCCCCAGCCCGCGCGCGAGGATATCTGCCACCTCGACATCAAAGCCGACCACACGCGACGGATCCTGCGGATCGGCCTCGACAAACGGCGCGCCACCTTCCGCGTCGCCTCCCCACCGAAATTCCGCCCCGGATTGCGCCGTAGCGGCGGCCACGACGAGCGCAAGCATGAGCGGCAGGAGCACGACCCGCACAAAGTACCTCAAGGCTTTCGTCGTCGCTCCAGTTCCTCGAGCGTCCTGGGCCAATCATCCTTGAGCAACCGCGACAGCGATCGATCCGCCAGCAGCCGGCCTCCCGTCTGACAGGTGGCGCAGTAGTTGGCTTCGTTCGCCGCGTAGACAATCCGCTGGACCGGAGACCCGCATTCCGGGCACGGCTGACCGTAACGGCCATGGACCGCCATCCCCTCGCGAAACGCGGTCACCTTTTCAGGGAAGTCGTCTCCGGTTTCGCGCTGCAGATCGGCGATCCATTTCGAGAGCGTCGATCGTGTCGCGTCGTAAAGTTGGCGGATCTCCTGGTCGCTGAGTGAGTGCGTCTGTTTGAACGGCGACAGCCTGGCGGCGTGCAGAATCTCGTCCGAGTAGGCGTTGCCGATCCCGCTGAAGAGATGAGGATCGGTCAACGCGCGTTTGAGCGTGTGATTATCGCGCTGCAGGGCGGCGCGAAAGGAAGGCAGATCCGCGTCGAGGACCTCCAGGCCGCCGCGATCGTGCTGGGCCAGCGCCGCCCGCCCTGCAACGACGTGCAGCGACGCCTGCTTCTTCGTCCCCGCCTCTGTCATCAGCAGCGAACCTTGATCGAAATCAATCGCCAGCAGACCCACCTTGCCGGGAATCTTCGTGCCCGGCGGCTTCCACTGAAAACGGCCGGCAATCATCAGGTGGAAGACAAGAAACACCTCGCCCTCGAATTCGAACACGATCCGCTTGCCGAGGCGCCGGAGCCCGACGATCGTGCGCCCCTCAATAGCGGACAGCGGAGGATCGATCGAGCGCAGAAGAAATGGACTGGCCAGGCGGACGCGCCGCAGCGGATGCCCGATAACCCTTGGTTGCAGCGCATGCAGGTAGAGGAGAACGTCGGGAAGTTCGGGCACATCAACCCCGGAGCGCCTGCCGGGTCACCCCCGCGCGTGCACTCGGAAAAATCTGCCATCCGATGACGTTTTTGTACGCCGCCGGTTCGGCGTGGGCTCGAGAACCACCAGATACCGTTGATTTATTGGCAGTCGGCCATGGCAGTTGTTTTGCTGCCGTCCCTAATAGGGGGAGGTGTATGCAGTGAAACGAAACGTCCTGCTCGTCGCTCCCACCCCGCGCCTCGCTGCAACCCTGATTAGCTGGCTGGCGGAAAAAGACTTTTCGCCCACCCTCGTGACGTCCTTCAACGCCGCAAAGGACCGTCTCGAGGATCGGCCTTCGCTACTGATCTCCGAAATCAGGCTTGGCGAGTACAACGGCCTGCACCTCGCCGTGCATGCGCTCGCCCTCGGTATCCCGACGATCGTAATCGGGGATATGGATCCGGTGCTGAAACGGGAGGCCGAACAGCTTGCAGCCGTCTACATGACATACGACCTGGACCGCGCCGAGCTGTTTGGGGTGCTCTCGAAGCTACCGCCCATGGATCCCGACGCCAGACCTCACGCATCGTCCCCGCTCGCCAACCTGGCATTCTTCTCAGGCAACCCATTCAGCAATTCGACGCGCCGTGGCGCGGAGTGGCTGCACGTCAGCCTCAAGACGCCGGTCGAAGCATAAGCGCCCCTAAAGTCTCCCCTGCGGCGGACCTCGGCCCTGTCGCGGCGCCGCCTATATGACCGATCCGCACACTTTCGCCAGAAAATTGTGCTGACCTGCCGTGGCTGGACTACGGCGTGCCTATTGCGTAGCAGTGCGCGGAGAAACACCATGGAAGTGCCACACACGGTGCTCGTGGTCGCTGAGGACGCGGGGCTGGCAATGACGCTGGTATCGTGGCTTTCAGATTCGGGCTGCCGGCTGGCGGTCACCACGTCGTACACCGCAGGAAAAGATCAGCTCGACACGAGCCCGGCGATGCTAATCAGTGAGGTACGACTGGGCGCGTACAACGGTCTGCAACTCGCGTTACGCGCTCGCGCCAAAGGGATCCCGGCGGTCGTGTGCGATAAGGCGAATTCCTTCACGAAGCGCGACGCGGAGCAAATAGGCGCCGCGTATATGGATTCGTCGAACCTGCCGAAGGAAAGATTGCTTTCGATGGTGCGCAGGGCCATCACGCGATTGCGGCCCGTGAAGACTGATCCTTATTCAGCGCCGCCGGCATCATGCGGAAACTCTGAAACGCCACGTGACACTGATACTTCCGAAGAAAATTGAGAAACTTCTTGTAGTCCTCGGGCGGCATGTTGAAATATCCGATCAGCATCTTGTAGTTACCGCGGGTGTGCTCCAATCCCAGTCGTACGAGCTGCCGTACGTCTTCGCGGGTGAGGTCACGCGCCATGAACGGCTCGTAGGCTTCCGACCAGAACGAGGCCCCTTCCCCTGTAATTCGTTCAAGGATGGCTTGCGCCTTCGGCTTGGCTGGTGGTGCTTCATCCGAGGCGTGAGCAGCACGGGGCGCGAGCTGACGCGCGATTTCCCCCGGAAGCATATCCACGGAGATCTTGCCGTTTGAACACCGCAACACCAGGCGTTCGGCGACGTTTCGCAACTCGCGGACGTTTCCCGGCCACGCGTAGCTAGTCAGACATGCCAGTGCCTCCGGCGTCGCCTCCGGCGCGGAAATTTGGTACGTCTCACAAAATGTCTGTAGGAAGTGACTGAGCAGAACCGGTACGTCTTCGCGGCGATCGCGGAGCGGCGGCACTTCGATATGGACGACATTGAGCCGGTAGTACAGGTCCTCGCGGAATGTCTTGTCGTTGATGTGATCCAACAGGCGCCGATGCGTCGCTGTGATGACGCGAACGTCCACCGGGGGAAGCCGCCGATCGGATCCGACACGCTGAATTTCCCCGGTTTCGAGAAACCGCAACAGGAGTGCCTGCATACGCAGGCTCATCTCACCGACTTCGTCCATGAAGATCGTGCCGCCGCTCGCCGTCTCGAGCCAGCCGCGCTTGTCGCGATGCGCGTCGGTAAAGCTGCCCTTCATATGTCCGAACAGCTCCGACTCGAGCAGCGAATCGGGAAAGCCTGCGCAGTTGATCGTCACCATCGGACCGCGGCCGCGGCCACTCCGTTCATGAATCAGGCGCGCGACAATCTCCTTGCCCGATCCGCTTTCGCCAGTGATCAGCACTTTGGCGTCACAGCGCGCGGCGTGATAAATCTCTTCTTCGACGGCGCGAATGGCAGCGCTCACCCCGACCATCGTTACAGCTTTTTTCATCTCGAGCCCTCGGCTCACGGCAAAACGATTCATCACCCGCGGATCTGGGGTATCCGCAGCCGCCGTCGGCGATCCTGTTCTGGGATCTCTGGGAAGGTGCACAGAGATTTTCCCGAGGTGGGCAGAAGAAGTCAATAGAAACGGTGGTGTTTTTGCCGCTCATCCGAGGATTTTTTTCCCACGGCTGTAGGCCTTTATCAACAGGGCTAACGACCTAACTCCACGAATTGAGCGTTTTGGCTCGTCTTTGCGCGCTCGAGCAGCGGGCCAGTCACAAACTTGACGGCCACTTCAGATCGGTGGGTGCCTGTGATCGCAGCGCCGAAACGGCGGATATTACGTTTCTGATTTCACGGCATTAGGTCGCTGTTGGGAAGACTTTTGTCCGTGACCGGCCGCCCACACGGGCGCCGTGATCTTCGACGTGCGCGTGCGGAATCGGATCGATTTCCCGCGATGCCTAGATGTAACTCCTTCATCACCACCAGTTAACGTTCTCCGCTCGCCGTGAGAATCACGTGGCGACCTCCTTGCACCAGGCCGGTTCGCACATTTTTCGTTGGCGTCTGGAGGCCAGCGAACCACAAAACAATTCACAGAGCCAGGACGTCCCGCTCGCACGGTCGCGGCGGGCTTCAGTTGGAGACGCCAGGGTGATGAGAGGCAACGGCAACGGCAATCGACCGAAGGTGCTTGTCGGTGTGAGTCCGGCGATGCTCGATCTGAAAGCCGAGGTCGACCGCGTGGCTCGCTCCGACGCTAAGGTGCTGATCACCGGCGAAAGCGGATCAGGCAAGGAACTGGTGGCTCAGGCGATACACGACCTCAGCGCCCGCTCACAGAAGGCATTTGTGGCGGTGAACTGCGCCGGATTGCCCGAGACCCTCCTCGAGTCGGAGTTGTTCGGGCACGTCAAGGGCAGTTTCACTGGCGCCTATCGCGACAAGCTGGGCAAACTCGAGCTTGCCGATCAGGGAACGATGTTCCTCGATGAAATCGGCGAGATGACCCTGCGCATGCAGGGACTGCTCCTGCGGTTCCTCGAGACCGGCGAGCTGCAGAAGGTGGGCTCCGACCACGTCGCCGGGCGGATGAATGTTCGCGTCGTTGCGGCGACCAATCGCAACCTCCGCGAGATGATTGGGCAGGGCACGTTCCGCGAAGATCTGTTTTACCGCCTCAACGTCATCCACCTCACGGTGCCGCCGCTGCGGGAGCGGCGGGAAGACATTCCAGCGCTGGCGAACCATTTCCTCGTGTCGTTCGCGAACGACACCTACGTGCCGCGCGCGATCTCGCCGGACGCTATGAGTCTGCTGGTGGACTACTCGTGGCCGGGCAACGTTCGCGAGCTGCAGAACGTGGTCGAACGGATTGCGGTGACGAGCGCGAATGAATCGATCGCGCTGGAGGATCTGCCGCTTGAAATTCGCGCGCGTACCGGCACGCCGGCCCGCCCGGTTCGTGAGCGACGGCGCACAGTCGCCGATGACCTGTACAAGCGCCTAGTCGAGGAGCGCCAGTCCTTCTGGACGCTTGTGTATCCCATGTACATGCAGCGGGACATCACGCGTTCGAACGTGCGGGATGTGGTCCGAAAGGGCCTGCAGGAAGCGCGCGGCAACTACAAGATCGTGGCCCGGCTCTTCAACATGGAGTCGCAGGACTACAAGCGGTTCCTGAACTTCCTCAGGAAACACGACTGCCAGGTGCCGTTCAAGGAATACCGGTGAGAGAAGAGAGGCGAGGAATGAAGACGATTCCATTTCGGACGTACCCGTACCTCGCGGTGGTGTCGCTGGCGGTGCAATTGGCAGCGGCTCCTGCGGCTCCAGCACTCGCGCAGTCCGCGCCGGCCGCTGCACCCCCTCCGGCGGCACCAGCCGGGGCAGCGAACAAGCTCGCGGTCGCAGGCGAGGTGACTCCGCCGGCGGGGTACCTGATCGGACCCGAAGACGTGCTCGCGGTGGTGTTCTGGCGTGAGAAGGATTTGTCGGTTGACGCCATCGCCGTCAGACCGGACGGCATGATCACGGTGCCGCTGATCAACGACGTCAAGGCCGCGGGGATGACTCCGGACCAGTTGCGCGAGCAGATTCAGACGGCGGCTGGCAAGTACGTCACGGATCCCAGCGTGACCGTGGTGGTCAAGACGATTAACAGTCGAAAAGTATTCATCACAGGGCAGGTGGGCAAGCCGGGCCAGTATCCGCTGACGGCGCCGACCTCGGTAATGCAGTTGATTGCGATGGCCGGCGGGGTTCACGAGTTCGCCGACACTGAGAAGATTCTCATCATGCGCTCCGAGGGCGGTCAGCAGGTGGCCAAACAGTTCAATTACAACGACGTACTGAACCGCAAGAACCTGAAGCAGAACATCGAACTGCTACCGGGCGACACCGTGGTTGTGCCGTAGTGTCCATGAAACTGGCTATTGCGATGATCGTCGTAGGAACGATGTTCGCGTCTTCGCTCGCGGAAGCGCAGGAATGGCGAGCCGAGCGTCCGTTCCGCGGGCTGTTTGGCAGCGGCGTTGTTGACACTGAGCAGTCGCTGACGGCGACGGCGTCGGCGGGGTCGGGATGGGGCAAGACCGACGACCGCAATACAAGCCGTCGGCATTTTCTCATCGGCAGCGACGAAACGACGCGATTTCAGGGAGCTGTATCAACGGCATCCGCGGGTCTCACCTATTCGCTCAACCGTGGAGCCGCGTCGGTAGGGGCGTCGGCCGGATCCACTGGCCAATATTATCCGCGTCTGTCGCGGCGGGTCGCCCGACGGGAGTACGCCGGTGTCGGCACGTCGCTCGGGCTTGGCGCTGGTTTCATCGCACAAGCGTCGGCAAGCTATCAGCCGTACAGTCTGATGTCGATGTATCCGGTGCTGTACGAGCCGCGCGCTGATGACACTGTGGTCGCCAACGAAGATTTCCCGGCATCGCTCGAACACTACGTCTCGTATTCCGGAGGCGCGAGTTTCAGCCGAAACATCACGCGCCGCACGACGTTCTCGGCAGGGTACATCTACTGGAGTCGAACGTCGTCCGTACAGATGGAGCCGTATCACAAGCACGGCGCCTCTTCCCGTATCACACGCGCGGTCGGACGCGGGCTCGACCTGTACGCCGGCTACGGGTATTCGGAGGCTCGATACGGGTCCGCAGATCGGCGTTACGTGAACCATCAGATCGATGTCGGTGTGAATTATGGCCGCCAGCTCTCGTTTTCTCGACGCTCCACGATCACGTTCAGCACCGGCACCTCCGCGCAAGGATCGGCGCAGAACGAATCGCTTCGCTATCGTGCGACCGGCGCCGCGCGGCTGAATCAGGAGCTTGGCCGGACGTGGAACGCCTCTCTCGCGTACAACCGCGGACTTCAGTTCCTCGAGACATGGCCTGAGCCCGTGTTTTCCGATTCCGCGTCGGCAGGAGTGTCCGGCTTCTTGACGCGCCGGTCGCAGCTGCGGTTCGCAGTGCGAGCCCTGAGTGGCAGCACACATAGCAACACGAATGCTGATGCCGTCAGTTACAGCGGCACGGCGGGTATCTCATTCGCCGTCTCGCGCCATGTCAGTACTTCGCTGACCTACGCGTACTACCGGCATCACTTCGCGGAGAACGTTGTGCTCGCTCCTGGCTTTCCTAGCCACTACGAAGGACAGACGGTTCGTGCCTCCGTCAACGTGTGGGCTCCGATATTTCAACGCGCGAGGCGACCCTGATGCTTCCTGGCAAAGAATACAAACCCGAAGACTACGTCGCGATCGTATGGCGACGGAAATGGTTCCTGATTGTCCCGTTCGTCGTTATCGCAATGGCGACCGCCGTCGGGACCAGTTTCTTACCCAACGAGTACCGGTCTGAGGCCCGGATTCTGATCGTGCCACAGCAGGTGCCTCAGAACTTCGTACAGTCGACCGTGACGACGCGTCTGGATGCGCGACTGCAGGCGATTTCACAGCAGATCCAGAGCAGAACGCGCCTCGAGCGGATCATCGAAGAGCTGGACCTCTACAGGGACGAGCGCAGGACGATGATCATGGAGGACGTCGTCCAATTGATGCGACGGAACATCTCGATCCAGATCCCGCCGGGCCGCAACGGGGAACCGGCATACTTCAGCGTCGGTTTCACGTCGGACAACGCGCGGATGGCGATGCAGGTCACCGAGCGCATCGCCTCGCAATTCATCAGTGAAAGTCTGCAGGACAGGACAGTCCAGGCCGACCAGACGAACCAGTTCCTGGAAACGCAGCTCGAAGAGGCGCGCCGGCGGCTGCTCGATCATGAGCGCCGACTGCAGGAGTTCAGGCAAAAGTATACCGGCCAGCTTCCTTCGCAGGTGCAGGCGAACGTGTCGATGATGCAGAGCACCCAGGCGCAACTACAGGCGGTTGCCGCGTCAATGACGCGCGATCGGGATCGTCAGCTGGTCCTCGAGAAAATGATTGCCGATCTGGTGGCCGCCAACGCTGTCAACGCGCAGGCCGAAGCCGCATCTCGGCCCCCGACCGCGGCTGCACCCGCACCTGTGACGCAGCAGCTCGAACAGGCGCGCGCCGCATTTCGCGCTCTTCAACTCCGACTCAAGCCCGATCATCCGGACATCATTCGGGCCCAGCGCATTCTCCGGGAACTTGAAGAGAAGGCGGCCGCCGAGGAGCTGAATGCCCCGGTCGGCACCGGGATAGTTCCGGTCCGCGCAACGCTTTCGCTTGCCGATCAGAACCGGCTCTCCCAGATGCAGGCCGAGCTCGAGAGCCTGGAACGCCGGATCGCCGCGAGCCGCACCGAGGAGGCGCGGCTTCAAGCGATCGTGTCGTCGTACCGCGACAAGGTCGAGGCGGCGCCCAAGCGAGAATCCGAAGAAGTCGAGCTCATGCGCGACTATACGACGCTGCAGGCCCAGTACGAGGTCCTGTTGACGAGGAGCCAGCAGTCCAGGATCGCCGCCGATCTCGAGCGCCGCCAGATCGGCGAACAGTTCAAGCTGATTGACGCGGCCCGGTTGCCCGAACGTCCGATCAGTCCGGATCGTCCGCGGCTGAACATCATGGGGGCGCTGCTCGGTCTCGGTCTCGGTCTCGCACTGGTCGCCCTGCTCGAATATCGCGACACCAGTTTCCGCACGGATGAGGACCTGGCCGTCACGCTGGCATTGCCGGTCGTCGCCGTCATCCCGTCAATGGCGACTCGTCGCGAACGCCAGATCCGGGGCCGCCGGCGTCTTCTCGCCATTTCCACATCCCTCGCGGCCATGACCGCAGCGATTGTCGTCATCGTCTGGAAGATGGACGCGATCGTGCAGTGGGTGCGCTGATGTACGAGTCGTTTTTTGGTTTTCGTGAGCGGCCGTTCGATCTGTCGCCGGATCCGCGGTACCTGGTGTTCACTGACGCGCATCGGGAAGCCCTCAGCAACCTGCAGTACGCGATCGCGAGCCGCAAAGGGATATCGCTGCTGATCGGCGAGGCCGGAACCGGCAAGACCACGATCATCCGCGCAGCGATCGAGCGGCAGCCGGACCGCGCCTACTGTGTGCATCTGCAGAATCCGTCGCTCAGCCGTGCCGAATTCATCGAAATGCTGGCCGCGCGCTTCGAGCTCGGAGATCGTCCGACCACGTCAAAAACCGCGCTGCTGATGGAAATGGAGGCGCTCCTGACGACGCGCCGTGCGCGCGGTGAAGCGACTGTCCTGATCATCGACGAAGCACAGGCGCTTCCGCTCGAGCTGCTGGAGGAGATCCGCCTCCTGGCAAACATTGAGACTGACCAGCAGAAACTGCTGACGGTCATCCTCGCCGGCCAGCCTGAGCTCGCCGATCGACTGAACGAAAAATCGCTGCGTCAGTTGAAGCAGCGTATCGCCCTGCGGTGCGAGCTGGGCCCGCTCACGCTGCAGGAGAGCTGCGGCTATATAGCCGGGCGGATCCGCGCCGCCGGTGGCGTCGGTTCGCAGACGTTTACCCGCGAGGCGGTGATGCTGATTCACGAGCGCGCTGCCGGAATCCCTCGGACCCTGAACGTCATCGCCGACAACGCACTTTTGAATGGGTTCGCGATGGAGCAGCGTCCCGTTACCAGCAAGACCGTTCTCGAGGTGTGCGACGACCTCGACCTCCGGACAGACGCCTCGTCGGCACCGCCGCCGCGTGCCGCGGTCCGTCCGACGCCCGCTGAACCGGCACGTTCGAACCGGCTGATCACCTTTGAAACGCCGGCGTCCAGCGCAGGCGGGACGGCCGACCCAACTGAGGAGATTGAGCGAGGCCCCCGCCTGCTCGACACCGGCACGACGCCGAAGCGGCGCAGATTCTCCATCTTCTGAACGAGGCTGACACGATGAGTCGAGTTGATGAAGCAATGCGGCGCGCCAGGGCGAGTTCGACGGATGACGATGCCGACGCTCTCGCCGCCGCGGAGGCGTATCCGATTGAAATGCCGGATCGCCATCGGGTGACGGCCGATCGCAAAGGGGGCGCGGACACGACGAATGAACATGTCGCCGACCTCACCAGCGCGGGTCCCGACGGCGGCAACCGCGAGACGCCACCGGAATCCCCCGCGGTGGCACGGCTGTTCGAGCGGTTCCATCCTGGAGTCACCGAGAAAGTCGTGATCGATCGCCGCATGCCGGTCGAGTGTCGTGAGCAGTACCGGCGCCTGGCGGCGGTGCTCCACGACGCACAGGCCACGAACCACACCCAGGTGGTGATGGTGGCAAGCGCGGTGGCCGGAGAGGGAAAAACACTGACGGCCGCGAATATTGCGCTGACGCTCAGCGGCTCCTATCGCAAGCGGGTGCTTGTGATCGACGGGGATCTCCGCAAACCGGTGATGCATCAGCTGTTTCGCGTTGATACCGCGTGGGGCCTCGCCGACGGCCTCCTGCCGGCAGCGGAGATGAAGATCGTCGTCAGGCAGGTCACGGCGACACTGGCCTTGCTTCCCGCGGGGCGGCCAATGTCGGATCCAATGGCTCTCCTGATCTCCGAACGGATGAAGCAACTGGTCGCGGAGGCGCGTCGGACGTTCGACTGGATCATTATCGATACGCCACCCCTGGTCCTGCTGCCGGATGCGCATCTGCTGGCGTCGATTACGGATGCCGCACTTCTTGTCGTCAAGGCCGAATCCACGCCACACGCGCTGGTCAAACGGGCGACCGACGCCATCGGGCGGTCCAAGGTCCTCGGCGTTGTCTTGAATAACGCGACGCAGTCGCCTCACCGGGCGTACGAGGGGTACGGCGACTATTACTCGCCGGTCATCGAGCCGGAACGCGCCTGATGCGCATTCTCAGTCGCGTTCTCACCGTCCGTACCATAACGCTCGTCGCATTCGAGACGCTGCTTATTGTTGCGGCGATCGAGACGGCGGTATTCATTCGGTTCGGAGCGCGCGCCCTTGAGGTGATGATCGCGAACGATTCGCTCCTTAAGTTCCTGCTTGTGGCCGGAGTCCTGCAGACCTGCCTCTACTATGCGGACCTCTACGACATCAGAACGCTTGGCGACCGGCGTGAGCTGTTCGTCCGCCTGGTTCAGGCCCTTGCCGCGGCGTCGTTCATTCTGGCGACGGTGTACTACTGGTTTCCCGACCTGGTGATTGGCCGTGGCGTCATTGCGATAGCTGCACTACTGCTTCTAACGCTCGTTCCGGGGTGGCGGCTGGCCTTCGAGTGGATGAGCCGCCAGGTCCGCGCGAGGGAGCGGCTGCTCCTGGTCGGCACCAGCACCGCGGCGATCGATCTTGCCCGTGAGCTGTATGAACGGCGCCACGAACTCGGGGTGGAAATCGTAGGCTTCGTGGACCCCGACCCGGCGCGCGTGGGCGCGCCGGTCCTGAATCCAGGCATCATCGGGACCATCGAGGATATTCCGTCGATCGTACGCGCAAAGAAGGTCGATCGTGTCGTCGTCAGCCTGGCCGATGCGCGGGGGAAACTGCCGGTCGACAAGCTGCTCGAGATGAAGCTGGACGGCGTGGCTTTCGATCACCTCGCGTCGATCTACGAGCAATACACCGGCAAAATAGCAGTGGAAAACCTCCGGCCCAGCTGGCTGATCTTTTCTTCGGGTTTCAAGAAGTCACGTCTGCTCTCGATGTCCAAGCGGTTCGTTGACGTGCTCGTATCGTCGGTGGGCCTGGTGATAGTGCTGCCGTTGATGCTGCTCATCGGCGCGGCGATTCGCCTGACGTCGAGCGGTCCGATCCTTTATCACCAACGGCGCGTCGGGCGGCACGGCCGGATATTCGTCGTCCACAAGTTCCGCTCGATGCGTCCGGACGCAGAGGCCGTAACCGGGCCGGTCTGGGCCTCCAAGAAAGGCGATAAACGCATCACGCCACTCGGAGCCGTGCTGCGTCGTGCCAGGCTCGACGAGCTGCCTCAGTTGTGGAACGTGCTGCGCGGGGACATGAGTTTTGTCGGTCCGAGACCGGAACGGCCTGAGTTCGTGACAGGTCTGACGAAACAGATCCCCTTCTATGGACAGCGGCACGTCGTGCGACCTGGACTGACCGGCTGGGCGCAGGTGCGGTATACCTACGGGGCCAGCATCGAGGACGCGTTGCAGAAGCTGCAGTACGACCTGTTCTATATCAAGAACCTTTCGATCGCGCTCGATCTCTTCATCATTTTCAGTACGGTCAAGACCGTGCTGCTGCGCAAGGGTGCGTAGCGTGACCGCTGCCTCCGCTGCACACGTGCCGCAGGTAGTAAACGCGATGAGCGTTGACGTGGAGGACTACTTTCATGTCAGCGTCTTCGACGGCATTGTGCCCCGTTCGACGTGGGGCGACATGGAAAGCCGCGTGTGTCGAAACACGGAACGCCTGCTCGACATCTTCGACCGATATGCCGTGCAGAGCACGTTCTTCGTCCTTGGCTGGGTCGCCGAGCGCCACCCCAGCCTGGTCCGCTCAATCGCCGACCGTGGGCATGAATTGGCCTCTCATGGATACGCCCATCGCCTCGTCTATGACCAGACGCCCGAGACGTTCCGCGACGACGTTCGGCGAGCGAAGAGCATTATCGAGGACGCAGGCGGCCGCGCCGTCAGTGGATACCGCGCTCCCAGCTACTCAGTAACGCCCCGATCACTGTGGGCGCTCGACATTCTGATCGAAGAAGGTTACGCGTACGACGCCAGCATCTTTCCGATCCGCCACGATCGATACGGGATCCCCGTGTCGCCGCGTGAACCGTTCCGCGTCGAGCGCAGCGCAGGAAGCCTGATGGAAGTCCCGGGGTCGACGGTGCGTATCGGACCGCTCAACCTGCCTGTGGGTGGCGGGGGCTATTTCAGAATCCTCCCGTACGCGTGGACGCGATGGGGCATAGGCCGGCTGAACCAGGATGCTCAGTCGGCCGTTTTCTACCTGCATCCATGGGAAATCGACCCCGAACAGCCGCGTCTTCCCGCAGGTTGGCTCGGACGTTTCCGCCATTATCGGAACTTAGGGCTGACTGAGGAACGGTTGACCGCGCTGCTCGAAGACTTTCGTTTTGCCCCCGTCGGAACTCTGTTGCGCACTCGCGCACAGCTCGCCGCCGGGCCGCTGGCGCCCCTGGCGCTTCCGTACGTGTGGTGATCCGGCCGGCCCTCGGGGCGGATGTCCGGGCTGACTGAGGTGGCCTTATGAATGTTGCAATCATCGGGACCGGATACGTCGGTCTCGTCACCGGTGCGTGCCTCGCGGATTTCGGGCACTCGGTGATATGCGTCGACAACGCCGCGTCGCGGATCGAGACGCTGGGCCGGGGAGACCTGCCGATCTACGAACCGGGACTTGCCGAAGTGGTGTCGCGCAACGTCAAAGCAGGCCGGCTGCGCTTCTCCACCGATTTCGCCGCCGCCGTGCATGACTCGACCGTGCTCTTCCTGGCGGTTGGAACACCCGAGGGGGCCACCGGAGACGCCGACATGTCGCAGCTAGCCGGCGTGGCGGCGCAACTGGCCACCCATCTCGACGGCTACCGCGTCATCGCCACCAAGAGCACCGTACCGGTCGGGACCGGTGCATGGCTGAGAGACACGCTCCGGTCGACCCTGCCGGCGTCGATCGATTTTGACGTGGTGTCCAACCCGGAGTTCTTGAGAGAAGGATCCGCGGTCAGCGACTTCCTGCGTCCTGACCGGGTGGTCATCGGCACCGGCAGCGATCGCGCGGCCGCGATTATGCGCGAGATCTACCGGCCGCTCTACCTCATCGAAACGCCAATCGTGATGACGGACGTCGAGTCCGCCGAGATGATCAAGTACGCCTCGAACGCGTTTCTAGCGGTGAAGATCGGCTTCATGAACGAAATCGCGAATCTCTGCGAGGTCGTCGGCTCTGATGTGCACGTCGTGGCGAAGGGCATGGGACTCGACAAGCGCATTGGTTCGAAATTCCTCCATCCGGGACCGGGATACGGCGGCTCATGCTTTCCGAAAGATACACGGGCACTTGTCGCCCTCGGCGAACGGCGCGGTAGCCGGCAACGGATCGTTCAGGCTGCGATCGACGTCAATTCCCGGCAACGGCAGATCATCGTCGACAAGATCGATCGGGCGGTACACGGCGTGTCAGGCCGGTGCATCGCCGTGCTCGGGCTCGCATTCAAGCCCAACACCGATGATGTCCGCGAATCACCCGGAATCTACGTCTGTCGGCAGCTGGCCCGAGGCGGCGCCACGGTGCGGGCGTTCGATCCTGTCGCCGGCGCTGCGGCCAAGGAGGCTCTCCGCGATGCGGGATCGGCAGTGGTCTTTCCGGCCGATGCCTACTCGGCCATCACGGGCAGCGATGCCGTCGTAATCATGACGGAGTGGAACGAGTTTCGAGGCCTGGACTTGCAACGGGTGAAGACGCTGATGGCTTCGCCGGTGATCATCGACGCGCGCAACGTGCTCGACCCGGCGCAAACGCGAACGCTGGGATTCGCCTATTTCTGCACCGGCCGGCAGCAATCTGGCGCATTGGCGCTGGCCGAAGCATGAGCTCTGCCCTGCACGCCATGGCCGCTGCCCCGGTCGTCGTGCACGACCGTCCGCGGGCCGGCGCCGGTGAGGCCTATGTTGCGATGCAGACGGGCGCATCGGCGTACCATCTGCCGGCGTGGCTTGGCGTCATTCGTCGGGCGTTCGGCCATGAGACTCGCTACCTTGTGGCGGAGTCCGGTGACAGGGTGGTCGGCGTGCTGCCGCTCGTGTTCTTCAGGAGTCGGGTTTTCGGCCGGTTCGCGGTATCACTCCCTTTTCTCAATTACGGCGGCGTTCTTGCGGACAACGAGTCCGCGGCGAGGGCTCTGCTGGAGCATGCGGTAGAACAGACCAGAAGCGCCGGCGGTACCCATCTCGAGCTTCGGCACTGCGATGCGCAGATGTTTCCGGAGCTTCCGGCCAAGCGGCACAAGGTTGCGATGGAGCTGACTCTCGAGCGCACCATCGACTTGCAATGGCACGCACTCGATCGGAAGCTCCGCAACCAGATACGGAAGGCTGAGAAAAGTGGACTGACAGCGCAGGTGGGCGGGAGCGAACTGCTGGAGCCGTTCTACGGCGTGTTCGCCCGCAACATGCGCGACCTCGGCACACCTGTCTACGGCATCCGGTTCTTTCGCGAGATTCTCGCCACGTTTGTCGATTGCGCGCGCGTGCTGTGCGTCCGACATGAGGGCCGGCCGGTGGCCGCATCGATCGTCCATTGGTCAGGCTCGCGAATCGAAGTTCCCTGGGCATCGGCGCTGCGCGAGTTCAATCCGTTGTGCGCGAACGTCCTGCTGTACTGGCACATGCTGCAGTTTGCCATCGAGCGGCGCCTGGAGGTATTTGATTTCGGCCGCTCCACGCCGGATCAGGGGACATTTCATTTCAAGAAGCAGTGGGGCGCCGTCCCACGCCAGCTCGTGTGGGAATACTGGACGGCAGAGGGGCACTCATTGCCCGACCTGAACCCGTCCGCGGCGCGCTTCGATCTGGCGGTGCGCACATGGCAGCGGCTGCCCATGGTCGTGACCACTGCACTGGGCCCGCACATCGTCCGGAATATCCCGTGACTCACCTGCTGGTTGTACTGCTGACCGGCTCACTGGCGGCGCTCGGTTACATCTACTTTGGATACCTGGGCGCCCTGAGGCTGATCGTATGGCTCCGTGGCCCACGGCCGATCCGCCGATCGGCGATCACGCCGCCGTTGACGTTGGTCATCTCCGCGTACAACGAAGCGCCAGTGATTCGAAACAAGATCGAGAACGCGCTCGAGCTGGATTATCCGGCCGATCGTCTCGAGATTCTCGTCATCTCAGACGCGTCCGACGACGGAACCGATGCGATCGTCCAGGGGTATGCGTCGCGTGGTGTGCGACTGTTCCGACAGCCGGAGCGTCGCGGCAAAACCGCAGGCCTGAATGCGGCGCTCCCATCGGCGCGCGGTGACATCATCGTGTTTTCCGACGCGAACGCGATGTACCGACCGGATGCACTCCGGATGCTCGTCCGGAACTTCGCGGATCGGCAGGTAGGATGCGCAACCGGTGAAGCTCGCTACGTCCCCGGAAGAAATGCCGTCGCGGACGTCGGCGAACGCGTCTATTGGAGCTATGAGATGCACGTCAAGCGTCTCGAGACAGCGCTCGGGTCGATGGTCGGCGGCGACGGTGCAATCTATGCGATTCGCAAATCGCTGTGGCAGCCGCTCCCCGAAAATGCCATCAATGACTTCTTGAACCCGCTGCAGATTGTGGCCGCCGGATGGCGCGCCGTGTACGAGCCCGATGCCGTGTGCTTCGAAGAGAGCGCCGGCCGAACCGGCGCTGAGTATCGGCGTCGGGTGAGAATCGTCAGCCGCAGCTGGCGGGCGATCTTTCAGGCGCCCGCTGTTCTGAATCCTTTTCGCGTCGGCTTCTTCGCCTGGTCCGTCCTGTCGCACAAGGTCCTGAGGTGGTTATCAGGAGTGTTCGCCGCCACCACGGCCGTGGCGTTGATTGGCCTGTACTTGATCGCGGTAGCACACTGGCCCGGGATCGTTGGCGTGGCGCTGCCCGGTGCGGCGGTCCTCCTTGTCTCGATACCGGCCGTGCGCAATGCGCTTGCGGTGCTGGGGTACTTCGCCGCAATCAATGCCGCATCCGTGGTGGGCGTCGCCAAGGGCAGCATGGGGCGGGTAAGCGGTGTCTGGTCCACCACGCGCGAACATGCCCAATCGACATCGTCCACCCGGATCTCGCTCGGAAGGGCGCTGTGTCTGTTCCTTGTGCTGGCTGCATCCGGGATCACCGTTGCCTGCAGGATCGTGGCGGTGAACTCCGTCGCCGGCGCCATCTTCTGGACGTGCGCAGCGACGCTCCTCTACATCTACGTCGTGTATCCGCTCTTGCTGGCGGTGTGGAAGGGCGTTGCCTCGCGACCTGACGTTCGAAAGCCGATCGAGCCCGCGGTCTGCGTGTTCATCGCCGCCAACGACGAGCAGGATGTCATCGAGGCGAAACTGAGGAACACGCTGGCGCTTGATTACCCTGCAGAATTGCTCGAAATCGTCGTGGCGTCAGATGGGTCGGTCGACGGCACCAATGCGATCGTCCGGCAATTCGCGCCGCGCGTGCGCCTCCTGGAATTCTTTCCGCGACGCGGGAAAATCTCGGCAATCAACAATGGAATTGCCTCGGTCGCCGCCGAAATCGTCGTGTTTTCGGACGCGAACACCTTCCTCCAACCGGATGCCCTTCGCGCGCTGGTCCAACGGCTGGCCGACCCGACCGTTGGTGCTGTCAGCGGCGACGTACGCCTGACGGGAGATCGCGCGGCGCTCGGCCGCTCCGAGGACTTGTATTACCGCTATGAACGCTGGGCCCAGCACGCCGAATCTCATATCGGTTCCATGGTGAGCGTGGACGGCGCGCTGTACGCGATCCGGCGACGATTGTTCATGCCGCCAGCGCCGGACACGATTCTCGACGACATGGCGATTCCGATGGGGGTGATTAGAGCCGGATATCGGGTGGTGTTCGAACCGAACGCCAGGGCCTACGAGCAGGGCGCCGCCAACGCACGCGAGGAGTTTGCCCGCAAGGTCCGTGTGACCGCCGGGGCCGCGCAGTTTCTGGCACGTCCGGACAGCTCGGTGCCGCTCGGAGCGATCCAGATCACCTTTTCCCTGGTGTCCCATAAGGCGCTCCGCTGGCTGTCGCCGCTGTTTGGCGCGAGCGCATTTGGGGCCTCGCTGGTGCTGGCGGGGTCTTCGACCGCCTATGCCACGGTTGCCCTTGTACTAACCGCTATCCTCGCCTGTGGCGTGGCGGGGTGTGTCCCTCTCGCCCGCCGGTCCAGCTTCGTTGCGCTCATCCACTATTTCTGTCTGGTTCAAACGGCGGCCGCGGTCGGTTTTGTGTTCGGTGTTTTCGGACGTCAGTCAGTCCTGTGGCATCGGTTCGCGCACGCACCGGTGGGTGAGCCAGTGTCCCAAGCCGGGAACGGTTATGGCGCCTAATGAGGGACTTGCGACCGACAAAAGTCCGCCAAACGTCAGACTTTGTGCCGCGTGACGCCCTCCTACCAAATCTGATCGACACGCAATCCATTGTTTCTAAACGACTTGTCGTGATCGAGCGTTTCCGACGTCTGGCGAACTCCTTGCGATTTCTATTCGGTCCCTGAACGATGTCCCTGGTTGCCCTACAGTCGCTTCGACGCCGCACAGCCCCACTCGCCAAGACCGCGGTCTTGCGCGTCGGCGGCTACGCCGCCGTTCGTCGTCTGCTTCCGAGCCGTCGGGTCGGCATTCTGCGATACCACGCCATTTGCGGCCCGGAGGGCGACGCGTACGCAGACCCGGCGATTTGCATCTCTCCCGGCGCTTTCGAACAGCATGTTCGATATCTCGCCGCGAATTACGCGGTGCTGCCGCTCCACGTCATCGTGACCCGCCTCAGGGACGGGGCGCCGCTGCCGCGCAACTGCGTCGCCATTACGTTCGATGACGGATATGCGGACAACCTCGAGGCAGCGCGCACCCTCAACCGGCATGGGCTGTCGGGAACGTTCTACATCACCGCCGGGTGCATGGCAGGCGGCGACCCGTTCTGGCCGGCCGAGATACGCGGCTTGATTCGAGCCGTACCTGGCGGGGCAATTCGACTTGCCACCTGCCGCGGTGCGATCGAGATTCCGCTGCGGAACGACGACGAACGGCAATCGGCGATCAAGACGGTCAGCAGGCTGTTCAAGACGAATCCGATTTCCGTGCGCGAACGGTTGCGCGGCCAGCTGCGCGCCGCTGCCGGCTCGCCTCATCTCGGATGCCACATGTTGACGTGGGACGAGATCGCCGAGATGGCGCGTCTCGGCATGACTATCGGCGCGCACACGCTGACGCATCCGAATCTGCCGAGCGCGGGCGTGGCTGACGCGGCCGTCGAGATCGGCGGCTCGAAGAAGCGGCTCGAAGACGCTCTTGGGGCGCCGGTGACGATGTTTTCGTATCCGAATGGCGGTGCCGAGCGCTACTGCACATCCGAGGTGCAGCGGCTCGTGCGGCACGCGGGGTACGCGGCGGCAACAACCTCGCGCAACGGTTTCGCGGGACCCGAGAGCGATCCGTATGCGCTCGAGCGGATTCAAGTGCATGAACGGCTCGAGGATCTGGTATTCGCACTCGAAGTAGAGCGCTTCGCCTTCCAGCCGACGCGATAGTCATGCTGCTGCAGGATCTGCTTTCCGGTTCCGCGTCGTCTTCACCGGCCTCGGTTGCCGTCATCGAGCCGGGGAGAGCGGTGACCTACGGCGAGCTGGATCAACGCGCCGCGGACGTCACCTCGCGGCTCGAGCGCGCGGGCGTCCGCGCGGGTGAGCGCGTCGTCCTGG
>JGI10216J12902_100982945_pt1 | contig 21973 bp, 28 predicted proteins | sample KanNatreferecore_FD_12902 | JGI IMG/M metagenome (IMG submission 12902)
GGGGGGCCCGCGCTGTGCTCGGTGTGCGCGATGGAGAAGGCCGCATTGGACGCTTACAACGACTGCGTGGCCAGGATTAGGGAGCAGCCATGACCCGCTGCCTGCCCAGCACGCTGACCTGGTGCGCTGACGCTCAGCATGCGCGCACGGTATCCAGCGCCGGCCACGTCATCACTGGCACGCGCGGCGCCGCTGGGAAGGTCTGGTACAACGCGTGGATCGGTGAGCCCAACAAGAGCCCGCATCTTGAGGCCGGATACGGACCTGATGGCCTGGCGCGCTGCAAGAGCGCGTGTGAGAGGCATGCAGAGAGTTCAAGCAGCGAGGTGGCAGGGCAATGACACACATCACCTTGCAAGTCCCATGGCCCCCGACGGGCAACCACGCGTACACAGTGGCCCGTGGCCGCAAGATCCTGAGCAGCAAGGGCAGGGTCTACCGTGATCAGGTCGCAGTGATGATCGCTGCAGCAGCTCGAGGCGAGCGCCTGGCCGGCAGGCTCTCGGTGCGCATCGAGGCCTACCCGCCAGACAATCGGGTGCGGGATCTTGACAACCTGATAAAGCTGCCGATTGATTGCGTGAAGCGCGCCGGCGTCATTGCTGACGACGGAGACATCGATCTGCTGTCCATCGAGCGCGGCTATACCTGCAAGGGCGGCGCGCTGTGGATTCGTATCAGTTCATTGGAGCGGCAGGACAATCCGAGGGCGTATCTGTACTGGACAACCTGATGAGCGGAACCGCGACCCCCTTCGAACTCCATCTGCAGGCTAATCGCACCCCGCTGGGCGATGGCTATCTCACGACCCGTGAGCGACATGCGCTAGCGCTGTATTGCGAGGGAGTGAGCCCTATCAAGATTGCTCAGCGTCTGAGAATCGCTAGAAAGACGCTCGACAGCCTGATGCGCAACGCACGCACGCGCACCGGCGCAGATACAAATTACCAACTCATCGCGCTCTATTCCGCGAGCGACCACATCAGAGGGCTCGGCAGATCCAGTAACGCGAGCAACCCCGCCCCGGAGGCGACGGTCACGCGAGCTGCCCCGAGCCGAGCCCTTTGACCCTTGCAACAAAATCGGAGACAGACGTGGAACACAGAACCAGAGTGAAAGTCGAAGCCGGAATTGCAGTCGGCCTGCTGCTCGTCGTCATCAGCATGCTTTTCGCAAAGCATGCCGGCGCTCAGGAGCATCCCGCGTTTGGCGCGCGGCACACGACGACGCTGATCCTCGAAGTCGAGGTGGCCGATGTGGCGAAGCTTGAAGCAAAGGCCATCGACATTCTGCGCACGAAGTACGGTAAGACGCTCACAGAGGCTCGAGAACTACTGCGCGTCGACGGCAAGCTAGACGTTGCGCGGTGCATCGAGTGGGTGACCCTTAACGCCGTGACGAGCGTGGTGCAGTATCAGGCGACGAATGTTACGGTGGCGAATGAGCATCCGCAGGAGCAGCCGTGAGAGTTGTTTGGTCAGCTAGATCAGCCGACGGCCTGCGCGGCGCCGACATTGTTGCCGAAGACACGGTCAACGACTTCAAGGACAAGGCCATGCAAGGCACGTTGCAGGGACTTGGGAAGCTCGGACTCATCAACACGTTCCTGTTCACCAAGGACAATCAGGCCACGACCTGGGTGCTGCCCGGTAATGACATCGATGCGCTCGACGATGCCGTGACCGCGTATCGTCAAGCCATCGGGCCGCTGGAGTTCGCTAGCATCACGCTGCTCGGTCCAACGGGAGTTGTGCGCCACCGAACAACAGGCGGCGGCAATCGTTTCTATCTGAGGTATCTCAACGGCAACCGGACCAAAGTTGATGGCGCCGTGCTGCTCGCTCAAGGCCTGCTTGCGCCAGATGAGTTGCCGGAGCAGATACCGGCGCCGGTGAAGAACTTCCCTTAGAAAAACAATCCTGGTCTATCAAATAAGCGGTTGCTTATATGTCTAGAGGTGGTAAAAGAATCGGCGCAGGCAGGCCATCCGGGGTGCCCAACAAGGCAACCATGAATGCTCGGCAAGCGATCGCTGCTTTCGTCGACGGCAATGCTCATTTGCTGCAGGAACTGCTCGACGAGATACGCAAAGAGCAAGGCGCAAAGGCAGCGTGGGATTGCATGATGGACGTCATCGAGTATCACGTCCCAAAGTTACAGCGCACTGAGCTTACCGGAGCAGACGGCGGACCTGTACAGCATGTTGTCCAGATAGTTGACCCTACCCGCAGGCCGAATGATCCAGCTACCGCATAACTGGAATACTCGCCCATACCAGGACGCCATGTGGCGTTACATGGTCGCGGGCGGCATGGGACGCAAGCGCGGCGTTGCTGTGTGGCATCGCCGAGCAGGGAAGGACGAGATGGCGCTGCATCTGACAGCGACCGCCGCATTCGAGCGCATCGGTAACTACTGGCACATGCTCCCGGAGGCCAACCAGGCGCGCAAAGCGATATGGGATGCGGTCAACCCCCACACAGGCCGAAAGCGTATCGATGAGGCCTTCCCGCCAGAGATTCGAGCACGCACTCGCAACGACATGATGATGATCGAGTTCACTAATGGAAGCACATGGCAAGTGGTGGGCTCGGACAACTTCAACAGCCTGGTTGGCTCGGCGCCCTGCGGCATCGTATTCAGCGAGTACAGTATTGCGAATCCCTCGAGTTGGGACTACCTGCGTCCGATCCTGAAAGAGAACGGCGGATGGGCGCTGTTTATCTACACATCGCGCGGCAAGAACCACGGCTACACGATGTACAAGATGGCCGAAGCAATGATGAGGCAGGACGGCAGTTGGTTCGCGCAGCGCCTCACTGTCGATGAGACCAAAGTTCTCACCAAAGAGGATATAGATGCCGAGCGCCGCGAGGGCATGTCGGAGGACATGATCCAGCAGGAGTACTACTGCAGCTTCGACTCCGCAAATCCCGGCGCGTACTACGGCAAGCAGATGCAGCAGGCATGGGCGGATGGGCGGGTAGGACGCGTTCCCGTGGCGCCAGGGGTGCCGTGTGAGACCTGGTGGGACCTTGGCATGGACGACTCAATGTCGATCTGGATCACGCAGACAGTGGTCCGCGAGGTGCGCGCCGTAGGCTACTACGAGAACTCAGGCGAGGGTCTGGCGCATTACTCCAAGTGGCTGCATGACTGGGCTGCTGCACGCGATCTGCGATTTGCACGCCATGGCATGCCGCCAGACATCGAGGTTAGAGAGCTCGGTACAGGCAAGAGTCGCAAGGAAGTCTGCGAGCGAGAGCTAGCGCTCAAGCCTGTTGTTGTCGCGCCTCGTCTTGAGATCGAGGACGGCCGGGAACAGGTGCGCCGTATCCTTGCGCAGACGTGGTTTGATGAGATCGGCTGCAAGCAGGGCATTGCCTGCCTCACCGAGTACTCGAAGAAATGGGATGACAAGAACAAGGTTTTCATGAGCCATCACAACCACAACTGGGCGTGTCATGGCGCGGATGCATTCCGCACACTCGCGACGATTCACAAGGGCCGGTCGACAGAATCGAAGTCTTCCAACTCAAGCCGAGCATTCGGCACTGGCTCCTGGATCAGCGCATAAATGGCATACGACGCAGCACAAGCCAACAAGCAGGCACCCATAGCCAAGGGCATTGACCCGGATGAGGTGCTGAAAGAGTTCACCGAGCGCTTCCCGCAGGCTAAGCAGCACCAGCGTGAGCACCGGCACGAGTCGCGAGAACTCTACGACCTGAAAGCGGGCCGGCAGATGACGGATGTGGAGCGCGCTGCGGTTCGTCAGAAGTACAACGGCTCCTATCCCGAGATCGCTTTCAACGTCACCGACAAGTATTGCTCGGCGGTCGACGGGCTTCAGATCAACAACAGGCAGGAGATCAAGTATTTCCCTCGTGAGGAGGGCGACGCCGGCATCGATGAGTTCTCAACCGGCATAGTCAAGTGGTGCCGCGACCAGAGCGAGGCCGAGGATGAGGAAACGGATGCGTTTGGCGATGTGTTCCTCACCGGCATTGCCTGGGTAGAGCATTTCCTCGAGGATGAGGAGGACCCGGAAGCGCCATATATCGGGCAGAACCGCGTGGATCCGCTGGAGATGTACTACGACGGCACGGCACGCAAGAAAAACCTGGTTGACCGCGCTTACGACATCCGCCTGAAAGCATTCACTGATTCCGAGTTCGAGGACAAGTTCGGCGAGGAAGCCTGGGGCATGTTCGACACGCCAGATGAAGGCACCGTCGAGCACGTCAGCCAGCCAGATGATTACGGGACGGGCAAACCCGGATCCAATCAGCCCAAGCGCATCTACGTCGCCGACTATCAGTTCTGCCGCACCGTGCAGCACTGGATCGTGACGGCGCAATTGCCGAATCCGGACACCGGCCAAGTCGAGCAAATGCGTGAACTGGTGGACAAATCCACGTGGCGCTCCATGAAACAAGCGCTGGTGGTCTCAGGCATCCCTTACGAGTCAGAGAAGGTCTCCAAGCGTTGCTACTACCGTGCCTGGATTCGCCAGGACAAGATCCTGGGCAAGGTGCGTGAGCTCAAGTGCGGCTTTACGCGCGAGGCCATCACCGGAAAGCGCGATCGCAACACGAACACTTGGTACGGCATGGGCCGGGTGATCAAAGACCCGCAGCTGTGGCTAAACAAGTTCTTCGCATCGATCTTGTATACGCTGATGGTGAACGCCAAGGGCGGGTTGATGGCCGAGGAAGGCGCATTCGAGGACACAAACAAGGCCGAGGCCGAGTGGGCCAATCCCGCGGCGATCACCTGGACCGAAGCAGGTGCTATCTCTGGTGGCAAGATCCAGCCTAAGCCGCCCGCGCCGTATCCGCAGGGCATGGATCGGCTCATGGAGTTCACGCTTCAGCTGATGCCGCTGACATCGGGGATGAATCCCGAACTGCTGGGCCTCGCTGACCGTCAGCAGGCCGGCGTACTCGAGGCGCAGCGCAAGCAGGCCGCCATGGCAATCATCGCCTGGGTGTTTGACGCCATGCGTCGCTACTACAAGCGCAGTGGCAGGCTGATGCTCTCGATGATTCGCGAGTACCTGAGCGAGGGGCAGCTGATCCGCATCTCTGGCGAGGGCGGACAGAAGTACGTGCGGCTCATCAAGGACAAACTCGTCGCCAAGTTCGACACCATCGTCGATGAATCGCCAACCAGCGTGAACATGCAAGAGCGCGCATGGGCTGCGCTGCGTGAGGCTGTGCCGCTCGGCGCGCAACTCGGTGCACCACCGCCGCCCTCAGCGATCAAGTACATCCCAGGGTTGCCGGCGGACTTCAAGGCCGAGTGGCAGAAGTCCATCGAGGATCCACAGAAGCAGCAGCAGGCCCAGGAGGGTGCGCAGCTGCAAAAGCAGGAGCTGAAAGCCAAGATCGCCAAGGATCAGACGCAGGCGCAGCTCAACACTGCCAAGGCGCAGCAGATCAGCACGGAGACGCAGCTGGATGCGAATTCGCGGCCGATCTCGGATGCGCTGACGCAGATGCAGACCGTGAAGGAAGCCGCGAACGCGGGCTCGATACAGGCCGGTGGCGCATGAAGATCATCAAGTTCGACAACTGCGCGTTTGTAGCGAGTTACATCGTCAGTTGGGAAAAACTGCAGGACGGTCGGCTCCGAATCCATCTAGAAGGCGGCAGGTCGGCCGACGTCGATCTCGAGTTCGATGAGTTCTGTAAGGCAATGGAAAAACATTTCGTTCAGGCCGGAGTTTGATATGTCGATCTCAATTACCGGTATCAGCGCACAGGTGACTACCGCAGCGAGCGATCACCTGCTGATACTTTCAATCAGGTGCGGCGACTGGCTGGGGCCGACCGCGTATGTGCAGTGGGATTCGAGTTCCACCGCTGACACGGTGGCCAACAAACTTCGGGAACTCGCCGATATGGTCTTGAAGGTCGCGCCATTACACATGAGGGAGGCCTGATCCATGTCCGCAGAACCCGCATTTTTCGCACAGTTGGCCGGAGGTGGAAGTGAATCAGCAGCAGACCAATCAGGCGGCGGCGAGGCTGAGTCCGGCGCTGGAGCAAGTCCTGCAACAGAATCTTCTCAGGCACCGCCGGTGGCTGCTGCGCCAGCAGATACGGCAGGCAATGGAGCCAGTGCGCCGAGCGCTGAGCCTGTTGCAAGCAAACAAGCCGAGATCGACCGCAACCTTCAAGTCGCTCTGCGCGAATCTCGTGCAGAGCTTAAGGAACTTCGTGCGGAACTGGCTCAACTGAAGGCGAGCCTCCCGCAGCCGGCGAAGGCCGAGACGCCAGCAGAGGAGGGCCCTGACTTCTTGGCCGACCCCAAGGGCTATGTCGATGGCGTGAAGGGCGCCATCAAGAAGCTGGAGGATGACATCAAGGCCAAGGAGTCGACCCAGGCTGAGCAGGCTGAGCAGCAGAGGCAGGCGCAAGAGGCCTGGAGCAAGGTCCTGGAGTCCGAGGCCGCGTTCGCGGCTGCCACGCCTGATTATCACCAGGCGCTGGCTCATGTACGCGGTGTCCGCACTCAGCAGCTGCAGCTGAGCCATCCGGACGCCACGCCCCAGCAGATCGCGCAGCAGATTCAGGCTGAGGAGTTCCAAGGCGCGGCTGCGCTACTCAAGCAGGGCAGGAACCCCAGCGAGTTCTACTACAACTACGCCAAGACGTTCGGGTACAAACCCGCTGCCCCACCTCCGCCGGCACTGGGCGCGAAGCCCGACAAGGACGCGGTACGCACCATGGGCAGCGGGGGCGGGGAGGGCACGCCCGAGGCAGAGGAAGTGCCGGAGGGCGTGATGCCAGAGTTTCTGCAGGCACGACGTGAGATGCAGGCGCAGTTCAAGCGCAGGTCGAAGTGATGGATGAAAATCTTGCCAATAATCATGGACTTTATGAACGGTATAGGGAAGTTCCTAAAGCCGAAGTCTGGGAAGTCATAAGGGACAATCTCAATAGGTCCTGGCTTCCCTCATTTGAGAAGCAATATCCAGGGGCAGCAGATGATGAGCGATGCGCTCTTAGGGTTGCCAGAATCATAGCGATCTTCGGTATCCAATATCGAAAATACGACTTCGACAAGTTCGTAGCTGAAACATGCTCATCCATGAGACAGAAATCTGAAAAGGTGAGAAGACAACTCTTGAAAGCAGTGGAGGCCATTGAGCAATCAGAAGGGTTCTCTTCTGTTGCCTATTTGTAGAGAAAATAATCTTGCAATCCAAAGCCCTCTGTAGTACATAGCAACCTTCGGCGGCACGTCGTCAAGTGCATCGGGTTCCTCGGTCCCGACCCAAAACCGCCGCGTATCACACGCGTGACTCATCAAGCCCAGATTGGCCGGGCTGGTTGTCTCTCAACCTTGATCGAGTCACGCAATGGCAGATACCGATTACCCAGTAAATTCGCCTTTAGCCGTCAAGCGCTGGGCGTCAGAGCTCATGAAGGAGTCTCTGAAAAAGACCCATGCCCAACAGTTCATGGGCACTGACAGCAACTCCCTCATCCAGATCAAAACCGAACTGAACAAGGGTCCGGGCGACCGCCTGACCTTTGGCATTCGCCAGCAATTGCAGGGTGCGGGTGTCTCCGGCGACAACACGCTGGAAGGCAACGAAGAGGCCCTGATCACCTACACTCAGAATCTCACCATCAACCAGCTGCGCCACGCGGTGCGCAGTAACGGCAAGATGTCCGAGCAGCGCGTGCCGTTCACGGTGCGCAATGAGGCCCGAGACGGTCTCGCCGATTGGTGGTCCGACCGATGGGACGCCTGGTTTTTCAACCAGATCACCGGGAACACACAGGTCACCGATGAGAAGTATTTTGGCTTCAACACGCTGAATGCTCCGGACTCGGGACACATGATCCTAGGGAACATCGGTCCGGCGGTTTCCTCGGGCATCGTGGCGCTCGCGGAAGCTTCATTGTCTGCCACCAGCACTGCGCGCTTTCATCTGGGCCTGATAGACCGGGCGCGCGAACGCGCAGCACTTGCGGTCAATACTTTCCGCCCGATCATGGTCGACGGGCAGAAGCGCTACGTCGCTTTCCTGCATCCCTACCAAGTCACGAGCCTGCGCCAGAGCGTCGCCAGCACGCAGTGGTCAGACATCCAATTGGCTGCGCTGTCCGCTCGCAATGAATCCGACAACCCGCTCTACAGTGGCGCGCTTGGCATCTACAACGACACCGTGTTGCATGTCTCCACGCGCATCCCGCTGGTCGTGGGAGCAACAGCGGGCACACTCAATGTCGCACGCGCTGCCTTCTGCGGTGCTCAGGCGGCCTGCATGGGCTTTGGCCAGGGCTACGGCAAGAGTTCGATGGATTGGAACGAGGAGCTGTTCGACTACAAGAACAAGCTTGGTGTCGAGGCGGGCTGCATTGGCGGCATCGTCAAGACTCGATTCAACGGTAGCGATTTCGCCGCCATGACGATGAGCACGTACGAGGTGGCAAGCTAATGGCTACCGTAACTCTTAGCAGCGCCGACAAGAACCAGGCCGAAGCTGTCCACGTCGGCACCAACTGCGGTGTCTACCGGGTATCACTGAGCGCGACAGCATCGCTCGACAGCGTCTGGCGCATCGGCAAGCTTCCGCATGGCGCGATCCCGCTGGAGGCCATCTGGTATCCCGGGGCTGCAGCACCAGCAACCTTCGTGACTCGATTCGGCACCAGCGCCAGCACTGAGCTGTTCTTTGCTTCGGACAGCTGGGCAGAGGCCGCTGGAACCAACTACCGCACGGCACGCCAGCTCGGCACCGCTCGTCAGGTCTCGCTATCTGATGAGGCAATGCCGCGCTTTGAGTACGTCACGATGGGCGGTGGCGTCGCGATCGACGTGAGTATCGGGCACATGGGCGACCTGGTGGTCTTCTACAAGATCCCAGGGCAGACCCCGTAACGAATGAGGGCTGGCCGTTGTGGCCGGCCCGCTCCTTGGCCGGAGGGAAGTACTTTGCACTCGATTGGTCTTAGCACGGTTGTAGAGAACGTCGAAGCGGCGATACGCAACGGCAATCTCGATGCCGCCGAGCAACTGCTCACTCCGGCGATGGACCAGAGACCGCAGACTGCCGTGCTGTGGTTCTACTACGGCTCACTCTGCGTCGCCCGCGGCCAGAATGCGCTGGGCCTGCAATGTCTACTGAAATCCCTCGACCTTGACCCGCACCCAGCCATCTGGGGCAATGCCGCAGCGTGCCTGCGCAACATGCAGCAGATCGAAGCTTGCCGAAAGCTGCTGCACATCGGGCTTGAGCACGACCCCGGCAACGTCAACATCCTGGCCAACCTTTGCGGCAGTTATGTCAATGAGGGCGACCCGCTGCCCGGTATGGCGGCCGGGGAGCAGGTCAAAGACCATCCCGAGGTTGGCCCGGCGGTGAAGTTCAACCTCGCGCTACTGAATCTGGAGGCGGGAAATCTGGCCGAAGGGTTCGAGTTCTACGCGACCGGCAGACACTCAGCGCGGGAGCGGCGAGCCTACGAGCCAGATCCGCCTGAGCTGACGCGGGAGATGCATCAGTACTTCACCGGGCAGTCAAGAACGGCCCTCAAGCCGAAGTTGCTGGTATACGGCGAGCAGGGGCTTGGTGATGAGTGCATGTTTGCAACCATGCTCGACGCCGTTGCCCTCGACTATACGGTGGTATTCGATTCGCACCCACGCCTGCAGTGGCTGCACGAGCACTCGACTTGGCGTCAGGGCATTGACCTGACGGGTACTCGAAAGGTGCGAGACCGCGTACTTTCATCGAAGGGTTGCGACGCGAAGGTCGCCATCGGCAACCTCGCGCGCTTCTACCGCGACAATATCTCGAAGTTCCCGGAAGGACCGTTCTACACCGCGCCACAGGCTCAAACAGCCCAGTACCGGGCCAAGCTCCAGCAACTGGCCGCAGGCCGAAAGATCATTGGCCTCGCGACCCGTGGCGGGCTCATGCAGACAGCTAGGCTATATCGCATGATGCCCATGGACGTTCTCGAGCAGCTGTTCTCGGATCCGTCGGTTATGTTCGTCAGCCTCGACTACGAGGACATGACGCCGCTCGCGCAATGGGCACAGAAGTTCGGCCCGAACAAGTTCATTTGGCATCCATCGATCGTATGGCACTGGCAGTACGAGCACACCGCGGCGCTGGTCGCCGCAACGGATGCTGTCGTGACGGTGCCGCAGACCGCGGCGCACCTGTCTGCGGCGATGGGGCACCCAACGTACGTGATGACGCCAAGTCGCCCTGACTGGCGTCTCGGGCTCACAGGGGAGACCTGGTACTGGTACCCCAACACCAACACGCGCCTGCTGCGGCAACAAGGGCAATCGTGGCAACCGGCCTTGTCCCGGTTGTTCGAGCTGCTGCAGGCGCGCTCTCTATCGGAGGCTGCATGAAAGCACACACTGGATTTGCGCCGTGGCGATTTGGCGCTGAGCGCCGTCGCACGCGCGCACGTTAAAAACTTTCCTGGCCGGAGGATCTCGTGTCTCACGAATTTCAATCACCGCTGCGCAGATGGGACGTCGTAGCTGGCCTGTGCCAGTCGATCGATGCGCGCACGTATGTTGAGGTTGGGTGCAAAGATGGGAGGACGACGGGACACGTGCTCGCTCAATGCCCCAACCTCCGCGCCATCGCGATTGATCCTTGGTGCGTGTCGCCGCCTGGCGGGGATGGTTCACGTGAAACATACGAGAATTGGGACTTTGCCAAGATCGAGTCGGAGTTTTGGAAGAACTTAGGAGAGAACAAGGACAGGTGCGAACAGGCTCGCTGCACATCAGCACAAGCAAGCGGTTTCTGGGTCAATCCGGAATCCCAGGGTGTCGATGTTGTTTTCATCGACGCCCTGCACGACTACGAGAGCGTTAAGCAGGATATCGCGCTGTGGTGGCCGCGAGTGCGCCCCGGTGGCTATCTCTGCGGCCACGACTTCAACCACCGCTGGCCTGGCGTAGAGCGTGCCGTCGCAGAGCATTTCAACCTGATGGACGTGGGCCTAGCCCCTGACTCTGTGTGGTTCGTGCGCAAGCCTGCGCTGGCGGTGGCCGCATGACTCGCTCAACGTACGCCTACTGGATCCGCGGCCGCGAATTCGCCGAGCTCGCCGCCAAATCCATAGAGAGCATCAAGCGGTTCGATCGGTTCATGGTGGACCGGCGCTTTGTGGTAGTCACTGACGATCCGCCTGAGGTTGTCGGCGATAGCATCCAAGCCCCATGGCGCGATGTGTTCACGCGAGACGTCGAGATCCACCTGATCGGCCGCGGTCACCGGCCGGCGATGGTTGCGAATCTCGATGCTCAGATCGAGGTGCTGCACAACACGCCATCGGGCGAACGCGTGCTCTTCCTGGACGCCGACACCATCTGCCTCCAGCCCTTTCCCTGGACCGACGCAGACATCCACGCCACGTGGCGCACTGATGTCAACGGCGATACAGAGATGGCTCGCCAGCAGCCTTGGAACTATGGAGTGCTGGGCGTGAACGTCACGCCGGCAACCATCGAGGCTTTCTACTGGCTGCGCGCCCGCATCCTGCGCATGACGCCCGAGCGTCAGAAGTGGTACGGAAACCAGCTGGCGCTGGAACAGTTGCTGGGCCAGCCAAACGGCGGCAAGGAGCGGCGAATTCGCTGGACCCTGGAGGATGAGGGCATGCCGCTGACCGTCGAGGAGTTGCCGTGCTCGGTTTGGAACTACTCGCCGAGCACTGCCGATGAGGATGTGAGCGACAAGGGCATATTGCACTTCAAAGGCGGGCGTAAGGATCTGATCGAGGCTTACACGAGGGCGGCGGCATGAAGCGCATAGCCACAGTCCTGCTGCTCCTCGCGCTCAGCGCCTGCGCCAATCACTGCCGCATCGACCAGACGCCGCCGGCTGATGCGACGTTTGAGGACACCGAGCGGATGACGCGGGAGGAGTGCAAGTGACCGCTCACGAACTCGCCAAACTACTACTCGCGGGGCCAGACCTGCCTCTGATCCATTCAGATTCAGAGTATGGATTTTCACTATTCGATGGAACTCTGCCAGAGATCTCCAGAGACAGTGCGATATATGACTGCAACTATGGCCGTGAAGCGCGGGAAGCGCTGAAGCAGCATGAGAGGTACATTTCCTTATGAAGCCGCTACGCGTTTTCATCGGTGTGGACTCTCGCCAGCCGGTGGCATTCAACATCGCGCAGGCCAGCATATGGCGCCATTGCAGCAGACCTGTGAGCATCACGCCCTTGGTGCTTCAGACCCTGCCAATCGATCGACGCGGGCTTACCGAATTCAGTGTGAGCCGGTATCTGGTGCCATGGCTGTGCGACTTCGAGGGCCATGCCTTGTTCGTGGACGGTGATGTGCTGTGCATGGGTGACATCGCGGAACTGCCATGGGACAGCGAGCATGCGGTGAGCGTGGTCAAGCACGAAACCGTGATGAAGAACGGCAAGGAGGTTGACGTTGGGTTCGAGCGGCCCTCGGTGATGCTGTTCAACTGCGCAAAGTGCACGCCGCTGACACCGCAGTTAGTGGAGAGCGGCAAGCCTCACAACTTGCAATGGGCGCAGAGCATTGGAGAACTGCTTCCAGAGTGGAACTTCCTGGTTGGCTACGATCACCGGAACCACATGAAGTTCAGGCGTGGTGGGCCACTTGATGCGGTGAAGATCAAGCTCGCCCACTTCACGATGGGGCTGCCGATCTTCGAGCAGACCAAGGGTGACGAATACGCCGCTGAGTACGCGCGCGAGATGGAACTCGCCGGCACCACCTGCAGCTGGGAAGACATCATGGGCGACAGCGTGCACGCCAAGTGGAAAGCACCGCCCGCAATCGCATCGTTCCTGAAGCTCCAGGGCTTTGGATGAACCCCGCAATGTTTCATGTGCTGAGAGCCGCGGCACGTGAACAGGACAAAGAGAAATGGCAGGACTTTCGACCGTTACCACCAGAATCCTCGACGACATCAATCGAGGCACAGACGCTACTGCCCGCGTCAAGCGCGCCATCACCGACGCCATCTTCTACCACCGGGCGCAGCGCTTCGGCTGGAACCAGAAAAGGAAAACGTTCACGGTCTCAAGCGAGTATCAGAGCCTCACGGCGAACTGGATCGAAGTCGACTCCATAGTCCTGCAGACAAATGGCGATGAACTTCTGCCGCTGTGCGAGAAGCCCTGGAGCCTCATCGAGGATTGGCAGCGCGATGCGGACGACACTGATGAGCCGACGCACTTTGCGATTCAGTACCGGCAACTTCGGTTGTGGGAACGGCCGGATGCCACCTACTCAGTAGAGATGGCGTACGTTTACGACCTGACGCCACCAGATGGCTCTCTGAGCGACAGCTTCAGCACGGCGTGGCTCACGGAAGGCGAACAGATGATTCGCCTGCATGCGCAGGGCGACGTGCTGATCAATTACATCGACGGACCCGAGGCAATTGCAAAGGGCCAGCTTTGCATACAGCTGTCTCGGGAAATCATGAAACAACTGAAACGCCGTGCCAATCGGGAGCAGGGTAGTTCAATGGTGCAGCCATGGCTTTGAAGAATCGAATCGTCGCGTTCATTGCTGGCGTCCTGCTGGGGCCGGCCATCGTATGGGCGGGACTGGAAACTGGCACGTACATTTCGGATCTCGTAGCTACCAATCCGCTGAGTTCGGACCTAGCGAGCACTGCGGACGATCATATTCGGCTGATCAAGTCGACGGTCAAAGCCACCTTCCCCAACATCAACAATGCCGTGACGGTCACCGACGAGTTGTTGAACGGAATCCCCACGGGCTCCGCAAACCCCACGGGCACCATTGGGCTTTCCGCCGTGAATGGAAGCGCCACAACCTACCTTCGCTCCGATGGCGCTCCCGCGCTCTCTCAGGCCATCGCTCCAACGTGGACAGACCTGCATACGTTCTCCAACTCGCCAACCAGTGGCATTGACGGCAGCATTCTGCTCACAGACACCAGCAATCCGATATTGGGAATGCGCCAGAGCGGTGCGACAACCGACAACAAGGTTTGGGATTTCATCCTAACAGGAGAGCAGTTCCGATTCAGAACATCAAATGATAGCGGTGTGGGCAATGTCACAATTATGGCCGTCGACCGCACCGGTACCACGGTGGATCGCGTAGCATTTCCGACGGACAGTGCTGCAGCCTTTGTCGTCGGGACCATTGGCACGAACTACAACAACACCAGGCTCATATCGCGTACCCCAAGCGCCTCAGCAGCAGCAGCACTGCTGCAGAATGTGGATGACACGATCCCAACTCTGCAGGTGCAGAATGAAGACACCGCCGGCAACAATGTATTTGTGCTGTTTCGCACCGAGGCGGGGAGCGGCACCACGCGTGGATTGATCGACTTCGACCGGACTGGGGTTGTCACGCGCTACGTCACCACTTCTGATGAGCGCCTGAAGAAGAACTTCAAGCCAGCGCCTAGTGCCCGCAGTGTCATCGATTGCGTCAAGGTCGAGTCCTTCGATTGGAAGGAGACCGGCTACCATGTTAATCACGGATTCGTGGCTCAGCGCCTCAAGAAATGCGCTCCCTATGCGGTCAGCAGCAGCGATGAGCCTTCAGTGACATGGGGCGTGGATCCCTCAAAATTAGTGCCGGCCCTCATCAAATACGTCCAGGAGCAGGACGCCCGCATTGCAAGGCTCGAGGCCAATGCCAACCGCCGTCATTGACAAGCTGTCCGGTGGCCTAGCCCCGGATCAGGTCAACTACAACCTGCCCGACGGCGTCTTCAGCGACGCGCGCAACGTTCGCTTTCGCGATGACTCGGCCGAGAAGGTCAAGGGCAATGAGGCGGTGTTCGGCTCGCTGTCGAGCACGGCGATTTGGGCAAACAGCATCGGCGACGGTACGACCAGCTACTGGATCTATGGCAATGAGTCGGTGCTGTACGCAACGGATGGCGCCACCCATGCGCAGGTCAGTACAACCAGCTACAACGCCTCCATTGCGCTCGGTTATACGGGCGGTGAATTCCACGGCTTCGCCATCCTGAATGACGCCCAGGCCGTGCCACAGCGCTGGTCTCCGGGTCTGGCCAACAAGGTCCGTGACCTCGATAACTGGCCCTCGAGCACGTTCTGCAAGGTCATCAGACCGTTTGGCAACTTCATCGTCGCAATGCGGATCACGCAGGACGCGGTATACAACCCGCGTTTGCTGCGCTGGTCTGATGCCGCTGCATTCGGTGCATTGCCGCCGTCTTGGGACTACACCGACCCGACGAACCTGGCCGGCATCACCGAACTCGGCCACTCAGAGGATGAGATCGTTGACGGCCTGGCACTGCGTGACAACTTCGTCGTCTACAAGCAGGCGAGCACATTTTTGATGCAGCCGGTGGGCGGGCTCGACGTGTTCGCATTCCGCGAGGTGTTCACGGAGTCCGGCATGCTCTCTGAGAACTGCGCAGCTGCGTTCAAATCGAATCATTTCGTGCTCTCAGACCATGACGTGATTGTGCACGACGGCTCCAGTATGGAATCGGTGGCGGACAAGCGCATTCGCCGATTCATTTTCAACAACATCGAGCCGACGCGCTTTGATCGCACGTTCGTGACCCTGAATCGGCGCGAACGGCAGATCTGGGTGTGCTTTCCAGAGTCTGGCAACGACTACCCGAATCTGGCTGCCATCTGGTCGATTTCGGACAACACGTGGCATATCCAGGAACTCGGCTTCGGCATGGCCTATGCAGCCGAGGGCATCGTGATTGGCGCGGAACTGACTTTCGACGGGCAAGTCGGCACGTTCGATGACCAGGGCGGGAGCTTCGATGAGCTCGACTTCACGCCCTTCGCGCGACGCCTCGTGATGTGGCGCGGCACTGCAAAGCAAGCACTGCAGTCCGATACTGGCGAGACCTTCAACGGCACAACGATGAACTGCTACGTCGAGCGGGCCAATATGGGCCTGACTCGGGATGTGGGCAGCATCAAGCGCGTGCGGCGGGTGTTCCCGAAGATCATCGGGACCAGCGGCGATACGTTCAACGTCTATGTGGGCGCTCGCAGCGTGATCGACGGTGCAGTGACGTACAGCGGGCCCTTCGCGTTCACAATCGGGAGCAGCTACAAGATCGACTGCCGCGTGTCGGCGCGCTGGGTCTCGCTGAGGTTCGAGACTGCCATCACGAACAGCTGGAGGCTCGCGGGATTTGACTTGGAATTCGAGACAGATGGTCAACGCTGATGGCGACATATACGCCAACACCGCCGCCGCAGGAACTCAAAGCGCTGGTGGAGTACATCCACCGAGAGTTGCGCCGCGTAGGCGATGCCGTGGCAGATCCCGCAGACAGCATCCACTACATGACTCCGTACGCTGATGCGTCTCTATCGGATGCCATCTCTGCCAACTGGAGGTGCCCGAACGCCAGGATTATCCGATGCTCGACGAGCAACACTGTCACGCTCACCGGCATCGCGTACAAGCAGCCCAAGCGAACCTTCACCTACCTCAACAACGGCACTGGCGTGCTGGTCCTGAAGAACTCCGGTACAGAGTCATCCGCCAGCTTTCGTTTCGCGCTGCCAGCGTCCCTCTATCACGTCTCCGCGAACCACGCGGTGACCACATGGTATGACCCGGCAAGCTCGCGCCATCGCCCGGTGTCGCGCACATGAGGATCTACCAAGTCCCACACGACATGGTTACCGACTTCTGGTCGGCGATAGAGCCCATGCTTGCTCGCGCCATCGACCTGAATCCGCACCTGGACATGCCCGGTGTGCTGCGGCACCTGATGGCCCAATTCGCTCAGCTGTTTGTGGCCACGGAAGCCGGTGAGATCACCGCGGTGGCCGTGATGGAGCGCGTGCAGTACCCCTCGCATGTCGTGGGCAACATCTTGGCGCTCGCCGGCAAGCAGGGGACGTACAAGGCACACCTCGATGCCCTCAGCGATCGGATGGAGCAATGGGCTCGAGAGGTGGGATGCGATAGGATTGCATTTGTCGGCCGGCCGGGGCTGGAGCGCATCGCACGCAGGCGTGGGGGTAAAACCATCCGCCTCTTGCATGCATGGCGAGACCTGAGCCCCGGTGACGCATGAGCATATTCAGCAAGGCCAAGAAACTGGTCAAAAAGGTCAGCTATGACGTTGGGCTCAAGGACAAGCCTCGACGCCCCGGCGCACCCGATCCCGACCCAATCAATCCACTGACTGGCCGGCCGATGAGCCAGAACCTGCCTCAGCAGCCCATGGCGGCGCGGCCCCAGGGCCTGGGGCAGATGCCCTCGTACCTGCCTCAGCCTGTGTCGATGGATCAACAGATCCCGCAGGGCCTCGGCAGCAACGTATTTCGCTCGACACTCGCTCCTCTTCAGCAGCAGGGCTACGGGCTTGGCCAAGTAGATCCGCGGTTTCTGCAGGGCATCCAACAGATCCCCGGCGGTAACGCTGGGATGATCCCCTTCGGGATGCGCCGATGAGCGGCGGCGGCGGCAACACCACCACGGTCCAGAAGTCGGATCCGCCGGCTTATCTGCAGCCGTTCCTGACGGACATCGCGCAGACCGCGTACCGTAACTCGCAGACACCGCCAGCTTACTTCCCGGGCGCAACGTTCCTGGGTCCAACAGAGGGCCAGATCGGCGCCTTTGGGCAGCAGTTCGACTATGCGAACAGCGTGTTCGGTGGCGCCAATGCTCCGAGGTTCGGTGATGCAACGAACGCTCTCCAGCAGAACCTGCAGGGCACTGGGGGCCTCGGACAGCTGTCCTCGCAGATCACGCCATTCGCTGGGCAGCAGCTCCAGCAGGGCTTCTCAGGACCTCTCAGCGGTGCCTCTGGATTCGACACCTCGGGCGCTTTCAGCCGCGCGCTCAGCGGCACGCCTGATTACGCTGGGCTGCAGCGATCCATCGACGCTGCGAACGCGCCCATCCTGCGGCAGTTCAACGAGCAGGTTCTGCCTGAGCTGAATCAGCGCGCTGCATTCCTGGGCAATCCAACGGGCGGCATCAAGGCGGTGAATCGCATCCTGCCGCAGCTGGGAGCGCAGATGCAGGAGAACGCGCTGCGTGCGACGGAGGGCGAGCGGCAACGCGCGCTCGGTGAGCAGACTGGCGCCGCGCAGTTTTTGACGAATGCAGGCCAGCAGAACCGCTCGCAACTCCTGGGGCTTGGCGGCCTGGCACAGGGTCTCTCATCTCAGGTTGCTGGCAACCAACTCCAGGGCGCATCTCTGTTCCCGGATCTCGCGAATGCCGGCCTGATGCCGGGCCAGCTCTCCGGCCAGTTCGCCGACTTCGGCCGCGGGTTCCAACAACAGGCGCTCGACGACCAGATTGCGAGGTTCAACTACTACCAGGGACTGCCGAATCAATCGCTGCAGAACCTGGTGGGCCTGATCAATCCACAAGCGGGTTTCGGCGGGATGCAGACCAATATCGGTCCCGGCGCGAATCGGACGGCTGGCGCTCTGGGTGGAGCGCTCAGTGGCGCCGCTGCAGGGACCGCTATTTCCCCTGGCTTCGGAACACTGATCGGCGGCGCCATTGGCGGGCTGGGAGGTTACTTTGGCTCTCGGTAACGGATTCACAGGCGGTCTCGGCCGACTTGGAGGGCTCTTTGCTCCAGATCCTTCCGGTGATCCAGCCGAATACAACCGGCAGGTTCAGCTCGGCGCTCTGCTGCAGCTTGGCCTCGGCACCCTCGCGGGTTCCGGTCAACCTGGCGCGACCTTTGGAAGTTCGCTGGCCGGAGGCCTACAGGCGGCCCAGCAGAGCGTGCAGGGCGCACAACAGCAGGCATTCTCAAGTCGCCGCCTGAAAAGCCAGGAGGAGCGAGAGGAGCGTATCGAGAAGCAAGAGAACGACCGCATCAAGCTCGCTCAGGGCGAGGCGGCGCGCAAGGACCGCGAGACGACGCAAGGCTACGCGCGGCGCATCGCCACCGGACTCGGCAATGCCAAGGGCCGCGAACTCGGCTACCTGCAAGTGGTACGCGGCAGTCCTGAGTTCCGAGCCGTCGCGAAGGAGTATGGATTCGACCCCGGCAGCATCACGACGCCCGAGCAGGCGCAGGTGTTGGCGCAGGAGCTGTCGTCGCTGGGTGGGCTGGGGGCGGATCCCAAGGACATCGCCAGTGAGCCGCTGGAGGCAGTCATCGGGCCGAACGGTCAGCCGGTGCTGCGGCCTCGGTCTCAGGCTGTAGGCGCCACACCCTACTACCGACCCAGCAATGCGCTCGCCGTGACGTTGCCCGATGGCACCACGATCAGTGATGGCCCGCCGGGCGCGGTGGGCGCGAACGAACTCACCAAGCCTACGGTGAACAAGCTGCAGGAGAGCATCTTAGGCGCGCAGGACAGGCTGGATCGCCTGAATTCGACGTTGGCGACATACAAGCCAGAGTTTCTTCAGGCTCGCGGCCTCCTCAAGGCCAAGACCGGTGAGCTGGCAGAGTTTCTTGGCGGCGAACTCGATCCGGATAGCAGGAAGTTCCTCAGCGAGTACTCGGAATTCAAGGCTGCAGCAGCTAATGACTTCAACCAGACATTGCGGGAGTTGTCTGGCGCTGCCGTGACCGATGGCGAGGCCAAGCGCGCTCTTGCCGCAGCGCCGAGCCCGGAGGACCGCTCGCCAACGCAGTTCGAGGCGAAAGCACGGGCGACCACCAAGACCATAAAGCGCGCGATCTTGCGGGCCAACTACGCTCTCAAGAACGGCATTGGGACCAAGAGCGTTGAGGAGCTTTCAAAGATAATTCCGCTGGAAGCCGTGGACGCGATCTACGAAGCACGCGTGAACGACATCTTCGAGCAACTGGGCGGCACAGACGACAAGCGAGCGGAGGCCATTCAGCGCGCGAATCAGGAGTTCGGCCTTGCCCGGTGAGAAGATCACATTTGACGAGGCGCTGGCGAGCACCGCCGGAGCGCCTGAATCTCCGCAAACAGCGAAGCGCCGAATCACGTTTGATGAGGCGACGCAGGCTCTTGAAGCCACAGAAACCACCTTGCCGCCAGGCCCGGGAGTGAGCCGCGGCATACCTGGCTTCGAAGTTGCAAGCGTTGGCGGGCGCGGCCAGGCATCGACGTTCGTCAAAAAGCCGGAGCCAGCGGAGGGCGGTTTCGTGACTGCCTTCAAAGCGGATCTTCCAGCGGATGAGGGTACGCGGCTTCGCGTGCTCGCTGAGTCAGTGTTTCCCGGAGATCCAACTGGTATAGATCGGGTGGGGTTCCGCAATGGCCGGCCTGTATTCGTCAATGACAGAGGGCAGTTGCAGTATGTGGCCGGCAAGTTCGAAGGCGGAGCGGCTTCGATTGCTGCTTACAGCCCCGAAATCATCGGCAGCACAGTAGGGGCGTTGACAGGCAGTCCTGTTCTAGGGTCTGCCGCCGGCGGGGCTGCCGGCAGAGCCGTGAAACGAGGCGTATCAAAGCTATTGTTTGATGAGCCTGTCACTCCGCTATCTGTTGCGAAAGAGGCTGCCATTGAGGGCGTGGTTTCTGGTGCTGGCGCTTTGGCCGGAAAGGCCACTGCCGGCGCTCTAGATTCTGGGCGTACGCTGCGTTTCTCAAATCGGCAATTGGCCAACGCAGAGCAGCAGCGCGAGTTGATTCGGCGTCAGACTGGCATCGAATTGGATCTTGCGCAGGCATCCGGAGATCGAAGACTCATTGCATTGCGGGATTTCGCCGGCAGGTACCCAGGCCAGAGCGCCGAACTTATTCAAGCCCAGGATGAAATCCTGTCGGGGCAGTTCGATACAGCAGTAAACCGGGTTCTTGATCTGGTTGCTCAGCCAGGGTCGGCGCTTCGGGTCAACCAAACAGGCGTGAACGCTGCATCTGAAGCGATCGAAGGGGCTAAAAGCGCTGTTCGACAGCAGGTCCGGCCTCTGTATGAGGCTGCCTATGCGTCCGTGCCGGAGGTCACAGATCCGAATATCCTGAAGTTCTTGAAGCTTCCTTATTTCGCCGATGCACTGAGGGCTGGTCGGAAGATCCAGGCACTTAAGGATCGAATAGAGGCGACGCCGGCCTTTCTGAACAACCCGAAGGTCAGTCTCAAGGATTTGGACTATCTAAAGACGGAAGGGCTCGATCAGAAGTACCGTCAGCTCGCTGGCCAGCAAGGAAAGGGCAGAGAGGCGAACGCACTTCTGGATGCCAAGAGGGAATTCGTCTCTGAGCTCGACAACATATCGAACGGCCTTTACCAGCAAGCTCGCGCTGCATACCAGCAAGGAATTCAAAAAACGGTCGAGCCGCTCGAGCAGGGCTTGGTCGGAACGCTTTCAAAGCTTGATCCACAACAGGCAGAGCTCGCCGCCAAGCTTTTCAACGGCGGCGGAGCAACCCCGGAATCAGTTGCGCTTTTGAAGGCAACACTTCAGCAGTACAACCCTGATGCATATTCTGGGCTGGTACGTTCTTACCTTCAAAACTCGTATAGCAAGGCTCAGGCGTATACACAAGGTGGAGATATTGTCAACGTGCCCGGGAAGTTCCTAAACCAACTGGCAAAGACACCCTCCGAACGAGATTTGCTCAAGGCTATCTTGCCGCCGGGAGCGCTACCGGAACTGGAGGCTGTTTTGGATGCGGCCCAGAAACTAGCGAGAACGCCCCTGGGGGCTACGCGAACGTCCGGATCTAACACCTTCAGAGACCAGGCTATCGGCGAGGTCCTCAAAGGAAGAGGAAAAGCCGTTCTCAAGGCTATCACCACTTCCAAGCAGTCATTGCGTGATGCGGCTGATTTCCAACTGCAAGAGCAGGGCGTTTTGAAGCTGACAGAGGCCCTGCTGGATCCGGCGAAGCGACGACAGCTGTCCTCGGTGATCAAGATGAAGGACGAGAACAAGAAGCTGATCATTCTGGGCGGCCTACTCCTTGGTGAAAGCACGACCGGATACCTGAATGATCAGGGCGAAAACGCCGGCGCCGCCCGATGACCACCCCCGAAGACAGGCGCAGGGATGCCCCAGATGGACCGGAGGA
>JGI10216J12902_100642936_pt1 | contig 21939 bp, 18 predicted proteins | sample KanNatreferecore_FD_12902 | JGI IMG/M metagenome (IMG submission 12902)
TTCTGCTTTCGCGCGCCAGACCATTCCGTCGTCCAGCTCTGGCCAACAGCAACCGGCTCATCCGGCACGCGTACCGGCGCGTCGATGGAGACCGCAAGCGCTTCGCCATGCGCGTCGGCGCTCGCATCGCCATTGAGGTACTCGCCCTTTGGACCGAGCGAATAGTGCCGGCCGCCCATCGCCATGCCCCAGCAGATCTGCTGCAGCTTGTCCTGATCGATCGTCGCAGGCCGCGCGTTGCGATCGAAGTCGAACGTGAAAGGCTTCGCGTTGAAGGTGCCGTTGGCTTTTGCGGTGTCGAAGAGAATCTGCACGCCGATCTTCTGCGCGCCTGCGTCGGTGATCGAACGCCGTCCCGCTCCGGACACCACCAGCTGCTGGAGCGCGAGCATCGCATTCGATCCGCGCAGCTGCCTCGCGAGATCCTGCGGCCCTGAAATCTCCAAAGTTGTCGAAAATCCACCCCGCGCGTTCGCAGACTCGCCGGGTTTCCCTTTGTAAACGAGTTGAATATCAGCCATTGGCGTCGAAAATTATCACACTTGGATGCGAGAACGGAAGTCGAGGCCGCGGCCATCGGCTTTCGGTTAAGATGTCCGTTCTCGTCGAAGACCAGAATAGAGGCGACGAAAATCGTAATGCGCACCACCCAGCCCACGACCGAACGTCCCGCTCCGCTTCCGTTCGTGCAGGCGAAGTACGAAGCGTTTCAGCGCTTTCGTTCTTTCATGTCGACGCGGTCGGCATTTCGCAAGAAGAACCGCTCTGCGTATGCGAATTTCCTGCGCGCGAAGTACGAGGCGTATACCGGGGCCGTCGACGTCAAGTCCTACCCCTACTATCTCTGTGTCGACCCGTGCGATGTGTGCCAGCTCCGCTGCCCGACCTGCCCGACGGGCATCGAGAACGAGCGAAAACGCGGCCCGGCCGACGAGCGCGTGACGTATCGCGGCAAGCGGTCGATGCTGACGCCGGATCTGTTCAACGCGCTGATGGACGAGCTCGGCGAGTATCTGTTCCTCGTCATGTTCTACAACTACGGGGAGCCGCTGTTGAACCGGCATTTGCCCGAGTTCATCCGCAGCGCCGCATCGCGGGACATCGCCACCGAAATCCACACGAACCTGTCGCTGCCGATCTCGGACGAACAGATCAACGAGCTGATGAGCTCGGGCCTCGATCATCTCAACGCGTCGATCGACGGATTTTCACAGGAGACCTACCAGAAGCATCGCGTCGGCGGCGACCTGGCGCTCGTCAAACGGAATCTCGAGCGAATCGCCGCCGCGCGCGACAGGCTGCGCGTGCCGACGGAAATCACGTACAAATTTCTCGTGTTCAGCCATAACGAGCACGAGATTGCGGCAGCGCGGCGGTATTGCGACTCGCTGGGCGTCAAATTCTTGTACGGAGACGCCTTCATCGACGATCCGGCATGGCTGCCAAGCTACCGGAAGAACGAGCAACCGTACTTTTCCGAAACCGATATCAAGGCGCGCGTCGCCGAGTGGGATGCGGCCGGGCAGCCGGACTACTGGAACGCGCACGAAAAACGGGGATCGTGGTTCTATCCCGCGGTGCAGAAGAAAGCCACAGAGCCTGCGTTCTGCACGTGGCACTACGGTTTCTCGGTCATCACGGCCGGCGGTCCCGTCGCGCCCTGCTGCGCGGCGGCGAAGGATCGCGATGACTTCGGCACAGTCGTGCCTGGCGAAACGAGCTTTGCGGACGTCTGGAACAGCCCGAAAGTACAGAAATCGCGCGCAAGCTTCGCGGGCAAGGACACCAGCGCCCCCGACGGCGTCGACAGCGTCTGCCTGCGCTGCTATTTTCCGAAGTTCGTGCAGCAAATCTACTCGCTGCACGACATCAAGGTGACCGCGCAGTTCTATCGCCAGATCGGGCGCAGTGAGCCCGAGCTTCGGCGCGCCTTCGATCTGCTCGCCCGGACGCGCTACGGCCGCATCGCTCACGGCATCGTGCGCCTGGGCGCATTCCACCCGCTGCTGATGGCAATGGGCAACGGAAACGAGACCGACGCGACCGAGTTTGTTCGTTATTTCGCCGCTCACCTCGAGGGGGAACGACCCTCGCGGCGCCCCGCGGCGGCACCGCCACTGCCCTTGCGCGTGCAGTTCGGCGCGCGCATCGTCGACGGCCGGATGCGCCGAGGGTGGTACCCTGACGAGGCCGTCGGAAGCGAGACGCTACGATGGAGCCGCGGTGCCGAGTCGACGGTGGAGATCGATCTGCCGCCTGGCAGGGACATCCGCATGGAGCTCGACTGCGAGCCGTTCGCGTTCCCCGGGTGCGACGAACAGCGCGTCTCGGTACTGCTCAATGGCGTGCTGATCGAGGAGCTCGCGCTGGCTCCCAGCCGGCGCACGTATTCCGTGGTGCTCCCCCGTGAGCGTACGCGCGCATGGCTCAACACGCTGGAGCTTCGATACGCCCACGTGTATCGGCCGCGCAGCGTGATGCAGAACACCCGCGACACACGGAAGCTCGCGATGGCGTGTTACTCGATCGAATTCGCCGAGCTCGCATCATGACGCGCGCGGCAAGAGGCAGCTATGAAAGTGTTTGATCTCGAGCTGGCAAGCCCCTGTAACGCCACCTGCACGTTCTGCCCGCAGAACTTCCATGGCGTCAAGCGGAGGCGCCCTTTCATGGACACCGACGTGCTCGACAAGGTCACGGCGGAAATCGGCGCCATGGCGGAGGACGATCGGGTGCAGGTCTCCATCTGCGGCATGGGCGAGAACCTGCTGAGAAAACCGCTCGTCATCAGGGCGCTCGATAACCTGGCCCGCCACTCGAACCGGAAGGTCGAAACGCTGCTCGTGACCAATGGATCGAAGCTCACGGAAGATCTGCTCGAATACGAGTCGTTCCGGAATCTCGATGCGATCCAGGTGAGTTTCACCGGACACGGCAAAGCGGCGTACGAAGACACCTTCGGGCTCACGTTCGAAACCGTCGTGCAGAACATCGAGACGATGCGGAAGAAATTTCCGGGAAAGCTGTACGTCCGGACCGTCGACCTGCAGAAGTTTCAGGGCGACCGCGAGGAGTTCGTCGCGTTCTGGCGTGAGAAGGGGGTCGGCGTCAGCTTCTCGGCCCTCCACAGCCGCGGCGGCCACATTTCCGATCCCGAAGCCTACCCGGGACAGATCCGGCAGTTCGCGGGATGCGAGATCTTCGACCTCGTCAATTTCATCTCGAGCGACGGCGAAGTGCTGGCGTGCTGCCACGATGTGACGTCGGCGCATGTCATCGGTGATTGCCGCGTGTCCACACTGGCCGAAATCATGGCCAAAAAGCGGGATATGCAGGCGCGCCATTTCCCGGGCTTCAGCATCTGCTCGAAGTGCACCGACTTCACTCTTTCATCCTCGGGACGTGTCATCGACAGGAGCGTGACCGAGTCGGACCTCTATCCCGCATGAAGGTCTTCTGCATCGGGGCGCACAAGACCGGAACGACCTCGATGCAGGCCGCCCTCCGGGCCCTGGGCTTCAGCGTCCTGCCGGAGTCGGTGTGGTACAACGACATTACGCTTCGCCGCGAGTTCTACGCCGGGCAGTACGCGAAGTTGTTCGACATCATCGAACAGTACGACGCCTTCGAAGACAGCCCGTTCAATCATTCCGACTTCTACCAGCGGCTGTACGAGCGCTATCCCGACGCGCGCTTTATCCTGACCGTCAGGGATGCGGAAGGAGTCGTCGCCAGTCACAAGCGATGGCTGGCGACGCTGCGCCGCACCGTCTTCGCGGCCGACAAGGACGTGGAAGCCTTCGTCGAAATGTTCTGGCGTCAGGAATACGGGCAGGGCAAGTTCATCGATGACGAAGAGAAGCTGAAGGCTATTTACGAGAAGCGCAACCACGCGATCGTGGAATTTTTTCGAGGCAAGTCGCATCAGTTTCTGATGATGGATCTGCAGAACGAATCGCAACCGTGGGACAAGCTCTGCGGGTTCCTGTATCGCGAAGTTCCGCAGATGGACTTTCCGCACCTCAATCGGACGAAATGACGGCTGCGCCTGGTATGCGCACGAAGGTGTTCTGCATCGGCGCGCACAAGACGGGCACGACCTCGATGGAAGCCGCATTGACGGCGCTCGGGCTGCGCGTCGCGCCGACGCAGTTGTGGTGGAACGACCCTGCCCTGCAGGCCGACTTCTACGACGATCGGTATGAGCCCGTGTTCGACATCATTGCGCGATACGACGCGTTTCAGGACAGTCCGTACAATCATTCGGAGTTCTACAAGGTGTTGTACGAGCGCTATCCTGACGCACGGTTCGTGCTCACGGTGAGGCATGCGGGCAATTGGGTCGCGAGCCGCCGGCGCTGGCGCGCCGCCCTTCACGCGAAGCTGATTGCGGACAACAACCTCCAGCTCGAGCGAGCGGGCCGGCTGTTTTTCGAGCGCGAGTACGGACAAAGCGATTATCTCAACGCTGACGAAGAGGCCGAAAAGCGCGTCTACGAAACACGCAACCGGGCGGTGATATCGTTCTTCAGCGACCAGGCGACGCCGCTGCTCGTGCTCGATCTGGAGCAGGAGCGCAACGCGTGGCAGACGGTGTGCGGATTTCTCGGACTGGCGGTACCAAGTGACGCATTCCCCCATGCCAATCGAACCAAATGAGCCGGTGGCGCGCACGAGCATCACCGACCACGACGGTTATCTCGGCGGCGTCCTCTCGGCGCTGAACGATGAAGCCGCGTTTGCGGCGTTCAAGCAGGATTTCCACATCAAAGGCGCCGTCGAGCGGCTGCGGCCGGCGCGCGGCGCCGAGTACCGCGAAATCGTCCTCCGGCAGAGTCCGGGCCTGCTCGCGCATCTCGACAAGTTTCGGGAAAACGACCGGCTGGGAAGCCCCGACGTCGCGCCCTATCCGGAAGGCCCGATGTCGCCGACCACGTGGCGCTACATCAAAGTGCTCAGCGACCTGCAGATGCTGTTCGGAAGTTTGGACGGATGGCACATCGCCGAGATCGGCGTTGGCTACGGCGGCCAGTGCAAGATCCTCCACGACCTCTACAAGATCGCGAGCTACAGGATGTTCGACCTCGAACCGGTGATGCGCCTCGCGGAAAAATATCTCTCGCGCGTGGCGCCGGCGGCGAACGAGCACTTGACGCTCGGAGACTTTCGCCGTCTCGGCGACGGCCCGCCCGAGACCTACGATCTGGTGATCAGCAACTGGGCGTTATCAGAATGCACCAAGCCCATTCAGGACGCCTACGTCTCACACGTGCTCCAACGGTCGAAGCGCGGTTACATCACCTACAACCAGATTTCAGAACTGGTCGGCGTCGAGTCGTACAAGAAGGCGGAATTCATCGACCGTCTCGGCTTTCCGGTCACGTTGATGGAAGAGGGGCTGCAAGTGGACGTGCCCGAGCACCTGGAGAATTTCATCCTCCATTGGTCATCACAGCCCTTCTTGCCGTGAGGCTCGACGCGCGCCGCGTCAGGCCTGCGCGCAGTAGGTCATCGAGAACAATCGCCGCCGGTCGAATCCGTGGAACGTGGCGTGGAACGTACGGAAATTCCAGCACAACAGATCGCCAGGATCCGTTTCGATGATCGAGCAGGGCACTGTATCGGCTTCGATCCCGAGGCTCTCCTTGACCTTTTTCGGACTGCCGTACAGCTTGTCGAGCAGCGTCCTGGCGTAATCACCTTCGTGAAACTGACTGCCGGGAATCAACCGGATCGCGCCGCTGTCGGCGCGCTGCCGATCCAGATAGAACGACAGCTTCAGGCGGAAGCGGTTGTCAGATCCCATGTCGGGATGCCACGACGTGTCGCAGTGAAAAATATGGCCGTCGGTTGGACGCGCTTCCCAGTTTTCACCAACGATCCCGTTGACGATGGCGAGAATCCGCGGATCGGATGTGAGCCATCGCAGGTTGTCGCTCTTGTCCACGATGTTGTAGATAATCGAGCGCCGTCTGTCCTGGAAGGTCTCGTTGTCGGTCTCCTGCAGCGGGTCTTCGGTAATGACGCGATCGGGTGGCTGTTTCGCGTACACTTCCTCGAACCCGTCGATCAGTCGCTGGATGTCGTTCTTGAACAGTCCGGGCAGCTTCAGGTACCCGAACGTATGGAAGTAGTTGAGCTGCTGCGGCGAGAGCCGAAATCCGTCCTGTACCGCGGACCCGCCGACAGATTCGTGCGTCGTCATCTCGCTCATTGCTGCTCCTTGTGCCGCCAGTGAACTCCGGCAGAGCCGCAGGTATACAGAATCGCCCACCGCTCGTCAAGGCGCTTCGGAATGCCATTTTTGTCGCTCTTGTCGGCGACTCTCGTCGTGTGTCACATTCTGAAAGCCCGAGGACATGAGAAAGTGACGACCACCGCACGCAGCAGCATCAGCGACGACGAGTTCTACGTCGAAAGCGTCCGCGCCGCGCTGCAGGACGCCGGGGCGTTCCTGAGCTTCCGCCGTCTCGCTGGCATCAAGCAAACGATCGAGTGCGTAAAGCCCTCGCAGGGAGAGACCTACCGGACGATTGCGATCGAACAGAATCCAGATGTGCTGCGACATCTCGAGAAGTTCAAGACGAGTGAGACCGTCGGCGATCCGGTCATGGAGGCCTATCCCGAAGGTGACATGTCGCCGACGACGTGGCGGTACGTGAAGGTGCTCACGGATCTCCAGGGATTATTCGGCAGTCTTGACGGGTGGTCGATCGCCGAAATCGGGGTGGGGTTCGGTGGGCAGTGCAAGATCCTCAACGACGTGTACGACATCGCCAGCTACACGATGTTCGACCTCGAACCGGTCTGCCGGCTCGCACAGAAGTATCTGTACCACGTGAACCCGTCAGCCGCACAGAAGGCGACGATGGGCGACTTCCGGACGCTCGGCCACGACGAGACGAGGACATACGACCTGGTGATCAGCAACTACGCGCTGTCCGAGTGCACGCGCGACATCCAGAGCCGATACCTCGAGCACGTCCTGCGCCGCTCGACGCGAGGCTACATCACCTACAACCAGATTTCGCCGATGTTCGGCATTGATTCCTACTCGACGGCCGAGCTGGTCGAGCTGCTCGGCTTTCCCGTCGCTGTGGCGCATGAAACGCTCAGCAATCCGGAGATCCCCGACGCGTGGAAGAGCTTCGTGCTCCATTGGTCGGACCAGCCGTTGCCGCGCATTCCTGCCTGAGGCTGAAGCCGTGATCTACATTCTCGACAACCTGGCGATTGGCAACATTCACGACGCACTGGAGCCGCCGCCGGAGATTTCGGCATTGCTCTGCGTCGCCGACGACCAGGAGATCATCGACGCAGCTCGGGTGTACCACAAGATTCCGGTCGTCGACATGACGTCCATCACAGCGCCGCAGCTTCACGAGGCCGTGGAGTGGATTCGGGCCAACATCGCCACGCACCGCATCATGGTCTTCTGCCGTGGCGGCGTCGGGCGATCCCCGTCGGTGGTCGTGGGCTACCTTTGCTGCGCGCTGGGTTACGGTTTCGGCGAGGCGGTCGAGTTCGTCGCCACGAAAAAGCCGAGGATATCGCTCCTGCCCCACCTGATCACGAGAATCGCCGAAGTGAAAGGGCAGTTCCCTGCCACTCCGCCGGCGACGACTACTCGCTGACGTACCGCTCCAGATAGTCGACCGACTGGACGATGCAGTCGGGTACCCAGGCAACGGCGTCGGACGCGTCGTGCACGTAAGCCAGCAACAGAAAGATCCGTGCGGGAAAGTACACGGCGAGCGAGTGGTCCAGGTGCAGCGGCAGCGGCTGCTCCGCCGCGTATCCTGCAAGAAATGCATCGCGCAGGTGATCGTAGGAAGCGCTGTGGTTGAAATTCCCGACGATCGGATGTTTCAGGAAGACCAGCACCGAGGCAATGTCATCCGCATAGTGCCCACGGGCGCAGTCGCTGAAATCGATCACGCCGACGCGTCCGGCATGAAACAGGAAGTTCGACAGATAGAGATCGCTGTGGACGAGGCCGAACATGTCGGCGCGCTCGCCGAGGTCCGAGATCTGCTGATTCAGTTTGCGCGCCGCGCGCTGCAGCACGTGCCAGTGCGTCAGCGGCAGCGTCGGCGGCGGCTCCGCCATGTCGAGAATCCAGGTCGGAGCCATTTGCGAATACGTGCGCCGCTCCAGCGGTAAGGTGCGGCCCTTGTTCCACCGCTGGGAATGCCCATGCAGCTGCCCGACGAAGGCCCCGATCTGCTGCATCGCGTCGGGGGTCAGGTCGGCGTCGCGAGAGCGCCCTTCGACCCAGGTGAAGAGCACGCAATACGGCCCAGTCAGAGGGCCGCAGTCGACCTGTTGGATCACCTCTCCATCTCGCGCGGGCAGCGGTTTCGGCACCTGCAGGCCGGTGTCGCGACCGAGGGCCTGCAGCCATTCGACCTCGACCCGAATCGCCGCCAGCTGCTGCTTGTGATGCGGATACACCTTGAGCACGGCCGACCGGCGATCGACATGATCGTCGATGCCAACTGCGCAAATCCGGAACACTGTACAGTCGACGTTCGATAACAATTTCAGCTCGACGTCCACAAGACCATACCGTTCCAGTGTTTTAGCGGCGTCCTCGAGCGTGACGGATGTCATCGGACCCGCAGATATATCGAATGTGACGCGGATGCGTCAAGGAGGCGCCTTACTCTCACCTTGTCGAGTGCGCGTCAGTATGTAACACTCCTCACCTGATTCCGGCCGTCCGGTGGGACCTGAAATATCCAGCATGGCAAAAATTCGTATTCATCCGATCGCTCTCGGTCCCAACCAGACCCAGCACGTGGAAATTTTTACCGGTTTCTATTCGCTCGGCTGTCTCGTTTCCTACGCAAAAGTGCACGCGGACGGATCGCTGCTCGACACCTTCGAGTTTGGACGGATCACACCGACGCAGGCGCGTGATGGATCGGCGCTGCTCGATTCCCTTCCTGACGAGCCTGGCATCTTCCTGCTGTCGAGCTACGTGTGGAACCACGCCGTCAACATGGAGTTCGCGCGCGAGGCCAAGGAACGGTGGCCGGGCGCGCTCGTCATCGTCGGCGGCCCGCATATCCCGCGCATGTCGGCGCGCAGCGACGAATTCTTTGCTCAGCGTTCCTACATCGACGTGGCGGTCCGGCATGAAGGGGAGGTCACGCTCGCCGAGATCTTCGCCAAGATCGCCCGCGAGGGCATCGAGCCACAGGACCTCTCACGCGTCGATCTGTCCGACGTGGACGGGTTGGCCTGCCGCCGGAATGGCGGCGTCATTCGCACGGGCGATCGGGCACGGACGCCGGATCTCGCGGTGTATCCGTCTCCCTATACAACCGGCGAGTTCGATCACTGGATCGACGACAAGGTGTACCTCCCGGTCGAATCCAACCGCGGATGCCCCTACGGCTGCACGTTCTGCGACTGGGGCGCAGCGACGCTCTCGAAGATCAACCGCATGAGCATGGAGCGCGTGCTTGGCGAGATCGAATTCGCGGCGAAACACCGGGCCCATACCATCGGCTTCTGCGATGCGAACTTCGGCATTCTGCCTCGTGACGTCGACATCGTGCGCTTCATCATCCAGATGAAAGATCAGTACGGCTTTCCGCGCGAGGTCGGCTACACGAACGCAAAAACGGCGAGCCCGCGCCTGACCGAGGTCATCAAGCTCCTCCACGACGCGGAGTTGACGGTCACCGGGCAGATTTCGATGCAGACGACCGACGAGCAGGTGCTCGACAACGTGGAGCGCGCGAACATCAAGATGTCGGAGTACCGCAAAATTATCGCGTTCTTCCATCAGGAAGGCATCGCGGCGGTCTCGGACATCATGCTGGGTCTGCCCGGCCAGACTTTCGAGACGTGCAAGACCGATCTGCAGTTCTGCTTCGACCACAAAGTGCAGCCGGCTATCTTCGCGACGAGCGTCATGCCGAATGCGCCAATGGCCGACGAGGAGTACCGCGAAAAGTTCAAGATCATCGTGGGCGAAGACGGGTTCGTGGAGTCGACCTACAGCTTCACGCGCGAACAATACGCCGAGATGTTCGCGCTCTGCCTCATCTACAAGCTGTTCGTGAAAATGGGCCTGTTGAAGTACCTGCTCTACTACGTGCAGATCGAGCACGGCGTGAAAGCGCTCGACTTCATCGAACGCTGGATGCGCGAAACGAAAGAGCATCCGGAGCGCTATCCCATATCGGCACGCATCAGGCGCGACCTGCTCGAGCGCGATTACCGCGGTGGCCTGAAGGACTGGATGATCGTCGTGTGGCGCGACGAGCAGGCGGGATTCCTGTTCGACTCGCTCGAGACCTTCCATCGTGAGATCTTCGAGTTCTTCGAGCGCGAGCACGGCCTTCGCCTCGACGGCGCCGCCGCCGAAGCCGTGCTGACCGCCAACCGCGAGGTCATGCCGCGAAAGGGACGCGATCTGCCGACGCGCACTGCCCTCGCGCACGACGTGGCCGAGTACTTCGCCGAGCTGCGCAAGCTTCCGCGCATCGATACCCTGCCCGAGGGCCACAGGCCGCTCGCCGCGAGAGCGCCGGGATACCTCGAGCTGGGAGATCAACCCGCGACGACGAGCTACCACTACGTCGACATGGGTCCTCTGCTCGGCAAGCTGGAGCTCGCCTCCAATCTGCGCATCTGATCGGATGGACGTCGTCTTTTACATCGAGATCGGCGGCGGGGGTGAAGCCGAACGCGGCACTGCGCACGTCGGCAGCTTCGGCGAGCGCGAGCACGCGCTGTCGTTCGCGCGCCAGATCCGTCAGGCAGGCTATCGTCCGAAATTCGTCGTCGGTCCGCTGATCGCCGACCACATCACCCGCGCGGGATTCGAGCCGGCCGTCTTCTCATCCGCCGACTGGGGCGTAGAGCTGGTGAAAGACATCGATCCGGCGATGGTGATCGGCTGCGAGCTCTTCAACGTGTCTCCGGAATCGGCGAACGGCCTGATGAAGCTTGGCGTGCCCATCGGCACGATCGACGGCACCACGCTGTCGCACGAGATCAACACAAACCCGTTCGACATGCCCGAGTACCGCCGCGAACTCGTGCTGCCGGATCACTTTTACGCGTTCCGCCCCTGCCCGATCAACGACATCGGCGCCAATACCGAAACGGTGTCGTACTGGTCGTTGTTCCCGGATGTGTCGACAACGGCGAAGGATCCGCAGCGCTATGCGGCGCTGGGGCTCGATGCGGGCCGACGGACGGTGCTCCTGCCGATCGCACCGTGGGCAATCGGTTCGGCCTTTATCTTCGGACTCGCCGGCTACTACCAGACGTTGGTCGAGCGGATTGTCGACGGCCTCGACGCGGCCGGCGGCGACATCGATCTCGTGTTCATCTCGATGTTCCGCCCCGAGGCGCTCACAGTCGAACGCAAGAACAGGGTGACGGTCCACTACCCGGGGCTGATTGACTATGACAACTACGACCATCTGCTGAGAAGCTGCGATGCCATCGTGTCGGACAACATCATCCAGACCAGCGTGTCGAAGGCGGCCATGATGGGGACGCCCCATCTCATCGTCCAGAACATGCGCGCGTCGGACATGCCGTACCGATACAACATGTTCCCGCTGAAGGTGCTGTTTCCACCAGATCGCGATTACGCGCAGATCGTGGATACCGCCGAATACGGCGAGCCGGATGACATTCGCGAGAAGCTCATCGCGATTCTCAACCAGGGCTACGCCGATGACGGCGCCCGCACGCGCCGCGACGCGTACCGGCAGAGAGTGGCGGGCCTGTCTCAGCCCGGCCAGATCCTCGAACACATCCTCGGCCGCGCCGCAGAAGCGCGCGCCGCGGCGCAATAGGACCGAACGTCGATGAAGGGGCACGACCTTTCAACGGAGACCGAAGACTCCACGACCGATCTCGCGTGGCAGCTGCTGCCTCGACCCGAAGGGCCGCACGCCAACCGGCAGCGATATTTGAACCTCATGAAGCTCGCCGTCAGCGATCTTCTGTACGAAAACGATCCGCACTGGCGAAAGTGCTCGGTCGAGGGGTGGGGCTGGCCGAGCCGCGCGATCAGCATGATCGGACTGCATCGGCTGAACAACATCGAGACGTGCGTCGCACATATTCTGGCGAACAACGTGCCCGGCGATCTCATCGAAACCGGCGCATGGCGGGGCGGCGCCGCGATCTTCATGCGCGCCCTTCTGGCGGCTCACGATGTCCGAGATCGTACGGTATGGGTGGCCGATTCGTTCGCAGGCATGCCGGTGCCGGATCCGCACAAATATCCCGCTGACGCACAACTCGATCTGAGCGGCGTCGACCGGTTGTCCGTGTCCCTCGAAGAAGTGCAGCGAAACTTCAAACGATACGGGCTTCTCGACGCGCAGGTGCGCTTCGTTGAAGGATGGTTCAAGGACACGCTGCCGCAGGTGCCCATCGAACGGCTCGCGATCCTGCGATTGGACGGCGATTTATACGAATCGACGGCAGACGCGCTGCGCTACCTGTATCCGCGCGTCTCACTCGGTGGCTGCGTGATCATCGACGACAACTGGGTGCCGGCATGCCGCAAGGCTGTCGACGACTACCGCGCCGAACACGGGGTCACGGACGAGATCACGAGGATCGATTCCCAGAGCGCTTACTGGATCAAAATGTGACACGTGTGTATCCAAGCGTCCTACAACGAAGCGTCGCACGTCTCGAATTGACACAGTCCAGGAAAGTCAATGTTTTTAGAGGGTTATGACAGTTTTGTCCGCCCGATGAGTGTTGCAACCCACTCGCACACCTGACAAAATACGGGGCTTCTCGCGAGGAATCTCCTCGCAAAAACGATTCGAGAGGAATGCGGGTCCTGATGTCCATGGCGACAGATTTCGGTGTCGTCCGCAAGGCTGTGCGGATAGACGGCAAGTTTCTGCGAAACGGTGCCTCGCGGCTGTTCGTGAAGGGCATTTCGTACGGAACGTTTGCGCCCGATGCCAACGGCTATCAGTTTCCCGACAGCTCACGCGTCGCCGAAGATTTTCGATCGATGGCCAAGCTCGGCATCAACACGGTGCGCACCTACACCGTTCCGTCACCGGCACTGCTCGACGCGGCGGCCGCCTACGATCTGAAAGTGTTTGTCGGCATGCCGTGGGCGCAGCACATCGCGTTCCTCGATAGTCAGGAGCTGCGTCGATCGATCCGCAACGATATCGTGTCGCAGATCCGCTCGATTGCCGATCATCCGGCGCTCCTCGCATGCGCCATCGGCAACGAGATTCCAGCCAACGTCGTGCGCTGGCATGGTGCGGGCCGAATCGAACGATTCCTGCACGAGCTCTACGACGCCGGCAAGGCGGTCGCACCCGACCTGCCGCTCACCTACGTGAACTTTCCGCCGACGGAATTTCTCGACCTGTCGTTCTTCGACATCTGCGCGTTCAACGTCTACCTGCATCGCGAGCGGGATCTTGCCGGTTATCTGGCGCGCCTTCAGCATCTGGCGGGCGGGCGTCCGCTGCTCATCACCGAGGCCGGCGCCGACAGCTGTCGCGAAGGCGAAGAAGGTCAGGCGGCGCTCACGGCGATGCAGATTCGAACGGCCTTCGCGGAAGGCGCCTGCGGCGTCATCGTGTTCACGTGGACCGACGACTGGTGGCGCGGCGGTGAGCAGGTCACCGACTGGGCGTTCGGATTGACCGATGCTGAACGGCAACCAAAGCTCGCGCTCTACGCCGCCGCGCGCGCGTTTGCGAGCGCAGGGTTCTCAGAGCCGCAACATCGCCGCTGGCCGAAAATCTCGGTGCTGGTCTGCGCCTACAACGCCGGCGACACGATCGAAGACTGCCTGACGTCGCTCGAACGATTGAACTATCCCGACTTTGAAGTGATCGTGGTCAATGACGGTTCGCGCGACCGTACAGGCGAGATCGCGCGCCGGTACCCGTTCGTGAAGCTCGTCGAGACATCCAACCGCGGCCTCAGCGCCGCGCGGAACACCGCGCTCGAGCATGCAAGCGGCGAGATCGTCGCCTACACCGACGCCGACGTGAGAGTCGACCCGGACTGGCTGAGCTATCTCGTCCAACCGTTCCTGAACTCGGACGTCGTCGGCGTGGGCGGTCCCAACATCGTGCCGCCCGACGACCCATGGCTGGCGCAATGCATTGCGCGCGCGCCCGGCGGGCCGACGCATGTGCTCATCAACGACCGGATCGCCGAGCATGTGCCGGGCTGCAATATGGCGTATCGCCGCGATGCCCTGCTCGCGATTGGCGGCTTCGATCCGACCTATCGAGCGGCCGGAGACGACGTCGATGTCTGCTGGCGCGCGCAGTCACGCGGCGGACGAATCGGCTTCGCGCCGGCGGCCCTCGTGTGGCATCACCATCGAAGCCGCGTACGCGCATACTGGCGGCAGCAGGCCGGGTATGGCGAAGCCGAAACCTGGCTGATGGAGCACCATCCGGAGCGCTTTCTCGACGGAAACGCCATCTGGCGTGGTCGTATCTACAGCCCGCTTCCCTACGTCCGCTCGATCACGCGCGTGCGGGTGAACGCCGGCGTGTGGGGCACGGCGCCGTTTCCGTCGGTGTATTCCACGCACGTACCGTCCCTGAGTTTCTTGCCTCACACGATCCAGTGGCAGTTAATCACCGTGGCCGTGTTCGTCTTCAGTGTGGTGGCGCTCGCGGCCGGACACCCACGATGGGCCTCTTCACTGCTGGCAAGCGGCATCGTCGCATTCGCCGCGACCGTTGCGAAATGCACCGCCTGTGCGTGGCAGTCCGATATCGAGGGGCTGCCCACCATCGGTCGCCTGTCGAAGGTGCAGAGCCGCGTCGCGTACCGCGCCACCATCACGTGGCTGCACTTTGTGCAGCCGCTGGCGCGCGCGTGGGGCCGATTGCGAGGACAGTTGTGGCCGCCGCAAACTGAAGGCGGACGGGACGCAGCCGTTGCGGTGCCGAGAGCGTCGTTTGGCGATCAGGTGACCCGCAGCGTCAGTCTGCTGATCGGACGCCGGCAAGTGCTCGAGTTCTGGAGTGAGCACTGGATCGATCGCACCGAGCTGCTGGCTCGCATGACGGCGCGGCTTCGGTCGGCCGGCATCGGCCGAACGGTTGCCGTCGATGATGGTTGGCAGCAGGACCGTGACCTCGCTGTTGCGGCCGGACGCTGGGCATGGCTCAACGTGGTGATGCTCGTTGAAGAGCACGCGCGCGGCCAATGCCTGGTGCGCATCGGTCTGCGCGGCCGTGTCACCGGCCTCGGCGTTCTCTCGGCTGGGCTCGTTGCAACCGTCACGACTTTTGCCATTCTGTCCACTCCGCCCATGGCAGTGATCGGCGCGGCGGCCGCGGCGGCATTCGCCTATCGGGCGCTTCGACAGCTCGCCCGGACCGACGCCGCCGCGCGTCTGGTCATGACGCAGATTTGCGTCGGGTATCATGCGCACCCCCTGGGGCAACACGATGCGCCCGCGATCGACGCCGAGCCGGCCGAGCCGATTGCGACCGTCCGTCCGGTTGATGCCACCGATGTTTAGCCGTCTGCGAGTTCTCTGGCGCGCCCGAGGGACGCGGCCGCGTTCCACCGCGCATTCGATCGAGAGCGCGGCACCCGCAGAGCACGTGAGCGTAGTGCGCGTCGAGTCGACCGCGGCGGCGAAAGCGGGCCCGACCGCCGTGCGCGGGCGGCAGAAGCTCGTCGTGCTCGGCATGATGACGCGCCATCCGGTCGCCGGCATCGTGTGGCTGACCATGCAATACATGGTCGGACTGGCCCGCCTGGGATACGACGTCTATTACGTCGAGGCACATGGCGGCACGCCGAAGATGTTCATGCGCGAGGGAGACGAAGACGGGTCGCGCGGAGCCGCGGCGTTTCTCGACACTGTGTTCAAGCGGTTCGACCTGGCCGATCGGTGGGCATTGCAGGCCTTTCACAGCGACGGGCAGTACTACGGTCTCTCAGAGACGCGCGTGAAGGCGCTCTACGACGAGGCGGCGCTGATCTTCAATCTTCACGGAGGCACGACGCCGCGGCCGGAACATGTGCGGACGAACCGTCTGGTCTACCTCGGGACGGATCCGGTGGAACGTGAGATCGCACTGCATCAGAACGACAAGGAGATCCATGATCTGTTTGCCGCGCATGCGGTGTTCTTCACCTGGGGAGAAAACTACGGCAACCCCGACTGCGCCGTGCCCGTCTCGAATGAATTTCACCTGATGCCCACGCGCCAACCGGTCGTCCTGGATTTCTGGAAGCCGAACGGAACGCCGCCGGGCGACCTTTTCACCACGGTGGGAAGCTGGCGCCAGCTGTGGCGCGAGGTGAATCTGAACGGAGAAACATATGCGTGGAGCAAGCACCACGAGTTCCTGAAATTCGTCGATCTGCCGAGCCGTACCGATCAGCGCTTCGAGCTCGCGCTGGCCGGATGCGACGGCGAAGATCGCGCGCTGCTCGAGCGTCACGGCTGGCAGGTGCGCGACGGCCTCACGATCTCGGCCGATATGGACGACTACCGGCAGTACGTCTTTCGATCGCGGGGCGAGTTCACGGTCGCGAAGGACCAGAACGTCCGGCTCAGAAGCGGATGGTTCAGCGATCGCAGCGCCACCTATCTCGCCGCGGGACGACCCGTCGTCACACAGGACACCGGCTTCGGAAACATCCTTCCGACCGGCGAAGGATTGTTCGGGTTCAACGATGTTGCCTCGGCGGTCGACGCACTGGAACGCATCAATGCCGACCATCCGCGCCACAGCCGGGCGGCACGCGCGATCGCGCGTGAGCATTTCGATCACGAGCGGGTGCTGACGAAGCTCCTCGCTGACATCGGGATCTGAACGGTTATGCGTGCCTTGAACGCGGGTTCGCGGCTTCGGATCGTCGTCCTGGGCTACATCGTGCGTGGGCCGCTTGGTGGTCTTGCGTGGCATCACCTGCAGTACGTGATTGGGCTCTCGCGCCTCGGGCACGACGTGTTTTATCTGGAGGACAGCGACGATTTCCCGTCGTGTTACGACCCGGGAACGAACGAAGAGGGCATCGATCCCACGTACGGACTCGCGTTCGCCTCGCGCGTGTTCGACCGTGTGGGATTAGCCGAGCGCTGGGCGTACTACGACGGCCATCGCGCCGCGTGGCACGGTCCGTTGTCCTCACGCGTGCGCGAGATCTGCGCGTCGGCCGATCTCTGCTTGAACCTGTCGGGCCTGAATCCGCTGCGATGCGGCGTCGAGTCGATTCCAGTGCGCGCATTGATCGACACCGACCCGGTGTTTACGCAGATTCGGCACCTCACGGAGCCCGAGTCGGCGGATCGCGCGCGGTCGCACACGGCGTTCCTCACCTTCGCAGAGAACCTGCCGACCGGACTGTCGTCGATACCCGACGACGGCCTGCCATGGCAGAGGACGCGTCAGCCGGTCGTGTTGGATTTGTGGCCGGTCACGCCTGCGCCGCGCGCGGCCCGGCTGACGTCGGTCATGCTCTGGGAAAGCTACGAAGCGCGCGAGTTTAACGGGCGCCGGTACGGGTTGAAAGGGGACTCTTTCGGTCCCTACATCGATCTTCCGTCGCGCGTCGGTCGCATCTTCGAGCTTGCGCTGGGAAGTCCGACGGCGCCAGGGCCGCTGCTCGAAGAGTACGGATGGTCACTCGTCGACCCACGCGAACCAACGGTCGATCCGTGGACCTACCAGCAGTACATTCGTGAGTCGAAAGCCGAGTTCGGGATCGCCAAGCATGCGTACGTCGTCGCGCGAACAGGATGGTTCAGCGAGCGCAGCACAGGGTATCTCGCAAGCGGGCGGCCGGTGATCGTTCAGGATACGGGTTTCACGGCGTGGCTCGATGCGGGCGCGGGTGTCCTGCCGTTTACGACGCCCGACGAAGCAGTCGCGGCAATTGACGACCTGGATGCGCGGTACGAGCGGCACTGCGGCGCGGCGCGTGAGATCGCGGCGGCGTTTTTCGATTCGAGCGCCGTGCTCGCCGACGTGATCGAGAAATCCGCGGGCACCCGGGTCGGCCAACACGCCGGGGAAACGATGTTGAATCATGGATGACCGAGAGATGCTCAACGCGAAGGCCAAGCGGTTCTTCGACGATCTGTGGGGACAAGGCGATCCCTGGAGTTTCGAGTCATCGGCCTTCGAGCAGAAGAAGTATGACCGGCAGCTCGAAATGATTGCCGATCGGCGGTACGGCCGCGCGCTCGAAATTGGCTGCGGCGCCGGAGTATTCACGAGACGCCTGGCCGGCATCTCCGACGCGGTCGTCGGCATCGACGTCTCACAGACGGCGATTGCCGCGGCAACCGGACGGGGGACGCCCGGCATTACTTATCGCGCCGTCAACGTGATGGAGTACGACCCGTTATCCGAGTCCCCGTGGGATGTCATCGTGATGAGCGAGACCATCTACTACCTGGGCTGGCTCTATCCATTTTTTGACGTGGCGTGGCTGGTGGGTCAGCTCTTCAATGCCACGCGGCCGGGCGGCCGCCTGCTGATGGCGAATACATTCGGCCAGGAACACGACTACCTGCTGCGGCCCTGGATTCTGCAGTCGTACCGCGACCTCTTCGTCAACGTCGGATTCCAGGTCGAACACGCAGAGCTCTTCCGGGGCATCAAGAACGACGTCGAGCTCGAATCACAGCTGACGCTGTTTGTCAGAACATCCGCGGCGGGACTGAACTGATGTCGAAACCGTCTGTCGCCATCGCGGAACGCGCGCGTGCTCGCGCCACGCGATCGCCGCTGCCGGCCTCGCTGCTGTTGCTCCCCGTCTCGCGCCGCCCGACGCGGTTGAGCGACACATGCGTGGCGGCCATCATGCGGGCGAACATCGCGCCGGCCGCGCGAACACGCGGTCGCGCGCACGCTGCAGGCGCGCGAGCCAGCATTATCGTGGCGACCGTCGACAACTTTCTCTTCGCCAAGCTCTGCATCACCAGCATCCTGGCGAACACGCCGGGCGGCGAGTACGAGGTTATCGTCGTCGACAACGGCTCGACCGACGACACCAGCGAGTACCTGCTGCAGGTGAGCGCCCGCCATCCACAGGTGCGGGTCATCCGCAATGACCGCAACCGGGGGTTCGCGCCGGCAAACAATCAAGGGCTCGCGGCGGCGACCGGCGACCTGCTGATTCTTCTCAACGACGATACCGTCGTGCCCGACGGATGGTTGGAAGGCATCCGCAGCCATCTATTGGAGGACTCGATCGGCTTGATCGGTCCGGTCACCAATCGGGCCGGCAATGAGTCTGAAATCCCGGCTTCGTATCGCACCTACGGCGAGCTCCTGCAGTTTGCGCGGGCGCGGCGGGCCGCGCATCGCGGAGAGACGCGCGACGTGCCGATGCTGACGATGTTCTGCATGGCCATGCGGCGCGATGCCTACGAACGCATCGGACCGCTGGATGAGCGGTTCGAGATCGGCATGTTCGAGGACGACGACTACGCCATTCGCGCGCACCGCGCCGGCTACCGTGTTGCGTGTGCAGAGGATGTCTTCGTGCATCACTTCGGCGCAACCTCGATCGGCCGTCTTGCGTCGGACGGACAGTTCGGCTCGCTCTTCGACGCGAATCGGCGGCGATTTGAAGAGAAATGGTCTGTCACCTGGTCGACCCACGGCCGCCGGGCGAACCCTGACTACCAGGAATTGATCGACGCGATCAGGCACGTCGTCGGACACAGCGTTCCGCCCGGGAGCATCATCGCGGTCATCAGCCGCGGGGACGAGGCGCTGCTGAATCTGCCCGGATGCAGCGCCTGGCATTTTCCGCAAACCGAAGACGGCGGGTACTCCGGCTATCATCCGGCGGACAGCGCCGAAGCGATCGCGTACGTCGATCGTGTACGCCGCCGCGGCGCGACATGCCTGCTGATTCCCAAAACCATGCGGTGGTGGCTCGAGCACTACACCGATCTTCGAGCACACCTCAACGAACGCCACCACCTCATGCTCGACGACGAGTCGTGCGTGCTTTTTTCACTCGGCCAGACGAACACCGCTCCGTCGCATAGCCGCGTGAAGCGACAGGCGCGGCGCACCTCGGAGCCGCGTCAATGAAGGTGCGCAAGGCAGCAGCCAAAAAGACGGGCGGGAACGACGCCAGCGTCATGAAACGGCTGCACGAAGAACTGCATACGCTTCAGCACGAAATGGCGAAGCATATGGCCCGCATCGCGGGACTCGTTGAGGACATCGGCAGCGACTCTACTGCTCGTCAGGACACACCGGTTGCGAGCGACGCCCGCGCGCACAAGGACGTCGAGTATCAACGCCTCGTGCGGCGCATTCGAAGCGTCGTGAAGTCCTCGCTTCCGGCGGGACGCACCGTGCTCGTCGTCGGCAAGGCTGAGAAAGAGCTCATGCGCCTGCCGGGCGCGCGGGCGTGGTGTTTTCCGCGCACCGCCGACGGCACGTATCCAGGGTTCTATCCCGCCAGCAGCACTGCCGCCATCGCGCACCTCGAGTACCTGCGAGCTCGCGGGGCGGATTACCTGCTGATTCCCGCGCCGTCTCGCTGGTGGCTCGAACATTATCGCGAGCTCAGCCGCCATCTCGAGCACCGGTACTGCAGAGTCGTCGACGGCGATGCGTGCATCATTTTCGCCCTTCGCGAACGGCCGAAAACGGTCGGGGTGTGGCACGACCTCGCAGAGGTGCTCGCCGAATTTCAGGGGCGCTACGGCCGGATGCCGGCCATCCTCGATTGCCACACCGGATTACACATCGCACGTCGCCTGCCGCACGAGGCGATCTTTTCGCCTCCGACGGCCGCTGCGACGCTCGCGTACCTCGACGACAGCGTCGATATCGTCGCCGTGAGTGAGGCCGACCCGGTGGCCGCGGCCGAAGCCGAACGCGTGGCGTCGGCAGCCGTGGTGGGGATCGCGGGAACTGACGGCGAGCCGCCGCTGTCGACGCGCGTGCGGTGGAAAGCCGATGGCGATCACCGCCCCGTCACCGTATCGATCGTGATTCCCTGCTTCAACGGCGCCGAACATACCGATGCGTGCCTGGCCGCACTGAAGGAGACGCTTCCGCCCGCATTTCGCGTCGACATCATCGTCGTCGATGACGCGTCGAGCGACGATACCGTGTCGCGCGTGACCGCGCACGCGAGAGGCGGCCTGAACGTACAAATCATCCGCAACGACACGAACAGCGGATTCATCAAGAGCTGCAACACGGGCGCGAAGGCGAGCACCGCCGACTTCCTGGTGTTTCTGAACAACGATACGCTGCCGCTCCCGGAGTGGCTGCCGGCGCTGCTGCGCGTCCTCGAGCAGCATCCGGACGCCGGCGCCGTCGGCGGCAAGCTCGTGCACCCGGACGGGCGGCTGCAGGAGGCCGGAGGACTGATTTTCGCCGACGGATCTGCGGCCAACTTCGGCCGCGGCGACTACAACCCCGATCTGCCGGTGTACAGCTTCCTTCGCGAAGTGGATTACTGCTCCGCTGCGCTGCTGGCGACGCCGCGCGCGCTGTTCGAAGAACTTGGCGGCTTCGACGAGCACTTTGCGCCGTGCTATTACGAGGACGTCGATTACTGCTTCAAGGTTCGCAAACGCGGATACCACGTCTATTTCCAGCCCGACAGCGCCGCCATCCACGTGGAAGGCGCGACGGCCGGCATCGACGTGACCGTTGGCGCAAAGAAGTACCAGGTGGTGAATCAGACGAAATTCTCCGAACGATGGAAGGCCGCGCTCGCGGAGCAGCCGCAACGGCCCGAGCGGCTGGATGCCGACGCGTGGAAGCGGCTTTCGCGCCGCGCCCGCTCGAACGGGAGCATCCGTCGATGACGCAGAAACGCGCGCTCGTGTGTGCGCTGATGCCCGAGTTCGACCGAGACAGCGGGTCGAGACGGGTGCTGCACATCATCGGGCTCCTGCAGGACGCCGGATGGTCAGTCACGTTCGTCTCGCACCACGAG
>JGI10216J12902_100141654_pt1 | contig 21777 bp, 13 predicted proteins | sample KanNatreferecore_FD_12902 | JGI IMG/M metagenome (IMG submission 12902)
TCCTCCTCCAGCCGGTCGCGCGCCTGACCGGGCGCTTGCGCGGCGGGTTGACGCCTTGGCGGCGCCGCGGAGAGCTCGCGTTCGCCGGCCCCTGGCCGAGAAGGCGAACGGTCTGGAGCGAGCACTGGCGCTCGCAGACGGATCGACTGCTCGAGCTGGAAGCCGACCTCCGCTCGCGGTGCATGAACGTCGTGCGCGGCGGTCACACGGACCGGTGGGACATCCAGGTGCGGGTGGGCCCGCTCGGCTCGGCGCGCGTGCGCGTCGCGGTCGAGGAGCACGGCCAGGGCCGCCAGCTCGTCCGCTATCGCGTGTGGCCGCGGTGGTCGAGGGCGCTACCCGTGATCGTGGCCGTGCTCGCGCTCTGGGTTGCCGGATGTGCGACCTACGACCCCTACCTTGCGGCGGTGATCGGAGCGGTGCTCGTGCTGGTTGTTCTGCGAGCCTGTCAGGAGGCAGGTGCCGGGGTGGCGATCATCCTCCGCTCTATCGGTGACGGCGTCGAGGTGCCCGATCAGCCCGACGAGTCGCCGGATCTGATCAACGATCTCCACGTTCCGCACGCGCCGGCCAACGGGCGGGACGGTTCGTATGCCCATGTCTCGACCGCGGCGGAGCCTCATGGCCGCGGCCGCTGAGACGATCGCCCAGCCGGACAAGCGGTCCGGCTGGGAACTGTGGCACTACGTCCCGCGGGCCTTTCCTTATCTGCGGCCGCACAGGGAAGCCATGGGGGGCTCGATCGCCCTGAGTGTGGTCAACACGATCGTCCACCTGCTTCAGCCGTGGCCGCTCGCGATCATGATCGACAGCGTTGCAGGGAGGCACCCGCTGCCCCCCATCGCTGCCCAGATCTTGCCGAGCGGGCGTTACCAGCAGCTCGCGATTCTTGTCTTCCTCGGCTTCTTCCTCACCGTCCTCGGCAACGCTATCCACGTCTGGCAGATCGCGATCGACGCGCGGATCGAGCAGCAGATGATCCTCGACTTCCGCAGCGACTTGTTCCGGCACGCCCAGCGGCTGTCGCTCGCATTCCATGACGCGACCAGAACCGGCGAGATGATGAGCCGGATCAACTACGCCGCAGCCTCGGTGGGCAATGTCGTCATGGCCTTTCCGCCGATGCTTCAGGCGGGGCTCACCCTCATCGGGATGTTCGCGATCTCACTGTGGATCCAGTGGCAGCTAGCCCTGATCTCGTTGGTCGTAGTGCCCTTCCTGTACTACGCGGCCGGCCTGTACGGCAAACGGGTGACTCCCCGCCTGGAACGCGTCCAGGGTCTCGAGTGGCAGTCCCTCTCGATCGTGCATGAATCGATGGCGATGCTCCGCGTGATCGTCTCTTTTGGCCGCGAGCAATATGAGTTCTCGCGCTTCCGGGAACAGGGCGAGACTGCTATCGACGAGCGAGTCAGGCTGACCGTGCGTCAGCAGATGTTCACGCTGCTCGTCAACACGATCACTGCCGCGGGAACGGCTTTCGTGCTCGGGTACGGCTTCTATCTGGTGCTCCAAGGGCAGCTCGAGATCGGCAAGTTGATCGTGCTGATGTCATATGTGGTTGCTGTGTACCAGCCGCTCGAGCAGGTCTCGAGCTCGGTCAGCCTCTTGCATAGCGAGCTCGTTCAGCTCCGCGGATCGTTCCAGCTGCTCGACACCGTGCCGGAGGTCGTCGAGGATCCCCATGCTGTCTCCCTCGAGCAAGTCCAGGGTGACGTCAAGTACGAGGACGTGAGCTTCAGCTACCGCGGGCGAAAGGACACCCTCCACGAGGTCAGCTTCCACGCTCTGCCCGGACAGCGGATCGCGATCGTCGGGCCTACGGGAGCGGGGAAGACGACGCTGACCAGCCTGCTCGTGCGCTTCTACGATCCCCGCGCTGGGCGGATCTCTATCGATGGCACCGACGTAAGAAAGCTGAAGCTGCATTCGCTCAGAGACCAGATCAGCCTCGTTCTCCAGGAGCCGCTGCTTTTCTCCGGCACGGTCGCCGAGAACATCCGTTACGGCCGGTTGGACGCGAGCATGGACGACGTGATCGAGGCGGCGAAGTCGGCCGGAGCTCACGATTTCATCGAGCGTCTTCCGCAGGGATACGAGACGGTGCTGGGCGAGCGCGGCGCACAGCTTTCGGGCGGCGAGCGTCAGCGCGTCTGCGTCGCGCGTGCGTTCATCAAGGATGCGCCGATCCTGATTCTCGATGAGCCGACTTCGTCGATCGACTCGAAGACGGAGGCGATCATCCTCGACTCGCTCGAGCGGCTGATGGCGGGGAAAACCTCGTTCATGATCGCGCACCGGCTCTCGACGATTCGCCACGCCGACAAGATCATCGTCATCGATCGCGGCCGCGTCGTCGAGCAAGGCACCCATGAGGAGCTCCTTGCGCGCGACGGCCTGTACCGCCAGCTGCACGAGGCTCAGATGCGGCGCCGGCCACTCTCCTCCCGCGACATCGCGGCGCGTGTCCGGTCGGCACTGGAGAAGCCGAAGTGATTCGCAGCCGCCCCAAGATCGTCGTGTTGGGGATGATGACCAAGATCCCCGTAGCCGGAGTCGTCTGGCAGACGGTCCACTACCTGGTCGGCTTCCAGCGTCTCGGCTTCGACCCGTACTACGTCGAGGCTCACGCTCGCACGCCCGGGATGCTTATGCGCGATGTGGGTGACGACAGCGGGGCGCTTGCCGCGGGCTTCATCCGCGACGCCCTCGAACGATTCGGCCTCGGCGGGCGCTGGGCGTATCAGGCACTACACGACGATGGGCGCCTCTACGGGATGAGCGAGGGCGAGCTACGCCGACTGCTTGCGTCGGCTGAGCTGATCATCAACCTTCACGGTGGTACGGAGCCGCGGCCCGAGCACTACGAGACCGGGCGGCTCGTCTATCTCGAAACCGATCCAGTCCAGCTCCAGGTCGAGCTTCACGACCAACGCCAGTACACGCTCGACTTCCTCGAGCCGCACGTTGCCTTCTTCACCTTCGGCGAGAACTACGGACAGCAGGGCTGCGGGCTGCCGGTTACCGACAGATTCACGTTCCATCCGACGCGTCAGCCGGTCGTCAACGACTTCTGGCTCGGCGGCGGGCTGGACTCGGGGGTGTACACGACGATCGGGAACTGGCGACAGGCGTGGCGTGACGTCACCCTTGACGGCGAGCGGTACGGGTGGAGCAAGGACGAGGAGTTTCGAAAGTTCCTCGCGCTTCCCTTGCGAACGGGTCGTTCCTTCGAGCTCGCGCTCGCGAGCTACACCCCGCAGGACCGGGAGCTGCTCGAGAGTCGTAATTGGCGGGTCCGGCCCGCGCTCGACTTCTCGACCGACGTCGAGGCCTACCGCGACTACATCCGAGGCTCGCGCGCGGAGTTCACCGTGGCGAAGGATCAGAATCTGCGCCTTCGAACGGGCTGGTTCAGCGACCGGGATGCCACCTATCTGGCCGCGGGTCGTCCGGTCGTCACGCAGGACACGGGCTTCGGCACCGTTCTTCCGACCGGCGAAGGCCTTTTTCGGTTCACGACGATCGACGAGGCGGTGGCCGCAATCGAGACGATCGAGGCCGACTACCTCGGGGCACGTCAGGCGGCGTTCGACACGGCTCGAGGTTATTTCGACTCGGACCTGGTCCTCGGCCGGCTGCTCGACACCGTCGGCATCTCTCTGCCGGCTCGAAGACGTGGTGGGTCGCTCTTGCCGATGACCGTCGATCTCGCGCCTGTGTCCCGTCGGCCGACGGTTCTTCAAGAGAGAACCGTCGAGGCCGCGCTCAGTCGCGCGATTCCGGAGACCGGCGGGGACAGACTCGGCCGGCGCAAACACGACGCGTCCGTGGTGATCGTCGCCGCCGACGGGCTCGCCTTCACTCGCCTGAGCATCGAAAGTGTTCTGCTCAACGCCGACGACGCCGATCTCGAAGTCGTCGTGATCGACAACGGTACGGCTGACGGAACGCGCGACTACCTCGCCTTGCTGGCTGAGCGGGACTCGCGCGTTGTCGCTGTGCGCAACGACCAGAATCGCGGGTTCGGACCCGCCGTCAACCAGGGTCTGAGCGTGGCGTCCGGCGATGTTCTCGTCGTCCTGAACAACGACACCATGGTTCCGCCAGGGTGGCTGCCCCGCTTGTCGGCGCATCTCGAGAGGCCCGAGATCGGGCTTGTCGGCCCGACCACCAACCGGGCGGGGAACGAAGCCGAGGTCGATGCCTCCTACCGCACCTATGGTGAAATGGTTCAGCTGTCAGCGAAGCGCGCAGCCGATCACGCAGGCGTCGCGTTCGACATCGAGGTCGCGACCCTCTTCTGCGCGGCGACCCGCCGCGACGTGATCGAGCGGGTCGGACACCTCGACGAGCAGTTCGAGGTAGGTCTCTTCGAGGACGACGACTACTCGGAGCGCGTGCGCGCGGCCGGCTATCGCGTCGTGTGCGCCGAGGACACGTTCGTCCACCACTTCGGAGAGGGCGCGTTCGGAGCTCTTGTTCCGACCGGCCGGTACGGGGAGCTCTTCCGGACGAACAAGTCTCGCTTCGAGGAGAAGTGGGGCGTCACGTGGCAGCCACATCTGCGCCGACCGAACTCCTGGTATCGAGACCTAGTCGAGCGCATTCATGCAGTGGTCGATTCCGAGCTGCCGCCGGATGCCGGCGTGGTCGTCGTTTCGCACGGGGACGACGAGCTCCTCGATCTGGGCGCCGACCGCAGGGCGTGGCACTTCCTGCAGATGGACGACGGCACGTACGCGGGCTATCACCCCGGCGACAGCGCTGAGGCGATCGCGCAGTTCGAAGCGCTCCGGAAGCAAGGCGCCGAGTTCATCCTGTTTCCCGAAACCTCGGTCTGGTGGCTCGACTACTACGGCGACTTCGTCCAGATGCTACGGAGCGGCTACGAGGAAGCAATCGCCGTTCCGGGAACGTGCGTCGCGTTTGGCCCGGCGCTCGAGCGCGAGGTTCTTTCACTCTCCCAAGAGGGCCGTGCCTGATGCCGAAGGATCGCCGATCGTCGAATAGTGAGGTGTACGCAGAGGTGGAGCAGCTGCGTGCACAGAACGAGGCGCTGCAGACACGCCTTTACGCACTTCAATCGGCACACCGCGTTCTTCAGGGAGAGGACGAGGAGTACTCGGCCCTGCGGCATCGCGTCCGCGAGATAGTTCGGGCACGGATTCCCAGCGACGCGACCGTCTTGGTGATGAGCAAGGGGGACGCCGAGCTCGTCGACCTCTACGGCCGCGAGGCGTGGCACTTCCCACGCCAGGCGGACGGCCGGTATGCCGGCTTCTACCCCAAACGGAGCATCTCCGCAGTCGCCCATCTGGAGGCCATGCGCGCGCGCGGAGCCGCGTACCTTGTGATTCCCGAGACGTCGCGCTGGTGGCTGGAGCACTACCCCGATTTCGGGACCCACCTCGAGCGCTACCAGGCCGTCGTCGATGAGCCCGAGACCTGTGTGATCGTCGCCATCGACGAGCCGATCGAGCGCTTGGACGACCCGGTCGCTCGCCTCGAACAAGCACTCGACGACCACCAGCCGTTCCTCGGAGAGGACCCTGCAATTCTGGACTGTGATACCGGGGTTTCGCTCAAGGCTGCGTTTCCGAAGCGAACGGTCTTCTCGCCTCCGACTGACGATCCGACGCTGCCGTACCTCGACGCGAGTGTGGACGTGGTCGTCGTCCTCAGCGACGAGGCCGCCGTACTGGACGAGGCACGGAGGGTCGCCGCCAAGCTCGTTGTCGACCTGGGCTCGGCCGGAGGCAGGAAGGACGAACACTGGCTTGAGTGGAAGAGCCCGCCGGAGAAAGCCTCGGTGCCGTCGGTCTCGATCGTGATCCCCTGCCACAACGGGCTTTCCTACACGAGGGCATGCCTCCATACGCTGACGGAGACCCTGCCGGCCTGGTTTCGCGGGGAGATCGTGGTCGTCGACGACGCCTCGTCGGACGGGACTGCTGAGTTCCTGGCGAGCCTACGGAAGAAGGACCCGCGTGTGAAGGTCGTCCGCAACCGGTCGAACGGTGGGTTTCTCGCCGCGTGCAACGCCGGGGCCAAGGCGGCGAAGAGCGACTACCTGCTCTTCCTGAACAACGATACGGTTCTGCTGCCGGGGTGGTTGCCGCCGTTGCTCGCGGTCTTCGACGAGCGTCCGGACGCCGGTGTCGTGGGCGGCAAGCTGCTCTTCGAGGACGGAACGTTGCAGGAGGCGGGTGGGGTCGTGTTCTCGGACGGATCTGCGGCGAAGGTCGGCTACTTCGATCCCGATGTCGAGGCGCCGCTGTACCAGCACGTGCGCGAGACCGACTACGTGTCGGGGGCGTTCCTGATGACACCGCGGGAACTATTCAACGAGATCGGAGGGCTCGACCCGCTATACGGGTTTGGCTACTACGACGACGACGACTACTGCTTTGCCGTGTGGGCGTCGGGCCGCAGGGTCTACTACCAGCCCGAAAGCGTGATCGTGCATGTCGAGGGCGCGAGCGCCGGCACCGACCTGAGCGAGGGTCTTAAGAAGAGCCAGGTCGCGAACCAGGCGCTGTTCATCGAGAAGTGGAAGCGCGAGCTCGCGAAGAAGCCCGTGCGCCTCGACCCGAGTCCGCTTGATTGGGCCACCGCCTTCGCCGTAACGGGAGGAGCGGGATCATGAGTCGCCGGCGCGCGCTCGTCGTTTCGTACTACCCACCGGACCGGCGCGCGGACAGCGGGTCGAAGCGAATCGTCGAGCACATGCGCTGGCTCCAGGGCGATGGCTGGACGGTCGACTTCTTCGCCACGAACGGCATACCCGATGTGGCTGTCGCGGCCCGCCTTCGCCAAATGGGAGTCGGTATCTACGCGCCAGAGAATGTCGAGTTCGAGGCGCTGGTCGAAACGGGCCAGCCGGCGCTCGCGCTGTTCGCCTTCTGGCAGACGGCCGAGCAGCACATTCCGATCATCCGCGAGCTTTCCCCCCAGACCCGGATTCTCGTCGATTCGATCGATCTTCAGCTGCTGCGGGACGCCCGGCGAGTATTCGAAGAGGGCCGAGAGCTGAGCGGATTGCGCGTGCTGGGCGAGGAGTTCGGCAGTCAGGTGGTCGGCGAGCTCAATGCCTACGCGGCGGCGGACGGCGTGCTGACCGTCTCGGTCAAGGAGGCACACCTCGTCAACGACCTCGTCGGCGCTGTAACCGAAGCGGCCTCCGTCCCCGATGCGGAAGCAAAGCTGAAGACGGTTCCGCTCGGCAGCCGCCGCGGGATCGTGTTCGTCGGCAGCTTCAGCCATGCGCCGAATGCGGGGGCGGTCGAGTACCTCTGCAAGGACATCGTCCCGCGGATCGACGAGCGACTGTTGAATCGGCACCCCGTAACGATCGTCGGCGCCGGACTCGATCACACAGTGCTCGGATACGGACGCGGCCTCGAGGGGCGAGTGCGGATGACCGGATGGGTTCCTTCGGTCATGCCGTACATCGAGCAGGCCAGAGTGTCGGTGGTGCCACTCCTGTATGGAGCCGGCACCAAGAGAAAGCTGTTGCAGAGCCTGGTTGCCGGCACGCCGGCCGTGACATCGACGATCGGCGCCGAGGGCATCGACGTCGTCCACGGTGAGGACGTTCTCATCGCCGACGATCCGGATTCGTTCGCCGACGCGATCGCGTCGCTGATCGAAAACGACGATCTCTGGCTTTCGCTCTCGAGATCGGGAAAGCGCAAGGTCGAGCAGACCCACGGCGAACCCGTGGTGAGGCGTGAGTTCCTGAGGGCGGTGAAGGTGGCAGTCGCACGGCCACCGAAGCCTCAGCTTCTACCTGCCGCCGATCCCGCCAAGTTCGGCCAGCGTATGCAATACCTGCAGAACCAGAAGATCGTGCCGAGCGCGCGGGTGGTTCTCGACCAAGTGTCTCCTCTCGGCGGCTCGGTCGCGGTCGTCTCCGGCGGCAGCACCGAACTCCTGCGGCTCGGTCGTCACTCGGCACGCCACTTTCCTGCTGACGAGAACGGAGTTCCCCGAGCCAACCCCGGCTCCGCCGCGGACGCGATCGATCAGCTCGAGGCGGCGCGGGCGAAGGGCACAACCTTCTTCTTCATCCCCGGTACGTATCGATGGTGGTTCGACTACTACAGGGAGTTCACCGACCACCTCGCCCGAACGTGTCGCCTGTTGATCGACGACGACTTCACCGGGGCGATCTACGTCTTGAACGAGCCGCCGGCGGAGATCGCAGACTCCGACCGAACACAGCCTCTCGTCGTCCGCGACCTCGACGAGCCGGCGCCCGACCGGCCTGCTGTCGACGTTCGCCTGGTCGCTTTCTACCTTCCGCAGTTCCACCCGATCTCCGAAAACGACGAATGGTGGGGGGAAGGGTTCACCGAGTGGACGAACGTCGCCGCGGCAAAGCCGTTGTTCGAGGGTCACTACCAGCCCCACGTCCCGGCAGATCTCGGTTTTTACGATCTCCGCCTTGCCGACACCAGGCAGGCACAGGCTGATCTCGCTCGTCGCTACGGAGTCGGAGGCTTCTGCTACTACCACTACTGGTTCGACGGCAAGCGACTGCTCGACCGTCCGTTCAAAGAGGTTCTCGCGTCGGGCGAGCCCGACTTTCCGTTCTGTTTGTGCTGGGCGAACGAGCCCTGGTCGCGCCGCTGGCACGGACGGGACGAGGACGTCCTCCAACCCCAGAGCTATAGCCACAAGGACGACGTCGAGCACATCCGCTGGCTGTTGCCTGCGCTGGCGGATTCGCGGGCCATCACGATCGGGAATCGACCGGTGTTCATCGTCTACCAGGCGCGGGACCTTCCCGATCCGGCGCGGACCGTCGAGACGTGGCGCGCCGAGGCGTCGAAGGCCGGCCTCCACGATCCATATGTCATGACGGTCGAGACAGGTTGGGACGAGGGCTGGGATGCAACCGAGGTCGGCTTCGATGCGAAGGTCATGTTCCGACCCCAGTTCACGACTCTCCGTGAAGCCCGGCGACTGCGAGTCGACGAGCATCCCGACCTCGAGGTCCGGGACTACCAATCGGCGTGGCCCCTGTTTGCCCGCGCGGAGGAAGTCGACTATCCGCACTTCGAGTGCGTGTGCCCCCAATGGGACAACTCTCCGAGGACGGGATCGAGGGCCGTCGTGCTGCAGGACTCGACTCCCGAGGCGTACGAGCAGTGGCTGACCGAGGTCCTCGCGCGGACCGCCCGGCGCCCCGAGGATGAGCGACTGGTCTTCGTGAATGCGTGGAACGAGTGGGGCGAGGGCTGCCATCTCGAGCCGGACCTGCGATACGGTCATGCCTATCTGGAGGCGACTCGTCGAGCCCTTTCTGCGATACCGACGTCCTCCAGTTCTACGCAAAAAGGCGAACGTGGGCGTCGCAGTGACCCTCCGACTGTCGTGGCCGGAGACGCCTGATGGAGAACGCCGCCCGTCTGATCGCGTTCTACCTTCCACAGTTCCACCCGATCCCGGAGAACGACGAGTGGTGGGGCAAGGGGTTCACCGAGTGGACGAAGGTCGTCCAGGCGAAGCCGCTCTTTGACGGGCACAAGCAGCCACGGCTCCCGAGCACGCTCGGTTTCTACGATCTTCGTCTACCGGAAGCCCGACAGCGACAGGCCGAACTCGCGCGGCAACATGGCATTGAGGCCTTTTGCTACTGGCACTACTGGTTTGAGGGAAAGCGGCTCCTCGAACGACCGTTCAACGATGTGCTCGCCACTGGAACGCCCGACTTTCCGTTTTGTCTTGCCTGGGCCAACGAGACGTGGTCGCGGCGCTGGCTCGGCGAGGAGAAGGACGTCTTGCTCAAGCAGACGTATTCGAGAGAGGACGACCTCAATCACATCAGGTGGTTGATCGAGGCATTTTCGGACGGCCGATATCTGAGGGTCGACGGTCGGCCGGTCTTTCTCGTGTACCGACCGGGCGATTTTCCAGAGCCTCAGGCCACCACCGACCTGTGGCGTTCCGAATGCCTCAAGGCCGGGTTGCCGGACCCACTCCTTCTCGGCGTGATCTCGCACCAGGACCAGGACTGGCGGACGATCGGGTTCGACGGGAATGTCGACTTCGAGCCGCAGCTGGGAGTGCTCCCAGGCCCGCTGGACGACGGCTTGAAGATCTACGACTATGCCTATGCACGAAGGAAGATGACCGGGCGCAAGCGAGAGTACCCCTACTACCCGTGTGTCTTCGTCTCGTGGGATAACACGCCGAGGCGCGGCGAGGACGGCATCGTCTTTATCAATGCTACGCCAGAGGCTTTTGAGAGTGGTTTGCGCGAAGCAATCGCATCGGTCGGTGATCTCCCCTCTGACCAACGGTTGGTCTTTGTAAACGCCTGGAACGAATGGGCTGAAGGCAACTATCTAGAGCCCGACCAGCTCAATGGGATGCGTTATCTCAATGCTCTGATTGAAGCATTCGAGACGCCGACCTCGTCGGCGGCCAGGCGGATCGAAACCAGATGACAATCACGCTGCTCACCGGCCCTGCAGGCTCCGGCAAGTCGAAGCATCTCATCGAGAAGGTCAACGCCGCTCGTGCATCCGGACAAGTGGTGCGAACCTTCCTTTCGCGAAGGGCAGTCATCGGTGCGCCCGATCCGAACCTCTGGCAGCACGGTGTAATCGGGTCGAGGGACCCTAGTCTGACCACGCTGCTTGACCACATCGTGTCAGTGGAGGAATGCGGCGAGATCCTCGGCAGCCTGCGGCGCGGAAGTCTTGCGGCCTTCGACGAAGCGTTCTACTTCGATGCCGCGGTGGCTGACCACTGGAGTAATGCCGCGCAGAGAGGGGTCGACATCCTCATTTCCACTCCATCGACAGATCAGCTCCGCAAGTTGGCCACGGCGGAAACGGTCGAAAAGCGGATGACAGTGCGATGTCAAACGTGCAAGCGCCGCGATGCGACCGATTCCTTTCTCCTCCCAGGGAACGATGATGCGACTTCTGTGTGCGGGGAGTGTGCGACAGCGCTGGTTCGCGCAGCCAGAACGGATCTCGTCTCGCGGCTCCAAAGCCAAGCGCCGTATCCGGGAGAGCAGGCGATCTACCAACCAGTTCCTCTGGAGGAGTGCGCAAACTGGCAGATCCTTAGGCGTGACTCGGCGGCCAGAGCGGAGCTGCAACTTTCAGCCGTACGAGAGCGTGAAGCCGAGGCCGGAGTGCGTCTGGAATCCTACTTGGATGTCGGCTGCAACACGGGCTATTTTTGCTCCGCCATGTCGAGAGCCGGCCTAGAGGCAATCGGCGTCGACGTGGTCGACGAAGACATCGAAGTGGCGACGCTCCTCACAGCCGCGATCCGGCGAGATCGATGTCAGTTCATCGTCGCCGACGTCTACGACTACCTCCGCGACACGCACGAGCACCAGATCGACGTGATTTCGGCGTACAGCGTGATGCAATGGTTGATCCTTCAGCGCTCGCTTGAGGACGGAGAGGAAGCGATCCGCTGGTTGTTCGAGAAAGCCGGTCACATCTGCATTCTCGAAATGGGTTATCCAACCGAAGACATCTATCGCGACAAGCTCCCGTCGATCATTTCCCAGGAGTGGGTGCGAGCTCTGATGGTGGACAGCGGTCGGTTCGCAGAGGTGAGATGCATTCCAGCTGGCGACCGGGGACTTATGAGGGACGTCTTTATTGGCTTCGTTGCCACAGGTGCGCGCACGTCTGTTGTGACAGAGGGTGGGCCTGCGCAGCGAGAAGAGTCGATCTCCCAACTCGCCCCAGCCGTAAGACGCCACATTCTTGGCGCGCCCGACTACTTCCGTCAATGGGAGCGGTATGGCCTGCACGTAACACCGGTGAGCTTCTACGAGCCGATCCCAGATCTTAGCGATCTGCCTGACACTCTCTGGGATGGCCCATCTCCGTTGCGCGGGATCGACATGAACGAGGTGGAGCAGGTGCGTCTGCTTGTAGAAGTCTTTCCCCGGTTCAGCAAAGAGCTCAGCGCGCTACCTACAGAAAGGCCTGCCGATAACACTAGCTTCTATCTTGGAAACGGCATGTTTGACGGAACTGATGCCCTGATCTATTACAGCATAATCCGTCACTTCAAACCCGAGCGCATCGTCGAGGTGGGCTCTGGATATTCCGGTAGTCTTGCGCTACAAGCCCTTAAGCGCAATCGCCACGGCAAGCTTGTGGCGATCGACCCTTTCCCGTCGACTGTTCTGAAAGCCAGCCGAGCTGGTCTAGACTTGATCGAGCTTCCAGTTCAAATGGTGGACCTCGAGGTCTTTGAATCGTTGTCTGCAGACGATATTCTATTTATCGATTCATCCCACGTAACTCGCATTGGCGGTGACGTCAATCATTTGATCCTGGACGTGCTTCCCGTACTCAAGCAAGGCGTCTTGGTGCATTTTCACGACGTGTTCTTGCCGTTCGAATATCCGAAAGAGTGGATTTTCGATAAAGGTCGGTTTTGGTCGGAGCAGTACCTCTTGCAAGCATTTTTGGCCTTTAACGCTGACTTTGAAGTCGTTTTGGCGAACACGTTTCTCGGAAGGAAGCATCGCGATGCCCTACAGCGAACTTTCCCAATGTCGCCGTGGTGGGGCGGAGGGAGCTTCTGGATCAGGCGTCGCCGGGGAGGCGGTGGCAGCAAACCAATAGAATCCGCGTCGGGGGAGTAACAGCGCACGATGGAGGAGTCACGTCTGAACTGGGGCTGTGGCGACTGGATTGTGCCTGGCTGGGTGAACTCCGATATCAAGGGAGGCGAAGGCGTCGTGGCCTGCGATATTCGGAGCGGCCTTCCGTTTGAGAGCGACACCTTCGACTACATCGTCAGCGTCCATGCTCTACCGGAACTAGCCTTCGAGGAGTTAGTTCCCGCGCTGCGAGAGCTTCGACGTGTCACTCGGCCGGGCGGGATCTTGCGGCTGGGCTTGCCCGATCTTCGGAAGAGCGTAGAGGCGTATCGGCGCGGCGATCATGAGTTTTTTCTCATTCCGGACGAACACATGCGCACGATTGGCGGCAAACTTGCAGTGCAAACCGTGTGGTACGGATATTCACGGAGCGTGTTTGTACCTGAATTCGCTGGGGAGCTTCTGGACAAAGCCGGATTCGTCGACATCCATCACGTCGAATACCGTGAAACCGCCAGTCCTTACCCCGAGATAGTAGGCCTCGACAATCGCCAGCGTGAAAGTTTTTTCGTCGAAGCAACCAAATGAGCGAAGCCGCCTGGGACTACGCGGCACCATCGACTCTTTGAAGCACGTCTATGAGCACGGCCTCGAATGAGTGTGGATCGATGACGAAGCTCCGGCCCTCTGGCAGGGCATCCAGTGGAACCTTGTTGTAATCGGATGGGTCGCTAAAGTTCGTTGGCAATAGGTAGGTGAGGCGCTGTCCTTGCAAGCCGGCGATCATCGCCTGAGCGTTGTTAATCCATCCGAGTGAAACCACCTCGGCGCTCGCGGCGAACAGAGCATTGTGCAGGGCTGAGGAGGCCTCGCCGACGATGACCGCGGCCCCACTCATCAGCTTGACCTGATCCGCAAACGAGAGATCTTGAGGCTCGACGACTTCCAGGCCGTATGTCATCGCGACTCTCTGCAATTCAAGTTCGTTTGCCAAAACGCGGAAGTCGGTGCCGCGTGTCGCACGAAACCCAGTTCGCGAGAGAAAGACCCGTGCCGATCGCTGGCTGGTGGGCTGGCCACGTAGCCGAGCTACGGAGGCGGCAAGCAGCTCACGCGTATGCGGGTGAAAGACATGGTCGATCGCCCCTGACGTGGGGACGAGACAGCAGCTGCAGTCAATGGCGTTCACGTAGTCATCAACCCGCTGCACGTTCAGGGCCGGTGCCAGAGTTTGCACCGCGTCGAAGACATATCGCGGATTCGCCGGCACCAGGACTGGAAATGACATGCCTAGCTGGTAGAGCTCTTGAACCAGGAGAACGCGCGGAACCATCTCGGTTAGAAAATGGCCGTACTCGTGATACTTCCAAAGCCAGGGAACATAGACAGGCTCAGAGATCGTCTCGCGTGGCCTGGGATCGGGTAGGCGAGCCAGGTGAGCGAGAAGGCGGTCGGTCTCGGCCCGATAAAAGCTTGGTGCAAAATCTGCTCCAGAGACAATGCGGTCTTCCAGCGAGAGGCAAAAATGGAAGAAGGCGGTTGCGTCACGTAGCAAGTAGAGCGCTGGCGAGGGTAGTTGCACGCGTCGTGTGAAAGCGGCGGCCAAGTTTGGCGGAAGCGCATCAAGCGAAGGTGGTGGACGAGGAGGCAAACTCTCAGCCGGGTGCCCCATGGCGCAGCGCACCACGCGAGACTCCATGTGGAGAATGCGGTCGAGAGGCGCGACCGTGTGAGATGCCGGCTCGGAGATGTCAACGAAGCGGGTCACCGGCATCTGCTCAGAACGAACCGTGCGATCGACTTTGCCCTCTGACGTGCCCACTCACCACTGCCTAGACTTGTCTTTCCAGTTGCGAAACCTTTGGATATGGTGAGATGCCGAAAGCGCAGCGCGATGGATTGACCGGTTCGGCACTGAGTCCTGACAGCTACTCGGTGGTGGTGAAATGAGACGTCACTGCGGCTAGGTCGTGCGCTCGCGGTCTTGGGCGGGGCGCCTACATTTGACACGCCTCGACACGTCGGTTGCCCGAACGTTCCGCAACCCGACGCACTCGCTTGGCGCATGAAGGACATGATGCATCGCCGCTATCTGACGAACGGTGGCCCGTTCGTCGAGGAGTTCGAAGAGAAAGTCGCCGATCGTCTCAGTGTTCGCCATTGCATTGCAACCTGCAACGCGACGATGGGGCTGATGGTCCTTGCGCGAGCGTTCGAACTTCAGGGTGACGTCGTCATGCCCTCGTTCACCTTCGTCGGAACCGCCCATGCTATTCGCTGGCTGGGACTCAGACCTGTCTTCTGCGACGTGGACGCAGAGAGCCATACCCTCGATCCTTCTCGCGTGGAAGAAGCGCTCACGGGTGCGACGTCCGCGATTCTCGGTGTGCACGTTTGGGGTCATGCCTGTGAGATCGAGGCGCTCCAGAAGATTGCCGAAGAGCGGGAGCTCGCCCTACTGTTCGATGCCGCACCTGCATTTGACTGCTCGCACGGAGGTGTCAAGATTGGCAACTTCGGCGCGGCCGAAGTCGTCAGCTTCCATGCCACAAAGGTGCTGAACACGTTCGAGGGCGGCGCGATCCTGACAAACGACGACGAGCTCGCGGACCACCTGCGCCGGAAGGTTCGGTTCGGCTTCGAAGATGAGGATCTGGTTCTCGAGCTCGGCTTGAACGGGAAGATGTCTGAAGCTTCCGCCGCAATGGGTCTTGCTCAGCTCGAGCTCCTCGACGACTTCATCAGCGTGAACCGCGAGCATCTCGCCGTCTACCGCGACCGTCTCGGTGTCCTGCCGGGGGTCTCTGTTCACGATTACCCCGCAGAAGACACTCCCAACTACCACTATGTGGTGGTCGAGGTCGATGACGAAGCAGCGCCTCTGGATCGGGATCTGCTCCGGCAAGTGCTCGTAGCCGAGAACGTGCTCGCCAGACGGTACTTCTACCCGGGGTGCCACCGGATGGCGCCCTACGACGTCGAACAGCCTCGAGCCGGTGAGAGCCTCCCGCAGACCGAGTCGCTCGTCGAACGTGTTCTCCAGCTGCCGACAGGCACTGCCGTCACGGCGGAAGACGTCGACGCAATCTGCGGTGTCGTGCATCGCGCGTTCGAGCACGCTGACGTGCTGCGCTCACAGCTCACACCGACCTGACGATGACCTCTGCGTCCTCCTCTCTCGTCACCGTCATCGTGACTACCTACAACCACGAGCGCTTCATCGAGCAGGCCCTCACGAGCGTGATCGAGCAGCAGACCAATTTCCCGTTCGACGTGGTGGTCATCGAGGACTGCTCCACCGATCAGACGCGCCCGCTGGTCGAGAGGCTGGCCGCGGGCCATCCCGACAAGCTCCGTCTGGTATTCCCGCCGGTCAACGAGAACAGCAACCGTCTCTTCTCCGAGATCTGGGCGAGCTGCGGCAGCGAATACGTGGCAACTCTCGACGGTGACGACTACTGGTCATCGCCGCTGAAGCTTCAACGGCAGGTCGAGATCATGGACGCTCGCCCGGAGTACGCATTCTGCTTCCACGACGTCACCGTCGTGTCGGAGGGAATGCCTTATGTCGCGGAGGGGCGTTTTACCGAGGGGTTCGGAGACGGAACCCGAGTGAGAACAATCGGCTGGCTCGACCACCGTCCCGATCCGGCTGCGCCGGAGTCTGGGCGGAAGCGCACGATTGACCCGAGGGAACTGTGGAAGGGGTGTTTCGTGCCAGGCTGCTCACCGTTGCTGCGCCGGACGTTGTTGCCGACGCTCCCCCCAGCTTTCGCCGGCATCGAGTTCGCCGACTGGGCTCTATACCTGCTTCTAGGGGAACGGGGCGCAATCGTCTACCTCGACGAGGTTCTCGGCGTCTACCGGGTCCACCCGGGCGGGGCATGGTCAGGCCTCTCGTATGATCAGCAAGAGCAAAGGGTCCTCGGCTTCTACGACCAGCTTGCCGGAATCCTGCCCGGGAGAGAACACGAGCTCCGCCGAGAGGCCGATCGCCTCCGCCGCCTCGGCCGGATCCGCTCGATCCGTCGGTCCTCGCTTTGTGCCGCCGAGCAGCGCGACGCAAATCTCTCCACCAGGATCAACTCGATCCTTGATGGCCATGTGCCAGACGCTTCGTGCGTGATCTGGGTCGAACCTGCCCTGGAACCGGTCGGGGTGAACCGTAAGCTCCTGAGCTTTCCGGAAATTCCGGCCCGCACATGGAAGAGGTTCGGGACAGGAGCGACAGGTGCCAAGCCCGCGCCCTGGATTGCGCCCGGCTATGTCTACGAGCTCCGGCTCCGCGGAGGCTCCGACCTCACCGAAACGCAAGTGGCGGTGACTGTCGTTGCGGAGAGCGCCGATGTTCCTGCCTCGACTGCGTCCACCGGGGACTCGAGTCGGCCGGACGCCGGTCATCTCTCTGCCGATCCAACTCCCGCACGGATGCTCGGTACGCACGCATCGACCGAGGTGGCCTGGGCGACGCAAGATGGCTCGACCGGGCAGGTCGAGGTGTCCGCCTTTCCCCTCGAAGAGGGTATGCCGTCAGACGACGAGGAAGCTGTCGCCGGTGCCGAGCTGCTCAAGCAGCAGGGCGGCGAGTTTCTGTTCCTGCCGCGACAATGCCTACCGTGGCTGGAGCTCTACCCCGGCCTGGCGCACTACCTCGATGATCGCCACCGGCTGGTCGTAGAAGAGCCCGCCGTCGGTCGCCTCTACGATCTACGGGATGAGATTGCGTAGGCGCTTCGGCGCGTCCCGGCGGAACCGAATCAGCAGGTCATCACGCCTCACCGTTCTGCTGACCACATACAACCACGAGCGGTTTGTGGAGCAGGCTCTACAAAGCGTCGTTGACCAGACAACGACCTTTCAATTCGAGGTGGTGGTTCTCGAGGACTGCTCCACCGACAACACGCGGGCGATCGTTCAGGCGTTCGCTGCTGATCACAGGGATGTCGTGCGGCTGGCCTTGGCCGAATCCAACGAGAACAGCAATCGGCTTTTCGCAGAGCAGTGGGCGGCCTGTGGCAGCGAGTACGTTGCGATGCTCGACGGCGACGACTACTGGACCTCGCCCGACAAGCTGCAACGCCAGGTCGAGCTGCTCGACTCCGCACCCGACCTTGCATTCTGCTTTCACGACGTTCGGATCGTCTCCGACGGCGACGAGGCTTCGGCGGAGGCAGAAGACCGCCTGTTCGTCAACATGAACCCCAGTGCGATCACTGCCGAGACGCTCTGGTCCCGCTGCTTCGTCCCCGGCTCTTCACCGGTCCTACGCCGTGCGCTGATCCCTGAGCTCCCAGCCTGGTGGGTGAGCGGATCGGACGCCGGCGGGGCGCCTCACGGCGACTGGGCGCTCATGTTGCTCTTTGCTCAGCACGGTGGAATCGGCTACATCGACGAGCCGCTCGGCGTCTACCGCATTCACGGCGGTGGTGTCTGGTCGAGTCGGAGTCCCGAGCAACAACGGCAAGACATCGTCAACGTCTTGCAGTCGATGCTAGTGGCGTTTCCCGAGCGCGAGTCCCTCATTCGACCGCAGCTCGAGAATCATCAGGCGGAGCTGGAGGTCGAGCGGCGACGGTCGTTGCGCCACGCGGCAGTGGTCGAGGCCGGACGCAGTTCTGATCGAGTCGAATGGATCGAAGCCATTCTCGCGCGGCATGTTCCGCCTCGATCGAGCGTTGCCTGGCTGGACTTCGCCGCTCAGCCGGTCGGTCTGAGCCGAGAACTCGTGAGTGTGCCCGCGGCGGGTTTGGACTCGTGGGAGCTACTTGCCCGGGGACCGGAAGGAACCAGTTCCGTCGCGTGGCTCGCCCCCGGGTTCGCATACGAGTTCCGCCTGGTCTCAGAAGGGAAAGCGGACTCCCCGCTCGCCTCGGTGACGGTCGTCGCTGAGTTGGCCCGCGGGAACCAGAACGGTGATTCGGCCGCGGAGGCGAGCCCTAGAAAGGGTGCCTTCGTTGCGGCCAACCCCAATCCGGCGCAGCTCAAGGGAACGCACGGACTATCCGAGATCTCGTGGTCGACCGGGAACGCTTCATCGGCCGATCTCATGGTCGCGAGCTACCCACTCGACAAGGGCTTGGCCGAGGACTCCGCGGCCGCCATTCGTTCGGTCGAGCGCTTGCGAGCCGCCGGAGGCGAATTCTTGCTCGTTCCGGCCGCCTCGCTCTGGTGGCTCGATGCGTACCCGGAGCTGGCTCGGCACCTGAACGACCATTTCGAATGCCTCGCTGACGACTCTCGGGCGGGAAAGCTCTATGACCTCGGTACGTCGCTCGCCGCTTCCGGCTGACAGCCGCGATGTATACGCAATCGGCCGAGTTCTACGACGCGCTCTATAAGTTCAGGGACGACGAGCGCGCGGCGAGCGAAATCCGGAAGCTGATCGTCGAGCAGCGACCCGACGCCTCGACGATGCTCGACGTCGCCTGCGGGACGGGAAAGTATCTCGCGCTTTTTGGCGGTGACTACACCGTCGAGGGAGTCGACATCGAGCCGAATATGGTCGAGATCGCCCGTCGACGCTGTCCGGACGTCCATGTTCACGTCGCTGACATGGCGAGTCTGTCGCTTCCCGATCGATTCGACGTCGTGATCTGCCTATTCAGCTCGATTGCGTACGTCAGGACACTCGATCGCATGAGAGCCGCTGTTGCCGCGATGGCCCGCCATCTCAATCCGAGCGGTCTGTTGCTGATCGAGCCCTGGTTTTCGCCCGAGACGTATTGGGTCGGACGGGTCACGCTGAACACCTGCGAAGACGGCGATCGGAAGATCGTCTGGATGTACACCAGCGAACTCGAGGAAACCATCTCAGTGCTCGACATCAACTACCTGGTCGGCGAGCCCGAGGGAGTTCGCTACTTCACGGAGCGGCACGAGCTCGGTCTGTTCACAGACGCCGAGTATCGAGCGGCATACGAGGATGCAGGGCTCGACGTCGAGTTGGATCCGGAGGGGCCATTCGGCCGCGGTCTCTATATCGGATCCGCGTGGTAGTGAAGGAGTGACGTCGTCCCGAGCTGTTCCGCTCGACGATCGGGCTGCCTGGGAAAAAGCTCTCGAAGGCGTGCCTCACGCGTTCGCGCACACCTGGCAACACTGTGAGGCGATAGCACTCAGTTCAGGCCACGCCACATACCTCTGGCACGCACGAGATGCCGGAGAAACGTACGCATGCGTCGTGGCGGAGCGTGAGTATCTCGACCACGTCGACGTCTTCACGCCGTATGGCTTCACGGGGTTCGTCGGCTCGGCCTCCTCGGCCGATCTCGCAGGTGCCTGGCACCGGTTCGTCGCTGAGCGCGAGTACGTCTGCGCCTACCTCGTCCTCAACCCGGTTCTCTCCGACCCCAGCTATTTCGCAGACGTGGCCGCCCGCCACCGGACTGTGTACGTGCTGGATCTCCGGCTTTCAGGAGAGGAGCTCTGCGCCCGGCTCTCCTTGAACCGCAAGCGCGAGCTTCGCCTGAGCGGCGACGCGGACCCAATCGTCCGCGACCAGAATGCGTTGGCCGACTTCTTCGTCGCCACCTATCCGGAGTTCATGGCCAGCCGCGGAGCGGCCTCGGTTTACGACCTCACGCCCGAAAGTCTGCGGCTGCTGTGCGAATCCGAAGACACGCTGCTCGTCGGGGCACAACGCGACGGCGAGCTCTGTGCGGCTGCGCTCTTCGGATTCACCCGGTACCTAGGCGACTACCTCTTTGGCATCTCGAATGTCTACGGACGTGGATTCTCGGCCGCCCTCATCTGGGATGCTGCGCTGGACCTACGCCGGCGTGGAGTGCCGTTTCTGAATCTTGGTGGCGGAGTAGTCGAGGGCGACGGCGTCGCAGAGTTCAAACGGCGCTTCGGCGCCGACGAAATGCCGCTGATGAGCGTGAAGGAGATCTATCTCCGGGACGTGTATCGGCAGCTTTGCGAGCGTGCGGATGTCGACCCTGACGATGGGCGTTACTTCCCCGCGTACCGCCGGCCTCGCGCGACATAGTCGCCCCGCTCGTGATCAGCCTGGGAGGTCGGCGCAATGTTCCTCGACCTTGCGCGGACCGTGCCGGCCTTCATCGCTTCTACGGCTTTGTGCCTGCTCGATAGTGGGCCCTGATCCGGTCGGGTGGGAGGGCATGCCCATAGATCGCAACCTCGTCGACCACGCCGCGGAAGCGCGGGCTCGGGAGAAGCGGACCCCACCCTTTCGCCGCTAACGCTCCGCCGTACGGAGAGTCGCTGAGTCCGCCGCCGTACGGCTTCGTCGTGTCGAGAGCACCGTTGACGTAGATGCGGAGCTGCCTCCCGTCGTACGTGCCTACGACGTGGTACGTCTGATGCGCCACGACCGGCGTCTTGCTGGTGATGAGTGGCTTGTACGAGGCATTGCCCGGGTTGTAGAGAGCAAATACAAACGTCGCCTGACGACCGCCTCGCAGGTAGAGCAGTGCGGTGTTCCACTTCGAGACGAGCTGCCAGGCAGCGTAGTTGGACTCGGGTACGTCGTCTGGTCGGACCCAGGCCTCGATGGTGATCGCCTTCGCCGCCCCCAACCCGAGCGAGCTCTCGAACGAGGCGCCGTCCTTCTTGCCGTCCAGTCGGATCGCGCCGTCGGGATCGGCGGTGAGCGGGGCGACACTCAAATCCGGACTTCCCGAAATGTCCGCGAGGTTGTCGTGCCCACTCGAGTCATCGGCGCTACACGTCCTGTCTCCGAGCCGCCAGTACGCTGCCGGATGGTCGGCGAGGGTTGTCGCCTCATATGCCGAGTGCGCTCGAGAGTTTGGTCGGCTCTGGCCGCGGCCGCCCTTCTCCCATAGTTCAACCGTGTTCCCGCACGCGGGCGACCAGGACTTGACCTTGGTCCACCCGTTGCTCGCTGCCGCTGCTGTCACCGCGCTCGTGTAATGGTCGTACGGCGCGGGAGACGCCCCTGTCAGCAGAAGTTGCGCACGATCGAGGCCTTGTTCCGCGGCCCGCGGGCTGCCCGAGCCGGTCGGGACGAGATCCAGCTGAAGATCCTGAGTCGCAGCGGTGTAGGCCAACCCGTTCGCGTTCAAAAGATCGTCCGCGCGAACGAGCAAGGTGGGCCGACCGGCGATCGCATCGGCCACGCGTTGGTGGGTCGTGTCGATATTCGGTGTCGGCCCTCCACCAGCCGCCTGGATCGCCATCTTGCGGTATGGCGGGCCAAG
>JGI10216J12902_100653941_pt1 | contig 21718 bp, 18 predicted proteins | sample KanNatreferecore_FD_12902 | JGI IMG/M metagenome (IMG submission 12902)
ACGAACGGCGTCCCGCTCACCGACAGGAAGAAAGCCGCCACGTCGGCAGAGGCTTTCATCGAAGCCACTTCCAGCACACTCGCCATAGCGTCCGGCATCGGGATGACAAAGAGCAGGAACGAGCACGGAAACGCGGCGGCAACCATCCATTTCGAACCGAGGAAGAGGAAGCCCCCGGCGGCAACGAACGACAGGAACGCCAGCGCAGCCAAGGACATCTCATCGTTCATGCTGAGCATCGGCACCCACAGGGCGCGCATGACGAGGACGACACTGCCGAAGACGAACAGAGTCACAGCCGGCAGCCAGGACGGGTGGCTGCCCATCGGAAGGCGCCCGCGCTGCGTGTAGAGGAGATATCCCGATATCAGGGGCACCAGTGGAATATGGGAATGCAATTCGGTATTGACCGAATACGAGATCAACCGGACGAGCGGCTGGGCAAAGACGACTGCAACCAGCCCAACGTAGGCCCCGCACCACCATTTCCGCGGCGTCACGCTTTGATCGCCGCCTTGCTGCGAGCGAATTGGCTGCAGATCTACCTGCATGACACTATCAGCTGATGTTGGGGACGCTGGAGTTTCGGCCAGACAACCGGCGCCGGGCGGCGGCGCTGTGTGCGATCGTCACGGTCGTCGTACTTGGAATCGGGTGGTGGCCCTTCACGCTGCATCCGCGCAATGAGGTCTCTTGGATAGACGGGCACAATGGCTTGGACTTCGGCGGATTGGGGCTGGCCTACGAGGCCGTGAGACGCAGCCGGTCGACCGAGACCGAGGACCCCGGCTTCACAGTGGAGCTTTTCCTGCAGGCCGCCAAGTCAATCGGCCATGACGGCATCACTAGCATCGTCACCGTTGACGACGCTCGTGAGGCAACGTCATTCACGATCGGGCAGTGGCAGTCGCAGCTGCTCATTCGCGTGTCAACGCCGAAAACTGCCGGTATTCGTGAGATCAGCCTCGATGCCTTACGAGAGTCGCAACCTCGGGTCGTCATCCTGTCGGGCACGACTTCCGGGACCGCAGTCTACGTCGACGGCCAGCTCTGGAAACGCACAGCGGATGTCGCGCTCGACCGCCAAGCGTTGGACGGTCCGCTCGTTCTCGGCGATGCCCTATCGGGAAAACACTCGTGGAGTGGGCGACTGCTCGGGCTGGCGCTCCTGCGCCGTTCGATCGATTCGACCGAGGCCCGCGTTCACCAAGCTGCGTGGGCCACGGGACAGCTAGCGGAGCTCGAGCTGGATCCCCAGTTGGCTGCTTTGTATGCCTTCGACGAGCGGTCGGGAGCAGTGGCTAAGGATCGGTCCGGCGCTCGCCGGGAACTCACGATTCCACAGGCCTACTTGGTGCTACGTAAGACGTTTCTGGCTTTCCCGGAGGTACGGTGGCCGTTGTCACGCCCAGAACTGAACGACGTCGTCGTGAACTTATTCGGCTTTGTGCCGCTGGGCGTCCTGTTCTATCGCTACCGTCGGCTCGTTGTTGGTTCGAAAATGCTGTCCGCCCTCATCCTGACAACTCTGACGGGCGCAATGCTCAGCCTGACCATTGAGACTGGCCAAGCGTGGCTGCCGGCACGCGACTCCACACTGGCGGATGTCGCGCTCAATACGGCCGGAATGCTCGTCGGTGCTTGCCTGGCATCCAGCACGGCTTCGAGTGGGAAGCGTTACTGAATCCGAAGGTTGCTTGGCGGGCTCGCCGCGCCAAACGACGAGCGCTCGTGGGCTCCGATATCGGTTGTCCCAACTGAACGGCGAATCCCGGCGATGTCGAAATCAATGTCCTGTCCGAAACGCAGCCTGAAAGTGTCAGCATAGCTCGTCTCGGTTCCTCTATCGATCGCTGGGCTGTCGGCAGCCAGCCGCATGTCGTTTGCCGCGGCATCGACAAATCGAGGATCCTCTTCGAGGCTTCCCAGACCTTTTCCCGTTCCTGTCAGAAAGCTGGCGACGCTGGTGTATAGCTTGCCTCCCCAATCGATGCGAACTTGGCCGTTGTTCTGGTAAAGGAGGTTGTGGTCCATCGCAGAGCTCAGAGCGAGACCGCCGAGATTGTAGCGAATATGGTATCCCGTCGCGGCATCGGTCAGATTCGTGATGATGTTGTTTATCAGGTGCTTTCCGGTCGTGACACCGCCGATGTTCACGACTCCCGAACCGACTCTCGTCATCGAGTTGCCCACGATATGCAGCTCGCCGCTGCCCCAGAACTTGATGCCCTCGGTTACATCGCGAATGATGTTGCCCACAATGTAGAGATCAACCACACCCGACGAGAAGACGCCACCCGGAGCGCTGTAGATTTCATTGAAGAGCAACCAGACATTTGCGGGGTTGTAATGAACGACTATCGCGGTTCCTGGATCGGACGAGGACGGCCTGAAGCCGTACATGACGTTCTGTGATGCCACGATGTCCTGCATCAACTTGACATCGAGGGCGTTCTCGCCGTTATCGTGCAGCCGGTTCCGCCCGATGTACGCATATCGGGAAGAAGCGGGAATGGCCCACCCGTCGTTGTTCCCAACCCGGATGGAGTCGCCACCAAACCGGTAAATGTCGTTGTCGAGGATCCACGATCTGTAGCAGTCGTAGCCGCTGACGCTGACGCCAAGCCAATCAGCCTCCAAGTCCTGCTGCCTCGAGCCGAAGTCATGCAAGTCGTTGGCGAACACGACGACGTCGCTGATCGACGTCGGGCTCGTGACACCCCATCGCCCGATTGAGATGGCCTCCGAGTTGCCGGTCTCGACACCTGTCCCGTGCATCTCCAGATGGCGAATCGAAACGTGGTCGATAGCCTGGCCCAAGAGATCCTGCCGAACGGATATGCGGGCCTTGTCGAACATCAGATTCTCGACAACGACGTAGCTGCCCATGACCATGAGATCCTTGGTCAGCACGGGAATGTCGGCCGGGGACGCTCCTCGGAGGAAGATCGGCGCGGAGGCGGTGCCGGCTCCCCAGACCGCCATCTTGTCGGACAGGTTGCGGAAGTTGTAGGGACCCCCATGGAGTTCAACCACGCTACCCGCCGGAAGGTTGCCAGGAAAGGTCAGCCTGGGCCGAGCGGGTGTGCCGTACGGATTCGCAGTATCTGTGGCGGCAAGTGACGTGTTGTCAACATAGTGAGTGAACGGCCCATTGCCCGCATCACGATACGGCTCCGGGCCAACGCCGAAATCGAATGTCCGGCCGGCGAACATCTGGTGGCTCTCGTGCACGCCGAAGGAGGGCTCAGGGATTCCGAGCGGCGGTTTCCACTGTGCCTGGGCTTGCACCCCCGTCACGAGGAAGGCCAGTCCGGCCAGAATGCCCGTGCGCACGCTCAAGCGAATCACAATCCCTCCTCACGGTCGTCAATGAGCGACAGCACCGGATTGGCCATCGGAATGCTTCGGCCGGAATAGCTCTGCCTTTGCTATAGCAACGGTGATGCCGCTCTGTGTGGAGGGGGATAAGTAGAAGCGCCCATGGACTTTCGCGATTACCGGACCGCTTGGCCGACTCATTGCGATGGGCCCCTGTTTTCAGGGTTGAATCGGCGATCACCAGTTTCGTCACCAGCCTCGGGCACCGGCGATCGTTGAAGGCCTCGGACAAATTGCGCAACTAGGCGAGGAGCGATATCCGGCCGCACTTTTGACACTAATGAATCGTTCTACGCCGCGTCGCCTCGCAGCACCTTGCTGCGAATTGCCGGAGGAACGGCCACTGCCCAGTAGGTCGCGATGAGGAGCAGGGCGCTGGTCGCCAGCGATAGCGCCAGAGAGGTCATTCCGCCTCCAAGAGCATTTCGCAGGAGCAGCAGAAGCGCTGCGTAGGGAGCAACGCACATGGCCGGACGGAGCCACGCGTTCCAATAGTAGTCGCCCAAGCGGAACCCGAACGCTCGACAGACGAACACCGGCACCACGACACCGTCTACGACGAACATCGGAATGACAAGGCCGACGGCCGTCCAGGACAGATTCCAATGGAACGCGGATAAGCCTATCGCGAGAGTCACGGCGGTCAGAATCGAACCGATGAGCTTGGCGACGGCCACGCGGCCATGGCGATTCATTCCGGTGAGAATGCTCCACCCCGGCTCTTGAATCCACGTTGGAAGCGCTCCAATGGCCAGAATAGGCACGACGGCGGCGTGAACGTACGACTGCCCCATCCAGACACCGATGACGTCGTTTCCCACGATCGCGAGAGTCACGGAGAGCGGCATCGTCAGCAGCGCGATCTGCAGGGTCTTCTCCCGCACGGCCGTTGCCAACTCCTCGTTTTGCGCCTGAGCGTGTAATGAGCTGGCGGCCGGAATCAGAATGTAACCAAATCTGGCGACCAGGGTGCGCAGCTGGCGAATCAGATTGCGTGGCCGTGAAAAGACTGCCAGCGCGGCCGGACCCAAGGTGGCTGCCACAAGCAGGCTGACAGACTGATTCGAAATCATCTCTGCCACCGCGGGAATGGTGCTTTTGGCGGTAAATCTCGCCTGCTCGCGCCAGGTGGCCCACGAGGCCTTTGTGAAGCTCACGACGACCTCGGGGCATAGACGGCGAGCCAGTCGCCAGCGGGCCACATCTCCCGAAGCCGTCACCGCAAAATGAACCAGTGCGATCGCGGGAAGACCGCCTCCCATGACGAGGACACCGATCATTCCGACTCCACTGAGACCGTACGCGAGCGTACTGACCGAATAGTGCACGTCCGACCTGAGGCAGCCGACGATGATGCCAATGTTCACGGCCAGCATGAGCGACACGGCTATTTCGGCACCCAAGAAAAGCACGACAAGCTGGGTCGTGTGTAATTCGGGACCCAGTCTGGAGAAATAGGCAGGCAGGACCCAGAGCGACCCGATCAAGGTCAGTACCGCGGCAACTGCGCCGGCGACCTTCAGGAACACGCTGACTGTCGAGACCGACTGCGATAGCCCTGATGAATCGCCCGTAGCTCGGTGCTTCGCTACGAATCGATTGACCGAGCTGCTGAGCCCCAGCTCGATGATGCCGAGATACGTGACCAGGCTCCACGCGAGATCCCACGTGCCGAGACTGACCTGCCCAAGCGAGTCGCTGATCACCCGGGGCATGACAAATCCCGACGCAGCCTGAGCCAAAAACCCGACCCATGCAAAGGCCACGTTTCGCGCGAAACGGCCCTTACCCCCGAGATTGTCCAAGGAGGAGGTGAATACCTGGGAAGTAGGCCTTCTAGGCTTCGACAAGTATGCGATCCCACCGCTTGGCCGCCTCACGTGTCGTGAAGCCGGACGCCGTTCGTCTACTGGCGGCTGACATCTGCGCCCTCAGAGCCCCGCTCTCGAGCAGCTGTTCGATGAGCGTGCAATACGCTTGCGGTGATGGATCGTCCACGAGAAATCCCGAAGCACCGTGCTTCACCAGCTCACCCAGCTCACCGACATTGGCAACGACCGCCGGCAACCCTGCGGCCATCGCCTCCATCAGGGCCAGCGACAATCCTTCGGAGACGGATGTCAGCACGAACACTTTGGATTGCGCGAGCCATGGCACCACGTCGCGCTGCGAACCAGCGAACGTTACTCGACCGGCCACATTCAACCGAGCCGCCAACTCCCTGAGGGAGCCCTCGAGATTCCCGCCGCCGACAATCACCGCAGAGACGTCCGGCTTGCTCTTCGCAAGAAGTGCAACGACCTGGAGGAAGAGATCGATTCGCTTCACCGGGTGCAATCGACCGACAAGAATCAGATCGTAGCTCTTCGCGTGCTCGACGGCTGCGAAGCGGTCCGCATCCACTCCACCAGGCACAACCTCGATTCGGCTCCGGACGCCATGGTCCCGAAAGAACGCACGCGCGCGATCTCCCATCGTTACGATCAGATCCACCTGGTCGACTACGCGGATCAACCTTCGCTCGAGCCCATCGTCAGGAGCTTTCAACAGCGCGAAGGAGCGGGCGCCTGAGTAGTAGCCACCGCCTTCCACCTCTCTCGGACCTCCGCCGCAGAAATAGATGCTCTTCTTTCCGATCAGCCGCGCGACCAGAACCGCAAGAAGGCCGTTGGGGAGCAGGTGAAACGCACCTACAAAGTCTGGCCGGCGTTGAATCGCCGTGCGCGTGAAGTACAGAAGCCGCGCGGGAACTGCTCCGATCGAGCGAACGAGCCACACTGGAGGAGAAATGAGCTCGACGTTGGGTATTGGAGCCAGGTCGAACGTCGAGACCAATAGGACCCGGCTGCAGTTGACGCTGGCGACTAGAGGCTCCAGGTGGTTCAGGATCCAATTCGCCGAGTAGAAGGTTCCCGTCAAGAGTATCGTCTTGGTTCCCGGCGTAGGAGTCGGTGCGCCACGACGCCAAAGACCGAGCACACGTAGCACCAGCCAATGAAGATCCAAACAGGCTCGGTAAAGTGTTCTCGCGGACCACGCCTTCATAGCGTCGGGAAGTCCAACCGCGTCCACGGGATGGACACGCTGAAACGGCCTGTCTCGTCTGGAGGGTTTGCAACAACGTTGGTTACACGTCTGCCATTGAGACGCACTTCCGCTTTGGTAGCTGGGTCGACGTAGAGGGTCAGACCTTGTACTTCGGCGAGCGGCGTGTCGACCGGAAGAGACAGATCAAATCGAGTCACCGACGTGTCGCGCGTAACAGACAGACCCATGCCGTCGCGGTACCAGCAATAGTCGAGCAGGCGCTTGGTCGTTGTGACGAGCACGTCTCCCCTCGACTGCCTTTCAGCCAATAGCCTGAAGCAGTCAACCGCGCTTGCGCTCAGCACATTCCCGCGGGGTCCTCGTGCGCGCTTCCCCAGGTGGGTGTACAAGACGCATGAAGCGCGACGCTCGACAAGGCGATCAAGGACACTCGCCGTCAGCACGTCAGGAATTCCATCGGCCGTGTCGCAGCTGCTCACGCCGCCCCAATGTGGGTTCGACCGTAGAAACTCCAGAGCCGTCCCGCCGTCCCGCAGCTGACACGATGCAAGCACTCGATTGCGCCGGTGGAGCCTGTATCGACTTTTCAGGTGCCGCGAGTGAACCTGCTTCGCGAACTCCTTCGCCACCGTGCGAACCGACGCCAGCGGCCGGCGTCCGCTCCACACCCCTTGCAGCGATGAAGGACGGTCCTGGCCGATCACGCTTGTCACGCGGCCGCGCCAGATATAGCGAACGCCGTAGGAAATTGTCAGATCCGCGTGGTACGCAGGATGTCCCAGTACATCGCCAAACCCGTTCATGATGTCGCTGCCGAAGTTACTTGGCGCAATGGCGTGATCGACCCAGACCGCGATGCGGCAGTCGTGCCGCGCGAGCTCTTCCAGCGCCCGCCCCGCGTGAGTACGGCTCGTTGCGAGGTCGCCGAAAGAGTGGAGGCAGTCGATGTGCCCGGAGCGAATCAGGGCCTGAATCATTGCTCGGCCGCACTCGTCAGTACCCCAGTAGGAGAACTGGCCGGGCGGCATGTCGAAGTAGATCGAGTTGCCTACTTCCAGACCAACGCCGGCCCCCAACGGTCCACTCATGCGGCTGTTCAGGAACTGCATCAGCGACCAGTAGCTGTGTCGGTCCGGCGTCTCGTCCAGGTCGCTGCAGATCGCAAGAATGGCTTTGAAAGGGTACGGATACGGCCGAATCGTCGCCCCCGGAGCCGCCGTCACATGACGGCTATCGGTAGCCATAACGGCGATTAAGGCGTCCGGCCACCGCATCGAACTCTCGAAGCTCGGTTTCGTTCAGCGCGGTTCTCCATCGCTCATCCAGCCGGACCTCCGAGGTCTCGTCGAGGCGCATCCCGTTGCCAACGACATGCTGCTCGACGGATCTGAAGGCGAACACAAGACGGTCTGGATCGATGTCAAGAAACGCACAGATCGTGCGGAGCGTACGAGGAGGATCTGTGCACAGGTCCTCGTAGCGCACTTCGAGCGACTGCGACGGTGGAAGAGCGGCTAGTATCGCCTCGGCCTCTTCGTTGCTTCTTCTCCATTCACGAGCGGCCGCTCGCATGTTAGGGCGCCCTTGGATGGCGCCACCGCCGACTCCGGACCCACCCCCGCGCCGAGCATCGTTGGAGGCGTCCGCGAATTCACCCGGCCTCATATACGTGAGCGCCACGCCCCGGCCGTCCCGAATCAACCTGATGATTCTGATATCTAGATCGCCTAGACGCAGCAGGTACTTCAGTCTCAGGCCTACCTTAGACGAGTCCACCACGAGGCGCGCCCCGGTCACTTCGCGGACACTCTGTATCAACGCTACATTACGGCGCTGGGTCTCTCGCAAGTGGTCACGCCAGCGTCGCGAGAGATTCAGAAGGGCGTCGCGGATCGCCTCCGTTGTCAGGCCTCGGTGAAGAGGCCTGAGGAGGCGCCTCGCGTAGCGACTGTCGACACCGAGTACGTTTGTATTTGCTCGCGTGATATCGAAGGAGTGCCCTCGCGTCTCCATCTCAGTAGACACACGCTGCCAGAAGCTGCATTGCCTGATCAGCATTCCGCAGGAACAGCGGTAGCGGTTAACCTCACCCAGACTGGTCGCCTTCAGTTCGCCCACGGTTGCGACTTCTGGATGAGCGCCCAGAAGCATCGCTGTCAGCGTAGATCCCGAGTGACTTGCTGCGAGTATGTAGGCGAGCCGTGTCGTCACGACAGGTGCGGCCTGCGGCACCGATTCCCGATCGCCTCTCGGTAGATGGCCGCTGTCTGCTCGGCGAGGCGCTGTGTTGAGAACTGCTCTACGGCCCAGCTTCGCGCGCGACGCGACATGCGGTGCCTTAGGTCATCGTCAGCCAGAAGCTCGATGACACGACGCTTGAGCTGTGCCCCATCGCCGCTTGGAATGACAAAACCCACCTTCCCGTCCGGGACGATCTCACGATTGTCCGAGACGTCCGTAACGATAACGGGCACGCCACACGCGAGTGATTCCAATACCGCGTTCGGCGTTCCTTCGAAAAGAGATGGAAGAACTGTGATGTCGCAAAGCGGATATAGGCGTTCGACATCCTGACGATTGCCGACACTGATGCAATAGTCGCGAATACCAAGTGCGTCTATGCGCTCCAAACATCTGCGCTTATAGACATCCGAGTCGCTCATGCCCTTGTGGAGCGCATCACCAACGAACAAAAATCGGACGCGGTTGTCGTGCTTGACGATTTGTGGGATCTCATTCAGAAGCAGGTCGTGGTTCTTTTGTGGCTTGAAGCTCGCAAATACTCCGACGACAAAAGCGTCTCGCGGAATGCCAAGGGACGTCCGCTCGTCCTGACGTAGCCGTGGGCAGAACCGCTCCAGATCGACCCCGTTCCGAACCACCCGGTACCGCTCCCTCGGGAAGCCAATGACGCTGCTGTTGAAATCCGCCCCGGCGCGTGAATTCGCCACGACCAGGTCCTGCAGCGATCGTGTCGCGCGCAACGCCCAGAGGTCAGTCGCCTTCGACTTGTAGTTCGTGTTTCGCTCGGACCCAATCACCGCAGGCCGTCGCGCAAGGAGACCGGCGAGCCTACTGGCAATCTCTGCATCAAAGAGAAAACCGTGCACAACGTCCGCTTTCACCTGCCTGAGAAAGCGGCCAAGGCGCGGAACCACGGTGGCATCGAATCTCGAGCGTCGCTGAATAACGCGGAAGAGATCTTGCCGGTCCAGATACTTCGACAGAGGCGCGTACGGCGACAGCGAGCAGACGTGTGCGATTACATTCTGGGCTTGGAGACGATTGGCGAGCTCGACGACCTGGCGCTGAGCGCCGCCAAACTCGAGGTCGCTAATAACGATAACCCCTACAACCGTTTCCGAAGGTCCAGACTCTGCCTGGACTGCATTGCCGTTCATCCTTTGTCTATTGGTCTGAGAGTGACTCTGGGGTCCGTACCGCACCGGTCGCACGCAGGCTTAGCGGTCACTTGCAACCACTCCACAGTCGAAGCAAAGTCGCCTCGAATCTAGACAACGCGGTAGAAGGGCTGTGGTGCTCACGGTAGTGGCGCAGCGCATTCTGTGACATGCACTCCCACTCATTCGGACAACTGGTGACACGCTGCAACGCGCTCACCAACGCCGAAATCGATTGCGCCGTAAGGCCCAGCTTTTTGGTTTCTATAACACCGTCGGGGTCAAATGAAGAGACGATCGGTAACCCTTGACTCCAGGCCTCAAGGAATGTGTTGGGGAATCCCTCGTACACGGACGTGCAGCACAAGCAATCGGCGTTTCGGTATACCTGCGCGATCTCGCTGCGGCCCACACGGCCCAGCCAGTCAAGATTCGGTATCGACGCCCCTTCGTCGCGCAGTGACCGTTCGTAACCGTCATCCTCGTTCACCGGCGCCACCACCTGAAACCGGATGTGTGGGAGCTCCCTGGCGATGGCGAAGAGATACTCCAAGCGCTTTCGTGAATCGGGCCGGCCGACCCAGACCACAACGGGCATACGCCCTGACGGGCGAGGTACTCGAAAAGGAGGCTCACACGGCTGCAACGACCCTGGCATCGGCAGGTGGATGGCGCTGATGCCGTAGTCATTTCGTACGAGTCTCGCTTGAGTGCGAGTCTGCACAATTACACCGTGGGCTCTCCGAAGACCATAGCGGTATAGCCACCACTCGCGCCGATCCTGCCAAGGAGGTCGTGTTGCCCGGCAGTCGGCCTCGCTGGCAACGGAATAGACGAAGAGGCGCCCCATAAGGCGGCACCACATAGCGATCGCGCCTGTGTAGTACTCGGCGCAGTTGTGATAGTAAACGTCGGCGTCGGCTCGGGCCAGCGCCATGAAGAAGCTAGTTAAGCGAGGATAGAAGAATCGCACGCCTGGGAGACCGGAGTCAGCGGGGCACGTCTTCAACACGTCTACCCCGTCACACCGTTCATCGCCGATGCGCCCTTCTTGCCACGTGATGAACGTCACTTTATAGCCGTGTGACACGAGCCACTTGGCAAACATCGAGGTCTGGACTTCCACGCCTCCTAGATGACCGACGCCACTGTTGGCCAGCGCGCTGTAGGCGTTGTGAGCGATGATGCAAATACTCGGTTTCGACACGATGGCGGGCGTAGTTCCTGACTGCAGTCAAGCGTGTTCGCGAACGATTGTGACGCGCGTTCGTTCGGCTTCGGACCCCTCGTCGCGCCTAAATCGCGGACGTCTTCTTGGTCGCGACGAGGCAAACGGACGGCAAAATGAGCTTCGCAGGCGTAGTGCGCAGTCGGCCCGGCAACCATCGCAGAGCGCGCTCGATCCAGACGCACACTGACAGGGGAATGGGCACTAGGAGCGTCCTCGCGTTCCAGTAGGGCCGGAAGGAATCGAACCCCCGCGCCTTGAGAAGGGGAATCAGCTCACCGTACGTCCACTCCTGGAGGTGGAATCCCTGCGCCACATCACTGAAAAATCGAGAGACATCGTCGGGACCTGACTGTGCGTGGGGGGTACGGAACACGTACAACCCGCCCGGCTTGAGCAGCTCCAAGACATGATCTAGGTGTGTGGACACATCATGAGGGTGGAGGTGCTCCAGCAACATGTCGCTGAAGCAGACGTCAATCGATTGCCGCTGAATTGACGGCATCGAATAGCCGTCGTAACCGACAAAGAAAAAGTTTCGTGGCGCCTCGAACGTGGCGGCTCGTTGATCAGAGATATCGATGGCGTAGACCGATCGAACTCGGTCGCAGATCGACGCCAAAAACATGCAGTCACCCGATCCAAATTCTGCAATGGCCGTTGACGGCTCAAGCAAATGTTCGAGCAAGCGAAGCTTCGACTGATTGGCTTTCAGTGTTTCGGCCGGATCGCTGCGTCGCGTCAGGCGTGGATGATCTGGCACCGCGCGAAACAGTTCGTCGTACATAGTTTCCATAATCTGCTTACGAACCTCTGGCGACGAAGCGGCCCGCAGTCGGTCGGCGATCTGTTTTTCAGTCCTGTAGTGCCTCTCTAGAGACTCAACACTTCGCCCCTTGGGCGGCCTGATGCGCAGCTTCATATTGTTCAGAGATGTCACGATGCGTCTACGATGGCATGACCATCGCAGAACACCACGGCCTCTTGGCCTGCGTGCGAGGCCCCAACGGCGGACGCCACTAGCGTCACCATTAGACAGGCATCGCCTTGATGTGGTCCTGTTGACGCCACTTCACTTTCACTCTCTGGGAATAGCTTTCAGCGCCAGACATGGCGAAAGGCAGTTTGTTCTCAGCCGCCGGCGCCGAATAGCGATTCAATTCAAACAGGTGCTGACCGCGCGGGTTTCGCCCCGGAGCTCGCGTCGTAACCGCCGCCTCGTAGCGATTCGCGGCCGCCAGTGCCGCCACTTCGTGATTGTATGCGCCGTATGGATAACAGAAATGCCGACACTCTATCGATAAGCGTGCTTCAATTGTCGCCTTCGACGCTGCCATTTCATAGCGCGCGCCGGCCGGCGTCAGCGTCGTGAGATTCGGGTGGGTGACGGTGTGACTTCCAACGGAAAACCCGCTTTTGAGAGCGTACTTGAGGTCTGTCCACGACATTAGTTGAGCGTAGGGGGATCGACGCTCGACTTCAGATCGACTGAGGTTCAGTTGATCCAAGACGGCGCTCACCGTCGCTTCTCGCTCGGCAGCGACCATGCGCCGGAGGGCTGCCTTTAGTCGCGTGAGTGAGTGCGGGTCTGCTGTCAGGAACGACTCTGCCTGGCCGCCAGGAAGGGGGATCGTGACACGGCCTTTTGCCGGCCTATACCACGCGTAATCAAGGATTAGCCACCAATACGGAGCGCCGGCCTCAATCGCGTCGGTGGAGACAAATACAGTGGCTGTCGCTCCCATCCTCTCCAAGACGGGCAATGCGAGCGCGGTGGTGGACTTCAGGCTATCGTCAAACGTCAAGACCGCGCGTTTTCTCTTCCATGGCAGACTGCCCCTTAGCATCCGAATAGCGTCGGAGAGAGACACGATCTCATAGTGACGCAAAACCCCGCGTACGTTCGCCTCAAACGATTCTAATGACACGCTGCTGGTTGGAGGACGCGCAGCGGCTGCCATTGCCGGCGAGTGAACGCCATGGAAGCAGATGATGCTGACGCTATCGCCGTTGTCGCGCCCCGGCAGAGCGAGGCCCGAATGCCAGAGCGACGTGGTCAGTCCATAGTACAGATCAATGAGGCGGCGAGGCACGTCGTTACCGAATACGGGCGGTCGGGTGCTTGGTTGGTCCCGGACTCGAACTGGATTGACGGAGACCTAATCGGGCTCTTGCTTCCTTCGACGTAATGGATGCCCTCCACTTTGGCCGTTGAGGGGCAGTCACGGTAATGCGTACGTCGCTGGGCCGAGCAGTTGCGGGCTGATGACTAGCCCGTAGCGAGTAGCTAGAAGACCGCGGCGCCGAACCGAACTCGCGAGTCGTGCTCGACAATGGGCGGAGCTGGCGAAGTCGGTCTAGGTGTGTGGCTTTGTGCGCCAATCCCGTTCGAACACGAGCGCTCTCCTTGTCTGTCGCAACTCGCAGCAGAAGGCCAATGGCGGCCCACATCCCGACGGCGCCTTCACGAGGATAGAAGGTCTGGCTGCCTGCGCCGGCACTCATCAACGCCACAACCAGCGCAAGCGACACTCCACCCACGGCGGCGGAGGTGGAATCAGACCGATTTGTGAACAGAACTATCGATCGCCACAGCACAATCGCATAGAAGGGCATTACCAAACACAACCCGACGATTCCGCTGTCAAGAAGCACTTCCAGATACGCATTGTGTGGATGCGCAAAATCCTCCCCCAATTCCTCCTTAAGGAACTGGTCGAGACCCAGACGGTTCATCGCTAGTCTGCCGTATCCAATCAACGGCGCCTCGCCGATTCTTGCCAACACAAACGGCCAGATACGGTTCCGGCCGGAGGTGATTTGCGTCTCGTCCGCCTCGACTTCCATGGCCCCTTGTCGATCGGCAAAGCCCTTGAACAACCTCTCCGATACGCCAGGGAGAATGGTGAGCACTAGAATCGCGGCGACAGGCATGAGTACCAACAATCGACGCCACTTGAAAAAACCGAACGTCAGGCCCACCAGGGCCCACACGGCGTACCCCGTGCGTCCCGCGGTTAATGCCTGACCGAAGGCAACAGTTAAGGCGCCCCCAAGCAAAAGCGCTTTCGCTGGCCAGCGCTTGAATAGAAGTGTCGCCGCGACGAAGGCCCATGAGCCACCAGCCAGCAACGTCGACATGTTGACGCGGTTGTAGCCGATTTCGTTCTGGATGATCTTCGAGGCTCGGTAGCTGAGTGAGTCACCAGCCATCGCGTATTCCAGGGGCATCCACCTGATTACTTGTATCGCCAGCAGAAGATAGAGGCCGAGCACCGTCACGAGTCCGACCGTGATTTGTCTGCGAGTTCGGCACGTATCGTAGAGGATGACGCCTGGAAGCACCCACTTGATGCAGTTGACGAGATATTCGCTGACCAGGTACGCGGTCGTCCGGTGATCCAGATTCGTGGGGTCGAAGATCATCCGACCAAAAGCGACGATTACGACGGCACCGTAGAGGCTCAAGGTCCAGACGACCGACCGTGGCGCGTCCCACACCAGCCCGCGCTTTTTTCTCTGCCAGAGCCAACTGACCAGAACGCTCAGCATCACCGCGTTCCACGGATTGAAACCTTGGATACCACCCACATTTCGCGGCATGTCCGGGTGCTGGACAACTGCCATGAGCAGAATCGCCCCGCAGAGCGACACAAACCAATCCCGGCGCGCGTACAAGATCAGCACGACGACGTAGGTCAGTAGCAGCGTCGTTCGAATCATTCGACGGCACCCATCGTGTGCATGGATCGGTGTTGATCCCGGGCCACCTCTAAGTGGCCCGACTCGTCAGGTTCGAAAGCCACGAGCATGTTGGTCAGCGCCAGAAAGAGCTGGGCCTGGGGCCACCGAAGAAACGGGGTCGTGTGCCGAACACCGCCGACAAACGTTCGCGTCACGAAGTGCCCGTCTGCGAGCTGGTATGTATCGATTAGTCGTCTGGTGAGAGCTCTGGCGCGGTCGAACGCCCCGGGGATGAAGCCTTTCAGCAGCGTTCCCAAAGTAATCGACTCGGCGAAGTTGTACATCTCCAGCCGCGCGAGCTGAACTCTGGGCTCGATTGCGAAGCTCTTCGGCATTCCATTCGAATGGAATAGCGCGTCGTTGTAAAACGCGAACCCCCTGCGCACGGTCTGGGTCACTTGTGTACTTGCGATCACACGATTGAGCTTGACCAGGTTCTTCAGGACAAAGCACGTATGAAAGTGATCGATGAAGGCCTCTCCAGGACTATCGATTGCATACAACCACGAGCCGTCGGCCCGCTGGGCGTCGAAGATGAATTGCAGATTGCGCTCGGCCGTGCGCCGATACTGGATGTGTCCGAAACGGCGCCACGACTCGAACAGGACGAAAGCTCTATAGGCGCTCGCATTGATCACCTTCGACCTGTCATTCGGTGAGTAGCTGCCGGCCGACGCACCAGCGCGCGTCTCGCTGTCTCGCAGATCGTCTGCGACGAATCGGGCGATGGACGCTGCAACTTCCAGAAACCGCTGATCGCCCGTCGCATCCGCGATACCGATGAATGCCTCGAAGCAGTACGGCGTCGCGGTGATGAAGGGGGTGTTACGTGGCCACAGGCCTTGGTGATTCTGCCAGTCAAAGGGGTAGCCCCAGCAATGGCCTCTGTACCCTGGGATTGAAAGCTCGAGCAGCCGATCGACGGCCTTCGTGGCGCTCTTGAGATGGATGTCGTCGCGAGTGAGGCGGTAAAGGTTCAGAAACGCCAAGGCCAACTGGGCCTCCGCTGTCGCAAAACGCTGTTTTTTGATCAAGAGACGCGACGCCCGCGGCATCAGGACATCGGAGACCACGACCGGGCTGACCAGAAACGTACCAAGGGGATGCTTCCGGTAGTACGCGCGCCGCGCCAGAAGGCCGTACCGGGTTCCCCAAAGATCGTAGGGGTCGTAGCTCTCGACTCCGTTTTTGTCCAGCCACTGCAGAAACGACCGTGTCGCGCGCCAAATGGCTGCACTCTCCTCCGTCGCTTCTTTCCGTGCGTCCGTTGCCAGCATTCAGGTCAAGCCTCGATCGCCACCGGAGATTGAGCGGGCGCCCGAGCCAACGAGTCGATCCAGCCCGCATAGGTGGAGAGCCGGAGACCGGAATCGCGGGCCCATGCGAGGTATTCCGCCAGGTGAGCGCTCGATCGGTCTGTCCAGTTTTTGGTGTGAGCGATGGCAACGACTGGAATGGGAGCGTAGCGACCGAAGCGTTCTATCCAGCTCTGTGTGACGGCTATAAGCGTCTTCGCTGGCATCGTCGACAAATCAAGCTTGACGAGGCCAAGATCAATCAGATTGTTGACGTTCCCTGCGATTCGATCGAGCGTGCTGCTTGAGGCTGTTGCGTAGGAGCCCTCGCAATCGGGCGCGAATCGAGAGGTCGCCGTTCGGCGCGCCTGCAGTTCAGCCGACAGGTGTTTCAGCCGACCGAGAGCCGCCGAGGCGATCGGGACCTCCCAAAGGCCATCGGAACTCGGCACACAGACGTCGCGGTCGACCCGCCAGAATGGTAGTTCTGGAGCTGAACGGAAGTCACTCCACTGTCCCCGCGAGGTCCTGCGCATGCCAGGCACGACCGTCGACTCGACAGCAAAGCCGTTCTTGAGCAGAGAGGAAACGACCGCGTGCGACGGTTGGATGCACCAACTACCGGCGCGAAAGGCGATGCATGAGCGCCCGGAGACATTGGCGAACGCGACGGCGTCTAACCAGGCCTTTCCCTTTTCGATCAGATCAGCGGTTTCCTGCCCTGGGAGGTCGCCTATACGCCAACGAGAGAAATCGAGCGCCCAATCGCCGTCGGGGCGACGCCTGGCTCCCTGCCATTGAGGGTGCAGGTGCAGCTGCACATCGTGGCCGCCGCGTACTGACTCCGCAAGTTGGCACCTGACTTCATGCACAGCGCCCGGGCCTATCTGCTCCTCAATCGCCATCAGCTCGGCGGCCTCGGCGAAGAGCGTGACTGGAGCCTCGAACTGCTCTGCAACACGCAACAACTGCGTCGCTGGTTGGACGACACAATGGTGCAGGCAGCCCTGACCGTTGCCAAAGATCTCGTAGTCAACGGTCAGAATCAGATAGGCGCCCATGCTAGTTGGCTCTCGAGAGGTCCATGAGCTCGTATGCCGCGCTCAGGATCTGCCGAAGCGCCGGTCTATCTGACGATGCAGGGTGTTCGGTCCGAGTACGTTTGACCGGACGCAACTGCCGGCGAACGTCTTCCACGGCAGCAATCAATGTCAGGCGACCATTGCGAGCCAGGTCTTGGTCTACGGCCCCCAGCTTTCCGCGAAAGATGCTGTAAACGGGAACGCCGAGTGCGGCCGCCTCACGATTCATGGTTCCTCCACCGCTCACCACCAGGTCGGAGAACCACACCAAGTTGAGACCGTCGAGCGCCCGATCAGGGAGAATGATCTTCTTCTCTGAGCACCACGCGGGCCATGTGCGGCGAATGAGGTCGGCCTGCGACGTCGAGGTACGGGGCAGGATGACCATGCGAACGCCTGGAGTCTCACCAAGCAATTGAACGACCTCGGCGAATAGCGCCTCCGATTCGGGGTTGTGATAGTGCGCCTCGGTCGCGGGGGGGCGAATCGTCACAAGGATTTCGTCGGCGTGTACGTCGAGCTGAGACAGGATCGTTGGATCGGCTCGAAACGTGAGCGCGTACACGTCCTCCTTGAGACCACTGTAGGTACGAAGGCCGTACTTGAACTGTCTGTTGAGGCTGGGGTCGCTAATCGCGTCTGGAGCAACGCCCATCGCGGGCTTCAATAACGGCAACCGCCGCGCGTGCTCGTAGTCGAAAAGGAGAATGCTCGGAACACGGAGCAGAGACGCCACGAGTTCCATCGATCGCGAGCCGTGAGACATGCAGAGCTGCGGACGAGTCGAGAGCGCGGTTGGAAGCAGCTGGATCGCCCTCCATACCGTCCCGGCCACCTTCACGAACCTGTTCGCTCCGTAATGCCGCCCGACGATTCTGCATGCGAGCCCGTGGTATTCAGCCAGGCTCCGCACCCCGAAGGCGTCACGCGCCGTAACCGTGACGGTGTGCCCGTCCGCCTGGAGCCCTCGAATGATCGGTATGAAGAACGGCACGTGTGGGGTGTTGTCAAGATCGATCCAGACTCGCTTCTCCCCGCTCGCGGATGGGACGAGCCTGTTTCTCGCGGCTGGTCCCTTGATCGCGACGTCGTTGCGATTTGTGTGGTCGACTTGTGTGGGCACGTGAGGGGGCGACTGCGATTCAGCGAGCGAGCGGGGCAGCGACGAAAGCCACAATGGCCGCGGCAACTTGCTGCTGCTGCTCGAGGGTCAGCCCAGGGAACATTGGAAGCGATAGGATCTCCGCGGCGGCAGCCTCAGTCACCGGCAGACTGCCGGCGGCGTAGCCCCAGTGCTGGTAGCACTTCTGGAGATGGACCGGCAGCGGATAGTGCAGGCCGGTGGAGGCGCCGCACGTCTTCAAGTGCTCCGCAAGCGCATCGCGTTGCGGGCTTCTGACCACATACAGGTGATAGACGGCTTTGCTGTGATCGGGCTCGAACGGCACTGCGATCACATCTTGGTTCAGCAGCAGTTCACCATATCGAGCGGCGGCGGCGCGGCGTGCGTCGTTCGATTCGTCGAGTCGGCGCAACTTGATACGAAGGAACGCAGCCTGGATGGCGTCCAGACGACCGTTGTACCCCTCCAGATCATGGAAATACTTTCGAGCCTGCCCATGTTCGCGGAGCATCCGGATGGTGGACGCGACCTTCTCGTCGTTCGTCGTGACTGCGCCGCCTTCGCCGCACGCGCCCAGATTCTTCCCCGGATAGAAGCTGAACGCCGCCGCCCTGCCGAACGTCCCTGCTCGATGCCATTGACCGTCTACCTTTGATCGGTAGCCCGCGCCATGCGCCTGACAGGCGTCCTCTACAACGAGAAGGTCATAACGAGACGCGACTGACAGGATGGCGTCCATATCCGGGACCTGGCCGTACAGGTGCACCGGAAGGACGGCCTTGATCGGCTGGCCCGAACGGCTGCCCAATGGGCGGCCCGAGACCGGATCCGTCGCGCAGCCGGAAAGGTACTCGTCGAGGGCATCGGCGCTCATGCAGTAGGTTCGGTCGTCGATATCCACAAACTCCGTCGCCGCACCGGCCTGACTGATCGCCTCTACCGTGGCAATGAAGGTGTGAGCGACCGTGACAACGGCGTCGCCAGGACCGATGCCAGAGGCCATCAGAGCGAACCGCACGGCGTCGGTCCCGTTCGCCACTCCAACGCAGTGCTTGGTACCGCAGTACGCGGCGAACTCGTGTTCGAACGCCTCCACTTCCGGTCCGCCGACGAATGCCGCGGAGCGAACGGCCTTTCGAAACGCTTCGACGAGTTCCTCTTCGAGCTCGCGATGAGGAGTGACCAGGTCGAGGAAGGGAACCATCTGATTGAACGTCACGGCTGAGAACGCCTCCATGCGATATGTCGGGACAAAGGACCGAGCTTCGTCAGGTCGGCCGGATTCAGATCCGCGAGATCGACCCGATAGCCGAGCTGGCTCTCGAGATCCGAAATGAGTTGCAAGAAACCCAGCGAATCGACGAGACCGGAGGCGCGCAGGTCAAGATCGTCTTGAAGCTCTGGCGCTTGGCGCGCCAGTCTCGCGGTCAGCGCCGAGGCGATCAGCGACCTGACCCGTACGCTCTCGTCGTGTGTCATGCGTCAAGCAACGATGTGAGCGCACTGCGATCGATCTTTCCGTTCGCGTTGAGTGGCAACGTCGGCAGCACCTGAATCGTCTGCGGTACTGCGTACCCCTGCAGCCTGCAGCTCAAGAGCTGGCGTACTTCGGCAGCCTCGATGTCCTGACCGGTCACGAACGCCGCAATGCCCTGCGCGCCGAATGCGGTAATCGGCCACGGCACGGCGGCGGCGGACTGGACGCCAGGAATCTCCAGGAGCCTGGATTCCACCTCGCCCAGCTCCACGCGGTAGCCGCGTATCTTGATCTGCTGATCGACCCGGCCGACAAATCGAAAGGGCCCCCCAGGCGTGCGACACACACGGTCGCCTGTGCGATAGAAGGGCTCGGCCCAGCCATTGACTCGAGCAAATACCCTGCTGGACGCGCAGTCGTCCTGCCAGTAGCCAGGCGTCCGCTGAGGCCCCGTGACAAGGAGTTCGCCCACCTCTCCGGGCCCGACTTCATCCAGATCCTCGTCTACCACCACGGCAAACATGCCGGGCAGCGGGTACCCAATGGGTACGACCCCGGCCTCGCACGCGGCTGGCGAGCGCGTCGGATCCCAACGATAGGCGGTGCAGGCCACGGTCAACTCGGTAGGCCCGTACAGATTCTCGACGATCGACTCCGGAGCCGCCGCCGCCCAGCTCGTCGCCACATCCACGGGCAGTTGCTCGCCACAGAAGAGACTCCAGCGGAGCGAGGGGAACGCACCTGGAGTGACCGCACCCAGACGGCGCATGAACATCGCGGTCGACGGTACCGAAAACCAGACGGTCAACTGGTGTTCGCGCACGAACGCGGCTGGGTTCCACAACGCTGCACGCGGCGGGCAGCACACCATCGCCCCGCGCTGCCAGGCCACGAACATGTCGAACACTGAGAGGTCGAAGGTTGCGTCGAACAGCTGAGACAGGCGGTCATCCGCCGTGATGCTGTAGCGTTCAACGGCGCTCCGCACGAAGTGCGTGGCGTTCCAATGGGTGACCATTACGCCTTTGGGCGCGCCGGTGCTGCCGGAGGTGAAGAGCAGGTACGCGAGGTCGTCGGGCGACTGTTCGACGGGCACCCAGGAGGCGGCCGAGGCCAATACTGCGTCTGGCCGTTCAGGGGCAATTACGCTCACCCCTGCGAAGCCATCGAGCAGCTCAGGAAGCTGCGGCTCGGAAGCCGAATCGACGATGAGCGTCCGGCATCCCGCCCGCTCCAATATCTGTCGGTTTTTCGCCACCGGGAAGTTCGGGTTCAGCGGAACGTACGCGTGACCCGCCATCAACGAGCCAAGAATGCCGGCGAACGCGGTCACCGATCGGTCGGCGAACACGCCTGTTAGACGCCGGTCACCGACGTCTATGCGCTGAAGTGTGGCCGCCAGTGTGCGCGCACACCGGGATAAGGCGCCGTAGGTGTGCGTCTTGCCCTGGGCGACCAACGCAACCCGCTCAGGCATGTGCTCTGCCGAGCGAAGGAATCCGGAATGTAGAAGGCGTCTCATACTATGGCTCGTAGGGCTTCAACCCGCGCAGGAACTCACCGTAATCGTGTTTCCTCGTCAGCGGAACGGTGACGACGCCCATGGGACCGGCCGACTCGCTTCCCCAGAGGGCGCCGGGCGGCACGTTGCGCGTGACGACGGTGCCCGCCTGAATCACGGCTCCCTGCCCGATGCGCACATTCGGCAGGATGACGCAATGGGGTCCGATGAAGACGTCGTCTTCGATGACGACGGTGCCGTTGCTGGCGGGCCGCGCCGGCCCCCAGTAGAAGTGCGTCAGAATGGTCGTGCGGACACCGATCGTGCAGTTGTTGCCGATGGTGAGCGCCTCGGGGTGCAACTCGTCGATCGACACGAACAGCCCGAGCCAGACGCCCTGGCCTATCCGCACGCCGCGCCACCGCTGGAGCCGCGGCC
>JGI10216J12902_101280744_pt1 | contig 21671 bp, 20 predicted proteins | sample KanNatreferecore_FD_12902 | JGI IMG/M metagenome (IMG submission 12902)
GGCGGCGGGGCTCATCCTCGATGGGCGGCAGCCGCCGCTCCACCTGCTCGCCGATCGGGATGATGCTGATGGAGCCGTCACATTCCAGGATCGCCTGCTTCACGTTCGCGGCGCTCTCGATCCCGTGCTCCCGGATCGCCGCTTCCAGCTCGGAATGGCGCAGCCCCTCGCGGGCGAGCTGGCTGTCCAGCACCCGGCCGTCCCGGATGAGGAGGGTGGGCTCACCTTCCAGGAAGGCGCCCAGCCGCTCGTTCCGCACAATCGCCCGCGTGAGGATGACGTTGATGCCGATTAGCGTCAGCGCCGCCGCGGCGCCGCCCATCAGCGACGTGTCGCCGCCGACCATCGCGTTCTGCACGGCGTTGGAGACGAGCAGGACCATCACGAAGTCGATGATCGATAGCTGGGCGACGTGCCGCTTCCCGATCACCCGCATGACGATGAGGATCATCAGGTAGACGAGGCCGCTGCGCAGGATGATGTCCAGCAGCGGTTCGGGGGCCAGGTTGATCCAGGGGAGCATGGGGACGTGTGGGGTGTGTTGCGGTGTTGGGGTGTTGAGGTGTTGGTGTGCGTTCACCCTCCCTCATCCTTGGTTATCTTCATCCTTCCGCCTTCCGCCTTCATCCTTAGTGTGGCGGTGGGCAGGTGGAGGGCGGCGGGGGCGGCGAAACGGAGACGTGATCGCTCCCTTTTCGGCTCTGGGTGAGGTGCCATGCGGGCTTTCGTCTGGGTGATGGCGGCAGTCGCGGCGGCGGCGGCGCACGGCGCGGCGCAGAATGAACGGGTGTTCCGCGCGGGTGCGGCGACGAGTAACGTCACCCCTCCGCTCGGCACCTCGATCAACGGCGGGATGCGGGACAACACCGCGCAGCACGTACACGACGAGCTTCACGCGCGCTGCCTGGTGCTGGACGACGGCAAGACCCGGCTGGGGTTCGCCGTGGTGGACAGTTGTATGCTGCCTCGCGAGGTCACGGAGGCGGCGAAGCGCTTCGTCCGCGAGCAGACCGGCATCCCGCCCGAGAACCTGCTCATCTCCGCCACGCACTCGCACTCCACCGGGACCTGCGCGCCGGTGTTTCAGAGCGCTCCGGACCCGTCCTACCCGCCGTTCGTGGCGCGGCGCATCGCGGACGGCGTCCGCCGGGCGGTCAACAACCTGGCCGCCGCGAAGATCGGCTGGGGCTCCGGAAGCGTCCCGGACGAGGTGTTCAACCGCCGCTGGCTCATGAAGGCCGGCTTCAACCTGACGAACCCGCTGGGCGGTACGGACAAGGTGAAGATGAACCCGCCTCCCGGCAGCCCCGACCTGCTGGAGCCGGCCGGGCCGACGGACCCGGAGGTCTCCGTCCTGTCGGTCGTGAGTGCGGACGGTCGGCCGATCTCGCTCCTGGCGAACTATTCGCTGCACTACGTGGGCGGCGTCGGCCCGGGGCACCTCTCCGCGGACTACTTCGGCATGTTCGCGGACCGCGTCCAGGAGCTGCTCCAGGCGGACCGCCGGCAGCCGCCGTTCGTCGCCATGATGAGCAACGGGACGAGCGGCAACATCAACAACATCAACTTCCGCGTGGCCGGCGAGCGGCTGCCGGCATACGAGAAGATGCGGCGGGTCGCCCACAAGGTCGCCGCGGAGGCCGTGCGCGTGGCCCAGGGCATCCGCCACCGCGACTGGGTGCCCCTTGCCGCCGCGCACACCGAGCTTCAGTTGGCCGTGCGGAAGCCCACGCCAGAGGAGTTGAAGCGGGCCCAGGACATCCTCGCGAAGGCGAAGCCGGGGCCGCTGACCTCCCAGGACGAGATCTACGCCGGCGAAACGCTCGACGTGGCGAAGTACCCGGACCGCGTCCCCGTCGCGCTGCAGGCGCTTCGGATCGGGGACCTGGCCGTCACCGCCATTCCCTGTGAGGTGTTCGTGGAGATCGGCCTGGAGCTGAAGCAGAAGAGCCCGGCAAAGCCGGAATTCACGATCTCGCTCGCGAACGGCTACAACGGCTACCTGCCGACGCCGGAGCACCACGCCCTCGGCGGCTACGAGACCTGGCGCGCCAAGTCCAGCTACCTGGAGGTACACGGATCGAGGAAGATCACAGATACGCTCCTGGACCTCCTCCGGTCCCTTTAGGGTCCGTTAACGTCTTTCGCGGGCGACCAGAAGGAGAAGACGATGAGCCGCGCTGCCACCGAGTACCGTTATGAGAAGCTGACCTGGCCGGAGATCAACGACGCCATTGAGCTGGAGAAGCTGTGCATCGTCCCGTGCGGCTCCGTGGAGCAGCACGGGCCGCATCTGCCGCTGGACGTCGACATCGTCTGCCCCACGCAGATCGCCCTGGGCGCCGGACGGCTGATTCCGGAGAAGGTCCTGGTGCTGCCCACGGTCTCCTACGGCTACACGGGGCACGTGATGGACTTCCCGGGCACCATCAACAACCACTGGGAGCACTTCATCGACCACGTGCTGGACATTACGAAGTCGCTCGCCTACCACGGCTTCAAGAAGATCCTGCTCCTGAACGGCCACGGCTCCAACATGCCGAACCTGGACCTGGTGGCGCGCCGCACCAATCTGGAAACGGACGCGGAATGCATCCTGGCGGCCTGGTGGAATCTGCTGAAGGTCGATCCGGCGTTCCTCCCCGGCTGGCGGCAGGGAAAGATCCCCGGCGGCTGCGCCCACGCGTGCGAGCTGGAGACCTCCCTCTACCTCTACCTGGACGGTGAGGGGGTCCGCCGGGACCTCATCCGGTCCGAGCACGCGAGCTTCAACCAGGAGAACAGCCCCTTCTGCTGGGTCGACCTGATGGGCGCCGGTCCCGCCACCATCGTCTCCTGGACCAGCAGCTACACCCAGAGCGGCGTCATCGGCGACGCGGAGCTGGCGACCGCCGAGAAGGGGCGCGAGGCCTACGAGGAGGCGGTGAAGCAGCTCGTCGCCTTCGTGCACTGGTTCCAGCCGCGCCCCAAGGACGAACGCGGGGACCGGCACCGCAAGGCGCCCACCATCCCGCTTCCCTGGGGCCAGCGCCCGCTGGGTTAGACACGACCGCCGAATAGGCAGCGAACTTGCTGGGTCATCAGGCGGCAGTGCCGCACTCGAGCCGTCAGCCAGCCCGCGGTGTCGCCTGCATTACCACCGGACGCAAGACCGGGCCCTCACACGCTCGGTTTTGCGTTTCCGGGGCCACCAAATGTGGTCACGCCCACGAACGATCCACTCGCGGCGACGGCCCGTGTTATTGTGTAAATGGAATAACCTGCCCGGCTCGTAGCAGCGCGGTTCACCGGCTCGTAGTAGCGCGGTTCACCGCGCGGCTGAGGCGTATCCCCTGTCCCGTCCGCCCCCTGCCAGGCCGTTCGTGAAGGAACCCGTGCGGCTGCGCGGCAGCGGAAGAATCCGGAAATCCAGGACCGCCGCCCGCCCTATGAAAAAGACCGGTGTGCCTGGGCAGCGGACAGAATCGGCCAACTATTAGTCGTCCTACAATAGGTTCCCCGGCTCATCCCGCGGCCGCCGCGGCCTCCGGCGCTCTTACCGTGCTGTCGTTCCCGCCGCTGCGGTACGCCTCGACTCCGGGCCTCCTATTGGACTTGTCACGACCGTTCAGGTTGGAGCCCCAGTCCCGGAGGGGCGACCGTTGTTTGCCAGGCGGCGAGAGCGCCTGGTTGCGCGAAACTGCGTGCTGCACGGACAGAAGCGGACATTTCCGGACATCGGCGGATGGTTGCCGCGGCAAAAAAACCGGACGGTGAGTGTAGAAGGAACGCTGCGCCGCCGCAATCCGTCTGCTGGTTTATGAAACGACTTCTTCCGGTGCTCCTGGCGGCGGCGGTGCTCGCGGCGCCCTGCTGGTATGCTTCCCGGCAGCTCGGCGGCCTGATGCGCGCGCTGGCGGCGAACCCCTTCCAGTGGAATCGCCGGGTGGCCGCCACCGGCCCGGTGGTGGTGGAGCAGGTCCAGCGGCTCCGCCGGCTGGAGACGTGCCGCTTCAACGGGCAGGTGGTGGTCCGTGGGGAACGTAAGGGGCTCCTGCCCACGTGGCTGGCGGGCGACCGGATGCTCTTCGTGGGGCGCGGTGAGGTGGTGGCGGGGCTGGATCTCGGCGCGCTGGGCGCCGCCGATGTGCAGGTTCGGGGCGATGGCGTGACCATCCGGCTCCCCGACGCCGAAGTGCTCCATACGCGCCTGGACAACCGCTCCAGCCAAGTACACGAACGGCAGTCCGGCCTCTTCACCGGCGCCGACCGCGCCCTGGAAACGGACGTGCGAATCGAGGCCGAGGAGCGGCTCCGGCAGGCGGCGGTGGAGGGTGGCGTGCTGGCGACGGCGCGAGCGAACGGGGAGGAAGCGGTACGGCGTCAGCTCGAGCTTCTCGGGTTCAGCGAGGTGCGTTTCCTCTAGCGCCGCCCGCGGCTGAATCGGTGCATTAAATGACGACGAGCGTCACGGTGTCGGTTGCTCCCTGGCTGTCGGTCAGAAACGGCGCGCGAGCCGTGGAGTTCTACCAATCGGCATTCGGCGCGAGCCAGGTCTATCACGTGGAGGACCCCGCCGGATCCGTGGTCTCTCGGCTGTCGATTGACGGCGCGGAGTTCTGGGTGAGCGACGAATCGCCCGAGCACGCCAACTTCAGCCCGGAGTCTCTGGGTGGCGGGACGGTCAAGATGATCCTGACGGTGCCGGACCCGGACTCAATGTTCGCGAAGGCGGTTGCCGCGGGCGCCCGAGAGGTCTATCCGGTGCAGGAGGGGCATGGTTGGCGCGTGGGTCGTGTGGTCGATCCTTTCGGCCATCACTGGGAGATCGGCCGCCCTGTTGTACCGTAGAAGAGGCGGCGCACGGATTCCGAGCAGCCGCCCCCCGCGCTGAGCTGAGCGGGCTCGCGGCTCTAGGAGGCTCGCGTGCGGGTCCTCCGGCGGCGCCGACTCCAGATCCTTCTTCTAAGGGGTTAACCGCTGACCACCGGCTGGCTGCGCGCCTCCCGTGCTGGTTCGTCGTGCTCTCTATGGCTCGCCGCCGGACACGGCGCGATGACCATCACCTTACCTTCGTCCACCTGCGCGGGATATACGCGGATCCCCTCCTCCGCCGGACCGTTGACCACCTCGCCTGACTCCACGTCGAACTGGGAGCCGTGCCAGGGGCAGGTGACCGTTCCGCAAGCGAGCACGCCGTCCGAGAGCGGGCCGCCCCGGTGCGTGCAGTGGTCCTGGAACGCGACGATGCGGTCCCCGGAGCGCGCCACCACGATGCGGTGCCCGTTCAGGTGGACCAGCTTCATCTGGCCGGGCTTCTCGAATTCGTCCGTCGCGGCGACGGCCACCGGCTCGCCCGGAGGGCCCTCTAAGGCGCCGCCCTCCATCCACTTCGTCGCATTCGGCCCACGGTGGTCCACCCCGATCTGGTTCCGGTAAACCAGCGTGCCGCCCAGCCATCCGGAGTAGATGAGACCGCCGAAGCCGAGGAGCGAGAGCGGGGCGCCGAGCCGCCGGCCCCACCGGTGCGGGGAACGGGACCGCAAGAGCAGGTTCAGCCCGTAGAGCCGTCACGCTGAGGTTAAGCAATCCGTGGGTGGTGCCCCGCTTTTTCGCGGAGCTTTCCGGCGGGATCACCGCCAGGTAATCGATGATGCCCGGCACGGCGGCGGCCAGCGCCCCGACCAGCCCCGCTCGCATCATGTCCTCCGCGCTGTGCCGGAGGCGGTCCTCGTCCACCTCATCCCGGCTGACCGCCGCGGCGAGGTCGTACGCCAGGCTCCCGGCCCAGAGGCCGAGAGGCATGCTCACGAGCATCGGGTGGATCGGGTGCGACTTGATGCTGGCACGGCTTTTCATGACATTCGCACCGGTTCGGAGACCTCTTCCACCAGCTCCGCCAGCTCGTGTTCGATGCCGGGGTCGTGCTTGCCGGCCCGCGCCAGGTCCGCCTGCGCGATGATCCCGATGAGCCGGCTGCGGTCATCCGTGATCAGCATGCGGCGGATCTTCAACTGCTCCATCACCTGCGCGCACTCGTGGATGGTGGCGTCCAGCCGGAGCGTGGCGGGCTCCGGGGTCATCACCTGCTTCACCGTGCACGCCGCCGGGTTCAACCCCTCCGCGACCACACGGCAGGCGATGTCCCGGTCCGTGATGACGCCGATCGGGCGTAGTGAGTGGAGGTCTTCCACCACCGGGATGGCGCCGCAGTCGCACTCGACCATCTTGCGGGCGGCCACCTCCACCGAGTCCTGCCGTGTGCAGCACGTCGGGTTGGAGGTCATGAGGTCCTGAACGGTCTGGTTCGTCATGGCTTTCACTCCCGCGGATGTTTTCCCAGGGCTGCGCCATCTGAACCCCGCCCACTCGCGGATCAGGTATGCACCGCCGGGTCGAACAGCCGTCGATGCTCTTCGAAGGCTTCCCGGTCCGTCAGGCCGGCCAGGTAGTCGCACAGCGCGCGCTGGAGCGGCTGGCCGTCGCGAAGCGCGCCCGGCGGAAGCTGCTGCGGGCACTCCTCATAGGACCGGAAGAGCGCCTCAAGCACGCGCCGGGCCTTGGTGGACATCCGTACCACCCGGTGGTTGCGGTAGACGCACCGGAACAGGAACTCGCGCAGCTCCTGGTTTTCAGCCGCCATCTCCGGGCTCAGCCCCGCGGTCCGCCCGGGCGCGCGGCGGACGTCGTCGCTGGACTGCAGCCCCCATTCCCTCACGCGCTCCTCGACCACGCGCGCCGCGTCCTGGACCTGCTCGTTGATCAGGGCGCGGACCCCGAGATACTTCGCCTGCTCCGGAGCCAGTCCCGCCGCGGGCACGGCCAGACGGCGCCACAGTGCCACCTCCTGGAGCTGCTCCAATGTGATCAGGCCGGCGGTAAGCCCGTCATCCAGGTCGTGCGCGTTGTAGGCGATCTCATCGCAGACGTCCGCGAGCTGGGCTTCAAGCGAAGGCCATGGGAAGTCGCCGAACTCCTCCAGTTCGCCCGCGCCGCTGCCGCCGGAGGCCGCGCTGTGTTTGGCGATCGCCTCGCGCACCTCCCAGCTAAGGTTCAGGCCGCGCCAATCCGGATAACGCGACTCCAGCTCGTCCACGATCCGCAGGGCGTGGAGGTTGTGCTCGAAACCGCCGTGCTCCGCCATCAGGTCCCGCAGCGCCGCCTCCCCGGCGTGCCCGAACGGAGGGTGGCCCACGTCGTGGACCAGGGCGATCGCCTCCGCCAGATCCTCGTTCAGCCGGAGGAACCGCGCCAGGGAGCGGGTGATCTGGCAGGCCTCCAGCGTGTGCGTCAGCCGCGTGCGGTAGTAATCACCCTCGTGGTTGACGAAGACCTGGGTCTTGTACTCCAGCTTCCGGAAGGCGCTGCTGTGGATGATGCGGTCCCGGTCCCGCTCGAAGGCGGAGCGGAGCGGGTGCTCGGGCTCCGGGTGTCGTCGTCCCCGCGAGTCGGCCGCCTTCGAGGCGTACGGGGCGAGCAACTGCCGCTCCTGGTCGAGGTAGTCCTGGCGGCTGCGCATCGTTTCGGAGCCGGTGCCCGTCTACGGCACTGCGATCCGGATAAGCTTCGGCTCGCTCCGCCGGCGGGGCTTCGCGGGGACTGTCACGGTGTCCCCGTCACGGAGCACGCTGTTGGTCTCCGGAACTCCCGACAGTAACTTGCGCCTGTCGACCACCACAGGCTTGCCATCGCCGGCGGGGGAGATGGTGAGTGAGCGGTCGGCTTCAACATCAAATCCCTCCGCCAGCGCGAGTATATCCACCAGCCGCGCCCCCTCGCGCATGGAGTACGTGCCGGGCCTCTTGACGGCTCCGCGGACCGTGACGGTAATGCTCCCAGGACCGAAGCGCGATGCGACCACGATGCGGTCACCGTCACGCAGCCGCGTGTCCGTCGTGGACTGAAGGACCTTGCCCACGTCGAAGACGAGGGCTCCGAAGTACCCGGAGCGGCGGATCTCCAGGGTGGCTCCCGCCTCAAACGAGAGCCCGCCGGCGGCGGCGAGCGCGGCTTTCAGCCCGGCGCCTGCGGGAATGGTGTGTGCTCCGGGCCGGTTGACGGCTCCTTCGACATGGATGCGAAGCCCGGCTGAATCAGGGGCAGCCCCTTGAGCCTCAGCGCCGGCGGCTCCGAGCCATACGATGGCGGCGAGCAAGAATCTAACGGTCATCGGCGAGCTCCGGACCTCATTATTGGGCCGGAGCTTCCGTCTCGGCCCGACGCCCAGCACGATAGCAATCATCGCACCATAACTATTGTCTAACAGCCGGATGATCATTCGACCGGATTTCCCCGCTGTTATGATCTGCATGGTAGCCCGTGGCCGGGACGGACGGTTCCAGCCTGCCATCCGTTGAGCCCAAAGGGTCCCTCGTCCACCCCGTCCACGTAGTCCACGTAGTCCACGTCGTCCACCAGGCCAGCGCGCTCACGGCGGACTACGGTGCTTTGACACCTACCCGGCCGATCGCCTCCGTGCACCAGACTCAAGCGACTCCCACAGGGCTGAGCACGCTTTCGATGTCCGCCGCGATCGCCTGGGCCGCGGAGCGCGGAGTCCCCGCGCCGGTGATCGCCCGGCCGATCACCACGTAATCGGAGCCGCTTCGCACTGCCTCACCGGGGGTGGCGACCCGCGCCTGATCGTGCACGGCCCCGCCCGCGGGCCGCACGCCCGGCGTAACGATGAGGAAGTCGGGCCCACAGGCCCTGCGGATCGCACGCACCTCCAGCGGGGAAGCGACCACGCCGTCCAGACCTGCGTCCCGGGCCAGCAGCGCGAGTCGTACGACCGTCTCTTCGACTCCGCCCGGGACGCCGACGGCGGTAAGGGCGGCCGTGTCCAGACTCGTCAGGACCGTCACGGCAATTACGAGCGGCCGGGGCACACCGGATCCGGGGCTGTCGGTCGCCGCGCGGTGGGCGGCGCGCATGGCCTGCTCGCCGGCCATCGCGTGCACGTTGAACATCCACGGCTGGAGCGACGCGACGGAGCGCGCGGCACCGGCCACGGTGTTGGGGATGTCGGAGAGCTTGGTGTCGAGAAAGAGCCGCTCCGCGCCGGCGGCCCGCACCGCGCGCACGCCCTCCGGCCCTGCGGAGTGCAGGAACTCCAGCCCCAGTTTGAACGCCCCCACCGCACCCGCTAGCTCCTCCGTCCAGCGGACGGCCTGCGCTGCGTCCGGCGTGTCCAGTGCGACGATGATGCGCTCGCTAGCCGGCCTCATTCACCCGCCACTCCGAGCGCCACGTGGAGCACCAGTCGCGCTCCTCGGTGCTGCGGCTCGAACCCCTCCGGCCACCTGGTGAAGCGGTCGTACGTGGCGCCCAGAAGAGCCGCATCCTGTAACACTAGCACACCGGAGAAATCCGCGCCGCAGAGATTGGCCCGTCGCAGGTTCGCGCGCTGGAGATTGGTCATGGAGAGGGTCGCCCCGGAGAAGTCCGCCCCCGCCAGGTTGGCGCCCGCCATGTTGGCCCCCGACAGGGTGGCTCCCACGAGGCTGCAGCCGTCCATCCGCGCGTTGTTGAAGCTGGTCTCCACCAACCGTGCTCCATTCAGGAGAGCCCGGGACAGGTTCGCGCTTTTGAGATGGGCCCCGTGGAGGTCGGCCTCGGTAAGGTTGGTCCGGACCAGGATCGAGTACTGCAGGCTTGCCTCCACCAGGTTCGCGCTGGAGAGGTTCGCACCGGAGAGGTCCGTATCCATGATGCGCGCGCACTCAAAGTTGGCGCGCGAAAAGTCGGCGCCGCGGAGGTCGGCTTCGTCCAGGTAGGCGCGGTTCAGCACGGCCCCGCGGAAGATGGCCCCCATCCCGCTGGCATTCAGTAGGTTGGCGTGGGAAAGGTTGGCGCCGGAGAAGTCCGCTCCCTCGAGAATGGCGTCGATCAGACGAGCCCGGCGCAGATCGGCGTTCTGCAGGTTTGCCTGGGCCAGGTTGGCGCCCTCGAGGAAAGCGGCGGAGAGGTCTGCGCCGCAAAGGGTGACCCCGCTCATGCGGGAGGAGAGCAGGTTCGCGTGCGTCAGCCGGGCGCCGGCCAGGTTCCGGTTGGAGAGGTCGGCGCCGGAAAGCCCGGCAGCGGAGAGGTCCGCGCCCTCGAGAGAGTCGGCGCCGTGCTGGAGGAGGACGGTGCCGGAGCGGTGCTTGATTTCAACCATCGTCGTTCCTCCAGTCGCGCCGCGTCGAGGGTGATGACACGCGCAAGCGGAGAGACTGGCGGACCGACTGCACCAGGGCCGTCAGCTCAGGGGAGAAGGGCCGAGCCGGGAGCGTTCCTTGCGTTAGTTTCGGAGGAGCAGCGGCAACCCCTCCGTTGCTTCTCGCTTCGCGAACCGGCGACCCCGCTCCTTCTTGGGGTGAACCTGTGTTTACGTCCCGCTGTAGTACTCGCCGGTGACGGCGGCGCGGACGGCTAGCTCGTCGGCTCGTTCGTTGGCGGCTACGCCCGCGTGGCCCGCGACTTTCTTCATCTGGAAGCAGGCGCACTCCCGGGCGAGCTGGCGGACTTGGTCGACCAGGTCCTTGTTGGCTTTCACCTTCCAGTTCAAGGTAAGGCACCCGATCGCATAGGCACTGTCCGTATGGATGCGGACGGCCGTGTGCGGACGGTCCTTGACCTTGAGGAGAGCTTCCCGGATGGCGAGCAGCTCCGCCTGCTGGTTCGTGCCCTTGCCCAACGGGATCGCCCACTCGCGCTCGTGGGAGCCGCTCAACCCCACGATCCCGGCGCCCATCGGCCCGCCGTCCGGCGAGCGGCCGTTTCCGGGACACGCACCGTCGGTGTAGAAATCGATTTTATGAAGCCCGTTCTTTTCTGACATAGACCTATCGGAGGCGGGAGAGCAGCACGTCCGCGGCGGTGAAGAGCAGCAGCCCGATGCTCACAAAACCATTCACCGTAAAGAATGCCGCGTCAACCCGGGAAAGGTCATCCGGCTTCACCAGCCGGTGTTCGTACCCAAGCAGCGCGGCCACCAGGACGACGCCGGTGAGGTACAGCGGCCCGAGAGGGAGCAGGAACGGCAGCGCAAGCAGGATGGCCACCGTGAGCACGTGCATCAGCCGGCTGACCCGGAGCGCGCCCTCCGCCCCGAGCCGCGCGGGCAAGGAACGAAGCCCCGCCTTCCGGTCGAAGTCCTCGTCCTGGCACGCGTAGATGACGTCGAACCCGCCCACCCAGAGCATCACCGCCAGGCTCAGGAGTACCGGTGCCAACTCCAGCGCTCCCCGGACCGCGATCCAGGCGCCCGCGGGCGCGATCCCGATCGCCAGTCCCAGCACCAGGTGGCAGAGGTTGGTGAACCGCTTGGTATATGAATAGCCCCAGATGATCGCGAGCGCGACCGGCGACAGGACGAGCGCCAGCGGGTTCAGGTTCGTCGCGGCCACCACGAAGAGGGCGGTGGCGACCGCCACGAAGAGCCAAACCTGGGGCGGAGTGAGCTCGCCGGCCGGAAGCGCGCGTCGGGCCGTGCGCGGGTTCCGGCGGTCGTACTCGAGGTCCACGAGCCGGTTGAACGCCATCGCGCTGCTGCGCGCGCCGACCATCGCCACGACGATCCACAGGGCCGTGCGCCCATCCGGAAGGCCGCCCGCGGCCAGGAGCGCCGAGATGAAAGCGAACGGCAGAGCGAACACAGTGTGCTCGAACTTGATCATCTCGAGGATGATCCGCAGGCGGCGCCATCCCCGTAACAGCGGCCCCATCGTCTCGACTGCCATCCCCTACTCCTCCGCGGGCGCGTGCCAGCGGCGCGCCTCCGGGTCCCTTACGCCCAGGTGGTCCAACACCCGGAAGACGACGAAGTCTACCATCTCCTCCACCGTCTGCGGCCGGTGGTACAGCCCTGGAGACGCGGGAAGCACTACGGCGCCGGCCTCCGTGGCCGCCAGGATGTTGCGCGCGTGAACCAGGCTGTACGGCGTCTCCCGGATCACCAGGATCAGCTTGCGGCGCTCCTTCAGCATCACGTCCGCGGCACGGAGCACCAGATCCTCCGAGGTCCCCGCGACGATCCGGCCGAGCGTGCCCATCGAGCAAGGAATCACCACCATCGCATCCGGCGCCGCGGAGCCGCTGGCGAACGGAGCGTCGTAGTCGCCCTTCTGGTAATAGCGGATCCGCGCCGCCTCCGGAATCCCGGGAAGGACCTGCTCCGGGCGGAAGGTTTCCGGCCGGACGTCCAGCCCCAGCTCCTCTCGCAGCACCCGGGCGGCAGGGCCGGACATCGTGAGGTAGAGCGGATCGAACTGCCGCACCGCCCGCGCCAGGAAACGGGTAGCGTAGAGACTGCCGCTTGCGCCCGTAATCGCAACCGCCAGAGATCGACAGCGGTCAAGCATCCGGCGCCTTCACTAGCCCGGCCTCTCTCAGCACAGACTCCGCCCACGTTGCATCTTCCGGAGCAAGCGCCGGTTGCGCCGGCCGCTCGTAATCGAGCAGGCTCTCGAACGCGCCAGTCTCATAAGTGTGACGGAACACCTTGCTCAGATCGAGAGATACCTCATCCCGAGTCGCATCCAGGGGCACGCTAATCGTCGGCAGGGGGTCCCGGACTGTCCAGGTCACCGCTCCATACTTCAGCGGCTCCCATCCGCGGAACACGCCCGCAAGGTAGTGGAACGGTCCCAGGCTGGCGAGGCGCGCCTCCGAAACGAGCAGGCTGTGCGCCCCTCCTCGTAACAGATCCAGTTCCACCAGGTTGGCGCCGCTCTCGTAAAGCCGCCATTGCTTGCTCAGGAACTCACTGCGGCCAATCCCGGACTCCTTATTGGAAGGGCTGAGCATCTCGATACTAGTCACCAGCTCTCGCGACGGCATCCGGCGCAGCGAAACGAAGGCTTCCCGGATCTCAACCGGGTTCAACTCCAGGATATGAGCCCGGGACGCGGAACCGGAAGAGACACGGCTGCCCACCACGGCGGGTCCTGTCCGAACGACCTGGAGATCAGGCACCCTGTGTTCGCGTCCTAGTCCCGATGTTGGGTCGGGCTCAAAGTAGATCCGGACCTCGAGCGTCGCGACAAAACCTTTCGGCAGGCGCGGTTGGAGATCTTCAAGCACGTAGTGCATGAAACCGTTGTGGAAGCCCTGCCAGAGATCGCTGCTCTCAAGATAGGGGTCCATCCCAGGGAACGGGCATGGCATCGCAGGTTTCGACTCCGCTCTTACCCTTCGATTCCAAGCTGCTTCCAGATGGAATCGACCTTCCGCTTCACGGCCTCATCCATCATGATATCGGGCGGCCATTCGCGGGTGTAGCCTTCGCTGGCCCACTTGGTGGTGGCGTCGATTCCCATCTTGCTGCCGAAGAACTGCTGCTGGCTGGCGTGGTCCAGGTGGTCCACCGGGCCGCGGGTGAAGAGGACGTCCCGTTGTGCGTCGATGTTGTTGCTCACCCGCCACAGGACCTCCCCGGGGTCGTGGACGTTGACCTTCTCGTCGACCACCACGATGCACTTGCAGAAGGCCATCTGTCCAAGCCCCCACAGCGCGTTCATGACCTTGTAGGCGTGACCGGGGTAGCGCTTTCGGATGGAGACGATGGCCAGATTGTGGAAGCACGCCTCGACGGGGAGGTTCATGTCTACGACCTCCGGCAGCACCAGCCGCAGGAGTGGCAGGAAGATGCGCTCCGTGGCCTTGCCCAGCCAGGCGTCCTCCATGGGCGGGCGGCCCACGATGGTGCTGGGGTAGATCGGCTTCTTGCGGCGCGTGACGCACTTCAGGTGGAAGACCGGGAACGGCTCTTGAAGGGTGTAGTAGCCCGTGTGGTCGCCGAAGGGGCCTTCGGTGCGGCGCTCGGAGGGGTCGATCACCCCCTCCAGCACGATGTCGCAGCAGGCGGGGACTTCCAGGTCGCTGGTTTCACATTTCACCAGGTCGACCGGCTTCTCCCTCAGCCACCCGGAGAACAGAAGCTCGTCGATGTCGGGCGGCAGCGGTGCGGTGGCGGCGTAGGTGAGCACGGGATCGCCGCCGAGGCAGACCGCCACCGGGAACGGTGCCCGAGCCGCCCGCTCATGCTCGGCTCCGACCTTGTGGAGCTGCCAGTGCATGGCGGTAGTGCGGCTGTCGTACTTCTGCATGCGGTACATGCCGACGTTGCGCTTGCCGCTCACCGGATGGCGGGTGATGACCAGCGGCAGCGTGATGAACGCGCCCCCGTCGTCCGGCCAGCAGGTCTGGATCGGAAGGAAGTCCAGGCTGGGGTCCTTCAGCTCGACCACTTCCTTGCAGGGCCCGTCTTTCACGCGCCGGGGAGGAGCCGACGTCGCCACGTTGAGCAGCGCCCCACCCAGGCCAAGCTTGTCGCCGAGCGTCTTCGGCATCCGCATGAGCTGGCCCAGCAGGTCCTGGAGGCGGGCCGCCACGTCGTCCAGGTCGTTCGCCCCGAGGGCGGCCGCCATGCGCTTGCGGGAGCCGAACTGGTTGATCAGTAGAGGGACGTCGGAGCCCTTGGGTTGTTCGAAGAGGAGCGCGGGGCCGCCCGCTTTGACCACCCGGTCGGCGATCTCGGTGATCTCGAGGTAGGGATCGGCGCGGTACCGGATGCGCTTCAGCTCGCCCATCCGCTCCAGCCGGTGGACGAAGTCATCGAGAGTGGCGTAGGGCATTCGGACGCTTCCCGCCGTCGAGACCGGAGAACAGCCGAGGACGAGGACGACGACGACGACGATCCGGCTACGCCGTCGCCTTAGTTCTATCATCCGGCCTCGCGGTACCCGTGCGCGTAGGGTGTTCCCACAAGGCCGGTGGCGAAGAGGCTTACGGCTCGTCGAAACGGCTCGTCGGGATTCGCAGCGTCGTATCGAGGCCGCGCTTCCAGCGGACGGCGACCTCTATCGCCGCGGCCTGGGGATCCGCCTTGAGCTCTGCGAGGAACGGCGGCTCCCCGATGGCTCTCGCGTCCAGCTCCGCGTCTTTGGCATCGACCACCCGGAAGCTCACCGCCTCGACCTCATCGGCAGGGCCCCGCCACCGGAGCAGGTACGTTCCGGCGTCGGTCTTCTCAATGACGAGCTGCCTTCGCGCCACCTCGGCGAGGTTGATCTTCTCCGGGCGGATCGCCCGCTCCAGGTAGAACGGCTCCCGCTCCGGGGGCGGCGACGCCTCGTAGCGGACCTCGCGGAGCGGCATGCTGTTGTTAACGTCCACAAAGACCAGGGGGGAGCCGAACGACGGCGGGTACGGCGGGTAGTAGTGCGGGTAGTAGAACGGGATCACGCGGACGGGATTGTAATAGGGGGCCATGAAGGGATACGGCTGCACGAAGGGGCCGAACAGCCAGTACGGGTACGCCGGAAATCGCGGGAAGAACGCGCCCGGATACAGAGAGGTCCGCGGCAGGAAGGGAAGGACCCGGTACCCGCGGAAGTGCGGCCGGTGGAACCGGAAGTCTGTTCCCTCCACCGCGGCCGTTTCGACCGGCAGCCGCGGCGCCCCGGCCGCCTGCGGCGCGACGGCGATCGCGAGCAGCCCGGCGATAGAGAGACGAAGGAGGCGCATAGTCATTCTCCATTTCCGTCGTAGGCCGCTGGGGCCGGATCGTCCGCTGCCCCGTTGAACGTCAGCGGAAGTACGTGGCGCACGCCCCCTTCTTCTCGCCACGGGCGTCGTCGGCCATGAATCCCAGGCTCATCCACCAGCAGGGCGGCCCGGTTGTCTGCGCGGTTCGCAGTCAACCGGGCCGCACGGCCGCGTGGCGCAGGAGCTCAAGGTGCCGGCTTCAACTTCTCGATGGTGGGCTGCGGCGACGGCGGGATGTCCGCCGCCGCGCCCGGCGCCTCGTTGGTGAAGATCACCTTCTTGCCGGGGCCGGTCAGGTCCTCGCGCGTAAGGGTGACCTGCCGGCGGAACAGGCGGAGCGGGTACCGCTTGCCTTCCACGACCCCGGCGCGGGGCTCGTCCTCCACCAGGTACTGCTGGTCCGCCGTCAGGCCTTCGCCGTTCCAGCCGTAGCGATCCTGGATGAACGCCGCCTGGAGGCGGGGGTTGTACTCCAGCATCAGGGTGTAGCGGTCGCTCTTCAGAGGATAGATCTCCTCCGGGGGCCGGCCCATGTCGGCAGGGTCCTTGTTCAGCTTGAAGGTGTACTTGAAGACGCCCTTGTTGATACTGACGTTCTCGTACTCGCGGCTGAGGTTCGACATCTTGTAGTCGAAGCCTTTCAGCTTCAACTGATCGTAGCCTTCGTCCTCGAGCTGCACGCGGATCCGCGAGAGGTTCAGCACGTCCACGTGTCCGGTGACCTGGATCTCGCGAGGCTGCATGCGGGTCACGGTGAAGCGCACGTCGATCTTGGCCGGGTCGAGCGGCACGATCTTGCCGCTCTTGAGGCGCGCGACCTGCGCGTCGGCCACGGTACGGTCCTTCAGGATGTCGCCATGACGGGGCTCGTCACGGAGCCAATCGTTTGCCAGGTCCAGGTTCGCCTGCCAGAGCCGCAGCGCTTCGGCGGCGTTTTTCTGCCGCTCCGCCATCGCCGCCAGCCGCTCGTTCCGGCGCCGCGCGGTAATGTAGAGGTTGTGGCGCGCGGCCTGCACGTTGGGGCCGGCCGGGCCGAAGGAAGTCCCCTTCAGCTTTTCCTGCTCGCGACCGACGCGCAGGTTGTCCTCCCATTGCGTGAGCGCCTGGTCGATGTCGCCCATCTTCTCTAACGCGTGGGCGAGCTGGTGGCGGACGTAAGACGGTGGAACCGTGTCTCCACCCGTGGTGCCCTTCCTCGAGGACTCGCGGTAGGCTTCCACAGCCTTGGGAAAGTCCTTGGTCTTGTCGTAGTGCATGTACCCCTTCTCGAAGAAAAGGTCATACACGGTTCTATTGTTCCGGCACCCGTCGTCCAGGAACTTCACGCCGTCTTCGATCAGGCGCTTGTCCATAAAGTTGTAGGCCATGTGCCAGGCGCCGGTGGCGTAGACGTCGATCTGGTGCGGGTCGATCGTGGTGATCTGGTGGATCATCTGGATGATCGGCCGGTACTGTCCGCGGTGGAAGTAGTCGTCCGCGCGCACCCACATCAATGACGCAAGCACCTCTCGCACGCCCAGGGCAGTCGCTAGCAGTGCCTGGAACGGCGTGCCTCGAAGCCGGTCAGCTTCGGTGGTTTTGTAGTCAGTGGAAGGCACCTCCGCCTTGCGGTACTCCTCGTGACCGGGTTTGATCGCGATGCTCATCGCCACGTTCGCGGCGAAGACCAGCGCGATCAGGCCCCAGACCTTCTTCCGCTGGTCCATCGAGAACTGGCCGCGGCCCTCGGTGCCGAGCGCCCACTTCGAGAGTGAAAACGCCATCTCACAGCTCCTTGCGGTCGAACGCCAGCGTTCCCGCCAGCAGGACCAGCCCCGCGTACAGCACGCCGTAGACGCTCACCATCCCCGCGTAGGCCCAGTGGTTCACGGCCACGGGCACTTCCGGGTGGACGATGCTGCCCATGATGTTGAAATCGTGAAAGTGCGGCACCAGGTAGTAGAAGCCGTTGGCGAGGAGGGGGATCAGCACGAAGCCCTGCTTGTTCTGGTGCGCCAGCGCGGCCACCAGCCACTGCAGCGAGCCCACGATCCAGATGAACGCGGTCACCGAGAAATTCACCGTCGGCGTCAGGAACAGCGAGAGCGTCGTGGCGATGGCGGTCACGATGACGAGCTGGAAGTAGATGACTACCGTACCTCGGAGCACGAGCAGGATGTCGTTGAGCCCTCGAGACATCCAGCCTTTGATGTCCACGCTCTGGGCGGTGTTCTGCGCCATCTCCACGGTTGCGCCCGTCGGCGGCTTGGCGGCCAGGACGAAGAGCACGAGCATCAGCGCGATGCTCATCAGCCCGACCATGAAGCCCACGGTCAGCGCGCCGCCCAGGAACTTGCCCAGGAAGAACTCCCAGCGCTGGATCGGTTTGGAGAGGACGGAGTAGATGGTCCGGCGCTCGATCTCGTTGGGAATGAGGAAGACGGCGGTGGTGATCGAGATTAGCGCCCCGAAGATCAGGATGATGACGAGCTGGGTGGACTTGAAGATGGTGCTCTGCTCGCGCGCCGTGAAGTAGTTCAGCAGCAGCGCCAGCGTGAGCATGACGAACGCCAGCAGCAGGAAGATCAGGAGCACCCGCTTCCGGAGGGCGTCTCCGAAAGTGTTACGGGCAATGACCCACGTGTTCATTGCGGTTACCTCTGGGGAAGGGAGAAAGGCTTCTCGTCCGACCAGTCCGACGGGTCGGCCCGGTCGGACGAGACGGTTAATCTTGAGTAAGCTGGTTCATCGTGCCGATGCGGCGGTGCGGTCCGGCGGCGCCGACGGTCTCGACGAAGATCTCTTCGAGCGAGCGCTTCAGGGGCACCACGGAGACGATGCGCCCGTTCGCCGAGCGGACGGCGTCCACCACGTGGTTGACCTCGTCCTCACTTTCAACGGTGATGATCATCTTGCCGTTGTCCTGGCTCACGGCGGCGCCGCGGGCTTCGAGTCGGCCGGCCAGGTCGCCGTTCACGCCGGCGGCCACGACCTCGGTCCGGCCTTCCGCCAGGAGGTCGTCGACGCGCCCCATCTTGACCAGCTTCCCGAAGTTCATGATCGAGATGCGGTCGCAGACAAGCTCCACGTCGGACAGCTGGTGGCTGGAGAGGAAGATGGTCTTGCCCTTCTCACGCAGCGACTCGATGAGGTTGCGGATCTCGATGTGCGCCACGGGGTCCAGGCCGGAGGTGGGCTCGTCGAAGATGAGCAGCTTGGGGTCGTTGATCAGCGCCTGGGCGATGCCGATGCGCTGCATCATCCCCTTGGAATACTGCTTGAGCTGCTTCGCCTTGTCGTTCTTGAGACCCACCAGCTCCATCAGCCCCTGGACGCGTTTACCACGTTCCGCGGCGTCCAGGCCGAAGAGGCGGCCGTAGAAGTCCAGCAGCTCCTCGCCGGTGAGGTGGTCGTAGAAGTAGGGGTTCTCCGGAAGGTAACTGACGACGCGGCGCATCTCCTGGGCGCCGGCCGGGTAACCCAGGACCTCGGCAGTGCCTTCGTCCGCGAAGATCAGGCCGAGGAGCATCTTGATCGTGGTGGTTTTGCCGGCCCCGTTGGGGCCGAGGAAGCCGAAGATCTCGCCGTCGGCGACCTCGATGTTCAGGTGGTCCACCGCCACCACTTCGCCGCGCTGAAAGAACTTCTTGGTGAGCCCTTCGGCGCGAATTGCTGGGGCCATAGGAGCAGCTCCTCCGGGATGATTGCTTGCGGTAGAAGTAGGGAGCCCATTTCGGGCCCGTTTCCGCATGAAGAGGACGTGCCGCACGTGCGCGGGAAGGCGCCTTGCGGCCACCTTCTCATACGCCCGGGGTTTTGAGCGGAGTTCCAACGTTTCGCAATGACACGCCTGGGCCCCGGGCGGGTGCTTGCTCGGTAGGAAATATTACAAAAATCTCTTGCGCGCGCAAAGTCAGTATGCTATGATGCCGCCGGCGTGAAACCTCAGTTTCACCTCCTTTCGTAGCGACTACGCCTGCCGGGCTTCCCCGGCAGGCTTTTTTTCGCCTGCGTATCGGAGGGTCCGGGCGCGGGCTCCCAGAACAGGCAGGATGCTGCACGTACGAGACCTGGCGCGATGTTCACCTCCAGCTTTCCTCCCCAGGACGAGGAGCGCGTCTATCGTCCCCCACATTCCACGCAGGGAGCCGTGGCTGCCTGGACGGTCGGCGGCGTGCTGCTTCTGGCCGTGGCCGTGGTGGGCTTCGCGGCGGCCGCCTTTACCAGGATGGACCGGTTCGTCGGCCAGGCGATCGCCCAGATTCCCTTAATGCTGGCCCTCGGCGCTTTTGCCTCGGCCCGGATGGCGGCCGGGTCACCCTCCGAGGTCGGCGTGGGACCGGGGGGCCTGCGGGTAGTGCGGCGCGGCGCCTGCCGCACCTATGCCTGGAATGAGATCGGGTGGTGCCTGTTCGACCTGGCCCCGCTGAACAGCCGCAAACGGCTGCAGATCTTCGACCTGCAGGGCCGCCCGCTCGTGACGATCGGGGATGACGTGGAGGACCTCGAGGCGCTGGCCGACGCCGTGACCGCCCGGGTCGGAGCCGCGGAGAGCGGGGCTGGGGAACGGATCCGCCTGACGAAGGCGCGCCGCTCCGCCATCACGGTGGGGCTGGGCGGGACCGCGTTCCTCGCGCTTTCCATCACCGTCGCACTGATCACGCGAGCGGAGCTGCAGAGCGCTCGCCTGCTGGAGACCTCTGCGGTACCGGGCCAGGGGGTCATCGTCCGGCGCTTCGTCGCTCCCAACCGGGTCACCCGCCGCGTGGAGTACCGGATCACCAGCGAAGGGCGCTCCGCTAACCACAACGTGCAGGTGGAGCCGGACTATTGGCAGCAGCTCGCAGGCGCGGCGACGGTTCCGGCGCTCTACGTGCCCGGACGGCCCGACATCAGCAGGCTTGTCCGGGGCCAGGTGAAAGAACGCAAGGGATACGACACCCCGATCATCGGCTACGGTATGCCCGCGGTTCTGGGATTGATAAGCCTGATGTTCATCTTCGCGGCGGTGCTCCAGTGGCAGGGCCGGGATCTGGACATGGACTCCAAGACGGGCAAGATCTCCATCAAGGCCTACGGCACCGGCCGGTAAGGCTCCGGCGGCGGGACGCCCGTCCTACGAGCGGCGTCGGCGCGCCCGCCACTCCTGGATGCGCTCCAGCGGCCAGGTGTTGAGCACGTGTTCCGGCTCCAGCCAGCCGCGCCGCGCCTGGGCGATCCCGAAGCGCATGAAGCTCTCCGAAATCTGGTAGGGCCGGTGCGCGTCGGGGTTTATCGAGATCGGGATGCCCTTCTGCATTGCCTGGCGGGCGTACACGTCGGCCAGGTCCAGCCGGTCCGGGAACGCGTTGATCTCCAGCGCCACCCGGTTCGACAGGGCGGCGTCCATCACCATCCCCAGGTCTACGGCATAAGGGTCCCGCGCACCGAGCCTGCGCCCGGTCGGGTGGCCTAGCAGGTCTACCACACCCGAGTCCAGGGCCCGCACGATACGGGCGGTCATGGCCTCCCGGTCCTGGCCGTGCCGCGCGTGGATGCTGGCGACTACCCAGTCCAGCTCCCGGAGCGCGTCGAGGGCGAGATCCAGGGAGCCATCCGCCAGGATGTCGCACTCAAGTCCTTTGAGCACGCGGAACTCCCCGCCTAGCGCCGTGTTGACCGCGTCGATCTCGGCGCCTTGCTCCAGCAGCCGGGCCTCGTCGAGCCCGCGGATCATCGGGAGCGCCTTGGAGTGGTCCGTAATCGCCAGAAACGAGTGCCCCTGCTGCCGGGCGGTCTCGGCCATCCTCTCCACGCTCGCGGAGCCGTCGCTCCAGGTGGTGTGGCAGTGCAGGACGCCGCGGAGATCGCACCACTCGACCAGACGCGGGAGCCGCCCTTCGAGCGCCGCCTCGATCTCGCCCCGCCCTTCGCGCAGCTCGGCGGGGATGGCGGGCATGCTGATGAAGCTGCCCTGCACCACCATTCCCGGCGGAGGGGCGCATCGCTCGAAGAGCACCTTCGCCAGTTGCTCGTTGTGCGCCGGTGAGCCGGTGACGTGCTCCAGCAGGGCCTCGAAGTGTTCCGGCTGCGTGACGTACACGTCCGCGCGCGGGCCGTCCTGCGTGGTCACGCAGGCGCGCCCCGGCCCTCGCTCCCGCACCTGGGCCACCTCCGGGTGGGCGAGGAACTCCTCGAGCGCG
>JGI10216J12902_100277936_pt1 | contig 21645 bp, 15 predicted proteins | sample KanNatreferecore_FD_12902 | JGI IMG/M metagenome (IMG submission 12902)
TGGGCGGAAATCTGCCAGTCGTATTTCGACTGCAACCGCGTGAACAACTGGAACCACGGCCCCATCGGGACGCGCGAACAACTGAAGGCTTACGACCCGGAGGGCTACGAGTTAGTGCGAACCACTTTCAAGCTCAGCCCGGAACAGGACTGGCGTTACAAACCGTTGCAGAAGTTGCCAAACGTCACCGCCCCGCCGGCGAAATTCAAAATCGATCCCTACTACACCAAGTTCACGTGGGCGCGGGAGTTCACTGTCATCGGGCGGCAAGCCAGTGACGAGGCCATGCTCAAGGCCAATGACACGATTCGCAAAATGTTCGCCTATCGCCACGACATCCTGAAGGCATTGATGGCGGATGACGTGAAGCTCGTCGTGCTCGGTCGCAACGAAAAGCTTTCCGACCTCCCGGAATACAAAACTTTCAAGGACGTGAAGGGCTTCGACCCGCTCTCGCGCACGCTCGACTACACACCTGAAACGGAGTTGCTGGTCGTCGGTGAGGGAAATGTGCTGGCGAATCCGCGCCAACCGAATGTCGGCGACAACCAGGTGATTCGCGTGTTCGCTGCGGCGCTTTATCACGTGGCCGGCAAGCGTCCCGTTGATCCGAATTGGGAAAATCGTGGGCGCGCCGTCCAGCAGTATGAGTTGCGCGTGAAACGTCTCGACGTGCGCTTCGATGAAAAAGTGAAAGAGCTTTTCGGGAAAGCGACAGGCGCCGGGAAATGGAAAGGCACGGCGGCCATCCACGATCACGTCAGTTATTGGACCGAAGGCGTGCTCGCCTACTTCGACGCGCTAGGCCAGGACGCCGCACCAAACGATGCGGCGCACCCAATCAACACTCGCGAAGCATTGAAGGAATACGATCCCGACCTCTACGCCCTCGTGAATGAAACGATGGCCTACGACGGCCACGTGGATTGGCGTTTCAAACCGTGAATGTTCCCTCGCTCGCAGCGCGGCGTCCGATGCTCCGTTCGTTTCCGCGCCACGTCCCGGATGCGCCTGCGGCTCACTCGCCCTTTTTCTCGTCGAGGCTTTCGGGCCAGGGTTCCGGGCGCACTTTGATCTTGATCGGTTTGCCGTCGCGCACGAGATCGAGCGTTACCGGGATTCCAGCCTTCTTGCCGCGAATTTCATTTCGTAACTGGGTCGAGGTGCTCACCGTTTTGCCGTCCACCATCGTGATCACGTCGCGTCGTTTCAAATCTGATTTGCTGGCCGGACCTTCGGGGCGAATGTCGGTCACGAGTACGCCGTCATCCACGCCCTTGATTTGCTCCGTGTTGTCGTCGTCCTCGCGCAGCCCGCGAATCCCGATGCCGAGCCACAGGCGCGGAAACTTTCCGTTTGCAATCAACTGTTCGCTGACCTCTTTCGCCAGATTCACCGGCACAGCGAAGCCGATGCCGGTGTGCAGTCCACGAATGAGAGTGTTGATGCCGATGACTTCGCCGTAAAGGTTCACGAGCGGGCCGCCACTGTTGCCCGGATTGATGCTCGCGTCCGTCTGAATAAAGTCCTGGTCCATCATGGCCCCTTGCGAATTCACGCCCAATGACGGCACGACGCGCGAACGGCCCTTGGCACTGACGTGCCCGAACGTGACGCTGTAATCCAGTTCGAAGGGCGCGCCGATCGCCACGGCGAATTCTCCCACGCGCACGGCCGCGGAGTCGCCGAGCTTCGCCGCCGGGAGATTCGTCGCGTTGATCTTGATGACGGCGAGATCGGACTGCGCGTCCTTCCCGCGCACGGTGCCCTCGAATTTGCGGCCATCGCGCAGGCGCACGACGATTTTCTCCGCCTCTTCCACGACGTGAAAATTCGTCAAGATGTAGCCATCGTCGCGGATGATGACGCCGGAACCCTGGCCATTGAACTCAGGAGGCTTCTCGCCGCGCCTTCCCCCGCGTCCGCCTCGTTCGCCCTCTTCGCCCTCCTTCTTTCGCCGCTCGCGCTCCTTTTCGAACTGCTTGCGGAATTCTTCGGGCACGAGGTCCCAGAAAGGATTGTCCATGTCATCGAGTGCGTCAGGACGATTGCGTTGCGCGACTTTGATCACAACGACCGACGGCGAAACAGTCTCCGCCACCTCGATGAAGGCGTTGTTGATTTGCCGAGCGAGATCCAGGGCAGGGGAATTTGTGGCAGCCACCGCTCCAGAAGATACAAGAGCCGCAAGCAATACAGCACAGGCGAGGCGCATCATGCGCAACAGTGTAAGCGATGAAGTGAAAATATCCCGTGAAAAAATTGCCGTGGATCAGTGGTCAGTGATCTGTTGTTAGTTGTTGGCCTGGCCTCGTGTAGATGACAACTGACTACTGACCAAAACGCTGGACGCTCGCGTCCCCTTGCGCGAGTTTTCCCGCCCATGACGCAGAAGCAGAAGGACGAGCTGGCCCGGCTGGTGCGGCGCCAAATCGAATTGTCAGGCGAAGACCCGGACCGCCAGGGACTTCGCCGTACCCCTGAACGCGTGGCGGAGTCCGTCGCCTTCCTGATGAGCGGCTACGAACTCGACCCGATTGCTGTTCTCAACGACGCACTGTTCGACGCGGTCTCGGACGAGATGGTCATCGTGAAAGACATCGACTTCTACAGTTTGTGCGAGCACCACATGCTGCCGTTCTTCGGCAAGTGCCACATCGCGTATCTGCCACGGAAGAAGGTCATTGGCCTCTCGAAGTTGCCACGCCTCGTGGACGTTTATGCGCGCCGCCTGCAAATCCAGGAACGCATGACTTACGAGATCGCGAACACGGTGAAGAAGTTGATCAATGCGCAAGGCGTCGGCGTCGTCATCGAAGCGCAGCACTTGTGCATGATGATGCGCGGCGTGGAGAAGCAAAATTCTTACGCGATCACGTCTGCAATGCTCGGCGGCTTTCGCACGGATTCCCGGACACGCATGGAGTTCCTCAACCTGATCCGCCACCGACACAACGGCCCATAGTTGATTGGAAGATTCTTGGCCGGCGTTGTGGACTTGATTATCCTGTGATCAATCCAAGCATCATGTTCCGATTCGTGCCATTGCCTGGCAATTGATTCGTGGCGAAGCAACGGAACGAGTTCCTTCTTTCCTGAGTCCCAAATTCCACTACCTTCTCGCGCCATGCGGATTTTGTCGGGCATTCAACCCTCGGGCGCGCTGCATCTCGGAAATTATTTCGGGATGATGCGGCCGGCCATCGAGCTCCAGGAGAAGGGCGAGGCATTCTACTTCATCGCGAATTATCACTCGATGACTTCGCTGTTCGATGCGGAGGAACGGCGCAGGAACACGCTCGACGTGGCGCTGGATTTTCTGGCATGCGGACTTGATCCGAAGAAGTCCGTGTTCTGGAAGCAATCCGACGTTCCCGAAGTGGCGGAACTCGCCTGGCTGCTCACGACGCTCACGCCCATGAGCCTGTTGGAGAAATGCCACAGCTACAAAGACAAGATTGCCAAAGGCATTTCGCCGAACCACGGCCTGTTCGCGTATCCGGTGCTGATGGCCGCGGACATTTTGATTTACGATTCGAACATCGTGCCGGTGGGCCGCGATCAGAAACAGCACGTCGAAGTCACGCGCGACATCGCGATCAAATTCAATGAGACCTATGGCCAAACGTTCGTGCTGCCCGAACCGCAGATTCGCGAGGAGGTCGCGGTCGTGCCGGGCACGGACGGACAGAAGATGAGCAAGAGCTACGGCAACACGATTGAGATTTTCGGCGACGAGAAGGCGTTGCGGAAAAAGATCATGAGCATCGTCACCGACACTCGCGTGCCCGCGGAGCCAAAGCCCGATGCGGAGAAGAACATTGCGATTCAATTGCTCAAACTTGTCGCTCCCGCTGAAGTGGCGAAGGACTTTGAAGACCGGTTGCGCGCGGGCGGACTGGGCTACGGCGATTTGAAGAAGGCGCTGTTCGAACATTACTGGAATTATTTTGCCGCCGCTCGTGCGCGCCGCGCCGAACTTGCCGCAAACATGGATCACGTTCACGCTGTCTTGCGGGACGGCGCGGAGCGTGCACGCACCCTGGCCCGAATGGTCCTGAATCGTGCGAAGAACGCCAGCGGTCTCGACTGAGCTTCACAGAAGCAAACGAAAAGAATGAAGGAGGACTGAACGAAGATGCCGCTCCAGCCGCGCCCAAGGATTCTGGACTTGAGCCACCCGAAAACAGCGTTGCACGTCGTTCCTGTCTTCGTTTCATTTGTTTCCTTCTGTTTCCAACCAAACCGCTCGGCTTAAGTTCAACCCTTCTCGTGAGCGTAGAACTGACAGAGCCGTTCCTTGCCAAAGTCGCTGGATGGGAAGCGATGAAGGCCGCGCGCGCATTGCTGGCCGCTGACAAAGTGCTGAGTTCGGATTACGCGCCGCCGGTTTTGAAAGGCGTGGTGCAGGAAGGAACGACTTCGTATCGCGCCGGACTAGTGGTCAAGAGCGACATCGATTTGGAGAATCTTTGCACCTGCCGGGTGTCGCGGGACTGGGGGACGATTTGCGCGCACTCGGTCGCGGTAGGGCTGCATCACTTGAAACCGCCGCAGCCGCAGGACGCGGGACGGGGTGACAAGGAGACCGGGAGACAAGGCGAGCGATCACCAGGTCGCCAAGTCCCCGTGTCCCCAAGTCCCATTTCCAAATTGCGTCGCGCTGCTGCGAACGAACCCGGCACCGAGCCTCTGGAACTTTACATCATCCTGCCGTCGAATTTCGCCGACGCCGCGAGGAAGGGGAAAGTCATGCTCGTGCTGGAAGGGAAGTGGAGCAGAGGACGCGCTCCGCTGAATGCGTTGCCGAAGGAGCAGCCGTTTCAACCTGGCGAACAAGACGAGAAGCTGTTGAGCCGCATCGAAGAACTCGCGGGCGAGCCAGCGGGAATGCTTGTGATCACGACGCGTGAATTTGTCGAGTTGCTGCCCGTGCTCGCCGAGCATCCGCGCGTGACGCTCGGAAAAACAATTCCGGTGCGTGTCGCACGCGAACCGTGGACGCCGCCATTGCACGCGGAACTGCAGGCGAGTGGCGAAATCGTGCTCGCCTTGCAGGAAGGGAGCGCGGACCGCGAGTTTCAGGATTCGCGCAGACCCGGCGGTCCGCGCTTCGAGCCGTTGGTGATTGAAGGCGCATGGGTATTCCAGAACAACACGCTTCAGCCGCTGGGTTTGCCGAAGTCATTGTCGAATGTGCTGCGGGTGCCTGTGCGATTGACGCGGCAGGAAGTTCCCACGTTTCTAAACAATGAGTTTCCGAGCCTGAGTGCGAACGGTTCCGTCGAAACGAATTTCGCGCTCGATGATTTCGAAGTCGTCCAGCAGCCGCCGAAGTTTTTGCTTCATCTCACCGGCGGTCTGGCGCAACTCACGGCGCAACTTCAGTGCAAGTACCCATCGCGCATCATCACGGCGGGCGCCGCGGGTGGAGATGATTCGCCGTGGATGCCGGACGCCAACGATTCGAAACGGTATGCAATGCGCGATTTCAGCGGCGAGCAGCAGGCGCTCGGGCGGTTATTGCGCGCCGGTTTCACGGGGCCAGACGGGCAAGGACGTTATCAGCTCAACGGACAGGAACGCGTGTTGAACTTTTTCGCGCGCGAATTTCCGCGAATGCAGAAGGAGTGGGACGTGACGCTCGAAGAACGCTTGGGCCGCAGCACGCGCGAGAAAATGGAACGCATCGAACCGCGTTTTGAAATCACACCGAGTGGCGTGCAGTGGTTCGACTTCGGTGTGTCATTCTCGTCGAGCGGTGGTGAGCAGTTTTCCGCGGCGGACGTTCAGCGCCTCATCCTTTCCGGCCAGAGCCACACGCGATTGAAGAACGGCAAGGTTGCGGTCATCGATACGGGTGCAGTCGAGGAGTTGCAGCAGTTTCTCCTCGACGCGTCACCGGAGCAGCGCGCCGGAAAATATCGGCTTGGCAGCGCGCAGGCGGGTTTCCTCGAAACTACTCTTGAGCAACAAGGCTGGCAGGCGCAAGCACCGCAGTCCTGGCGCAAGCGCGCGAAACAGCAGAGCGGGGACGCCAAACTCGAATGTCCGCCGTTGGGCGATTTGGAAAAAGTGCTGCGCCCCTACCAAAAGCAGGGGGTTGCGTGGCTGCACTTCCTGCGCGCCAACGGCTTCGCCGGAATACTCGCCGATGAAATGGGGTTAGGGAAGACCCTTCAAGCACTGGCGTATCTTTGTTCTCGCCGTAGCAGCCGAGGTAACGAGGCTCCATCTAAAAAGTCAGAAAGCGGACAGTCGAAGTCAGAAACAGATCAGAGCCTCGTTACCTCGGCTGCTACTTTGGTCATCTGCCCCACATCACTCGTCTTCAATTGGCTGGCCGAAGCGCAGAAGTTCACGCCGGAACTCAAGGTTGTGGCGCTGCACGGGCCGAATCGGCACAAGCTCTTCGATCAGGTTCCACAGAGCGATCTGGTTGTTACCAGCTACGCACTCATTCGCCGCGACTGGGAGTGCTACGCCGCGATGGAATTCGACACGGTCATTCTCGACGAAGCGCAGCACATCAAAAACCGCGCGACGCAAAACGCGCAAGCGGTGAAAGCCATTCGCTCCCAGCACCGTCTCGTGCTCACCGGCACACCACTGGAGAATTCAGTCCTCGATCTCTGGAGCATCTTCGACTTCCTCATGCCCGGTTACCTCGGCAGTGCAAAGGATTTCAAGGAGCGCTACGAGGTGCCAATCGCTCGCGAGAAAAATGCTGATGCGCAGGCACGACTGGCGCGGCGTTTAAAGCCATTCATTCTGCGCCGGCTGAAACGAGACGTGGCGCGCGACCTGCCAGCGAAAATCGAGCAAGTCACCTTTTGCGAACTGAACGACGAGCAGCGCGCGCTCTATCAGCAAGTGATGGAATTCAGCCGCAAGGAAGTGCTCGAAGCCGTTGGCGCACAGGGACTCGCCAAGAGCAAGTTGGTGATCTTCAACGCGCTGCTGCGCCTGCGGCAGATCTGCTGCGACTTGCGGCTGCTGAAAATGTCTCGCGAAGGCAGCGAAGATGGCGAAGTAGAACAAGGCCAGAAACCTTCGCTCCCTTCGCCTCCTTCGCGAGAAACCTCCGGCAAGGTCGAGGCGTTCGAGGAATTGCTCCAGGAAATCATCGACGGCGGGCATCGTGTGCTCGTGTTCAGCCAGTTCGTGACCATGTTGTCGTTGCTCAAAGAGAAATTGAACGAGCAAGAAATCGACTTCTGCTACCTCGACGGCTCAACCACGAATCGCGGTGAAGTCGTGGAAAAATTCCAGCGCGGCGCCGCGCCCGTGTTCCTCATCAGTCTCAAAGCGGGCGGTGTCGGCCTGAACCTCACCGGCGCGGACACAGTGATCCATTTTGATCCCTGGTGGAATCCGGCTGTGGAAGATCAAGCCACCGACCGCGCTCACCGCATTGGCCAAACGCGAGTCGTCACGAGCTTCAAACTCATCACGCGCGGCACCGTCGAAGAAAAAATCCTCACGCTTCAGCAAAAGAAGCGCGACATCATCAAAGCCACCCTCGGCGAAGAACAATTCGCGGAGGCGTTGAGCTGGGATGAAATCCAGGAGTTGTTCAGTTGAGCAGGCAGGGCGCGTCGCTCCGCGCGCGCCATTTTTCCATTGCACAAATCCGCGCGCGCGGAACGACGCGCCTGCCTCAGACGTTCAGTTCACGTTTCACCGTGGCGAATGCTTCAATGGCCCGCTCCAAATCTTCCTGCGAATGCGCGGCGGAGATTTGGGTACGAATGCGCGCTTTGCCTTTCGGCACGACGGGGTAGCTGAAGCCGATGACGTAAACGCCGCGCTCCAGCATGGCATCGGCGAACTTCGTCGCGAGCGCCGCGTCGCCGAGCATCACGGGGCAAATCGGGTGCGTGCCCGGCAGAATTGTGAAACCAAGTTTCGCCATTCCTTCGCGGAAGAGTTTTGTGTTCGCCTCCAGCTTGTCGCGCAGTTCGGTGGACTCTGTGAGCAATTCCAAAACTTTCAACGATGCCCCGGCGATGCTCGGCGCGAGCGTATTGCTGAATAGATATGGGCGCGAACGCTGGCGCAGCAGTTCGACGATCTCGCGCCGTCCGCTCGTGTAACCGCCACTCGCGCCGCCGAGCGCTTTGCCGAGCGTGCCCGTGATGATGTCCACGCGGTCCATCACTCCGCAGTGTTCGTGCGTGCCGCGGCCGGTGCGGCCCATGAAACCAACGGCATGCGAGTCATCGACCATCACGAGTGAGTTGTATTTCTCCGCCAGATCGCAGATCGCGGAGAGGTTTGCGATGAAGCCGTCCATCGAGAAGACCCCGTCCGTTGCGATCATTCTGAAACGCGCGGTACTGCCTTCTTTCAACTTCGCTTCGAGGTCGGCCATATCGTTGTTCGCGTAACGAAAGCGTTGCGCTTTGCAGAGCCGCACGCCGTCGATAATGCTCGCGTGGTTCAACTCGTCGCTGATGATCACGTCCTCCGCGCCGAGCAACGTCTCGAACAATCCGCCGTTCGCGTCGAAGCACGAGCCGTAGAGAATCGTGTCTTCGGTGCCGAGAAACTCACTGAGCTTTCGCTCAAGCTCCTTGTGAACGCCTTGCGTTCCGCAGATGAACCGCACGCTGGCACAGCCGTAGCCCCATCGGTCGATCGCTTCCTTCGCAGCGCGCGCGACGGCTGGATGTTGCGCGAGGCCGAGGTAGTTGTTCGCGCAAAGGTTCAGCACCGGCTTGCCATCGCTCACGCGAATCGTCGTCCCTTGCGGCGTGATGATGACGCGCTCCTTTTTGTAAGTGCCCGCCGCGCGAATGTCCGCGAGTTGCTGTTCGACGTGTTGCTTGAACGTCCCAAACATAGTCACTCTTGAATTTTAACCGGTTCTGGTTCGAGCACTGGCAACGTGATCTTGAGCCGAATCCCCGCGAGGCGCAGCACAAGGATCAGCGCGGTGCATCCCACAGTCACCGTTGGGTGATTCGGCCACCATTGATGAAGGACTGTGAATGTGACGGCACCGGCGAGTGCCGCCGTGGCATACAGGTAGATCTGCGGACGGAATACGAGCGGTACTTCGCCGGTGAGGACGTCGCGAACGATGCCGCCCGCGACGCCGGTAATGACCCCAAGCAAAACGGCGACCGGGGGAGCGAAGTTCAGCGCTACGCCTTTGCGCGTGCCCACGATTGTGAATAGTGCGAGTGCAAAGGCATCCGCCACGAGCAGAAAGCTGCGGGGCAGTTTGCGCACGCGACGCACGAAAAAGGTGAGCACGGTCACTGCGGTCGCGTTCAGCAGAAAGGCTGGCTCACGAATCCACACGACGGGCAGGTCGCCTACTAACACATCACGGGCGGTGCCCCCACCGAATGCCGTGACGAGAGCGAGCACAAGCACGCCAAAGAGGTCCACTTTTTTCCCACGCGCCGCGAGTACGCCTGAGATGGCGGACACACCAACGCCAAAATGTTCGAGCCAGAGTTGCACGCGTTATTGCCAGTCGAGAATCACTTTGCCGGACTGGCCGCTCAACATTGCTTCAAAACCCTGCTCGAACTCGGTGAAATGAAAGCGATGCGTGATGACCGGCTTGATATTCAGTCCGCTCTCGAGCATCACGGTCATCTTGTACCAGGTCTCGTACATCTCGCGCCCATAGATGCCTTTGATGGTCAGCATGTTGAACACGACTTTGTTCCAGTCGATGGCAATCTGCTCCGACGGGATGCCAAGGATCGCAATCTTTCCGCCGTGGGCCATGTTGTCGATCATATCGCGGAACGCCGCCGGGCTGCCGGACATTTCGAGGCCCACGTCGAAACCTTCCTTCATGCCAAGTTGCGCTTGCACGTCGCGAAGGTTGCCACTCTTCACGTTGAACGCCACGGTTGCGCCCATCTTCTTCGCCAGAATGAGCCGATAATCATTCACGTCCGTCACCACGATGAAGCGCGCGCCCGCGTGTTTCACGATGGCGGCGGCCATAATGCCGATGGGACCAGCCCCGGTTATGAGCACATCTTCGCCGAGTACGTCGAACGAGAGAGCGGTGTGAACGGCGTTCCCGAATGGATCGAAGATGGAGGCGACTTCGCGATCGATGTCGGGCTTGTGATGCCAGACATTCGTCATCGGCACGGAGATGAATTCAGCGAACGCGCCGGGCCGGTTCACGCCGATGCCTTTCGTGTCTGCGCAGAGATGACGGCGGCCGGCGAGGCAATTACGGCAACGACCGCAAACGACATGACCTTCGGCGCTGACGATGTCGCCCGCCTGAAAATCCTTCACGTTCGATCCGACCTCCACGATCTCGCCGACGAACTCGTGGCCGACGACCATCGGCACGGGGATAGTCTTATGCGCCCAGGCGTCCCATTTGTAAATGTGCAGGTCGGTTCCGCAGATGCCGGTCTTGTGGACGCGGATAAGCACGTCATTGATGCCGATCGACGGCACCGGCGCGTCTTTCAGCCAGAGGCCGGGACGGGATTCTGCTTTTATCAAAGCTTTCATGGTTCTCTTTCGTGGCGTGGCGGGAAAGGATTCACGCTTGCCATCGTTTCGTGGCTTCTCCACCGTGTTCAATATGTCGGACATACCGTGCGATATACTGGATGCCCCATTCCTGTATGCAAGAATGAATTCCGGTATATCGGACAACCATTCATGAGCGGCAAACGAACGAAGCGGGAAGCAGCAGCGCCGGCAGGCCCGGCGGAGGCGATTACGCGGCATCTGGGCGGGCGCGTGAAACAATTGCGCGCCGAACGCGGCTGGTCGTTGGAGGCCTTGGCGAATGCAAGTGGCGTGAGCCGTTCGATGCTCAGCCAGATTGAACGCGAACAGGCGAATCCGACGCTGGCCGTCACGCTCCGCATCGCGCAGGCGTTCGGCATGACGCTCGGCGACTTGCTGGAAGTGCCCGGCGCCAGTTCCTCGGTGAACGTGATTCGCGCGGACGACCACGCCTACCATTATCGCTCGGACAAATTTTGCCGCATCCGCACGCTTAGCCCGTTGAACCTGGAGAAGGACGTGGAGTTCTACGAAGTGCAGCTTCAACCCGGCGGCGCGCTCCGCAGTTCAGCGCACTTCGAGGGCACGCGCGAGTTTCTCACGGTGCAAAAGGGGCAGGTAAGAGTGGAGTCTGCCGGCGATCTCGAGACGCTCAGCCCCGGCGACTCAGCCAGCTATCGCGCCGACGTGCCGCACGCCATCGTAAACACGGGCAAAGGCGAGGCGGTAATTTTTCTCGTGGACATCTATCGGTAAGAAAGTGCCGTTACGATCCGCTTGGCGCGTCCTTCACTTCCAATTTCGCCAGTGCCGGTCGCGCGACTGGAACGGCCGCCGGTTTCGTTTCAATGCGGATTCTGGGATGCAGGAAATGTCTTTCGCAGAGATGGAAGGACGCCTTGGCCACAATCACCGCGGCCACCACGCCATACAACGCGAGCCAGCCGTGCGACGGACGTTCGCCGCCTATTTGGAATGCGCGGGCACTGATGAGCGCAATAACGGGGAAATGACAAACGTAGAGTGTGTAACTTTGCTGGCCGAGCGTTTCGAACCAGCCGACGACGCGCAGTAAAATGATTTTTGTCGGCAGCGACGCGAAGACGAGCGTCACTCCGCCGCCGAGCGCCATGAGCAACGGAATCTTCACTGGCTCCGGCAAGTTGATGTGACTGGCCGCCCACGCCAAACCGGCAGCTGCTCCGGCGGCGAGGACGAACTTGCGGCTCACGCTGCTCGTCGTCATCTCGGCCAGCCATGCGCCGGTCAGCCACACCGCCCAGAGGCTGACCATTTCCGTCAGCCAATCGAGGGAAGCGTTTGCAACATTCATCCGCAGAACCGCGGCCGACATCGCGACGGAAAATCCCATCAAATACGCGCGTTTGCCGAAGCGTTTCCGCAGGAGAAACCAGGCCGGGTAAGCCAGATAATAAATCATCTCGAAGCCGAGGGACCAGAGTGGGCCGTTGGAGCCGAAGTACAATCCGAGACTTCGCGGCAGCAGCAGCAGAGCGGGGATGACCGCCTCCAGTGAGTAACCCTTCAGCGCGAAGATCTGGTTCGTGAACGAGTCAGGCGTCGCGGCTTGATAGAGCATGGGATACTTGGCGCGGCCAATCAGATCGAAGATGACGGTCAGTCCGAGCGCGAAGTAATACACGGGCAGGATGCGCCAGGCGCGGCGCTTGAGATATTCGACTGTGCCGAGATGCGGTGACGAAACGCCATCTGCGAACTTCTGCGCCATGCGGAGGTGAATGAAGAAGCCGCTGAGCGCGAAGAAGACCATGACCGCGAGATGGCCGTATTTGAAACCCGCCGCGCCATAGGCCAGCGCCTTTTCCCAGGCGGCGTGTGGTTGCGAAAGGAAAGCCGAATGCCCCTGCCAAAGCAGCCATCGCGCGTGAGTGAATACCACGTAAAGCGCCAACAAACCTCGAAGCACATCGAGATTGCGCAGACTCGCGTCCGAAATCCTGTTCATTCCTCCTTAGGGTGATATTCAGTAATTCACAAAGGGCTTAGGGGCAAGTGGCGCATCGGAAATTACGGCCCTGTAGAGAGATTGTTTCGTGAAATAACGTCGGCAAGAAGAGGTTAAGAAATGGCAATTATTACGTTGCGATTAGCACGCGTTCCTGCGTCAGTGGCAATATGAGTAGAAGAATCCTCTTCAAAAGATCTCTCTTCGCTATACTCAGTTTGCTGACCGTTCAACAGGTTCCGGCAGAACTCGGAATTACGAAATTCACGCGTGGCGGAACATTGGTATGGACCAATTCTCCAAGTAATGCCGTGTACCGCGTCGAATCCGCAGCTTCGTTGAGCGGGCCGTGGGCCGCCGTTGCGAGCATGGAATCAATCCAATCGTCGAATCAGCAAACGACCGTCGAACTTGGGACGCCCGGCGCGGAATTTTTGAAACTCTATCGAGTGACATGGACGAATGTGCCTGCGGCGCAACCCATCGGCACATGGTCATATCAAGGGTTTGAAGGCGCTAGCCTTGTCGTGACGGGTTGGCTGTCCATCAACGCCACCAACCCGGTCACTGGCAATTGTCTGTTTGGAGCAGTGGGAAACGCTAATCAAACCAAGCACCCGGTCGGTTCCGCAGCGTTTAATGGAACAATGCCCACCGCCAACGTGGTCGCGACTTCAGAAATACCGCTACAGAACGGCTATCCGCGACTCCGTGGACAAATGGCGCTGGATGAATACTGGGGTACTTGGTGGTACACGGATACTTACATTGACCTGATGGGACGCACACGAACAGTCATACGAAGCGGAAGTTTCTCAGCAAGGCGGCAGCAGTAGTTTCACTCAGGCATCGCTCTTCGTTTCGGACAGCCATTTGCACCAGCGCCACTTTGAAGTAACTTCTCCCACACAAGGAGGAGTTCATGAAAGTAGTGCTGTTCTGCGGCGGTCTGGGCACGCGCATCCGCGATTTTTCGGACGCGGTGCCAAAACCGATGATTCCCGTCGGCTACCGGCCCATCATCTGGAACGTGATGAAGTATTACGCGCACTTCGGCCACAAGGAATTCATCCTCTGCCTCGGCTACAAGGCCGATTCGATCAAAAATTATTTCCTCCACTACGACGAGTGTCTCTCGAACGACTTCGTTTACTCCGACGGCGGCAAGAAGCTCGTGCTCTCGAACAGCGACATCCAGGACTGGAAGATCACGTTCGTGGACACGGGACTGAACTCGAACATCGGCCAGCGGCTCAAAGCGGTGGAGAAGTTGATCGGCGATGACGAAATGTTCCTCGCGAATTACACGGACGGGCTGAGCGATTTCCAATTGCCGGCGCTGGTGGATGAGTTTGTGCGCACGGACAAAGTGGCAGCCTTTCTCGCGGTCAAACCGGGCTACAGCTTTCACGTCGTTGAAATGGACGACGCAGGGCAGGTGCGCGGCCTGCGCGATTTGATGCGCTCGGACATCTGGATCAATGCGGGCTACTTCGTTTTCCGACGAGAGGTCTTCAACTACATGCAACCGGGCGAAGAGCTGGTGAACGAACCGTTCCAGCGTCTCGCGGACATGAACGCGCTCATGGCGCACAAGTATCGCGGCTTCTGGGCGTGCATGGACACGTTCAAGGAAAAGCAGCGCCTCGATGACATGGTCGCGCGCGGCGAAACGCCGTGGGAAGTGTGGAAGCGCCAGCCCGAAATGCGCGCGCCCAACAGCAGCCTCGTCATCGGCGCGGCCACGCAAGGACTGCGTCCCATCAGTGTGGAAGGAGAACATTCCCCGACGGAAGGTGCGCGCGCGAATGTGGCGGCGTGACTCTTCTCGTAGCAGCCGACGTAAGGAGGCTCACTCTTTGATACAAGAAGATCAGAGCCTCCTTACGTCGGCTGCTACGGCGAGGAAGGCGCGCACGCCGCTTCTGCAATGAGTATGCTCCCGTTGAAATTCGACAAAGCCGATCGTTCGCTGCGCGTGCTCTGTCTCGGCGCGCACAGCGATGACATTGAGATCGGCTGTGGCGGGACGATTCTTCGGCTCATCGCGGAAGGCTGGAACCTCGACGTGTGTTGGGTTGTTCTTTGCTCAAACGAAACGCGCGGCGAAGAAGCGCGGGCGAGCGCAAAGGAGTTTCTCGCTGGCACTGCGAAGCAGCAGGTCTTCATCGAAAGGTTTCGCGACGGTTTTCTTCCCTACATTGGCCCGCCGGTGAAGGAATATTTCGAGGAACTGAAAAAAGAGCCGTCGCCTGATGTGATTTTCACCCATCACCGTGCTGACTTGCACCAGGACCATCGCCTGGTGTGCGAGCTGACGTGGAACACGTTTCGCGACCATCTGATTCTCGAATATGAAATCCCGAAGTTCGACGGTGACCTGGGCCTGCCGAATTTCTTCGTTCATCTGGACGAGAGCGCCGCGCATCGAAAAACGGATTTGCTGCTGAAGCACTTCACCACGCAGCGCGCCAAGCCATGGTTTACTGAAGACACCTTTCTGGCGCTGATGCGTTTGCGCGGCGTGGAATCGCGTTCACCCACGCGCTATGCCGAGGGGTTCCACTGCCGCAAAGCAGCGTTTTGATTGGCACCGGCTTGTAACGCGGCGCGAGTTCGGTTACCAATGTCCTTTCATGCGCATGTTCCTCACAGCGACGATCTTTTTTGTTGCTGTCCATGCCTTCTCGCTGTCACTCACGATCAGATATCCAACAAACGGAACGGTCATCGCTTCCGGCGGATATTCGATCGAAGTTTCCGAAGGCGGTGTGAGCGGCGCATTGAGGTACGTCGAATTCTTCGTCAACGGGATCATGGTTGGCAGGGCGACGAATGAGCCATTTTTGGTGACAATAAATAATCCAGTGCCGGGCCATTACCGGCTAACGGCGCACGCGTTCGATACGGGGTCCTTTCAAGCCGAGGCGCCACCGGTCTATTTGCGGGTCGGAAATCCGACACTGCGAGTGGCGCGCGGGCCGTATCTTCAATCGGCTTCGTCCACGAATATGATTCTGCGCTGGCGGACGGATTGGTTCGCCGACGCCGTGGTGCGCTATGCAACGAACGCGAGCTCGCTCGATGGCGGTCTCACCAATTCAAACGCGACCATCGATCACGAGATGAACCTCACGGGCCTCCAGGCGGACACGCTGTATTTCTATTCCATCGGCACGGCGACAAATACTTTTGTGAGTGGAAGCAATTTTAGTTTTCGGACCGCACCCACCAATGCCCGGCCGGTGCGCATCTGGGTGGTGGGCGATTCCGGCACTGCAGATACCAACGCGGCCAGCGTCCGAGACAGCTACTACACCGTGACGGGCGCTCAGGCGACGGATTTGTTCCTGATGCTGGGCGACAATGCCTACGAGTCCGGCACGGACGGGGAATATCAAAGAGCGATGTTCGACATGTACCGCGACCTGCTGCAACGGACGCCGGTGTGGCCGACGATTGGCAATCATGAGGCGGGCGATGCTCTTGGTGTGTACGGCACGCAGGCCAAACCATATCTGGAGATGTTTACATTGCCGAGGAATGGGGAATGCGGCGGCCTGGCTTCGGGTACGGAACATTATTATTCGTTCGACTTTGCAAACATCCATTTCGTTTGCCTGGACTCCTACCTTTCGGACCGCGCCAACAGCGCCCCGATGTGCTCGTGGTTGCGCAACGACCTCGCAAATACGGACAAGGATTGGATCATCGCGTATTGGCATCATCCCCCCTACTCGTTTTCGGGCCACCATTCCGACCAAGAGTTCTTCGGTATCGAAATGCGACAGTTCGCGGGGCCGATTCTGGAAGAGTATGGCGTCGATCTAGTTCTCAGCGGCCACAATCACGATTACGAGCGCTCGTTTCTGATCGATGGGCATTATGGCTTCTCGTGGGAATTGCAATCATCGATGGTGTTGAATGCCGGCTTTGGCCGCCCAGGCGACGACGGCGCCTATCGTAAACCCGCCGGCGGCATGGGAGCGCATGGTGGAACGATCTACACAATCTGCGGCTGCTCGGGGCAGGGCGGCAGCGGTGACACGGACATTCCGCGCCATCCGGTGATGGCACTTACTCGCGGTGGGTTCGGCTCGATGATAATTGAGATCAACGGCCTTCGGTTGGATGCGCAATTTCTGCGGCCCTCGATGGCCGTGGATGATTACTTCACGATCGACAAATCATTGCCCACGACGAATCAGCCGCCGATGCACATTGTCCGCAGCACCAACGGAGCCGTGATTTCGTGGCCAACGTCACAACCGGCATTTGAACTAGAAAGCGCCGCCGCGATTCCGGCAACAAACTGGCAAAGCATCTCGGAGCCTGTGAGCACGATCGGGCGACGCAATGTCGTTGCTATCGAGATGATTGGCCCAAAGCGCTTCTTTCAACTGCGCAGCCCTTGAGAGGGATCGCTCGTTTCAGCAGTTGCGCTACCGTTTTCCAAACACCCAAAGATGCTTTTCGCTCCGCACGTAGAATTTGTCATCCGCAATCGCGGGCGTGGCCATGATCGATTCGCCGAGATTATTTTTGGCTTTCACGTTCATGGAATCTCCCGCCTGGGCGACCGTCACCATGCCGCGCGTTGAAGCCAGATAGATATGTCCGTTCGCAGCGATGGGCGACGCATAGTATTCACCTTCCGCGCCAAGCCGTTCCTGTTCGTAAAGCGACTTGCCGGTTTTGGCGTTCCAACAACTCACGCGTCCGCCATCCTGCACGACGTAAACGCGCCCATCGTAAAACAACGGCGACGAATAGCCGGAAATACCTTTCGTGGCTTTCCACGCCACGTGCGTGCTCGTGGTGTCTCCAGTGTCGGGGGCGCGCAACGCGAATAATCCGCTGTCACCTCTTCCAAAGAGGTTTGTCATCCCGGTCCAATCCTTGTCCGTAATGAAGCCATCCTTGTCGCGGTCGATGCCGCGGAACGCCCCGCCGTCAAATCCTGGGGCCTCACCCGGCCCGATTTTCCCATCGCTGTTTTTGTCATTCTTCTCCACGAAGCTCGCGAACGCGCCCATCGCGTTCGGCGGCACACCGCGTGACATCACATACAACTGGCCATCGCCGATGACTGGTGTGGGAGTCACCGCCACCGACGTCATTACATTCGCCGTCCAGCGCTCCTTCCCGTCACGCATGTCATAGCCCGCGACTCGCAAACTGCCGGCAACAATGACGTCCTGTTGACGACCACGTTTCCAAACAATGGGCGTGGTAAAGCTGCCGGCGGCGTTCTCTCGAGGTGTCTTCCAGCGTGTCGTTCCCGTTTTTGCATCAACCGCCAGCACGAATGACTCGCCTTCGTCCTGGTCGCAATTCAACACGATGGTATCGCTGGCGATGGCGGGTGACGTGCCGCTGCCGTTCATGACGAAATTGACAGGAAGGGCCTTGCGCCATTGTTCCTTGCCTTTGAAATCGTAGGCGACCAGACCGAACGACGAGAAAAAAACGTACACGCGATTGCCATCGGTCACTGGCGTGGCGACTGCGGGACTGCTGGTGGGATGAACGTCCGGAATTTTTCCGGGCGGCGCCTCTTGCCGCCAGACTTCCTTGCCGTCACGCCGATCGAAGCCGAGCGCGAACAACTTTCCATGTTCAAATGCCGTCAGAAAAATGCGATCGCCCCAAACGCACGGCGACGACAAACCGGGCGGCACTTCGACTTTCCAAAGCAGGTTGGTGCCGGCGTTGAATTCAATCGGCGGCTTTTCCTTTTCGGCCAGCCCCGAGGAATTGGGCCCGCGAAACTGCGGCCAATGGGCGTTAGCGGAGGAGAGACTCAAAGCTACGCCGAGCAACGAAACGATCAGTGTGAGTTTCATATCGTCGCGGGATTGGAAAGCAAACGTCCCGCTTCGGCCAGCACGATTTTACGACATCCGCCCGGCGGGTTTACGTAAATTGCAATTTGGTGGTCGGCGCTGTCTCGTCCCAGCCGCGCGGCGGTTTGCTGTTCACGGCGGCGACTTCCTTGATGGAGATTTGCCGCCCGCGCGTCTTCGCGCCTTTCACTTCCACTTCCTTCGGGTCGCAGGTCTGCTGATTGATCTTTTGGTACGGGGCGGCTTTGTAACGGATGAAGACTTCCTTCGGCGTGTCTGGCTCGAAAAAGAGGATGCGTGATTTCTCCGGGATGCAGGAGTAATCGCGATTGAGAATCGTGCCGCCAAACGTGAAGCGCTTGATGTAAGTCGCGTCGCGGTTCGTATAGACGCAAGTGAAAACCCGGTCGCGCTCCGGCAGTCCCACGTAGAAAATGTCCGGTCCGACGAACAGCTTTTCCGGCAGTTCAGTCACCTTGTAGTGGCCATCGCGATTGACGATGAGAATTTTGTCGAACTTCGTGCAGTCCACGCGGAACTCTTCGCCCGAAACTTTGTACCCGACGTAACCGCTCTCGCGATCGTAAGCGACCTTGAACGCTTTGAACGCGACCTCCTTCGCATCCACTTCGTCATAGCGGCTGCTCTTCGTCAGGCGCGGGTAGAGCGGCCCATACTTTTCGATCAGCGCTTCGATGTGCGCGATGACGAACTTCGTCAGCCCCTTCAGGTTCTTCCGCGTCTCGGCGAGGTCGGCCTTAATCTGCTCCGTCTCCTCGCGGTGTTTATTGATGTCGAAAAGCGAAATGCGGCGAATGCGAACTTGCAGGAGCTTCTCCACGTCGGCATCAGTCACCTCGCGCAACAATTCCTTTCGGAACGGTTTCAGCCCCTCATGCACCGCCGCAAACACAGCTTCGTTCGTCTTGCACTTCTCGATGCTCTTATAGATGCGTTCCTCGATGAAAATGCGTTCCAGCGTGCGCGCGTGAATTTCCTCCTGGAGCTGCTTCTCCTTCAACTCCAGTTCGCGCTTCATCAACTCGACGAGCTGCGCCGTGTTCTCGCGCAAGACCTCGGAGACAGTCATCTCTACGGGCCGATTGTTTTTGATGACCGTGATGCGGCTCGCGATGGTGACTTCGCAGTCCGTGAAGGCATAGAGCGCGTCGATGAGTTGTTCGGCGCTGACGCCAGAGGGCGCCTTCACTTCAATCTCCACTTCTTCGGAAGTGAAATCATTGACAGACTTGACCTTGATCTTCCCTTTGTGCGACGCGTCTTCGATCGACGCGATCAGCGAATCAGTCGTCGTGGTCGGCGGAATTTCTTTGATGACGACAGTATTCTCGTCTTTGGCCTTTATCCTCGCGCGCACTTTGATGCTGCCCTTGCCATCCGCATATTCCCGCGCGTTCATCAAGCCGCCCGTCTGGAAATCCGGCAGGCACTTGAAGCTCTCCTTCTTCAGAATCGCAATCTGCGCCTGGAGCAGCTCGATGAAATTGTGCGGCAGAATCCTCGCCGACATTCCGACCGCGATTCCTTCAGTGCCAAGCATCAACAGCAGCGGCAATTTCGACGGCAACGCCACCGGCTCGCGTTTGCGTCCATCGTAACTCGGCACGAATTCCGTCAGTTCATCATTGAAGATTTCTGTGCGTGCCAGTTCCGTCAGCCGGCATTCGATGTAACGCGGCGCGGCAGGCGGGTCGCCGGTGAAAATGTTTCCGTAATTTCCCTGCCGCTCAATGAGGTAACGCTTGTTGGCCAGCACCACCAGCGCGTCACCGATTGAAGCGTCGCCGTGCGGATGATACTTCATCGTTTCGCCGACCACGTTGGCGACTTTCATGAAGCGCCCGTCGTCCGTCTCGTGCAGCGCCCAAAGGATTCGGCGTTGCACGGGCTTCAGGCCGTCTTCGAGGTTTGGAATCGCGCGATCGCGAATGACGTAGCTCGCGTAGTCAAGAAAGCTGCGGTCCACTCGCTTGTGCAGCGGCTGCTCAATTTTACTCGGCGAGAATGGTCGGTGCGCAAGCTCCGTTGTCGCGACTTGTTCAACCTCAACGTGGGCGTGGCCATTGCCGCCTTTGCGCGGCTTCGCCGGTTTCGTTTCGCCAGGCGTGTTTCCCACTTTCGGTTCTTTCTTCTCGCTCATCTCAAAAATTCAAAGGCCGCAAAGTGGGGAAAGAACGCCGCGAATGCAAGCGGCTGCGTTTGTAGTCCACGCTTTAGCGTGCCTGCGCCCGCCCTGCACCCTAAAGGGTGGACTACAACGTCCCAAACGCCCACATCCGTGATTCAACAATTGGCGCAGCGCAGTGTTCCCTGTTACGGTGCGCGGATACTCATGAGTCGGCTTAGTCCAGCGCGCGTGTATTTGTCTCTCGCCATGATTGTTTGCGGCGGCACTGCGTTTGCCCAGCAGCCGCCGGAGGTCCGGGCGTTTTGGGTGGACGCTTTTGGCGCAGGCTTCAAGAGCGCGTCGGAAGTCACCACGCTGGTGAACAACATGCGCGCCGCTCACGCGAACACGATCATTCCCGAAGTGCGCAAGCGCGGCGATGCCTACTACAACAGCCTTTACGAACCAAAGGCGACGGACATCTCGTCGAGCTTCGATCCGTTGGCCGACATGATCGCCAAGGCGCACGACACCAGCGGCGGCAAACAGCGAGTGGAAGTCCATCCCTGGATCGTGAGTTTCAAAGTGTGGGGCGACATCGACACGCCTCCATCGGAACCCAATCATCCTTACAATCTGCATCCCGACTGGCTGACCGAGGACGACACCGGCGCGACCTGGGACGGCACCAGTTATTCGTTCGATCCCAGCCATCCCGAAGTTCAGAAGCATACCTTCAATGTCTGCATGGACATCATCTCGCGCTACGACGTGGACGGGCTGAACTTCGATTACATCCGATACACTGGGAACAACTGGGGCTACCATCCCATCGCCGTCAGTCGCTTCAATGCGCGTTATGGGCGAACCGGCACGCCATCACCAACCGACGCGGCGTGGATGCAATTTCGCCGCGAGCAAGTCACCGCCATCGTGCGCAAGGTTTATCTGCACGCTATCGCGCTGAAGCCGCACGTGAAAATTTCCGCCGACACGATCACCTGGGGGAACAGCGGCGTGGCCAATGACGCGCAGTGGTTCAGTTCATCAGCAGCTTACACGGACGTGCTCCAGGATTGGCGCGGTTGGATGGAGGAGGGCATTCTCGATCTGAACATCCCGATGAATTATTACCGGCACCACAACAACACTTCGCCGAACCACGCGCTGGCTTACAC
>JGI10216J12902_100708559_pt1 | contig 21642 bp, 18 predicted proteins | sample KanNatreferecore_FD_12902 | JGI IMG/M metagenome (IMG submission 12902)
TCCAGGTTCCAGGTTCCAGGTTCCAGGTTCCAGGTTCCAGGTTCCAGGTTGGGATCGTGTCTCGTGGACTTGGGGCCTGGAACTTGGGACTTGGGACGATAAGGCGGGGCATCATACCATACGGCGGCTCATGGAACAACGTCGGCGCGGCTGTTGGAGCGCGGGCATCCCTGCCCGCATGGCCCCACTTGGCGCCGCTAGCTCGAGAACGTGCGGGCAAGGATGCCCGCGCTCCAATACGGCGCTGGTGACTCGGGCCGGGCCCGGTGATAGACTCTGGCAGGTAGATAGGACCTTTAAGTCGGTCCCGAGAGGCTGACAAGGACTCCGTCTGGCATTGCGGCGCCTGCCCGTTCGGGCCGCGCGTACCAGAACGCCTCCTTGTCCCACACCGGGACCGGAGGCTGTTTTTGTATGCCGGTGACGGAAGCCGCCGCGGTGCTGGTGATGACGGAGGACGATATCCGCCGAGCGCTCACGCGCGTGGCCCACGAGATCGTGGAGCGCAACCGCGGCGCGGAGGACGTGGTCCTCGTCGGCATCCAGCGCAAGGGTGTCCCGCTCGCGCAGCGCCTCCAGGCGCTCATCCGGAAGATCGAGGGCGTGGAGGTTCCGGTCGGCAGTCTGGACATCACCCTGTACCGGGACGACGTCATGTCCCGCCGGGGCGAGGTCCGCTCCACCCAGGTGCCGGTAGACGTGACCGGGCACATCGTCGTCCTGGTGGACGAAGTGTTCTTCACGGGCCGGACCATACGCGCCGCCCTGGACGCCGTCACGGACCTCGGCCGGCCGGCGGCCGTGCAGCTCGGTGTGCTCGTCGACCGGGGCCACCGCGAGCTCCCGATCCGCCCGGACTACGTGGGCAAGAACCTCCCCACCTCGCGCCGAGAGCACGTGGACGTGCGTCTCCGCGAGCTGGACGGCGAGGACGCCGTGTACATCGACAAGCCGGAGTGAGGAGATCACCATGGCGATCATCGAGGCACCGCTGGAGCGCGAAATCGAGGTCACCCGAGAGACCGGCGGCATGCTGCGCCGGAAGGACGTGCTCGACCTCCAATGGATGGAGCGCGACGAGATCGAGACGGTCCTGCGCAACACCGCCTCGTTCAAGGAGATCCTCGCGCGGCCGATCAAGAAGGTCCCCACGCTGCGCGGCAAGTCCGTGGTGACGCTCTTCTACGAGAGCTCCACGCGCACCCGCACCTCGTTCGAGCTGGCCGGGAAGATGATGTCCGCAGACGTGGTGAACATCTCCGCCGCGTCCAGCAGCGTGGCGAAGGGAGAGTCGCTGAAGGATACCGCCCTCACGCTCGAGGCGATGGGGATGGACCTGATCGTGATCCGCCACCCCACCTCGGGCGCGCCGGACTACGTGGCGCAGACGGTCCGCATCCCCGTGATCAACGCCGGGGACGGGATGCACGAGCACCCGACGCAGGGCCTGCTCGACCTCTACACGCTGCGCGAGACGAAAGGCCGCATCGAGGGGTTGAAAGTGCTCATCGTCGGCGACCTCACCCACAGCCGCGTCGCGCGGTCGAACGTGTGGGGCCTCCTCAAGATGGGGGCCGAGGTGCGGCTGTGCGGGCCTCGCACGCTCGTGCCGCTCGGGATCGACAGCCTGGGCGTTCGGGTGTATGAGGATCTGGACGAAGCGATGCAGGGCGTGGACGTGGTGAACGTCCTCCGCATCCAGCTGGAGCGCCAGGAAAAGGGGCTCTTCCCCACGCTCCGCGAGTACAGCGAACGCTGGGGCGTGAGCGCGCGGCGCCTGCAGCGCGCCGCTCCGGGAGTGACGGTGATGCACCCCGGCCCCATGAATCGCGGCGTGGAGATCAGCCCGGAAGTGGCGGATGCGGGTTATAGCGTGATCACGGCGCAGGTGACGAACGGCGTGGCGGTGCGGATGGCGCTGCTTTACCTGCTCCTTGGCGGCCAGGGAGGATCCATATGAGCGATCTCCGGCCGCGTTCGCCCTCCGCCGATGAGGTTGTGCCGAAGCTTCACGAGCGGTGCTCCCTGTTCTCATTGCCGGAGTATCAGCGGTTTTCAATCTCGGGCAGGGCTCGTCCGGAAGGAGGGGTTTGACCATGGCCAACCTTGTAGTCCAGGCAGACGAAGAGGGACTCACCGTTCCCCGTGCGGTACTGGAAGGCGCCGGGGTCTCGCCAGGGGGCCTGTTGGAGCTCATTCCGCTGCCCGGTTCCGAAGAGATCCATCGCGAGGCCGCGCGTCACGTCGTCTGGAGTCTGGGGATGCGGATCGCCGTGAGCGTGCCACGCTGGCAGGACGGTGCTTGGGTAGTTGATCTCTTCGCGGCTGATGGCGAGGAACAGATTGGAGTTCTGTTCTACGATCCGCACGGGCATCTGGACCAAGAGCGGTCCACGACTCGCGAAACACTGAAGTAGTGCTCCTCGTTCCCCGCCGGAAACAAGAGTCGGACGTCACATGCCTTCCCACCTGTGTGTGGGCGGTGCTTACGTTCGAGGGTTTCGACGTCTCCTATCAAGACGTCCGGGAGGCCTGCCGGATGGATCAGAGAGGCTCGGTGCTGGAACTCGCGATCCAAGGGCTCAGCGAAGCTGGGTGGGATGTTGAGTTCGCGCAGTCGCTCGACTCACAGTCGATTGCGGAGCAGCTTTCCGAGGAGCGGCCCCTCATCGCCGTGATCGGTGAGAGAAGCCTACGAGAACGCCGGCTCGCGCACGCCGTGGTGATCTGCGAACTGAAGGAGGACCAGTTAGTGGTTATGGATCCGGCGGTAGGGGAGTACGTCATCGTGCCGATGCAGCGGGATGGGGACATCCTGCCGGAGTATCGGGGCGGCTTCTTCATTGGTCAGGCTTGCAGGGAAGTTTGATGGGACTGCTTATACGAAATGGTCGTGTAGTCGACCCCGCTCGAAACCTGGATCGCGAAGCGGACGTGCTCATCATCGACGGCCGCGTGGCCGCCGTGGAGCGGGGGCTGTGTGAGCGCGAGCACGAAGTGCTGGACGCCTCGGACCGCGTGGTCTGCCCGGGGTTCATCGACGTCCACGTGCACTTACGGGAGCCGGGGCAGGAGTACAAGGAGACCATCGCCACGGGCACTCGTTCGGCCGCGGCGGGCGGATTCGCGCACGTCTGCTGCATGCCGAACACGGATCCGGCCATCGACGACCCCTCGGTGGTCCAGCTCATCCAGGAGAAGACGGCGGCGGCCGTTGGGGTGAAGGTCCACGTCTTCGCCTCGATGACCAAACAGAACGCGGGCAAGGAGCTGGCGGAGATGGGCCGGCTCTCGGATGCCGGCGCGGCGCTCTTCTCGGACGATGCCTTCCCCATCCAGAACGCGGAGATGATGCGCCGCGCGATGGAGTACGCGCGGATGCTTCATCGCGGCGTCTCATTGCACTGCGAGGACAAGGCGCTGGCCGGCGAGGGCGTGATGAACGAGGGTCCCATTTCCACGCTCCTTGGGCTCCGGGGCATTCCGAACGCCGCCGAGGACGTGATGGTCGCGCGCAACATCGAGCTGTGCCGGCTCACCGGCTGCCGGCTGCACATCTGCCACGTCTCCACCCGGGTCTCCGTGGACCTGGTCCGGCGCGCGAAGGCAGAGGGGCTCCCGGTCACGGCCGAAGGCTGCCCACACCACTTCTGCCTCACCGACGAGGCGTGTCTCAACTACAACACGCAGGCGAAGGTGAACCCGCCCTTGCGCAGCGCGGATGACCTAGCGGCCGTGCTGGAGGGGCTGGCGGACGGCACGCTGGACTGCATCGCCACGGACCACGCCCCGCACGCGATCAATGAAAAGGACTGCGAGTTCGACCGGGCGATGTTCGGGCTGGTCGGGCTGGAGACGGTGGTGCCGTTGGCGCTGGACCGGCTGGTCAGGCCGGGCATCGTGCCGTTAGCCGATGTCGTCGCCAAGCTGACGCTGCACCCGGCGCGCGTGCTTCTGGGCGACGGCGAGCACGTGCCCCGGGGCGTGGACCCGCTCATCGGCACGCTGCAGCCAGGCGGGCCCGGGGACGTGACGGTGTTGGACCTGGACAGGCCGTTTGTGGTCAAGCCCGAGAAGCTGCACAGTCGCAGCAAAAACACGCCGTTCGCCGGTTGGGAGCTGACCGGAGCGGCGGTAGCCACGGTGGTTGACGGGAAGGTGCTGATGCGAGACGGGGTGGTTGCGGAGTGATGCGCAGCTTGCTGGTGCTTCAGGATGGGACCGTCTTCGAGGGCCGCTCCATCGGCGCTTCGGGAACCACCACTGGTGAGGTCGTGTTCAGCACTTCCATGACCGGCTACCAGGAGATGCTCACGGACCCGTCCTACGCCGGTCAGCTTCTGACCCTCACCTATCCCCTCATCGGGAACTACGGCGTCACGGACGAAGACCTGGAATCGCACGGCGTGCAGGTGGCCGGGTTCGTCGTCAAGCAGCTCTGCGCCGCGCCGAGTAACTGGCGCGCGGGCGGCGATCTGCAGTCGTTCCTGGCGCAAAACCGGGTGGTAGGGATCGACGGAATCGATACCCGCGCCCTCACCCGCCGCCTCCGCTCGCACGGCGTGATGATGGGGATCATCACCACGGAGCTGAGCGCGGGCGATGCGCTTGAGCGCCTCCGTGAATGTCCCAGCTACGGCGCGATCGATTTCGTGCGGCGTGTGACCACGCCGGAACCTTACGTGTGGGAGCCCACTGGCACTCGGCCGGGCGGGCGGGTGTTGAACGTCGCCCTCGTGGACTGCGGGGTGAAGCTTAACATCCTCCGCTCGCTGGCGGCGGAGGGGGTCCGCACCACCGTCTTCCCCTGCACCGCCGGCGCCGAGGAGATCCTTGAGCGGGCCCCGGACGGCATCGCCTTCTCCCCGGGTCCCGGCGACCCGGATCACCTGGCGGAGGTGGTGGCCACCGCCCGCAAGCTCATCGACAGCGGGAAGCCCGTCTTCGGGATCTGCCTGGGAAACCAGATCGTCGGCAAGGCGTTCGGCGCCGGGACTTTCAAGCTTCCGTTCGGACACCGCGGCGGCAATCACCCCGTGAAAGAGCTGGAAACGGACCGCGTCTACATCACGAGCCAAAACCACGGCTATGCCGTCGACCCCGCCGGGCTGGACAAGAGCGGGCTCATCATCACCCACGTAAACCTGAACGACGGCACGGTGGAAGGGCTGCGGCACCGCGAGCTGCCCGTGTTCACCATTCAGTACCACCCGGAGGCGAACCCGGGACCGCGGGATAGCGGCTACCTTTTCGATAAGTTTGTAGAAGCGATGGAGCGGGATTAGGAGGTATTCGGATGGCCAAAGTTCTGGCAATCGTCCGCCGACGGCCTGCACGTCTCGCCCGAGGTGCTCGCGGAGGCAGGCGTCGAACCAGGGAGCCTGGTGGAAGTCGTGGGTTTGCCCGGAGCGCGAGAGATTACCTACCGTGCTCTGGGGCACTGCGCGCGAAAGCTGGGCGACGCCCTCCGGGTGCGGGACCCCCGGTGGGCCTTCGAGCGGAGCCGTTGGGAGGTCGACCTCTACGACCCAACCGGAGAGTTGCTGCTGGGTCACGTGTACTTTGATGCTCACGGGGAGCTGCTGGCAGACGCATCTGCAACCTACGACGAGCTACTGGCCGCCTACGATGCTTGAATCGCAGACGGGGAATGACGCGCAAGCGAAGCCCGCGAGGAAGAGAGCGCTGCCAGCCTGGTGGTGGGTTCCCACCGGTGTCGTCGCCGTAGTTCTCGCGCTATTCATGGCCTACCAGTTGATCGGTTACCGAAGCTATTACATCCCGTCCTCGGCGATGGAGCCGACGCTGGTCGGGGCATCGCCCGCCGGAGGGGAAGGCGACCGCATCCGGGTCGAGATCCTCTTATCGATGCTGCGTAACCCTCGTCGAGGGGAGATCTGGACGTTCCGGGCCCCACGGTCCGCCTCCCCGAACGAGAGCCTGTTCATAAAACGCGTCATTGGAATACCTGGCGACGCCGTGGAAGTGGTGGGCCCGCGTTTGATGGTGGACGGCAAGACCGCGCTCAACCTGGCGACGGACAGCGGACTGGTCAGGCCGGGCCAGACGGACCCCGTGCCGGACGCCGCCGGACGCCGCGCGACTATCAAGGTCGGCTACTCGGATACGGAGCTCACCGTCATCGCTGATCCGAAGCCCCAAGTAACGGAGTCGGCGGGCGCCGTCGCGGTTAACGGGGTGACGGAGCTTCAGGCTCCGCGGGGTGCGATCGTGCGGTCCGACGACAGCCTGTCACTCTGGGGCACCGACGCTTCCCTGAACGGCGCGGTCTTCGTCTTGAACGGAGACCCCCGGCTCATCGTGCTCACGGGAACCCGGCTGCGGTACGAAGCCGGTCACGTGAGCGTCAACGGCCAGCCGCTTGTCGAGCCGTACATCAACGAGTCTCCGAATTACGCCATGCCCCCGCGGACGCTCGGCCAGGACGAGTACTTTATGATGGGTGACAACCGCAACAACAGCAACGACAGTCACGTGTGGGGCCCGCTCAAGCGCGACCGCTTCCTCGGGAGGGCCCGATATCGCTACTGGCCACTTCACCGGGCGGGTGGGTTGTAGCACCTATGCCCAAGCACCCAGAGATCAACAAGGTCATGGTCATCGGCTCGGGGCCGATCATCATCGGGCAGGCGGCGGAGTTCGACTACGCCGGCACTCAGGCGTGCCAGTCGCTGCGGGAGGAGGGCTGCAAGGTCGTCCTCATCAACTCCAACCCCGCGACGATCATGACGGACACGGAGATCGCGGACCGCGTCTACATCGAGCCGCTGACGGTGGAGTTCGCGGAGCGGGTAATCGCGCGGGAGCGGCCGGACGGCATCGCGCCGGGCCTCGGCGGGCAGATGGGGCTCAATCTCGCCACCAAGCTCGCGCAGCAGGGAGTGCTCGAAAAGTACGACGTGCAGCTGCTGGGGACGCCGCTCGCTTCCATCCGGATGGCGGAAGACCGGGAGGAGTTCCGCTCGCTGATGCGGCGGATCGGGGAGCCGGTGCCGGAGAGCTGGGTCATCGAGAGCGTTTCGCAGCTCCGCGAGCTCTCCGCCCAGCCGAACCTCCCGTGGCCGCTCATCATTCGTCCCGCCTACACCCTCGGCGGGACGGGCGGCGGGATCGCGCACAACGCCGAGGAGCTGATCGAGATCGGCTCCCTGGGGATGCGGCTCTCCATGCGCCACCAGGTGCTGGTGGAGCGTTACCTCGCCGGCTGGAAGGAGATCGAGTACGAGGTCATGCGGGACGGCGTGGACACCTGCATCACCATCTGCAACATGGAGAACTTCGACCCGATGGGCATCCACACCGGGGATTCCATCGTGGTGGCGCCCAGCCAGACGCTGTCGGACAAGGAGTACCAGATGCTCCGGACGGCGTCGCTGAAGATCATCCGCTCGCTCGGGATCGAAGGCGGGTGCAACGTGCAGCTTGCGCTGGACCCGAAGAGCTTCCAGTACTTCGTCATCGAGGTGAACCCGCGGGTGAGCCGCTCATCCGCGCTGGCCTCGAAGGCCACCGGATACCCCATCGCCCGCGTCTCCGCCAAGATCGCGATCGGGCTGCGGCTGGACGAGATCCCGAATGCGGTCACGAAGAAGACGCTGGCCTGTTTCGAGCCCGCGCTGGACTACTGCGTGGTGAAGATCCCCCGGTGGCCGTTCGACAAGTTCGTCACCGCGGACCGCACGGTCGGCACGCAGATGAAGGCGACCGGCGAGGTGATGTCCATCGGCCGGACCTTCGAGGCGGCACTGCTGAAGGCGATCCGCTCCCTGGAAGTCGGGGCGTATGGCCTGCGTGCCAAGAACCTCCCGAACTGGACGGAGATGGAGCTAGAAGTGGGGCTCCGCCAGGCCACGGACGAGCGGCTTTTCGCGGTGGCAGAGGCCTTCCGGCGCGGATGGGAGATCCGGGAAGTCCGCACCCTCACGAACGTGGACCCCTGGTTCCTCTACAAGATCCGCGACCTGGTGCGGCTGGAAGAACAGTTCGAAGGCCAGGCTCCTTCGGACGCTCCCGAATTCCTCACCCGGCTTCGCGAGGCCAAGATGTGCGGGCTGGCGGATCGCACCATCGCGGACCGCGGCGGCGTCAAAGAGGCCGACGTCCGCGAGCTGCGCTGGCGGCACGGGATCAAGCCGGTGTTCAAGATGGTGGACACATGCGCGGCCGAGTTCGAGTCCGCCACGCCGTACTTCTACAGCGCGTATGAGAGCGAGGACGAGGCGTGTGCAGGTGTTCAGGTGTTCGGGTCTTCAGGCATTCAGGAAGAACCCACCCGAACGCACCGCCGCAAGGCGATCGTCATTGGCTCCGGCCCTATTCGGATCGGGCAAGGGATCGAGTTCGATTACTGCACGGTCCACGGCGTGTGGGCCCTGCGGGAGGCGGGATACGAGTCGATTGTTATCAATAACAATCCGGAGACGGTGTCGACGGATTTCGACACTTCCGACCGCCTCTACTTCGAGCCGCTGACGACGGAGAACGTGCTCGCCATCGTCCAGGAGGAGCAGCCCGAAGGGGTGATCGTGCAGTTCGGCGGGCAGACCGCGATCAACCTGGCCAAGCCGCTGCACGACGCCGGGGTACCCATCCTGGGCTCCTCGTTCGACAGCATCGACATCGCCGAAGACCGGGACCGCTTCGAGCGGCTTCTGCGGGAGCTTGACATCCCCAAGCCCCCGGGGCGGGCGGTGCGCTCTATCGAGGCAGCGTTGGAAGTGGCTGAGGAGATCGGCTTTCCGGTGCTCGTCCGGCCGTCGTACGTGCTGGGCGGGCGGGCCATGGAGATCGTCCGCAGCCGCGAGGAGCTGGTCAACTACATGCACTACGTGGTCGAGGTCAGCCCCGACGCGCCCATCCTCGTGGACAAGTACGTCGTCGGTAAGGAGGCGGAGGTGGACGTCATCGGCGACGGCGTCGACTGCCTCATCCCCGGAGTGATGGAGCACATTGAGCGCGCCGGGGTGCACAGCGGCGACTCCATGGCCGTGTTCCCGCCGCAGTCGCTCTCGCAGGGCGTGATCGACAAGATGGTGGACTATGCCATCCGCGTGGCGAGGGCGCTCAAGATCATCGGGCTGATGAACATCCAGTTCGTCGTGGAGGGCGAGGAGGTCTTCATCCTGGAGGTGAACCCCCGCGCCAGCCGGACCGTGCCGTACCTGTCGAAGATCACCGGCGTGCCGATGGTCCAGGTCGCCACCCGCTGCATGCTCGGCGAGAAGCTGTCGGACATGGGTTACACCACCGGCCTCTACGCCGGCGGACCGGACCGGCCGGTGCGTCACGTCTCCGTGAAGGCGCCGGTCTTCAGCTTCGCCAAGCTCACCAGGGTGGACGTGAACCTGGGCCCGGAAATGAAATCAACCGGGGAGATCATGGGCACCGACTTCGATTACCCCCGCGCCCTGTACAAGGCAATGGTCGCCAGCGGGGTGGACGTCCCGCGGCAGGGAGCGATCATCGCCACCATCGCCGACCCCGATAAGCAGGAGGCCCTACCGCTGCTTCGGCGCTGCCACGAGCTGGGCTACCGCCTCCACGCCACGGCCGGAACCGCGGGTTACCTGGAGCAGAATGGGATCGAGGCGGAACAGGCGAACAAGATCCACGAGGGCGGCCGCACGCTCATCTCCCTGATCCAGGAAGGCAAGATCATCCTGCTGATCAACACCGTGTCGAACAACAAGCGGTCCGAACGGGAAGCCGCGCTCCTGCGGCGGGCGGCGGTGGAGAACGGCGTTCCGTGCCTGACCAGCCTCGACACCGTGGCGGCCCTCCTCGACGCCTTGGAGGCCAGGACCGACGGAGCCGATGGGGATGCGAAGCCGCACTGCCTGACGATCGATGAGTACTGTGCCGGTGCCGGCGGCCGGTAGTGGAGCGCATATGCCCTCTCAGGTCACCCTCGATCGTGAGATAATCGCCGACTTCTGCCGGCGTCACCATATCCGCAAGCTGTCGCTCTTCGGCTCCGTGCTGCGAGACGACTTCCGCCCGGACAGCGACGTGGATGTGCTCATCGAGTTCGAACCCGGAGCCACGGTCGGATTGCTCAGGTTGAGTGGGATGGAGTTGGAGTTGTGTGACCTGCTGGGCCGCGAAGTGGACCTCCGCACGCCCGGAGACCTGAGCCGGTACTTCCGCGACGAGGTGCTGGAGGGTGCTGAGGTGCAGTATGCTGCGAGCTGACCAGCACCGCGTGCGGCACATTCTCGACGCCGCACGGGAGGCACAATCGTTCGTCCTGGGAAAGTCCCGGGATGACCTTGACGGTAATCGGATCCTCTCCCTCGCGCTGGTGAGATGCATCGAGATCATCGGTGAGGCCGCAGCAAACATCACTGAGGATGGCCGCGCGGAATACCCGGCGATTCCGTGGCGTCAGGTAATCGCAATGCGCAACCGGCTGATCCACGCTTACTTTGACGTGGACCTGGACCGCGTTTGGGACACCGTCACAGATGACCTGCCGCCGCTCATCGCTGCCCTCGAAACCCCTGCAGTTTCGGAATCCTAGATTTGAGCCGTGGCTCGCTCGAGAATTCCCCCCCCATGAACAAACCACGACTACGTTTTGCCGTACTTGGCCTCGGTATGGGCATGCAGCACTGCCGCGACCTGGTGGACGCGAAGGGCTGCGAGCTGGTCGCGATCTGCGACGCCATCCCGGATCGGCTGGAACAGAACCGGAAAGAGTTCGGCGTCCGCGCCTACGGCGCGTACGAAGACCTGTTGACAGACCAGGACGTGGATGTGGTGAGCATCGCCACGCCGTCCGGGACTCATGCGAGTCTTACGGTGCAGGCGCTGCGGGCGGGGAAGCACGTCGTCTGTGAGAAGCCGCCGGACGTCACGGTCGCCGCTGTGGACGAGATGATCGCCGCGAAGCGGGAGACCGGCCAGGAGGTCATGGTGATCTTCCAGTCCCGCTTCCAACCGGTCTACAAGGAGCTGAAGCGAACCATCGACGACGGGCGCCTCGGCCGTCTGGCCGGGATCCACGGTGAGGTCAACTGGTGGCGCTCGCCCGAGTATTACGGCGGGCCGGGCGGCTGGAAGGGGACCTGGAAGCTGGACGGCGGCGGCTCGCTGGCGAACCAGGGGATCCACGTGCTGGACATGATGCAGCACCTCGGCGGCCCCGTGGCGGAGGTCTACGGCAAGTTCGGGCTCTTCGCGCACACCATCGAGAGCGAGGACAAAACCGTCGCGCTGCTCACCTTCGCCAACGGCGCCCTCGGCACCATCACGAGCACCACGGCCGCCTACCCGGGGCTGGACCGCACACTGCTGGTCCACGGCGGCAAGGGCAGTGTGGCGCTCGACGACGATTACGTGACCCGCTGGACTATCAAGGCGGAGAGCCCTGAGGCGGAGCGGGAGCACGAGGCGGAGATGATCGAGCGCTACGGCCAGAAGGGCAAACGGGACGTGACTACCGCCTCCGACCCCTTCGCCCACTCGTGGCGTGGGCACCTGGCGCAGTTCGAGGCGATGGCGGAGGCGATGGCGAGCGGGACGCCGGTTCCGTGCAGCATCGAGAGCACGCGCCACACCATCGAGATACTAAACGCGATCTATGAGAGCGGCCGGACCGGTGTGCCCGTTCGACTTTCATAGTTCTTAGTACGCGGGGCGAACGGTATGGCTGAAAAGGACGACACCAAGCCCGTTTCGCAGTCTCGCATTCCTGCGGACAGACGCAAGCGCATCGAACCGCGCCCGTCCGCGAGGAAGTGCTCACGCTGGAGGAGCCTCCTGGCCAGCATCACGCCCGAGAATATCCACCTGAGACCGATTGGGGCCCACCGGTTGGAAAGGAATTCTGGTAGCAAAATGACACGCCGCCTTTTCTGCGCTGCGCTCCTCATGTGCGCCGGCCTGGCGGCTTCCGCCGATAACTGGCCCGGCTGGCGCGGGCCTCTGGGTACCGGGCACAGCCTCGAGCAGGGGCTGCCGGTGAAGTGGTCCGCCGCCTCGGGCGAGAACGTCCGCTGGAAGACGCCGCTCCCGGGGCCGGGAATGTCCTCGCCGGTGGTGTGGGGCAGCCGCATCTTCGTAACGCAGGCGCTGGATCCGGGCGGGCGGCAGCGCGCCATACTCTGTTTCGACCGCAAGGACGGGAGGCAGCTCTGGCAGCGTGCCGTGGAGTACGCGGAGAAAGAGAGCACGTACTCGGGTGAGCCGCATTACGCTTCCGCTTCGCCGGTGACGGACGGGGAGCGCGTCGTCGCTTCCTTCGGCTCGGCGGGAGTGCTCTGCTGCGACATGAACGGCAAGCAGCTCTGGCACCGCGACCTCGGGAAGGCCGAGCAGATCTGGGGCAACGCCTCTTCGCCGGTGATCCACGGCGACCTGGTGATCCTGAACTTCGGACCGGGCGAGCGCACGTTCCTGATCGCGATGAACAAGCGGACCGGGGCGGACGCGTGGAAGATCGAGATCCCCGGCGGCAAATACGGAACGAACAATGCGGACTGGAACGGCTCCTGGAGCACCCCCGTGGTCGCACGGATCGGCGGGCGCGACGAGCTGATCGTCCCCTGGGCGAACGTGCTCTGCTCTTATGACCCGAAGACGGGCAGCGAGCTGTGGAGCTGCCGGGGCGCCGGGCCGCTCCAGTACGCCTCGCCGCTGGTCGGCCAGGATGTGATCGTAGTGACCTCCGGCTTCGGTGGGGCCGCGATGGCGGTGCGGACCGGCGGCAAAGGGGACGTTACGGAGTCGCACCGGCTGTGGGTCACGGACCGCCGCATGCCCCAGCGCGTCGGCTCCGGGGTGATGGTGGGCGACCACGTCTACATCTTGAACGAGCCGGGCAACGCGGAGTGCATCGAAGCGAAGACCGGTAAGAGCGTCTGGAACGAGCGCGTGAGCAGCGGCTCCTGGGGAAGCATGGTCCACGCGGACGGCAAGCTCTACGTGACCAACCAGAAGGGCGAGACGCTGGTGCTGGCCGCCAGGCCCACTCACGAGGTGATCAGCCGCAACCCGCTGGACGAACGCTCCCAGTCCTCGCCGGCGGTGTCGGACGGCGACATCTTCATCCGCACCTACAAGCACCTGTGGTGCATCGGCAAGAAGTAATGCCGTCGGCGATCACCGGGTTCGACTTTCAACCCCGCACGCGCATCGTCTTCGGCAACGGCCAGGTGGACCGCCTGGGGGAGCTGGCGAGCGAGATCGGCGGCACGCGCGTGCTGGTGGTCACCGACCCGGGAATCGTGGCCGCCGGTCACGTGGATCACGCCGCCCGCGCTCTCGAGGGAGCCGGGCTCGCGGTTACGGTCTTCGACGGCGTGCGCGAGAACCCGACGACGCTGGACGTGGACGCCTGCTTGGAAACCGCGCGCGCCGGGGCCATCGACTGCATCGTGGGCCTTGGCGGCGGGAGCAGCATCGATACCGCCAAGGGCTGCAACTTCGTCCTCACGAACGGTGGCCGGATGCAGGACTACTGGGGCACAGGCAAGGCGTCCAGACCGATGCTGCCGCTCATCGCCGTGCCCACAACGGCCGGCACCGGGAGCGAGTGCCAGAGTTACGCGCTGATCGCGGACGAAGCCACCCACCAGAAGATGGCGTGCGGGGACCCCAAGGCGGCGGCCGCCATCGCTCTTCTGGACCCTACCCTCACCGTGTCGCAGCCCCGGGCAGTCACCGCGTGCACCGGAATCGACGCCCTCGCGCACGCCGTGGAGACGGCGGTCACCCGTAAGCGGAACGAGATCTCGACGCTGTTCTCCCGCGAGGCGTTCCGCCTCATCGTGCACAGCCTGACCCGCGTATTGGCGGATGCGGACGATCTGGAAGCGCGCGGCTGTATGCTGCTCGGCGCGGCGTACGCGGGGATCGCCATCGAGAATAGCATGCTCGGCGCCGCGCACTCCACCGCGAACCCGCTGACGGCGCGGTACGGCACGGTGCACGGTCAGGCGGTCGGAACCATGCTGCCGCACGTGGTCCGGTACAACGCGGCCGATCCGGAAGCGCGGGAGCTTTACGAGCTGCTGGCCCGTTACGGAGGGGTCTCCGGAGGCGTGCAGGGGCTGGTAGGCGCCATCGAAGCGCTGCTTGGCGCCGCAGAGCTGCCGCGTTCAGTCGCCGAAGCCGGGGTTGACGAGGCTGCCATCCCGGAGCTTGCCCGCCAGGCGGCGGAACAGTGGACGGCGCGCTTCAACCCGCGCGCGATCGGGGCGACAGAATTCCAGGAGCTCTATCGATCCGCGATGTGAGGGTCCTCGTCATTCGCCGTTTACCCTCTCGATCCACTCTGCCACCTGAATCGCTTCGGGCCGGCCAACCTGTCGCAGCCCCCGGGCGGCTCCGGCACGGTCGACGGCCAGCCGGTTCTGGCTCATCTTGACCTTTCCCTCCAGCCGGGAGATCGGGATCTCGAAGCCGACGATTGCCCTCATCTGCCGCTCCAAGAACTCCTCCGGCAGCCGGTCCAGGCTCCATGGTTGCTCGAAGGCATCTTCGAACGTACCCACCATTTCCCGCAGCAGCTCGCGGAGCTCCCCCACCTCCTCGATCAGGCGCGGCACTCCGTACGCATGCACGACTGCGTAGTTCCACGTCGGTACACTCAGCTCGGTCTCGTACCACGAAGGCGAGACGTAGGCGTGCGGCCCATGGAAGATCGCGAGTACCTGCTGTCCGTCCCGGAAGGCCGACCACTGCGGGTTCGCCCGTGCCACGTGCGCAAGCAGGGTCCCTTGAGGCCCCTCCCCTTGGAGTAGAAACGGCAGGTGGCTCGCCATCATCTCGCCGTCGACGTGCGAGACGAGCGTGCCGAAGCTGTACTGGCGGATCAACTCCTGGAGCACCTCGGTGCGAGGCTCGTTGAAGTGTTGCGGTCGGTACACGCTCCAGCTCCTCACTTCAAGGTACGCACGTATCGAGCGATACGACGGTCGTGCTGGTAACCCGCAGCCTCCCAGAACCCGACAGCATCTTCGTGCGCCGCTTCTACCAGCGCGCTGAACCGGACGGCGCCCTGCTGTCGCAGCCGCTCTTCCGCCGCGCGCACCAGTGCCAGCGCGATGCCTTGCCGGCGGTAGTCCGGGTGGACCGCCAGCCGGTAATAGTTCGCCCGCCACCCGTCGAAGCTGGCGATGATCGAGCCGGCGATCCGGCCGTCCACTTCCGCGACCAGCACCACTGCGGGGCTCTCCCGGATCGCGCGAAGCAGGTCCTCGTGGGTGTCCGTGAGGCTCGGCGTAGCAGCCGCCGCCTGCCACAGATCCAGGGTTTCTCGGACATCTTCAGGCTGGCAATCCCTCACCGTAAGGGATCGGCTGATGGCAGGTTCCATTCACAAACTCCCCCATTCCCCATTCAGCAGACCCTCCCTCAGCGCGGCGACGTACAGGAGCGGAACCGGAGCAACTGCACCACTGGCTCATGTGGGAGGACCCCTCCTGGCTGGGCCTGGTCTCGGACGAGCGCTTCTGGATCTCGTGGAGCGTTCATCGGTCCGGACAGCGCCCTCTTCGCGTCCACTATATCCGCAATCCGGCCGGCGACGGGCAGCCGGTCCTCGGGCACCGGCTCCTACTGGCGGCGATGGAGGTCGGGACCGCATGGCTGGCGGTCAACTACGCGCATCCCCCGCGACGCCGCGACGACGTTCCTCGTACGCGGACGCCCGGTGCCGGGGATCAACTCCTACTCGGCGCTGCCGCAACACCGGGCAGCATTTCGCGGGTTGAGGCGGTCTCTGACTCGGCCCGGCGCTATCATGGGGTGGGGTGTTTGGGGTGTTGGGGTGTTGGGGTGTTGGGGTGTTGGGTACGGCGGCGCTCGAGATGGACCGCTCGAAGGCCGGGGCAAGTGGCCGACCATGACGAATCCAGTGATGCGCACGATCAAAGGCTGCTGCCCTCATAACTGTCCGGATACGTGCGGCTGGGTCGTCACGCTCGACGGCGCCGGCGCTCCGGTGAAGATCCAGGGCGACCCGACCCACCCGTACACGCGGGGCTGGCTCTGTACGAAGGTCAACCGGTACCTGGAGTTCGTGCTGCACCCGGAGCGGCTGACTAACCCCATGCGCCGCGTGGGAGCGAAGGGCGAAGGGCGGTTCGAGCGCATCTCCTGGGACGAGGCGCTGGACGAGATCGCCGGACGCTGGCAGGCGCTCATCGCGGAGCACGGTCCGGAGTCGATCCTGCCCTACAGCTATTCCGGAACCCTGGGCGCCGTCCAGTGCGTGGCGGCGAACCACCGGCTATGGGTCCGGATGGGAGCGTCGTGGCTTGACCGGACCATCTGCTCCGTCGCCGGCGCGGAGGCGATGCGGATCACCGTCGGCGGGAGCTACGGAACAGACCCGGAGAGCATGGTGGACAGCCGGCTGATCCTCCTCTGGGGCACCAACCCGGCGAGCACGCACCCGCACATGATCCCCTGGATCGACGAGGCGCGGCGGCGCGGCGCGCGCGTCTGGTTCATCGACCCGCACCGCTCCCTCACCGCCAACCGCGCTGACGTGGTGCTGATGCCGAAGCCGGGGTCGGACTCGGCCATCGCGATGGCGATGATGCACATCCTCTTCGCCGAGGGACTGGTGGACGAGGCGTGGGCGCGAGAGAACACCGTCGGCCTGGACGCGCTGCGCCGGCGGGCGCTGGAGTGCGGCCCCGCCCAGGCGGCCGAGGTCTCCGGCCTTCCGGTGGAGCAGATCGTCCGGCTGGCCCGGGAGTACGGCTCCACCCGCCCGGCGCTCATCCGCACCTCCATGGGCCTCCAGAGGCACAGCAACGGCGGCAGCACCATCCGAGCTCTGGCATGCCTGCCGGCGCTGACCGGCGACTACGGGAAGCCCGGCGGCGGCATCCTCTACAGCACCGGCGGCTACTGGGCCTTCCCGGATTCGGCCGTCTGTCCCGCGGAGCTGCGCGCGAACAGCCCCAACCCGCGCCCGCGCGTCCTCAACATGAACCGCATCGGCGCCGAGCTAGTGGAAGCGGACCCGCCTATCCGGTCGCTGTTCGTGTTCAACAGCAACCCCGCCGCGGTGGCGCCCAACTCGCGGCGGGTGCTCGAGGGCCTCGCGCGGCCGGACCTCTTCACCGTGGTTCACGAGCTGTTCCTGACGGACACAGCCCGCTGGGCGGATATCGTGCTCCCCGCGACCAGCCAGTTCGAGCACTGGGATCTGCACAAGGCGTACGGCCATCTCTACGTCTCGCTGAACCCGCCCGCGATGGAGCCGCTCGGGGAGGCGAAAAGCAACTGGGACACCCAGCGCCTGCTGGCGCGCCGCCTGGGCTACACGGAGGCCGCCTTCGACGAGACTTCCGAGGAGATCGCACAGCGCGTCCTGGCCGAGGGCGGCCCGATGGTCGAAGGCGTTACCTGGGAAGGGCTGCTGGAAAGCGGTTGGAGCCGCCTCAACGTCGCCCGCCCCGCGGTCCCGTTCGCGGATGGCCGTTTCCGCACCCCCAGCGGCAAGGTCGAGCTGTACAGCCAGCAGCTCGCGGAGGTGGGCATGGACCCGCTCCCAGGCTGGGTGCCGGACGTCGAGAGCCGCGAAGCCGCCCCGGATCGCGCGCGGAAATACCCCCTGCAGCTCGTCAGCGCGGCCAGCCACCACTTCCTGAACAGCAGCTTCGGCAACGTGCCCAGCCTGCGCAAGCACCACGGAGCCCCCACCGTCGAGATCCACCCGGGCGACGCGGCCCCACGGGACATTCAGGACGGCGACTGGGTGGAGGTGGCCAACGACCGCGGCGCCTACCTGGCGCGGGCAAGGGTCGGCGAGAATGTGGCCCGCGGCAGCGTCTTCAGCCCCACCGTCTGGTGGAGCCAGCACGCCCCGGACGGCCGCAACGCCAACTGGACCACGAGCGACGCGCTGGCGGACTACGCCGGCGGCGCCACCTTCCACGGGAACCTGGTCGAAGTGTCGCTGGCGATGGCCCTGCCGCAGGATTTGGGAGCGAACGCTGACAGCGGCCGTTAGGCTGGCGATCAGGCGGACATTGCCCGCGAAGGAGAAGCCCGCGTCTACATCCCGGCGCACCACCAGGGCTGCCCCATCACATAGTCTCGCGCCTCGTCACCTCTCGGTGGCTTCGCAAGCTCGGATGGCGAAGCTTCCGGCAGGCGGTTGTCCCGCAACCACTCCACGAAGCGGGCCCGCTGGTCGACGCCCACGCTGTCCACCCCACAGCCCGCACGTCTCGGCGAGCATTCGAACGTTGATCAGCAGCCCCTCGGCCCGCGAGCCGGGGTAGGTCACCCGCCCGTTCAGGTGCCAGCCGCCGTCCCGGAGAGACACTCGCGTGCCGGCTTGGGCGCCAGGTTCAAGGCAGCCTTGCGCACCGAGAAACAGTCGTCCCCGGAGAAGACCAGGTAGGCGGTCTGGCCGTCCGGGCTCATCCACTTGGTCGGTAAGCTCGCCATCTCGCCGGGGCCGATATCCCACTCCTCGGTGAAGTAGGCGGTGGTCCACGGCCCCCACGGCTCCGGCGCGTCGTAGATCCCGAACCCGCCCTGGAAGCGGGTGTCTTTACCCGGGATGATCTGCACCCACAAGTAGCGCTTCAGCGCCGAGTTGTAGGTGATCGCGGAGCGATAACAGCGACCGGCGTGCGTGAACACGGGCCGCCGCTGCTCCAGCCGCGATGACCACCGCGGACCGGACTTCGGGTCAACGCCCGCGAAGAATTCGTAGGCGGCGCGGTCCCGGATCCGCTCTTTAGGCACGCGCGCCAGGACCATCCCGTCAGCAGGCGTGTACGCGCTGTCGGAATCGTGTGAGTAGACGTAGACGAAGCGGTCCCGCGCCCCGGCGTAGTTCTTGCCAAACTGTAGGAAGGTCGGACAGCCGAAGCTCTTGGTCCATTTCCAGGGGGCCCGTTCCCAAGTGCGGCCGCGGTCCTTCGACCACGCCAGCGCCGAGTTGCCGGCGTTCCGCAGCCAGAGGTAGAGGACGCCGTCGACCATCAGGATCCCGCTGGCCTTCCGCCCGGAGGGGCCGTCCCCCTTCTCCTCGATGGTGGGAGCGCGTAGGTTCACGGCGCGGAAGTCCTCCGCGGAGCCGTCGACGGTGGAGAGGCCGATGCTCAGCTTCTCCGGCACGAACGGCTCGAAGCCGCGGCCGTCGCCGTACGCCGTGTACAGCAGCCCGTCGTCCCCCCAGGTGAGCGGCCAGTTGTCGCCGCCCTTGGCGCGGCGGATGATCGTCTCTTTCGGCGCCCAGGAGACGCCGCGGATCACGGGACTGGGCGGGTAAGGCGTTTTCGAAGGCTGAGGGATGAGAGATGAGGGAGGAAGGGGGGAAACTGAGGCCGCGATGGGGGTCAGGAACGGCTTCAGGACGTCGTAATGATCGCCGCCGTTCCGCTTCCAGCTCCGCCCGGCACGCGCGACCACGACGTCCAGGCTGGGGATCACTACGATCAGGCTGTCGAACAGGCCCCACGACCAGTAGGCGTCCCTGGGCAGCGAGGCAATCGTGCCGTCGTTGTTGTTCCACCAGAGCAGCCCGTAATGCTGGGAGGCGCGGCCGTAGTCGTCCGGCCTCTGGACTGCCAGGGGAAGCAGCCGGCGGTCGGTGGCCCGGGCCAGGTCGATGAAGCTCTCCGGCAGGATCTCGCGCTCTTTCCAGCGCCCCCGGCGCAGGTAGAGGAGTCCCAGTCGGGCCATCGCGTCCACGTTCGCGCTCACCCCAGAGCCGAACTCCCGGCGCATGACGCCGTTCAACTCGTGGGGGCGATAGCTGTTCCTGCGCCAGACGAGGTCTTTTCGTTTGACTCCGATAGGCGTGAACACGCGCTCGAACAGCAGCGCGTCCAAGTCCAGGCCGTAAGCGAGCGTGAGACACTCGGCCAACCAGTTGGGGCCGCTGTCGCTATAGTCCCAGCGCGTGCCCGGCTCGAACAGCAGCTTCGTGTACCCGCCCGGCTTCTCGAACCCCGCGGTCTGCGATGCCAGGTGCCAGAGGGTGATCTTCGGGAGCCAACCGGTGTCCCGATTCGTCTCTGGGGGGATGCCCAGGTCGGGCTGATACTTCACTGCCGGGTGTTCCAGGCGTACCTTCCCATCTTTCAGCGCCAGCCCAAGCGCGGTGACGCCGATAGATTTCGTGCTCGACTTCAGGTCATACCGCTGCGCAGGGTCGCCCCAGGCAAGGACCAGCTTGCCGTGCCGGGTGACGTAACCGGAACCCCCACCCGTGAGGGCGTAGTCGCGCGCCTGTTCCAGCTTCCCCACGTCCATCCCCACCTGGGCCGGTGTGGCCGCGGGCCAGGACGTACTCGGCCAGGCGCCTTCCTCCACGGCGCTGGCGGCGAACGCGCCCGCAAGGCCCAGGATGAGAAGCGCCCTCATCGTCGTCCTCCTGCTTCGCCCGACAGCTGCATTCTTGCAAACGCTAACCCCTTGCGCGTCCGGCGATAGGTTTCCCTCGTGTTGAGTCACCGGGGGCCCGTCCGCGAGAGAATGGGAGAATCAGGGAATCGGAGAACGGAAAGCAGCATGATGACCCCTGAACCTTCGAAACTGCGGCGGATTCTCATTTCGGGGACGCACCCGGTGCCGGGCGTCTTCAACGCGGCCTCCGCGCTGCTCGCCGAGCGTGCCGGTTTTGCCGCTGTCTACGTCTCCGGCGCGGGCACCGCGAATGGCGTGGCCGGCTTCCCGGATGTCGGGCTGATGTCGCTGGAGGAGGTCGTTCGTCACACGCGATACACGGCGGAGGCCGTCACGGTGCCGGTGATCGTGGATGCGGACACCGGGTTCGGCGAGCCGCTCAACGTCCGCCGCACGGTGCGCGAACTGGAGAGCGCCGGCGCGGCGGGCCTGCACCTCGAAGACCAGGAGAACCCCAAGCGGTGCGGGCACCTCGAAGGGAAGCGCCTGGTCCCCGCTTCGGAGATGGTGCGGAAACTGGCGGCCGCCGTGGACGCCCGCCGGGACGCGGCATTCGTCATCATCGCCCGGACCGACGCCCGCTCCGTGGAGGGGCTGGACCCAGCGATCGAGCGCGCGCACCGCTACGCGGCGGCCGGCGCGGACGTCATCTTCCCCGAGGGGCTTGAAACGGCTGATGAGTTCGCCCGCTTTGCCGGGGAGATTCCCGTCCCGGTACTCGCGAACATGACGGAATTCGGCAAGACGCCGTATCTTACTCTCCGGGAGTTCACTGAGGCCGGCTGCCGTCTGGTGCTGTTCCCGATGACGGCGTTTCGCGTCGCAATGAAGGCCGTGGAATCAGCGTTCGCCGAGCTTCTGGAGCAGGGAACCCAGCGCGGGTTCGTCGATCGGATGCAGACCCGCAAGGAGCTCTACGAGCTGGTGCGCTACCCCGATTACGCACGGCTGGACGAGAAGATCTCCGGATACCAGTAAGGAGCAAACCAATGGCGGATTACAGCCCGGGCCTCGAAGGAGTCATCGCCGGTGAGACGGCAGTCAGCTCCCTCACCGATGATGGGCTGGCGTATCGCGGCTACCCGATCACGGAGCTGGCGGAGCGGTGTACGTTCGAGGAGGTCGCCTACCTCCTGCTCCACGGCGATCTCCCTGACCGCACGCAGCTTCACGCGTTCAACGAGGCGCTCGTGGCGGCCAGGCCGCTCGCGCCGCAGCTGGCGGACCTGGTGCGGC
>JGI10216J12902_101930028_pt1 | contig 21566 bp, 17 predicted proteins | sample KanNatreferecore_FD_12902 | JGI IMG/M metagenome (IMG submission 12902)
CCGACGGCCGCGGCGGCAGCGACTCGCAGCAGATCTCCGTCACCGTCACGAACGTGGACGACACGAACTCTTCGGCGTTCACATTCTCACTGCGCGACGCCGCGACCGTGGGCGGAGTCTCCGTCACGAACGAGGACATCGTCTCCTACGACGGCGCCGGGCATTTCTCGCTGGCCTTCGACGGCTCGGACGTGGGGCTTGCAAGCTACCGCATCGACGCGTTCGCGTGGCTCGACTCGGACACGCTGCTCCTCTCCGTCGACGCCGACCGGAGCAACATCTTGCCCGGAATGACGGGGCCGATCGACGACTCTGACGTCGTCCGCTTCGACGCGACCTCGCTCGGGGCGACGACGGCGGGCACGTTCTCCATGTACTTCGACGGTTCCGACGTCGGCCTCACTCAGTCGGCCGCTGACGTGGACGCCTTCGAGCTCTTGTCCGACGGGCGGCTCGTGATGTCGACGACGGGCACGGTCTCGGTCTCGAGCGCGTCGGCCAGGGACGAGGATCTCCTCGCCTTCACGCCGACCTCGCTGGGCCAGACCACCGCGGGCACGTTCGCGCTCTACTTCGACGGCAGCGATGTGGGACTCGGAGAGAACCCCGAGGACATCGACGCGGTGAGCCTGGACAGCTCAGGAAGGCTCTACCTGTCGACTGCTGACGTCTTCGCCGTGCCCGGTTTGAGCGGGGCGGACGAGGACGTGTTCGTATTCAACCCGACCCAGCTGGGATCGACGACCGCCGGCACATACTCACCGTCTCTTTTCTTCGACGGCTCGGGCTTCGGTCTCGCGGCGAACGACGTCTTCGGCATCGACCTGCCTTGAGGGCCCGTTGCGGCAGCGCTGTGACCGGCTAGAGAGTTGACGGGCCCGAGACTCCTCCACATCAAGGGCTCGTCGCCGTTTGGAGGCGACTGCGTTCTCATGCTGGAGCTCGGGCGGGCGGCTCAGGAGCGTGGCTTCGAGGTGGACGTGCTCGCGTTCGACCCGTACTTCCAGGCGTCAATTCGAAGCGCAGGCCTGGGATTGGTCGATCTCGACGTGATCCGGCGCGAGATCAGGCCTTTCAGGGATGCGCGAGGCCTCGTGCGTCTCACGGGATTCCTCTCGCGATCCGGGTACTCGATCGTCCACACTCACACGACGAAACCCGGCGTTGTCGGCACGCTCGCAGCTCGACTCGGGGGCGTTCCGGCAGTCATGCACACGGTTCATCTCTTCCCGTTCCACGAAGAGACAGGGAGGGCCACCACGACGGCATATGTGAGCGTCGAACGACTCGCAGCACGCTGGTGCGACCGCCTCGTGACGGTGGGCGACTTTCAGCGACAGTGGGCTCTCGACAAGGGAATCGGCAGGCCTGAGCAGGTCGTCTCCATCCCCAACGGAGTCCCGGATGAACGACCCAGAGCTCCCCAGGCCCGGGCCGAGATCCGCGCGGAGCTCGGCATCGGGGACGCCTTCATGGTCCTCTCGACCGGTCGGCTTGCACACCAGAAGGGCCTCGAGCACCTGATTCGAGCTGCGTCGCTGCTCCGCTCGGAACTGCCTGCGCTGAGGTTGGTGCTCGCCGGCGACGGTCCACTGCGAGGGGAGCTCAGCAGACTCGTGTCTGACCTTGGCCTGGAAGATGTCGTGCGGATCCTGGGGTTTCGGCCGAATGTCGGAGAACTGCTCGCCGCTTCCGATCTCGTCGTCCTGCCATCGCTTTGGGAAGGCCTCTCGATCTCCCTCCTCGAGGCGATGGCCGCCGAGAAGCCCGTGGTGACGACATCGATCGCGAGCAATCGCGAGGTGACGAACGACGGCGAGGCCGCCCTGCTCGTCCCGCCCAAGCATCCGGCGAGCCTGGCGGCGGCGATCCGCACACTTGCGGTGGACGAGACCCGGCGAATGCGACTCGCGAGACGGGGCAGAGAAATCCAGCGAGAGCGCTACACGATTCAGCGGATGCTCGACGCCTACATGTCCGAATACGACGGGCTGCTCGAGAAGGCAGGTCGTCGGGCGGCGAGACGCCGGCTGGCCGTGGGACAAGCGCAGTGAACGGCGCGGTGGCCCCCGAAGCAGAGGCGTTGGCGTCCAACTCCGTGCCCGCGACCGATCACCCGCTCCAGCTGAGCATCCGCCTCGGGCGACTGCTCGAGGAAGCGGGCGTCCCGTATTGCCACTGGAAGAGCAACGCGGCGATCGACCGCTCCATCTCTGGTGAGAACGACATCGATCTCCTCGTCGAGGCAGCCCAGACTCGCCGGTTCACGGAGCTTCTCTCGGGCCTCGGCTTCGTGAGGGCTTATCGGCCGGGCCAAGAGGTTCCCGGCATCGAAAGCTTCTACGGATTCGACGCCGAGGCCGACCGACTCGTGCATGTCCATGCCCACTACAAACTCGTGGTCGGCGACGATCGGACAAAAAACTACCGGCTGCCGATGGAGGGTTCATACATACGGTCAGCCCGTCCCGACGCTGTCTTCAGACTCCCGGCCGCGGAATTCGAATACGTCGCCCTCGTCATTCGCCTGGTTCTCAAGTACTGCACTTGGGACGAGATCTGCTGGCGTGCGCTCCGGGGGCGGCGCGCCAGACCGAAGGACAGTGAGCGCGCCGAGTTAGTAGACCTGGCTGCGCGTGCGGATGTCGGGCGCGTGCAGTCGGTTCTCGAAGAGTGCCTGCCCAGCCTTGAACCTCGTCTGTTTTCGGATTGCCTCGAGGCACTGAGCGCCGAGGCATCCGTCGGATCGAGGGTGATGGCCGCCCGCAGACTCGAGATCGCACTCCAGCCATACGCACGTCGGTCACGTCGCGTCGACCGTACGCTCCGGATCGGGCGCCGGATCAGTCTTGCGCTGAATAGGCGGAGGCGCGGCGCCTCGCGTAGCCGGCCCGCTGGAGGCGGCGCCATCATCGGGATCATGGGGGGTGACGGAGCCGGCAAGTCGACCGCGCTGGCCGTCCTCGAGACTTGGTTGGGATCCGAGTTCGACGTGCGCCTGGTACATCTCGGACGGCCACCGTGGTCGGCGACGACATACGCACTCAGAGCCGGGCTCAAAGGAGCGGACTTCGTCGCCCGTCTTCTCACACGGGCGATCCCGGTGGCTTCCGTCCGGCGAATGTCACGTCGAGTCTCGTCGGGCCGGCCGCTCGTGTGGCTCGTCTGCGTCGCCCGCGATCGGAGTCTCGCGTACCGCCGAGCGCACCGGTTCGCGCTGGGCGGCGGTGTCGTTCTCTGCGATCGATATCCGCATCCGCAGCTTATTTCCATGGATGTTCCCCGCATCCCGACGATGCCCGGCGGCAACTCGGAGACTCGGATCGTCAAGAAGATGGTGGTCCTCGAGGAGCGTTATCACCGCACGATACTTCCCCCCGACCTGCTCGTCGTCCTCAAGGTCGATCCCAAGATCGCCGCCGGGCGAAAGACGGAAGAGAGCCCCGAAAGCGTCCAAAGGCGCGGGGCCGAGATCTGGAACGTCGACTGGGCCGATTTCGGAGTCAACGTGGTGGATGCGAGCCAGCCCCAGGAAGCGGTGGCGCTCGAGTTGAAGGCGCTCGTCTGGTCGACCCTGGGCTAGAAGGAAGGCCGATGGAGTGCCAGAAGATCGAAGTCGTCGGCGTAGCCGGCACCGGCAAGTCGACGCTCGCCCGAACACTCGCTGACCGGGACCCTGGCAATCGGATCGCCGACTCGCTGCACACGAGAACCAGTGCCCACTGGGCGTACGTCGCCCACAGCGTCCCGAGCGTCCTTCCACTCGTCGCCCGGAGCGCCAGAGTGCGTCCTGCGTTCGACTGGGAGGAAACGAAGTTCATCGTCTACGTCACGGAATGGCGCCGCGTTCTCCGTCGTGCCTGTCGCGACGACTCGGGGCTCGTGGTCCTCGATCAGGGTCCGATATTCGCGCTGGCTCGGCTCTTGTGGGGCCGAAAGCCTGTCACGGCGACGCGGGAGTTCGAGCGATGGCTGGACGTGCAAGTTGCGGGCTGGTCGGTCGATCTGGACGGCATCGTGTGGCTTGAGGCGCCGGACGAGGTGCTCCTCGAGCGGATCAATGAGAGGGAGCAAGACCACGAAGCGAAAGGTCGGTCGGTCCGCCAGGGTCTCGACGTCCTCCTCGCGCATCAAAGCGCCTACGGGGTGCTCTTCCAGAGGCTCGAGGCGCTCGGAAGGCCGCCCGTCTTCACTTTCGACACCAGCGTGATGTCATCGGTTCGGATCGCTGAGGAGATCGAGGTCGTTCTGGGACGCGGCCCCAGCCAGCGACCTGTAAACGCGGGGCCATCGCGATGAAAGAGACTCCGCCTGCAAATGCACGACGCCTGAGGATCCTGCATGTGATTTTCCTCCTGGGCGAGACCAACTCTCAGTACAACGAGCATTGCTTGCCCGTCAAGGGCATGCGAGACCTGTCCGTCTGCACGTACTTCGAACCGAAGCTGCAAGTCCCCGACGAGATCGAGGTGTTCGCCGGGGACGGAACTCTTCGTGGATTCTTCCGGGCCATCGGCTCGGCTGTGCGCGCATCACGCTACGACGTCATCCATGCGCACGCCCCACCAACGGCAGTGCTCCTCATGCTGGGCCTGGTCCGGCAACCACGGCGGAGGGAGCTCTTTCGATCGCTCGTCTACACGGTTCACGACTCGTTCCACGACTACAAGCTTCGTGACAAGCTCTTCATGCTCCCGATCTTCGCGACGTTCCGGCGCACGGTGTTCTGTGGACGCGCCGCAAACGAGAGTTATCCGGCTCTCTGGCGAGCACTGCTCAGGGGCCGAGGGCGCGTCGTACCCAACGCAGCCGACCTGGAGCGCGTGGGAAGGGCCGTTTCAGGTGCGGGTATTCACAATGGCGCGTTCGAAATCGTGTCGGTCGGCCGCCTCGAGCGGGTGAAAGATCCGCTGGCGCTCCTGGCCGCGTTTCGCCAGGTGGACGACGGATCCACCCGCTTGCATCTCATCGGCGTGGGCACACTGGAGTCCCGGCTCAGGCACGAGCTACGTGTGTCTGAGCTCGACGATCGTGTCGAGCTGACCGGGTTGATTCCACGCGACGAGGTGTTCGTTCGGTGTGCCGAGGCCGACCTCTTCGTCTCCCCCTCACGCGGTGAAGGTCTTCCCGTTGCCGTAATGGAGGCGATGGCGAGCGGCTGTCCCGTCGTCCTGTCCGACATCCCACCTCACCGGGAGATCGCCGCCGGCGTCGACTTCATCCCCCTCGTCCCGGTCGGCGACGCGCTCTCCCTTGCGCGCGAGATCGACCGCTTCAGGAACATGACTCCCGAGCAACGGCGGGCGGTCGGTGTCAAGTGCCGGAATCTGGCCCGAGACCGCTTCGCGCTCGAGCGGATGCACGCAGGGTACGAAGCGGTCTACCGCGAGCTGGCATGATCGTCGAGTTCATCGGCTGCGCCGGCGTCGGCAAGACGACGCTGAGGAACCTGATCTGCGAAAACGGCATTCCGGACCGGCGGGTCATTGCGATGCCTGATCTCTTGCTCCAGCGACCCGTGCTTCGCAGAGTCGCGCACCCGACGGCCGTCAACGTCGTTCAGGAGGTCGGCAGCCTTCCCTTCCTCCTCGGCGCCCTCCCCGACGAGCGCCCTTTTCTCGCCTTCGCACGACGCATGCTCTGGGGCGGCGCAGCTTCGAGGTTCGACAGGCTCAACGGCATGCGTGGCGTCCTTCGCAAGGTCGGCATGTTCCACCTCGCCCGGAGCCGGGCGCGAGATGCGATCGTGCTGTCCGACGAGGGAACGCTTCTGAGCTCGTACAACCTCTTCGTCGCGACGAAAATGGACTTCGGCGAGGCGGAGCTCGCCCGGTTTGCAGACCTCGCGCCCATGCCCGACCTCGTCGTCCACCTGCGAGCGTCCGTCGAGTCGCTCGTCGAACGGGCCAGATCCCGCCCCGACCCGCGTCGCCAGCACGTAGGGGTAGGGGCTGCAGAGATCGAGGCCGATGTCCGGCGCACCGTAGAGCTGTTCGATCTCCTCGTCCAGACCGTGCCCGTCGCAGGCCGAGTCACGATCGTGGAGAGCAGCAATCTAAACGGGGAGGGGAGGATCCGGCTGGCAAGCGAGGTCGTCAATCGGTTGCTCTCCTCGTTGCCGGGGCCGGAGCGGCCGAGCGGCGGGGCCGCGTCCACGCTCGATTCTTCCTTCGAGGAGAAGGTCTAGACGGTGCCCCGGAAGGTTTCCGTGCTGTTCGAGCGCCTCGACACCGCCAACATCCGCTATTGCCACTGGAAGAGCAACTGGGTCCTGGCGGAGACTCTCGCCGCCGAGACCGACATCGATCTCCTCGTCAAGCGGGAGGACTCGCAGGCGTTTCGGGCCGTCATCGAAGAGCTCGGTTTTCGCCCGGCGATCGAGGTTGGCGTTCCGCCGTTCCCATCCGTCGAGCACCATCTCGCACTCGACGAGGCGGAGGGCGCGATCGTCCACGTCCATGCTTACTACCGCGTTATCTCCGGCGAAAGCCTGACGAAGAACTACCGCCTACCGCTCGAGGAGATGCTCCTGGCGAACGTCAGCCGAGCAGGCGCCGTCAATATCCCGCGCAAGGGAGCCGAGCTCGTGATCTTCGTCTTGCGGATGTCCCTGAAGCACGCGACGCTCGCCGAGCTCACGCTGCTTCTTAGAGGGTGGGACGACGTTCGTCGGGAGGCGTCGTGGCTCGCAACAGATGAAGCGCGCGGCGAGGCCAGAGAGTTGCTGACTGCCTGGTTGCCCGCCTTTAGCCCGGATCTGTTCGACCAGGCGCTCGAGGGGCTCTTGGATCCCGCGCCCCTGTGGCGGCGCATCGTGCTCGGCCGCCGAGTCCGCAGCCAGCTGCGACAGTTCGCTCGGCGCGGCAGGCTCAGAGCCTGGGGCGCAGGCGTGCGTGCGTTCACCGGCCGGGCGTTGTATCGCGTGCGCGGGACTCGGAAAAGGCTCACGCTCGGAGAGGGCGGGGCCGTTATCGCCTTCGTCGGGGCGGAGGCTACGGGCAAGTCCACCGTCCTAACAGAAATGGAGCGCTGGCTAGGTCGATATCTGACGGTTCAGCGGGTGCACGCAGGGAAGCCGCCCGGCACGCCGCTGACCGTGGTTCCCAATCTCTTGCTTCCGTTTCTTCGTTCGCTCTTCCCCCGGCAACGCTCAACTCGGGTGGCCGAGCGTCGACATTCGGCTGGGCCTCGGCCATCCGGCTCGACGGAGGGTTTTCCGCTCCTCTTCGGCATACGCTCGGTCCTGCTGGCGCATGATCGAAATGTCCTTCTAAAGCGTGCCTTTGCCAGCGCGGTCAACGGCAGCGTCGTGCTGTGCGACCGGTACCCGTCCGCGGACGAAGGGGCCCCCGACGGTGCGCAGCTGGGCTCTCCCGGAGCAACCGCCAACGAAGGCCGCCTTCGCCGCTGGCTCATCGAGCGGGAGGCTCGCTTCTACCGGACGATCGTCCCGCCGGATCTCGCGATCTACCTCACCGCCCCGCTCGACACGACCCTCGAGCGAAACAGGAATCGAGCGAAGGTGGAGCCGGAAGAGTACGTGCGGTCACGGCACGAACGGAGCTCGAATCTTCGCTTCGAAGGAGTCCCAGTACGCGGGGTGCGAACCGATCGCCCGCTGGACGAGGTGCTTGCCGAGATCAGGAAGCTCGTCTGGGAGGCCCTGTGAGGCTCCTGGCCGACGGGTCAAGCTTGTCCGGTTTCCCCATCGTGCCTACACTATGAGGTTCGGAGAGAAGCGGGTAGGACTCGGGGAGATGAACAATTTCAGCAGGAACTGGGCCACGGAATTTGGTCATGCGTACGGCCCACCGCGTGCTCAGCGGTAAATCGGAGGCCGCGACACATGACGGGTATCGCAGCCATGATCGGGTGGTGGATCGGGGTGAGCCAAGAACATGACGACTGACCTAGCGTCAGGTACTGCCGAGACGAACGTCTTCTCGTTGATCTGGAACCGACGTTTGCTCGTCGTCGCGTTCGCTCTGGCTTTCGCAGGCGTCGGCCTCCTCGTCACCGAGCTGCGCCACAAGGAGTACACGGCCGAGGCGTCCGTCCTCCTCTCCCAACCTGCGCCGACCGCTGCGGATCCCTCTCGTGACGAAGCACGCTACGTCGCCGACCAGGTCGCAGTGATGAAGTCGCTGCCCATTGCCGAAAGCGCAAGCGAGATCGCGCGGAACGTTTCTGACGACCCGATCAGCGTCGATCCTCGTGACTTTCAGCAGCGCACGCTGATCACCGCATCGGCCGAGTCGAACTTCGTATCCGTCAGCTTCCACGCAGATCGTCCCAATGCTGCGGCGACCGGTGCGAATGCGATCGTTCGAGCGTACGAGGAGGCCACTCGCAAGGACCTCCAAGACATCACGGACCAGGCGCTCCGGCAGCTCGAGACCGCCATCCTGAAAGCAGAGACGGTTGCTGCGACCGCAAGCGGTCAGGATGCCAAGGATGCCGCCGACCTCGTCAAGCGCCTGAAAGCCGAGCGCGATCGCACCGAGACCGACGCGGCGGTGGCCGGCGACGGCGTCTCCGCAGTCTACGAAGCTGATGCCGGCAAGGCGGGCGGACCCTCGACTCTCGCTGTGCTGGCTGTCTCCCTCTTCCTCGGAGCCCTCGTCGGCTCCGGGGTCGCCTACTGGAAGGGCACACGCAGTCAGGAGTTTTTCGAGGCACTCGACCCACAGACGCTACTCGGCGTCCCCCTCCTCGCCGAGATACCCAACTTCGGTCGAGGCGGACCGGCATTGAAGCTGCCGGCACTCCTGAGCCCGGCGACTCCGGCGGCCCGCGAATTTCGCTTCCTGGCCGCAAGTCTGGTGGTCAATGCGGAGTCGAACGGACAGCCGAGGGGCAGGACGAACAAGGTTCGCCAGCCCGCTTTCGTTGCGTTCGTTTCCCCCTCTGAGGGTGATGGATCGACGACTGTGGCGGCGAACACGGCTCTCGCAGCGGCACAGCAAGGCCACCGTGTGCAGGCGCTCGACGCAGACGTCGAGGCCCCGGGGCTGAAGAGCCTGCTCGCCGTCGTCACACCGATGTCAAGCGACGACGGCGGAGAGACGATGAGCGAGGACGGCGGAGAGACGAACGGACATCGCGAGGACGGCGCAGGTCAGGTCGAGGAGCACGCTGCGCCTCCGGTGATCCGAGTAGGCGATCGCGGCAAGGTGGCGATTGTCGACGTGGGATCGGCTGCGCCTACGTCGACGCATAGGCGGACCCAGAGGGAGTTCGACTTCGTCGTCGCTGATGGTCCTCCCATGCTCGACGGCGATCACGTTGACGAGATCGTGCGGATGGCAGGTGCTGTCGTCATCGTCATTCGTCACCGGAGCAAGGCCGAAGATGCAAGGCAGCTGGTCAATCGCCTCGAGATGCTCGGTGTACGACCCCTTGGTTACGTCTACAACCGAGGCGGAGCGACTCGCAAGCACTGGACGCCGCTGCGGTCCCCGCAACGTGATGTCGGCCCGCCAGAACCCGTCGAGCGTCGACCCGTTGCCGACGCGAGCGTCGAAGATCTCGTCCAACGGCGCTAGCGGCGGATGCGCTCCGGGGCGAATGTGGCATTCGAGGAGCGCGCTCGGGCGCACGAACTCGAGGACGGAGTGTGCCCGATGAACGAGCGGTGGCCGACCGGCGACGCGCTTTCGCCTTCCGGCGGGCGGCTTGCCATCTTCGCCCCGTCGATGGCGCAGGGGGGCGCGGAGCGCGGTGCCTTGAAGCTCGCCGAGGGGCTGACGCGACGCGGGTTCGAGGTCGACCTCGTTCTCGCTGCCGCCGAGGGCCCGCGGCTATCGGAGGTTTCTAACGACGTCAGGATCGTTGATCTCGGCGCCCGCCGCGTTTTCACGTCCCTGCCAGGCCTGATCGCGTATCTCCGCAGAGAGAAGCCGCTCGCGCTCATTTCCTACCTCGACCATGCAAACGTCATCGCCCTCACCGCTTGTCGGCTTGTGCGCTATCGCGGCCGGGTCGTAGTCGTCGAACAGAACACACTCTCCGAAGCCGCGAAGCACGGCAAGAGCCGGCGCGATCGGCTCATGCCGCAGGTCGTTCGTGCGGTCTATCCGCGAGCGGACTACGTCGTTGGGGTCTCGTCGGGCGTCGTGGACGATCTCGCGCGGTTCACGAGTCTCCCCGCGGAGAAGCTGAGGGTCGTGTTCAACCCTATCGTGACGCCCGATCTAAAGGAACGTGCGAAGGAGCCGGTGGAACATCCCTGGTTCACGGATGGCAGCCAGGTCTTCGTTGCGGTCGGTCGGCTGCGACCTCAGAAAGATTTCCGCACGCTGCTCCAGGCCTTCAGTCGAGTACGGGCCGCGCGGCCTGCTCGACTCCTCATCCTCGGCGAGGGGCCCGACCGCTCGGAATTGGAGGAATTGGCTCGCGAGCTGGGCATCGCCGATGACGTCTCGCTGCCTGGATCAGTCGAGAACCCGTATGCCTACCTCTCTCGCGCGGTCGCGTTCGTGCTCTCCTCACGGTGGGAAGGTCTCCCTACTGTGCTGATCGAGGCGCTTGCGTGTGGCCTGCCAGTCATAGCGACCGACTGCCCCAGCGGACCGAGGGAGATCTTGGCGGACGGACGGTACGGCAAGCTCGTCGGCGTGAACGCTGTCGAGGATTTGGCCACCGCCATGGAGGAAGCCCTGGACGGTCGCTTGCCCCGACCGCCTGACGAGAGCTGGCAGCCGTACGAGCTTGACGCCGTGGTGGACGAGTTTCTCCGACTCATGTTCGACGGACGGGCGAACCGCGCTCCGGCGTTCGCGCGTTAGGGGCGGCGTGCTCGTCTTCATCCACATCAACAAGACGGCCGGCCGTACCGTCCGCTACATCCTTCGCAGCTCCTACGGGCTGCGGCACTGCGAGGTCGAGCCTTGGCATGCTGCCTGGGGTGGGCCTCCGTTCTCGACGCAGGACCTGCGCCGCCTCCGGAAGGTCTATCCGAAGCTCAAAAGCATCGCGGGACATCGCGTCACTGGTTATGTCGATCTCGAGGAGCGGGGCACAGAGTTTCGGTACTTCACATTCCTGCGTGAGCCGGTTGCTCTCTGCGCCTCGCGCTTCCAGTACCAGATCGACTATCGGAAGAAGAACGTCGAGTTCGACGAGTGGATCGCACAGGAATCGTTTCAAAACGCGCAGACCAAGCAGATCGGGGGAACCGAGAGCGTCGATGACGCCCTCCGCGCAATCGACGCCAAGGGGATCTTCGTCGGCCTGACCGAACAGTTCGACGAATCGCTCCTCCTGCTTAAAGGTCTCCGCGCCGGCGACCTGGACATCGCATACAAGTCGGTCAACGTCGCGCAGCGCAACGCGCTCGCGGCCAAGGTGTTGGCAAGTCCCCGGATGCGTTGCGCAATCGTTCAGGCGAACAGTTCCGACCTGGCGCTCTACGAGCATGTGATGCAGGAGCTGTATCCAGCCCAACGACGCGAATACGGAGCCTCGCTTGACGAGGAAGTGGCTCGCTACCAGGCGGACCGGCTGCGCGACTTCAACAGGCGCAAGCTCACCGCATCGCGGGCAAAGCAGTACCTGATCTACAAGCCGCTGCTGACGCTGTATAGGAAGACCAGCGGCAGGAGGACGGTCGGAAAGGCGCCGGCATGAGGGCAGCCCTGGGACGAACTTTGTCGTATTTGAGCATCCCGAGCGTCGGCGGCATACGCTCGGTCAGCATCTGGTTGAGCCTCGTGTTCGTCTTTTCCGTCCCGTGGGAGAACGCGATTCAGATCGGCCACATCGGGCGAGCAAGCAAGGCGCTCGGGTATCTGACCGTTCTCGTTTGGGGCCTAGGCGTGCTTGCGCACAAGCGCCTGCGCAAGCCTGACTCTCTGCAGAAGGCGTTTCTCCTCTTCCTGATCTGGAATGGGCTCACCCTGTACTGGAGCCTCGACCAGGCGTCGACTCTGTCCGCCTTCGTGACCTATACGGAGATGTTCGGTCTGCTCTTGCTCTTCTGGGATCTCTACGACAGGGAGGTGCTGGTCAAGGCGGCGCTCCAGGCGTACGTGCTCGGCGCGTTCGTGGCCGCCGGGAGCATCATCGTCAACTACCTCATGGCCCCGCCCGCGCGTTTTCCGGAGCACGAGCGCATCAGCGCCCTCGGGTACAAGACGGATGGCATCGCCCTCATCGTTGCGGTAGCCGCTCCGGCTGCGTGGTATCTGGCGGCGGGTCCCGGGGCGCGTGAGCGGCCCGCGTCGGCACGGGCCTTGAACTACGCCTATATCTCGGTGGCCGTTGTCGCCGTGGCCATGACGGGTACGCGAGGCGCAACGGTCGCCAGCATTCCGACCGCGTTCTTCATCATCTGGTCGTTGCGGAGTGCGAGTGTCGGCAAGCGGGTCGCAGCCCTCACGGCAGCCACGCTCGCCGGTGTAGCTCTCATCCAGTTCGCCCCCACGGGCCAACTCGACCGCATCGCGACCGCGGGAGATCTCGGCGAGCAGACTCCTCAGGGCGCTCTAGGTGGCCGCGTGGCGATCTGGCGCGACTCGGCTCACGTGTTCGTGCAGCATCCGATCGCCGGCGTCGGCACCGATTCGCACCGAGCGGCGGTTGCGCCACTGCTCGAGCAGCGGAGCGCATACAAGAAGGCGGAGAAGGAGGCCCACAACACGTATGTCTCCGTGCTGGTCGAGACTGGGCTCGTCGGGTTCGCGCTCTTCGCCTTCATCATCATGAGCCTGATTCGCAGGGTTCGTGAGCGTGCTGGCTGGGACCGGTGGTACTGGTCGGCGCAGATGAGCGTTCTCGCCCTCGGAGCGATGACCCTGTCGCTCGAAGACAGCAAGTCGCTCTGGATCATGACCTCGCTCGCGGTGGCGAGCGCGGCCGCAGCGAAGACTCATGAAGCACGCGCTCCCGACAGGTCCCGGGCGGCCCAGCGCGTTGGAACTGTGCTCCGACCCAGCCCCAGGCTGCGGTTCGACTGAGGCGGCGGTCTTGACACAACCGACCCCGACTGGAGGCTCGTGAGCGAGACGCGGGCGACAGAACCAGGCCTGCGTGGCCGGGCCGCCAAGGGCGTCTTCTGGACGGCGACGAGCAACTGGGCGAACGAGCTCACCAGGCTGCTTGTCTTCGTGATCCTTGCGAGACTGCTCGACCCGAAGGATTTCGGGCTCGTTGCTCTCGCGCTCATCTTCATAGGGATGACCCAGGTCGTGGCCGACCAGGGCATGGCCGACGCCCTCGTGCAGCGGAAGGACCTCGACCCGGCTCACTATGACAGTGCGTTCTGGATGAACGTCGCCGTGGGCCTCGCTCTCGCCGCGATCATCGCGGGGCTTGCGATTCCGGTCTCGCACGCGCTCGGGGAACCGCGTCTCGCGCCGATCCTCGCGGTCCTCGCGCTCTCGATTCCGATCAGCAGTCTCAACCTCGTCCAGCGTGCCCTGATGACGCGAGAGCTCGGCTTCCGCTCGCTTGCCCTCCGAACCCTCGTCTCAGTCGCTGTTGGAGCGGCAGTCGGTGTGAGCCTTGCCTTTATCGGATTCGGCGTCTGGAGCCTCGTGGCCCAACAGCTTGCCATTTCCATCGCAGGCGTCCTCGTGCTGTGGCGAGTCTCGAACTGGCGCCCGCGGGCAGCTTTCAGCTACCGGCATTTCAAGGATCTGTTCAGCTTCGGTTCGAACGTTGTCGGATTTCGGCTCCTCAACTACTTCAACCGAACCTCCGACCAATTGTTCATCGGTTCTTACCTCGGGGCTGCGAGCCTGGGCTTCTACACCGTCGGGTACCGAATGCTTCGACTTCTTTTTCAGGTCACGAGTAGCCTGATCGATCGAGTCGCGTTCCCTCTCTACTCGCGACTCCAGGGCAACGCGCCGCGCCTCGTGCGCGCCCATTACAAGAGCACCGCCTTCGCCGGCCTGATCGCGTTCCCGGCCTTCATCTCGATGGTCGCGCTCGCCCCAGACTTCGTCCCGGTGGTCTTCGGCACGAAGTGGATGGACAGCGTGCCGATCATGCAGATCCTCGCGTTTCTCGGCGTCGTGCAGTTCCTCACGTATCTGAACGGAACGATGATGAAGGCGCTGGGGAAACCATCGTGGCAGGTGATTATCGTCGTCGTGACGACGATTCTGAAAGTGGTTGCGTTCTTCATTGCGGTGAGGTTCGGGATCATCGCGGTCGCGGTGGCGACGCTCTGCGTCGGATGCGTTGTGGCTCCAGCGTATTACTGGACGCTTCATCGGCTCATTCCGATCCGCCTGGGCGCGTATCTCAACCACATAAAGGGACCGCTTTTCGCCTCTCTGTTGGCTGGAGCGGCGATGTTTGGCATCCGGAGGGTTCTCGGCGACAGCCATCCTCTCGTCACGCTCCTGGTCGCTGGCTCCGGGGGCGTCGTGATCTACCTCGCCGCGATCCGAGTGTTCTCGCGCGCCCTCGCCGCCGAGGCACTCGACCTGACGCGCCGCGGTTTGCCCAGCTTGCGTATTCTCCGACCGGCTCGCCGGATGGCGGCCCGTTGAGACTGACACGACACACGCGGAGGGGGGCGCGCCCGGGAGCCCCGGGGAGGTGGACATGACGCTGCCGACATTCATCGTCATCGGGGTCGCGAAAGCGGGGACGACGTCCCTCTACCGATACTTCGATCAGCACCCCGACGTCTTCATGTACCCCGAGAAGGGAACGAACTACTTCGGTTACGAGGACGCGCGTGACTGGAAGTGGGCCGACGAGGGCGAGCCGCCCCTGCTCCGGCATTTCCGGGTCGAGACGTTCGAGGAATACGAGGCGGCGTTCGCAGGCTCGTCCGGGGAAACGGCTGTGGGCGAGGTATCACCCCAATACTTCCGTTCGCCGACCGCGGCCGAGCGCATGCACGCCCGTCTACCCGACGTGCAGGTGATTGTCTCCCTCCGCAATCCGGCCGAACGCGCCTTCTCGGGCTACCTGATGCGCATCCGCAGGGGCGAGCCCGTCAAGAGTCCCTCGGAGGACCTGTCGGCGGATTCGAGCCATGTCCGTGAAGGGTTCTACTACCGCCGCATGAAGCGTTATTTCGACGTCTTTCCGAGGGAGCAGATCAAGGTCTTGCTCTTCGACGATTTCAGGCGCGACCCAGCGCAGGTGATGAACGAGCTCTTCTCGTTCATCGGCGTCGACCCGGGCTTTCGGCCGGACACTGCGCCGCGCCACAACCCTGCAAGCGTCCCCCGAAGCCGAATGCTGAACCGGCTTCTCTATCAGCCGGCCGTGATTCGAACCGCCAAGGCCGTCCTTCCGGAGCGCATGCATGGCTCGGCCAAGAGAGTCAGACAGGCGAACCTCGAGGACCCTCCAAAGATGTCATCGGAGCTGCGCAGCCAGCTCCTCGATCTCTACCGCGAGGACATCTTGAGGCTCGAGAAGCTTGTGCAGAAAGACCTCTCGACCGTTTGGATGAACGCTTGACTATCCCCGCAAGGGCTCAGTCAAGCAGATGTGAGTAGCGCGAGCCGGCGAGCGTTCGCCGCACATCATCGTAGTTCGCAAGCACTTCCCGCTGGCTCCCAGTCCTCGTCCTGAGGATTGCCGAATCGAGCGCGGCCCCCTCGAAGGGAATCTCCAGGAAGTCGAACAACGGCTTGAAATTCAGTGGATCGACGACGAGATCCTCATAGGCGACTTCGAAATGACGAAGCCTTGCCAGTCGGAGGGTTCCGCGGCCCAACTCCTGCTTGAACTGGAGCTTGCGGAGGTCTCTCACGAGCGAGCCGGTGTCGAGCTCGACCCTCTCGTCCTTTGGGCGATCCGCCGCTGAGAGCACATGAGCCCGTCCGATCTGGCGTTTGAGAGCAAACGAGATGAGCACGTCGATGTGGTTGCGGCGCACGAGGTGGACCACGTCGATCTTCTCGCGCACGAGGAACGGCAAGATCTCGGGGAACGACTTCAGCTGCGAGTACATCAGCTTGAAGCCCACGGAGCCGGGCGACTCGTAGAGATCTCTGAGGTATCGATAGACGGAGAACGGCCTCAGCGAGCCAAATCGATCACGGGATTCGACGTACCTGGGCCAGGCGAACTCCGAATCCCACCGGCGCTCCTGCGAGCGTGGGCGCGGCAGGAACAGCTCCCCCTGCCCTGAGACGCCATCCTGGTTGTTCAGCACGCTCATCAACCAGGTCGAGCCGGTGCGCTGCGTCGTGAAGACGACGAAACGCGTTTTGTGACCGCTCATGCTCGGCTCACGCGATCGTCGACGAAGGACGGTCTTCCTCGAGCGCCTCGGGACAACGTCCTGGGGCTCAAGGCCGCGGGACCCAGGCGTGCAGCGCCGAAGCTGAGAGCAGTACGGCTAAGGGACAGGGAGGAACTTGTCGATACTGTCACGAAGTGGTTACGTCCACGTTCCGATTTAGAGTTTTGCTCAGTTTTCGGCGAACAGCACGGGTAACGTCATTGGACATGAGCACCCATAGCACCGCTGAGAAGCTCGAAGGCGTCGCGGATCTTCCCCTCGCTCCGGAAACCACGATCGTCCCCGAAAGGCGCAAAAAGGATGAGCTCGGCGAGTCGAACGTCGCCGAGCCCCTGATCGAGTCGACGAATGAGGTGCCGATGCAGTTCCTTCGGCTCGGTCTTCCAGCGGCGATCTTCTTGTGGATCGCTGTCGCCCTTGTTGTATACGGCGCGTATCGACTCCTTGCAAGCTGAGCGACCGGCGTTCCGAGCCGGCCGGAGTCGGGATGTGGCCCGGCGCGACGTCTAGGGGACGTCGACGAACTCGACCTCGTAGAGCTTGCCGTCGTTCTCGGCAGGGTCGACGTCGTTGTCCACTCCACGGTCGGTGAGGTAGAGCCGCCGCGGCGAGCCGTCCGTGCCTGGAGCGAACACGAGGTCGGAGAATCCGCGGCAGCCGTTCAAAGCCAGCCGGCAGAAGGGCATGTCGATCGTCTGCACGAACTGCCCGGTCAACGTCGTTTCGAGGACGAAGTGCTTCTTGCTGTCGACGGTGAAGAGATGGCTGGTCTTCCGGTCGAAGTAGACGCCGTTGGGATCGTTGAGGTGGCGACCCCTGGGATCGGCGAAGCTCGAGGCCGCGAACGTTCTTTTCATGACGTCGTCCCTCGTCCCGAACCGTTTGTCGCTTCCGCGCTTCAGCTCGTAGATCTTCGTGGTGGTCGCGTCGGTCCAGATGAGCATGTCGAGCTTGCCCCGGCGGGAGTGCCACGTCACGCCTTCGGCATCTCCGGAACCGTAGCGAAGTGTATTCACGACCTTCCGCACCTTGTCGTCCCGCGTGCCGATCTTTCCGTCACCACCGCGACCGAACCGGAAGATGGCGTTCTTGTCGTCGTCGGCCACGAAGAGGGATTTGCCGCGCGGGTACCAGGAGACCCCCTCCGGCTCGACCGTGGCCTTGTCGAGCCGCCGGGTCTTCTGGAGCACTCCCATCTTGTTGGCGATGAAGAGGTTCCGATGCTTCCAGAAACCGGTTTCGTCGACCTCGGAATCCGAGATCCAGAGCTTGCGCGACCTGGGGTCGTACGTCAGACCAGTCGGATCCGTGCTGGGAATCGACCAGGCCGTGTCGCTCTGTCGTACGAGTGATCCCTCTGTCGCGCCGATCGCGGGCGCTGCCATCGTGACCACCCCCAGCCCAATCACGACCGCAATGAAAAGCTGGCGCCCCATGTCCCTCATCCCTTTTAACTCCCCTGTCCCGTTTGGCCGCTGGATCTTAACAGAGAAGTCGACCTTGGTTTCGCGCAAGCGCGCCGTACGGCGAGCGCCTCGCGAGGCAGCGAAACCGTCCCATGCGATGGCGATAACTTCCGTTCGACGGATGAGACTCATGGGCGCGTTTCTGGTCGTTCTCGGCTGCTTGCTCCTGGCCGCGGATGGAACTCGGTGGGACGTGTTGCTTGTGGCGCTGCCGAGCGGCGGGCCAGGCGGTGGCAAGCACGGTCTGGAGGCCTCCGAGGTCGCCGGCTTTGCTCTGGCGATGGCCGGTGTCGCGGCGCTTTGGAGGCGCCGAAGTTAGCCAACGTCGGCGGCATGAGTTGTGCAAAACCGCTGCGTACCATCGCTTGATGTGCGCGCAGCGCGTTGGTGTGCGGGCAGACCGTCGGAACCATCGCTCTGACGCTTGCAGGTGCGGGCGGAGGCGGGACTCCGACCAGCCTCATCGGTTGTTCGAAGACGAGGTCGGGAACCCGCTTCATTTCGGTTCACGCGTGTGCACGTAGCCGAGAGCTGTATCCTCCCGCGGATGGTTGCGAGGACGGCCTTTCGCCGACCGACCATGATCATCTTCTTGATCGTCCTGGGGGCGCTCGCCGCGCCGGCCGCTTCGGCCACGCCGCGCTTCCATGTCGAGTGCCCGTTCCACCACTTCAAGGCGGACGACCCGATCGTCTACCCGCGCCAGCCCGGCGCCAGCCACATGCACACGTTCTTCGGGAACAAGTCGACCAACGCCTTCTCGACCTACCGATCGCTTCGCCGCGCCGGCACGAACTGCGGCAAACGCGGCGACAAGGGCGCCTACTGGATGCCCGCCGTCTTCAAGAACGGCCATCGGGTCAAGCCGACGGACGGGGATTTTTATTACCGAGCGCGGACTGAGCCGCTGAGCGCGATTCGCGCGTTTCCGAAGAGCCTCAAGATCATCGCCGGTGATCACGATGCAACCCGCCCCCAGAGCACAAAGGTCATCGGCTGGTCGTGCTTCAGGAGCGCTGGGACCGAAGAGCCCAGGATGCGCGACTGCGGCAGCGCGGACGTCAAGGTCCTGATCCATTTCCCGTCGTGCTGGGACGGGGTGCACAAGGACAGCAAGGACCACATGTCGCACATGGCCTACTCGATCAAAACGGGGGACGGCCGCCGCGGATGCCCCAAGAGCCACCCCGTACCGGTGCCGGAGCTCAGCTACTCCATCAGGCTGCCGTTCCACAACGGCCGCCACGTGCATTTGTCCAGCGGCCCGTTCTACACGATGCACGCAGACTTCTGGAACGCCTGGAACCAGCGGGTTCTTCGCCGGCTCGTGGACAAGTGCCTCCACGCCGGGATCGAATGCCCGTCCTTCGAGGCGTGACGGGGAAGCAGCCGCTCTCCTCAGCTGAGAGCGCTCCGCCGGCGGGCGGCCCGGGCTAGAGCCCGTTAGACCGAGCGCAGCACAACATCCCTCAAGGGAGTGCTCACGGAAGTCGGGGCGCTCGGCCGAGATTCAAGTGACGCCTGTCCGAACGTCTCCGCCGCCCGCAACCCTTGAGGTTCCGACCCCGACCCCGTTTCCGCCGCGCGCTGTTCACGCTCGTCGTGCTCGCCGCGCTCGTGTTTCCGCTCTCGCCCTCGGCGGCCAAGCCCCGGATCTGGATCACCTCTCCGACTTCGGACAACGCGCTCAGCGGCGTCGTCAAGTTCACCGTTGCGGCGCGCTCGGCGGGCAAGGTCAAGTTCTACGTCGACGGCAGACTGCTGGCGATCGACCGGACACCTCCGTTCTCGACCAGGCTAGACACCCGAAGGCTCTCGATCGGCTCTCACGTCTTGCGAGCGGTGGCGGTGAACCGCTCGGGCGGGGTCTCGGACCGTGTCAGCGTCAAGGTTCGCAACCCCAGGCCCGACACGACCGCGCCGAGTGCGCCCACGGGTCTCATGGTCACCGACAGCACGGAGACCGGTCTGGCCTTCGTGTGGGCCTCGTCGTCCGACAACAGGGGAGTCGCCGGCTACGACGTGTTGCTCGACGGGATGAAGAAGAGCGAGACGACTGCTCTAGACGCCTCGCTGATCGATTTGGCCTGCGGCGAGCCCTACACGCTGGGCGTGCGGGCCTTCGACGCCGCCGGCAACCGCTCGACGGTCTCGTCGATCGTCACCGCCACCTCGGCGTGCGCGAGTGGGGGAGGCGTGGAGCCGAGCACGAGTCCGTCGGGCACTGGGCCGACTGGCGTCAACTGGTTCCCCGGTTACTACGTGCTCGCTCACGAAACGACCAGCAAGGCCAAACAGAATCTTCTCGACGATCCGCTCGTCGCGCCCTTCACAGGGGTTCAGTTTCGCTACCACTGGTCGCAGACGGAGCTTGCGAAAGGCGACTACACGGCCGGCTTCGCGCAACTCGACGCCGATCTCGAGAACGTCGCCGCGAGGTCGAAGAAGCTCCTCGTCATACTGCAGTACAAGAACCACGACGGCACGGCTGCGGTGCCGTCCTACCTGCTGAGCGAGGGCGGTCCCTGGTGCAGTGGGCGCTACTGCGGAGACCTGGCGTACGGAGACAAACACGTCGCCATGGTCTGGAACGACGCGGTAAGCGCCCGTCTGGTCGCCTGGGTCTCCGCCATGGCAGGGCACCTGGCGGCGAGCCCGCATGCCTCGAGTGTGGCGGGAATCGTCTTCAACGAAACTTCGCTGCCCACGCTCGACAATGCGCTCCTCGCCGACGCCGGCTACGACCCGTACGCCTACATGCAGGGGCTGCAGGCAGACATGCTCGCTGCCGTCGATGCGGCGCCCCGCCTTCCCGTCTTCTATTACCACGAAGGCGGCTTTGTGAGCATGGACGGCGAGTCGGTGAACGCCGGCAGCGTCATGGGCGACTGGATGCTCCAGCACCCGCACACTGGGACCGGGACACCCGACCTCAAGCCGAAGGACCCCAAGACGGCAACCCATCCATGCGCCAACCCGATCTATCAGGGACGTGTTCCCTGTAACCCCGACGTCCAGGCAGGCGACTACGCGGTGAGCGTGACGGATTCGCTCGATCAGAGCTTCCAGTACGCGACCCGGCCGGCTCCCTACGGTCTCTCGGCGTCGTACCTGACCTTCTCCTATGCGGTCGGGTCGGGGCCGAACGCGTTCACCTTCGCGGACGTGTCCCGGTATATCGCCAGCCATCCCACGCCGAACTCGTCAATCCCTCCGGGCTGGTAGTCGCTACGGCCTCAGCCGGCTCACCTTCGCTTTTCAGGGCCTCCAGCCTCGTGGCCTCGGCCCCGTTGCCGGTTTCCGATACGCAGTCGTCCGAAAGTCGTATCATCGGCCCTAGGACCACTGCGCATGGTAGGAGGAGCGACGCAACGACCGAAGCTCAGGCGTTACCGACTGTTCGGAAAAACAGCGGGCGCGGTCATCGTGCTTGCCATGCTCTCGCTTCCGTTGTCGCCACTGGCACGGGCAGACTCGAGCAACCTGCTCCCGAACGGCAGCTTCCAGTCGGGGACGAGCGGCTGGAAGGCAACCGATGCAGCCTTCACGATCGCGAGCGACGGCGCCAGCGACGGCTTCGCCGGCCGGCTCGACCTGAACACGAACGCTAACTCCTACCAGCTCGTAACGAGTCCGCGCCCGGTCCTCAACACGAGCGCCGGGCTCGTGTACACGGCGACCGGCTTAGTACGCAGCGACACTCCCGGCCGAAGCGTCTGCCTGCTGCTGAAGGAGTACACGGGCGGGGGCACTCTCGTCCAGAAGAGCAATGACTGCATTGCGACCGGCTCCCAGTGGGCGCCCCTACCGCAGGGAACGCTGACCGCCCAAAACGACGGCGATGCGATCACCCTGATCGTCCGCCGCCCGTCCGGCACGGT
>JGI10216J12902_103567382_pt1 | contig 21541 bp, 13 predicted proteins | sample KanNatreferecore_FD_12902 | JGI IMG/M metagenome (IMG submission 12902)
AAGCCGATCTCGCCGGAAACGATCGTCGGCTGTCCCGGAGCTTGAACCAGCCGGAGATCAACATCGCCGCGCAGCAACAGACCGGGTTGATAGACCAGCGGCAGGTTATCGCCGTGAAGGGCCAGATCGAACTCCGGCTCGCCTTTCGTCGGAAAATAAAAATGTCCCGTCAGGTTCACGGCCTGGCCACCGATTTGGCCACCCAATGCTTCGATCGTTGCCTGGCGTTCCGAGAATTTGATGGAGGCGTCGATGCCGCGGATCGGCGCAAGCGGTGCGAATGGACGCGTCGCGGCGTTGACGACTCGCAGTTCACCCTCCAGTTTGCCGCCAGGCAAAACGGCGAGGTTGACGGTGAGGTTTCCCTGCGGGCTCAGTACCTTGGGCAGGAAACGCGCGAACGGCTCAATCCGGGCATCAATGATCTCGACACGCCCGGTGGCTTCTCTCCAGTCAGGCAGCCGGCCTTCCGTCACGAAGTCCGCGAGAAGAGACCGCCGGAGCGGCAGGTCGCCACTGATGCGGACCGGTTGGCCTTCCACTTCAAATTTGAATGTGTTCAGGTGGACGCGCTTCGTCTCGAGGCGCGCCTCCATTTCGAGACGCTCCATTCGCGGCAGCGTCCATTCATTTGTTCCGGCGTGTCGCTCGATCAGATCGGCTCGCAGTTGCAGGTCCCCTTCGACATTTGACAACGTTCCGCGCAGATCCAACTGCGCCCTGGGTTCGGTGATCCCAATGCCGAGTCGATTGCCCACGAAGTCCCAAAATGCCTTGTTCGGTTCGGTGATCGCCCGGAAGTTGAACGGCTTTTCTTCTTTGATCTCCAGCAAACCGGCCGCCCGTCCCGGTGCAAGAGTCAGCGGTAGTTTTCCGTGCGCGGCGACGATTGGACCCCCTGGTTCGGAGACAATCAGCGGGTCGAACATCAATCCGGTCGCATCGGCCGTGATCTCGATCTTCGCCGAAACAGGCCGAGCCTCGAAACCGACCCATTCCCCTTCGGCGGACAGCGCGAGTTGAACCGGCCCATCCTGCCAGCCTGCTTCCAGTTTCAGCGCCGCCAGCCAGAACTCTGCGGCAGAGAGGTCCACGAAATCCTTCAACTCACTCAACCGGAACCCGCGGCAGCTTGCCTCCAGATTACCGCTGCGCGGCCAATCAATCCGTCCGCCCAACGCCACTTCGCGATCCGGCCCTGACAAATGCAGGGCATCAACCCGGATTGACCACGTTGCCGAAGTGTTTCCTGCCGCGTTTCGAACGAGCTCCAATCGGCAGGGGTTTTCCAGTTGATACAGGGTAACATCCCCGCGAGTCAGCGTTAGCGCCGCCATCTCAATGCGGGTGGCTCGGTCCGGCGCCTCGTCGATTTGAACCGCGCCGTCGAACAAGAGCTTTGAATCGCCGGCCGTGACTTGAACATTTGCCTCTGATACGTTGAACCGTTCGCCACGCCATGCGATCCGGGCTTCGCACGGCTTCAGATACGGCGCCGCGGCGCCGTCCAGCACGAGCGTCCCGGAGTGAACCGGAGCGCTGACAGACCCGCTGATTTGCCCGGTCGCCTGCAAACTCGAGTAACGAAAACCATCGGGCAAAAACTGGCGGACCAGCGCGCCTTGCAATTGCCATCGTCCATTCGCCATCTGCCGCGATTTCAGGTCGAGTTGGCCCTCGCCCTTGAACGTTGACCCATCGGCGCATTCGATCGCAATCCGATCGACCGTGAGCAACGGCCACTGGAGATGCCCGGTGATCGTCGCTTTCTCGCTGACCAGTCCCCAGCCTGCCAGGTTGCTGCCGCTCAATTCGAATTCGGCACGGGCGGAGTTCGCCGCAGCCGGTTGAATCCGGACTTCTCCATCCAGTTTGCCGTCGAGCGACGCACCCGGGATCTTCGCGAAGTCGAGAGTGACTTTCAACGTGGCGGCATCCGTGATCAAGCGGCCCGAACGGTCCAGCCCGACCCGCTGTGACAAATCGGCCTGAGCGGCAGGGGAGGAAACCCGGAGCGTTTCCAACACGACCGATCGGGGATCGCCACTGGCGGAAAGCCGGACTTCCACTGGAGGAAGCGGAGAGTCGTTGGTTGCCTTCGGCGTCGCTGTGGCAGAAGCGTCCAGGTTGAATCGACCAGCCTCCCAGTTCAGCCTGAATGCGCCGGTCAAATCGTCGTAGCCCTCAAGTTGAGCCAGGTGTGCCGGCACCCGGACAGAATCCGAGGCCAGCCGCGCCTGTCGTGGCCACCAGCCGCTGCGATCAAATCCCGCCGAAAGTTCAACGCGATTGCTTTGCCAGAAGATTTCGCTTTGCGTCTCCCATAGATCCGTTTTGCGAGACAACCGGCTTTTGATGGTCACTTCAGCCCTCTTCACATCGAGAAAAACCGTGTACGGGGGTCCGGTGGAGAAATCAGCGCTGAGAGCAAACGACTCCTGCGGCTTCGAGGTTGAGATTGTTGCTGCCAGCCTGCCCCGGTTCCAATCAAGGGTGGGTATGGCCACCGAATTCGAGCGGATTTCGACGATGCCATCGGCGAGGTGCGCAGCCGGCAGCCAGCTTCGCAGCCGGGGCAGGATTGCGTTGACGGTTTCGGCGACAGCGAAAGTGGATTGCGCGGCGGTTGGCGGCGACGCCGGCTTGCCGTCGGTTCGCGGCTCGATTCTCAGCCGCCAACGGGAGGTTCGGACAAACCGATTCCTGTCTGTGCAGGCGACGTAACGGCACCAAAGCCATTGGGTTGGCACAAGCGCCTCGACTTGTTCGCTCTCAAACCGGGCGCCGTCAAAATCGCCGCGTACATCCTTCAGCGCGAACCGCGTGTAACCGAGCCGCTGGTACGTGCCGAAGCGAATGCCGTAATGTTTCAACGCCGGCCGCAGCAGCCACGGGAACCAGACCGGCAACGCCGCAACGAGCAGGGCCAGCAGGACGAGGCAGCTCCCCGCAATCTTGAGCAGTTTTCGTTTAGCCGGACGCTTCATCGTGGCGGATAAAGGTAGCGCGACTGCATCTCAATGTCTTTTCGATTCGACATTTTTGCCGCATTCGAGCCAATGAACGGGACAGCGCCCTCGTCCGACACCGACTGAATCGTGTCAGGTCCGGCGGCAGGCGGGTAGGACCGGAGGGAGACTTGCGCGAATCACAGCAGGTAGTGACCTTCGATTGACAGTGTCCCGCGAGGCGGGCACGCTCCACTCCGCACAAAAGCACGTCGTGGTGAAAAAGATAGCTCATGGCTGCGAAAGATCGTACTCCTCCGGCGGGAGTCGCATACCAGGCCGGGAGTCCACGCGGACGGTGTCGCCCGACTGATTCAGGGGCCGCATGCTGAGCCTCCCAAAATGCTTGCGAGCTTGTCTCGTCCTGACCGTCGCTCTGATGCCGTCAAAAGGCGCGGCGAGCGGGATGAACGCGGGACCGTTGTATGACGACTTCAAGCTGACGCTGGCGCCGGGCGAACGCCAGGAGGCGCTTGGACCACTGTACTATTTCGAAAAGAAAGACTCCGTCAACCTCTGGGCAGTGCCGCCGGTCTTTTCGTACACTCTGGATCGGGAAACGGATTTTTCCGAATTCGACCTCGCCTATCCTTTTCTCACCTTTGACCGGTTTGGCAGCGAATACCGTTTCCAGATCCTGCAGCTTCTGAGCTTTGCGGGCGGCAAAACGCAAACCGACACCAACGTCCGCCGCTTCACTCTGTTTCCGTTCTATTTTCAACAGCGATCGCCCATTGCCGAGAAGAATTACACAGCCCTTTTTCCGATTTATGGCCGGCTTCAGAACCGGCTGTTCCGGGAGGAGATCCGCTTCGCCATGTTCCCGATTTACGGTCAGTCGAGGAAGAAGGGAGTCATCACCGATAACTATCTGTACCCCGTTTTTCATTTGCGTCGGGGCGACGGGTTAAAAGGCTGGCAATTCTGGCCGCTTATCGGGAATGAGCGGAAGGAACCGACCACGAGCACCAATGAATGGGGTGAAACACAACTAGTGGCGGGCCATAAAAAATTCTTTTTCCCGTGGCCGATTTTTTTCAACCAGACGACCGGGGTGGGAACCGGGAACCCCGAACATCAACAGGCACTGTTGCCACTTTACAGTTACGTGCGCTCTCCGGAGCGCGATTCAACGACGTGTCCGTGGCCGCTCGGTCTGACCATCACGGACGACCGAGGGCGAAAATATCGCGAAGTCGGCGCGCCGTGGCCACTGGTCGTATTCGCCCGCGGGGAAGGCAAGTATGGAAACCGCATCTGGCCGTTGTTCGGCCACGTGAAAAATCCGATTCTGCAAAGCGACTTTTATCTCTGGCCGCTCTACAAGTACAATCGCGCCCATGCGCCACCGCTGGACCGCGAACGAACCCGTATCTTTTTTTTCCTTTATTCCGACCTGGTTGAGAAGAACGAAGAGACCGGCACGGCCCTGGAGCGAACCGACCTTTGGCCGTTATTCACCGCGAAACGCGATCATGACGGGAACCAGCGGCTTCAGATCCTGGCGCTGCTCGAACCGTTCCTGCCCAACAACAAAAGCATTGAGCGAAATTATTCCCCGGTCTGGTCGATCTGGCGTTCGGAGAGGAACGCGAAAAGCGGCGCCAGCAGCCAGTCGCTTTTATGGAACCTGTACCGGCGCGACACGACTCCACAGACCAGAAAGTGCTCGCTCTTGTTCGGCCTTTTTCAGTATCAATCCGATCCTGAAGGCAAACGCTTGCGGATTCTTTATGTTCCCTTGGGCAAAGGCAAAAAGATCAGGCCGGCGCAACCCGAATCCTGAGTATGTTTCAAAACATCGGCGAATTGTTGGTCCTCTTCTGGCGCACGCTGCGGTCGCTGTCAATGGCCTGGCGACACCGGCAGAAGGTGTTCGACCAGCTTTTCGAGATCGGCAACGCCAGCTTGCTGATGGCCTGCATCCTTTCCCTGTTCATCGGCGGCGTTATCGCTCTGCAAACGGGCCCCGTGTTGGCTGAACGCGGCCTTTCCAGCGCCATCGGCGGCCTCGTCGGCATTTCCGTCTGCAAGGAGCTCGCGCCGGTAATGATGTCGATCCTGATCGCGGGTAGGATTGGCTCGGCGATGGCCGCCGAGATCGGCTCGATGCGGGTGTACCAGGAGATCGACGCGTTGCGCACGATGAATATTAATCCGATCCATTACCTGGTCCTGCCGCGGCTGGTGGCGATCAGTTCGGCGTTGCCGGTGCTGGTGGTTTTCGCCGTGCTGGTCGGCTGGATGGGAGGCGCGACGGTGTCCGTATTCAACGATGACATCAACGTCAGTTTCCAGGCGTTCTTTTCCAACTTGCGCGAAATTGTCGATCTCGGCGATGTGGTCAACGGCCTGTTCAAGAGCTTCGTTTTTGCCGTGATCATCGGGATCGTTTCCTGCCATCAAGGCCTTCAAACGATCGGAGGACCGCGCGGCATCGGCCGGTCGGTGACCAAAGCCGTCGTGAATTCGATCGTGTTGATCCTGATCCTGGACTATTTCCTGACCCGCTTCCTCATGTATTTTGACTGATGACCGCCCCAACGGAACATGGTGTCAGTGTGAGCGTGAAAAACCTGCGCAAGAGTTTCGGTCGCGAGCCCGTCCTCAAGGGATTGAGCTTTGAAGTGGAACGCGGCGAGATATTCGTCGTGATGGGCCCGAGCGGCTGCGGCAAGACCGTCCTCCTCAAACACATGATCGGTCTGGAGACGCCCGACGAAGGCGAAATCCTCATCGACGGGGAATCCATTCAAACTGCGGAGGTCATGGACAAGTACCGGATGGCGATGGTCTTTCAGTCGGGTGCGCTGTTGAACTCCTTAACCGTCGGCGAGAATGTCGGGCTGTACCTTTCCGAGCATCGGCTCAAGCCACCCGATGAAATCTCCCGCGTCGTCCGGGAGAAGCTTGAGCTGGTCGGACTGAAAGGACAGGAGGACCGTTATCCCAGTGACCTCTCTGGCGGCATGAAGAAGCGTGTCGCCATTGCACGCGCGCTGGTGATCGAACCGCAATTGATTCTCTATGATGAGCCCACAAGCGAACTGGACCCGTTGATGGCCGTGGTGATCGGCGAAGAGATTTTTGAACTGAACCGGCGCATTCAGGTCACTTCCGTTGTCGTCTCGCACGATCGCGATCTCGCTTTCGGGGTCGCTGACCGTCTCGCCATAATGAGTGAGGGCGAGATCCTGATGGTGGGAACGCCTGATGAGGTTCGCAAGAGTTCGAATCCGACGATTCACGATTTTCTGAACGCAGACTTTAAAGAAACCCGAACCCGAGAAAGGAAACCGGCATGAAAAACACCCTGGAAACCCGTTTAGGGGTCTTCTTCGCCCTCGCATTGATCGTCGCCTTCATCATCATGGAGGTCGTGGGCGGCTTTGAAATCTTCCGAGGCGGTATCCGTGTGCGCGCACAGTTCAACACCGTTCAAGAACTCAAGGAAGGCGACCTCGTCAAGATGGCCGGCGTGGAAATCGGCCGGGTCGAGAAGATCGCTCTCATAGAAGGCAAAGTCGAGGTCACAATGAAAATCCGCGACCGCAAGGCCGCCGTGAAGACGGACAGCAAGGCGGTCATCAAATTCGCAGGTCTCTTGGGGCAGAACTTCGTCTCGATCGACTTCGGCTCGCCCGAAGCGCTGCGGTTGGAAGACGACCAGTTGATCGCCTCGGTCGAACAACCCGATCTCAATGCGATCATGACCAAGCTCGACAACGTCGCCTCGGGCGTCGAGAACCTGACCAAGAGCCTTTCGGGCGACAGCATCCAAAATCTGCTCGGGCCGTTCACCGATTTCCTCAAGGAAAACAGCCCGCGGCTCACCGCCATCCTCGGCAACATGCAGAGCATTTCCTCCCAGATTTCCGAAGGCAAAGGCACGATCGGCAAACTCATCAGCGACGAAACGCTTTACACCTCGGCCCTCGCGGCTGTGACCAACCTGAACGAAACGGCCAATGACATCAAGGGCACACTGGCCCAGGCCAAGAACGTGGTGACCGAGATCAGCGAAGGCAAGGGCACGCTCGGCAAACTGGCGAAGGACGAGGCGCTCTACAAGGAAACCACCACCGCGATGACGAACCTCAAAGAGATTCTACAGAAAATCAACCAGGGCCAGGGCTCCGTTGGCAAACTCGTCAACGACGAAAGCTTTTACAAAAATGCGAAACTTTCACTGCAAAAACTCGACAAAGCCACGGAAGGTTTGGAAGACCAGGGGCCGCTCAGTGTCCTGGGCATTGCGGTGAACAGCCTGTTCTGAACGGTCCCATGAATGGTCATGGCTGGGGCGCCGCCCGCTTTTCTTGAACCGGCGGCGGGCTTTTCTCCTCCGTGAACATTTCCCTGAGCGTCTTGAACGGATGCAATGGAAATTGGAACGGCTTGGGGATATGCAGTGGTTCTTTCTCCGGCTTCTGCAAGGTGCCCGTGACCTTGTATTCAAACAGCTTCGTGAGCGGGGATAAAACCAGGCTGACCAACGGACCGACTACCCAGACATCGCGGAGAAGCCGCGCTTCCACCCGCGCGTCCACATTTCCTTTGAAGTCGATCGATCCCCGGTATGCCAGACGCATCGCCGGCGAGCGAATGTCCATATCGTCGGTGCGAATCACGCTGTTGCGAATGTTAAAGGTCGCTGTGCCGCCGCTGACGCGGCTGTTACCGACTCCGGGAATGGGAATCACCGCGTCCAGAACAGGTGAAAAGATGCCGAACAGCGGAATGTCCCACAGGAAACCATCGCGGAGCCGGGCGCTCCCGAAGCCGTTCCAGCTTCCCCAATCGCCCGTATTGGCGTTCGTAATGACGAGCTCGCCGCTGAGGATCCCTTCCAGCCGGTTCGTCGGTGAGGAAATATCGCTCATCAGCAGATGCAGATCCGCGTTCGTGACCCGTGTGAGCATTTGGAAGTCGGCGTTCGTATCGCCTGAAAAATCCACGTGAAAATCACCGGCCAGCCGGCCGCTGTAAAAATCGGCGGCGACATTGGTGATGGTGACGGTTTCATCCACCCAATGCACCATGGCGCTGATCTGTGACGCATTGAATTTTCGGTAGTTGAAGGGGCCGCCGAAGAGTTCGAATCGCATATCGGCTTGCCTGCCGCGGCGGACTTCGGCCCAGCCATTGACGCGCGCGTGGGGCGGCTTTTTGAAGACATAGGGACTGAGGGTCTGCGCGACCCTCGGCCCGATGACGCGCGTGATGCGCTGCGGGTCCATGGTGCTGACGGCGTCGAGGAGATAGACCTTCCCCGCGGACAGATCGAAGCCGACTCCCGCAGCGGTCGCCCGTTCCTCGCCGCTGCGGACAGACAGGCCTGTCGCCACGATCGACCGGTTCGTGTACTCGACGGTTGCCGCGAAATCGCTCAGCGGTTCGCCGCGAAGCACAAAGGCGCCTGCCTTCACTTCCGCCCTCGCCGTGATCGTGTCCGGCTCGCGCCAACGGCCGCGGACTTCGCCTTCGACGAGCGGCGGGTCGGTGAACTGGAAGAGATCGAAGGCCCGCGACGCTTTCTCGTCGAACATCGGCCTGAGCGCCGAGGGATCAATCCGGCTTTGGACCTTGAAATGGTAGGTGTGCGTACGCGAATCGGCCGTGTGGGCAAACTCGACCCGGCCTTCGGGTCGGGTCGCGACAAAATCCGGCAGGTGCCACACAAAGTTGGAGTAGGTGAAATGGGTCTGGGCGTGGCTGACCGGGACGCCGCGGTAAGCCGCGTCACGGCCCTCGAGAAAGCCATCAAGGACGACCGTCGGGAGGACTTCGCCGCGCCAGTCGGGTTGACTGTTGGTCCAGGCGGGGAGAACGAGGCCAGCGCGCCCGTCGACTTTGGGCGGCTGGTTCCAACTGTATTGACGAAGCCAACGCTGGCTGTCAGCGGTCAACAACGGCGCGATACGATGCACGTCGAAATCAAATTCGCAGTCAGACCGGACTGCCCGGGTGCCGACGTTGATGCGGGCGCTGGCGTTCGCCCGGCCTTCGTAAAGATTCACCTGCAGTTTGTCGATGAGCAGTTCCGGCGCGAGCCACTTGCCGCTCAGGAGAATTCGGTCCACCTGGACATTGGTTACTGTCACGCCCTCGATGCGTGCCGACCAATCGATCTGGAACGGTTCCAGGATCGCCCACCACGCCCAGTTGGGGTCCGCCTGCGGCGGCGAGTTGGTGGGGGACCGGGTCAATTGGCCGGCGAACTCGAAGTGTTGCAAGCCACCCCAGCGCGACTGCGGCTCGTTTACAACCCATTGCCAGTCGGCCTTTCGGGGAATGAGGTCATCAGGCGCGTGGATCAATTGCGCGGTGAAGCGGTTGGTCTGGCAATCCATCCATTTTGACTGGAACACCCCCGAATCGAGCACGAGGTCGGTCTGCAGAAGAACAGGGTTGGTGGAAGACTGAAAGGTGTGTCCGGAGAAATGCGCCTGCGGAATCCGGCCCCAGGGAAGGCTGACATCCTGGAATTCCCAGTCCCAATTCACTTCCGCGGGGACGGGGTTGGTGAACGCCTGCACCCAATGCACGTTGAACCGGCTCAGCATGACCCCGATCCACGGCGTTCGCGCGGCGTCGATCTGCAACTGTAGTTCGGATCGGCCGAGATCGTTGCTGCCGGAAGGGTGGTTGAGCTTCGCGATCAACAGAAGCCGGTCCAGCTTTCCCCACGCGGTGTCGGCGTCGCGCGCGCTGAACGTGAGGTCAGAGGTGATGCTGGCCGGATCCTGAGCGTCGCCGCGAATGGAGAGGTGAATTTCCGGCGGCCGGCTGAACTGCATTTGCCGGGTGACTCTGAGCGCGTGGCGCAATTGCGTCTGCCAGAGGCCGGGCGCCTGGTTGGTGGACCGTCTGACCGGCCAGTCGCGAACGGCCGAGGCATTCGTCAGCATGCCCGAGAGCTTGAGTTTAGCCCCCAGGCAAAGGGCCTCGAACTGGTTCAGCTCCCATCGATCATCCGGTAAGAGCCGAAGTTCCGTCCCGATTCCCCGGACGGTGAAGCGTTGTGTCGGCTCGTCGGCGGAGCGCAAAGGGAGATCCAGGCGCCCGTCCCGCACGATGAGGGAAGACACCTTGAATCGAAATCTCCTGAGCGCGGACAGGTCGAGCTTGACGGCGACCTCGGCGACCGAAAATTCCGGGCTCTCGGCGTACTTGGTGCCGCCCACGTGAACCGATTCGGCCACGAGTCCCTGAAACCAGCGAAGTCGCAATCGACTGAATTCAAGATCGATGCCGCGTGCGCGCAGTTCCGTCACCAGCGGGGCCTTCAGAAACTCGGGCAGACCGATGACGTTGAGGTAAAGAAAACTCCCCAGCAGAAAGAGAATCAGACTCCAGAGCGCGATGCGGAACCAGCGAAAAGGCCGCCGGATTCTCTGCCATAAACCTCTCTTGGCCGTCGGCGGCATATCATGGCGGCGCGGTCGCGGCGGACGTCAGATTGCGGACGGCTTCATCGTAAGCATTAAAGACCTCGAAGGGACACTCGAACACAATCGGTCCCGGCTCCAGATGGATCAGCGCGAACGGACCACCGGAGGGCGATTGACCCCCGAATTCCACCGTCAAGGTTCGCGGTTCGACGCCGTTGCTCAGTTCGATGGACAGTCTGTTGGTTGCGGCGGCAAATCCGAACCGGGATAGATCGCCATCACCCCGCGCCACCCACATTTTGGAGACCAGTTGCTGGCCGAGGCGGAACATTGCCTCTTCAAGCGCGAACGGATTGACGTATCCTTGCGAGCCGGGCGCGACGCTCCATTGGCCGCTGCCGGTTCGCAACACTTTGCAGGTGGCGCCCTTGGCCGTAATCGTGGCGCTGGCCACCTGGTTGGTGGTGAAGTTCCAGATTCGCCGGTCCCGGAACTCAAACGCGGACTGGGGGAGGAGTTGGCTCTCCTCCAGTTTGGCTTTGTAGATGGAATTCTCGTCGGCGCGGCGGACAACAATCCTGTTGGCCTGGTTGGTGCCGAACTCGACTTGCGCCAGAATCTCGTTCGTCGTGGTCGCCGCGTTGGCCGCCTTCAGAACATACTGGCGGGAGGGCGGAGCCAGCCCGTGGTCCGGCAGGTCCAGGTTCGATGCGACTTCCTTGATGATTTCCACCGTTTCGATCGAGTTCATCCGATGGAGAAAACCGGACACCAGTTCCGGGTCAGCCGGGAAAACGATCGGCTCCACCACCTGCCAGCGCCCGTTGGTCTGCTTCTCCAACGCGAACTTTTCAGCGGCGCGCACTTCAATTCGATGAACGGCCGCCGGCGTGAATTCAATCAGGCGGCGATCAAGAAATTCAGTGTACGGAGCGCGCAGGAGGTCGAGCACCTGTTTGGGAACGGTCACAATGTTGGGATAATTGTCGCGGCGCGCGAAAACGACGGCGGGTTCGTTCGTGGGACTCTTACCCAACTCGACGGTCAGAACTGCGTTCGTCTCCCGCGCGAAAACGAGCGTCAGTGCCGGCGGCTGCAGTCCATAGGCCTCGAGATCGCCGCCGGGCGTTTCACTCACAAACCGGCTGATGCGCACATTCTGCAGCTGCTGCAACACCTGCTGAAGCAGCCCGTTATCGGCGCGCGCGGACCGCGGCCACGTCAGACGCCAGAGTCTGGTTGCGCCGTCGCGCTGCAACTTAAACTCGCGCTCGCCGGCGCGCACCTGGAGGCGGTCGAAGTTCACTCCCGCCAGATCCAGAAATTGCGGGTCCCGCCAGTCCGTGGCCGTCTGGGGCAGACGATCCAGCAAGGCGGCATCGGTCACGTGCGCGCCATCCGATCCGACCTGCTGCAGATAGAGCATGTCGCCCACGGTCGTTTTGGATCCGAGTCGAAACCGAAAACGTCTGGCCGCCTGCTGGACGTCGACGGTCGCGTCCGGCGTTTCGAGGCCGAAGTCCGCGAGTCCTCCCGGCTGGGCCAGCAATTCCTGCGCGGTGATGTACCCGCGCTGGTTCAGGGAACCGAGCAGCGCCAGCCAGTTGTTAATCGCCGTGGTCTGCGCCGGATAGGAGGCAGGCCGCGTGAGCCGCCATTGGTCGTTGGTCCTTTCGGCGCGAATCACGGTCCTGTTCGAGCGAATTATCTCCACACTGGTGACCTTGTCAGGTTCAAGGCCGGGAAACAGGCTTTTCGCCGGGTCTGTCCCGGAACCCGGGGCCTGGCCGGGATACTCGAAGAAAAAAATGTAGGCAAACAGGCCAAGCGCCAGCGAGAACAAGCCGAGGGTGCCTTTGGAATTCATGCGGGCGATTCAGAACATCGCATCACTTCCGGCGCCGCGCCCAGACCAGCAGTCCCAGTAACAACACGGAACCCGGCAGGCCGCCCAACAAGACCCAGCGCGCCGCCATCAATTGCGATTGGGTCAAAAGAATCCGGTACTCGCGCACCGGACGGGGTCCGATGGCCAGGAGCTGGGAACGGTCCAGCAGCCAGTTGACTGCCAGACTGGCAAAATCACGGTTCGCGCCATGCTCGATGTTGGCGTTGCCCAGGAAGAAGGAGTCGCCCGTGACGACGATGCGCGTGGAGCCGCGGTCCGGATTGACGCCGGGGATCGCCCCCTTTTCAACCGCTACCATGAGCGGGATCGTGCCGTTGGTCTCGGTCTGGCCGCCGCGCTTGAGAACCTGGCCCGCCTCCGACGTAAAGGCCAGTTCCACGACCTTGGCGGTGTCCGTCGGCCGGGCCGAGCTCGGCAGCGGGCGGATGGAGCGGGGCACCACCACGGCCAGTTGTGAATTCATCAACGGCCTGACGATGGGATGCTGCCCGTAATGATTGATCAGGACCAGTTGGGTCGGTTGGCCTTTGGCCTGAGACCTGTCGATCACGAGATTGTCCCCCACTTCAACACCCCATTTGGCCAGCACCTGTTCGAGGCCGCTCTTTCGGGCGTCGGCCAGGCTGCTCGTAAACAGGAAGAACGCGCGGCCGCCGCGACCGAGATAGCTCTCCACCTGTTCAAGTTCGTCCGGCGTCAGCGGGTGGCGGACACCCGCGACGATGAGCAACTGGCAATCCGCCGGCACGTCGTTGGTCTGCAGCGAGAGTTGCTCCACCAGAATATTCCTCTCCTCCAGCAGGCGCGCAAAGTTGAGGTAACCGGTCAGGTCGTCCTCGCCGGCCGGATTGTGCTCGCCATGCCCCTGCAGAAAGTACGCTTTGAAGGGTTTCGGATCGGTGATCCCGACGATTGCAGACGTAAACAATTGCTCGCCTTTGAACGCCGTGCGCTTGAGCTCCAAACCCATCGGACCTTGCGACACGTCGCCGTATTCGGAAAGCATCTTGTCATAGACGATCATGAATTTGCCGTTCGAGTCGAAGATGATCAGGTCGTTGTCGGCCAGCTTGTATTGCTCCTTGATCAGGCGGGCACGGTGCGCCGACCGGACGGAATCGACATATTCCACGTCCAGCTTCGGGCAGGCCAATTGATACTCGTGGATCAATCCCCTGACCGAAAGGTAAAGGGAATCGTGCGGGTCGGGATCGAAAAAGACGATGACTTTCACGTTGTTGGTGAGTGCCTCCAGCATTTTGAGCGTGATAGGCGAAAGCTGGTAACGCGTGTCCGAGGTCCATTGAAAGCGTTTGAAGTGCCGGCTCGCCAGGTAGTTGATCATCGCTGCGACCGCCAGCATTATCGCGCACGACACGAGCACGTTGAGCAGAATCCCCCAGCGGCGTCCCCGGGAAAAACTGGCGTGATGGGCGGCTGTCGGCATGCTACTTCCAACGGCGGCTTTCCACCACCTTCAGGGTCAGGAACAGAAAAAAAGCGGTCAGACTCAGGTAGAAAACCACGTGACGGGTATCGATGAACCCGCGCGCGAAGTCCTCCATGTGCGCGCTCAGTGAAATGTAGGCAAACGCCTGGGCCACCCAGTCGGACGGCGGCGCCGGCATGAGCTGCCGGAGGCTCAGGAGAAACAGCCCCAGCCCGAGCACGAAACTGTTCATCGCTGCAATAATCTGGCTCCGCGTCAGCGCCGACGCAAAACAACCCAGCGACATGTAGAGCGATCCGATGAGAACGATGCCCAGAAATGCGCCCCCGGTCGTTGACAGATCGAAAATCGTCGGTTCCCGGGCGAAATACCGTACCACGGCGATGCAGGCCAGCAGCGGCAGCCACGTCAGGATGTAGAACAGGAGCGTGCCGGTGAACTTCGCCAGCACCACCTGCCAATCACCAACCGGCGTCGTCATCAGGGTTTCGTAAGTGCCGGACATTTTTTCGAAGGCGAACGAGCGCATCGTGATGACCGGCGCCGTGAGCAGCAGGATGAGCCAGAAGTAGAACGTGCTGAAAAACATCTCCGTCAACGGGGCGTCGCTCGCGCCGCCATTGAGCTTGTAGATCATGTCGTAAAAGCTGAACCCGAGCAGCAGCAGCACCGACGCGATGATCGCGTAGCCGGTCATCGATACGAAGAAGGTGCCCAGCTCCCTCCGGACCAGTGTAAAGTAGGCCTGCATCAGCTCCCTTCCTCCTCGCGATCAGGCCGCGTCACGTGGACGAAGATGTCCTCCAGCGAATGCTGGGTGCGGCTCAACTCGCGCAGCGTCCACCCCCGCAGGCGCACCTGCTCGAACACCAGCGGTCTCAGATCCAGCCCCGCCCGCGGTGTCAACGAGCAGCGATAGTATTCCCCTTCCGCAGGCGCGATGTTGAAATACTCGATCTCGCCGGTTTGCTCCCAGCAGGCGCGCAATTCGGCCGCCGGCGCGGCGATCTCCGCCACCACCTGGCTGCCGTTGCTCATGATGTTCTGCAGATGCGCCGTCTTGTCATCGGCCAGGATTCTTCCCTGGTTCAGGATCAGCACGCGATTACAGGTCATCTCGACTTCCGAAAGGATATGGGTCGAGAGCAGCACCGTGCGGTGGCGTGCCAGGTCCTTGATGAGCTGGCGCACGGAACGGACCTGGTGCGGGTCCAGGCCGATCGTCGGTTCATCCAGAATGATCAATTCGGGCTCATGCACCAGGGCATCCGCCAGCCCCACGCGCTGGCGGTAACCTTTGGAAAGGTGGCCGATGATTTTGCGGCTCACGTCAGTCAGGCCCGTCTGCTGCATGACCAGGTTCACTCGCAGGCGGCTGCGGCGGAATCCGAGCCCCTTGAGGCGCGCCCGGAATTTGAGATATTCGCGCACCCGCATGTCCAGGTGCAACGGGTTGCTTTCCGGCATGTAGCCGATGCGTTGCCGCACTTCGTCGGCTTCGGTGAACACGTCAAAACCCGCCACGCGGGCCGTCCCCGAAGTCGCTGGCATGTAACAGCCGAGAATCCGCATCGTAGTGGATTTGCCAGCGCCGTTCGGGCCGAGAAAACCCACGATCTCACCGCGGCCCACAGAGAACGTCAGGTCGTCCACCGCCGTGTTCCCGGCGTAGCGCTTGGTCAAATTCCTGACCTCGATGATCGGATCGTCGCTCATGGGTAACGGCAAGTCTATGCCGGGCTGATGCGCGGGGCCACGAAAAAGTCGGATCAACGAACACGCACACTCGCGTGCCCCCGGCTCATCCGCGCAAAGGCGCCGCGTTGCTGCCGGACTTGCACGGCCAGATCCACGTGCTCGCCCTCCTTCTTCGTCGCCACCGCGCTGGCAGCGGAGAACAGGTCCGGCGTGCTTTGGCCGTCGATACTGGCGATAAGATAGCCGGGTCGTACGTCCGCGCGCGCCGCCGGCCCGTCGCGGTCAACGTCGCCGACGAGCAGTCCCGACCGCGCCGGATAACCGAACTTGTCCACCAGTTCGCGTGTCAGTTCCTGCACTGACACCCCCAGCTTCCGGCGGATCAATTCGGCCAGCGGAACCATCCGCGCCGTCGCGGTGCGCCGCTCCCCGTCGCGCGTCACCACCAAGGTCGCCTCTCGTTCCGGGCTGGCGCTCAACAACTCGGTGAACTGGAGGAAGTCCTTTGGGACACGGCCATTGATTTGAACGATCTCATCGCCTGCGTTCAATCCCGCCGCCGCCGCCGGGCTGCCGGCTTCGACCGCCGTCACCGTCAACGGATACGGCCCGGACTTGACGCGCACGCCCAACCAGAGCGACTTCATCCTTTCGGGAGTGAAAATTTCCGACAGGGCTTCGGTCACCTGTTTGACGGGGACCGCGAACCCGATGCCTTGCCCCTGTCGATAGACCGCCACGTTGAGGCCGATGAGTTCGCCCTTCAAATTGACGAGCGGTCCGCCGCTGTTGCCGAAATTGATCGGGGCGTCGATCTGGAGCCAGTCGGCGACATCGAGCGGCTCGTCGTCCTTCGGGGCGCGTCGATTTTTCGAACTCAGGACGCCTCGGCTGATCGAGCCGCCGAGACCGAATGGATTGCCCAGGGCGATCACCGTTTCGCCGAGCAGGAGGTCGTCGTTCCGCGCGAACTTCACCGCCTTGAACTTCTCGCCGGGTTTCGCCATCAGTTTGAGCAGAGCCACGTCGCTTCGAGGTGTGCCGACAAAGGACTCCGCCTCGAACTCCCGTCCGTCGGCGAGCTTTACCCAGACACGGCTCGCGCGTTGTACCACGTGCAGGCAGGTGAGCACGTAACCGGTCTCGTCGATGATGACGCCGGAGCCAAGGTTGTAGCGCGCCTCCGGCGGGCGACTGCGATAATACGGTCCCCAGAACTCGCGAAACATCTGTTCGAACGCGTCCGAGTATTCCACGATTTCCTCCGTCCCGATGTTCACTACGCTCGGCATCACATGCTCGACGGCTTCCACCGTCGCGTCACGCCGCACGTCGTTCTCGGCGCGCGACGATTCCAGGGGAAGCATCGATGCCAGCGCGACGAGCAGCGTTTGCGGCAGAAGCTGGCAACGCGGAAAGAGGGTCCGGCCTTTGACCAAATGCATATTCAACACGACAAACCGGCTGTGGGTTCGTTCAATCATGCGCGGCGCGTCACCGGTTTTTCGCAGCGGTATGCGCGCTTGACTTTGCAAAAGCGCGCCCCGAAAAGCAATGGCAAGGTGACCGGTATCCCGGACAATCTGTACGCCCGGTGGCGCGCTCGCAGTCCAGCCGCAGCGGATGTGCTCCGCGAAGTGCGTGAGGCCGTCCCTTCAGAACGCCTGCTCCAGCAAGTCTGGCAGCACCAGCGGTTGCTGCGCGACCAACTGAGAACCTTGGACGGGAAACAGATCCGGGTTCTTCATCCGGGATTCTGGAATCACGAGGCCGGTCCTGATTTCCGCCAGGCCATTGTGCAAATCGTTCCCGACCCGCCGCGCAGCGGCGATGTCGAAATCGATCTGCATCCCGGTGGCTGGCACGGCCACGGCCACGACCGTAATCCGTCCTATCAAAACGTCATTCTCCACGTTGTGTGGGACGGCGCCCGGGACATCGCGGGCGCCATACCGACGTTGGCGCTAAAATCGCGCCTGGATGCGCCGCTGAACGAATTGAGGCAATGGCTCGGCGACGGAGCGCGTGTCCCTGGCAGCCTCCGCGGGCAGTGCTCCGCGCCGCTCCGCGGTTTGCCGGAAGAGGTCGTGCGTGAGTTGCTGCGCCAGGCGGCAGCAATCCGGCTCCGACGCAAGGCAGACGCATTCGCGGCCCGCGCGCGGCAGTGCGGGTGGGAGCAATCGCTCTGGGAAGGGCTGTTTGCCGCGCTCGGTTACAAGCAGAACATCTGGCCGATGCGCCATCTCGCGGAATTGCTGCCCCGGCTCGTCGCCATCGAATCGAAGAAAGGCGCCTTCGCGTTCCAAGCCCGGCTCCTTGGCGTCAGCGGCCTTCTCCCGACCGAACCGACACGGGCTCAGGTCGGGGCGGACAGTTATCTGCGCCGGATCTGGGATCAGTGGTGGCGGGAGCGCGACGAACTGGCGGAGTTCATTCTCCCGCGCGAGCTTTGGCATTTTAACGGATTGCGCCCCGCCAATCATCCGCAACGACGCCTGGCGCTTGTCGCCCATTGGCTGTGCGCCGGTGACCTGCCGGACAGACTGGAACGATGGTTCATCGCAAAGGTGCCGGACGCTAAGCTGACTTCCTCGCTCCTGAAAATCCTGCAGGTCGAACGCGATGATTTCTGGTCGTGGCACTGGACGCTGCGTTCGGCCCGCAGGCCGGAACCACAGCCACTGCTCGGCTCACAGCGCGCCACCGATCTGGCGGTGAACGTCATCCTCCCCTGGTTCTGGATGCGCGCTGTCGCCGGAAAAAGCGACGCCATGCGGCAGACGGCCGAACATCGCTACATCGCCTGGCCGAGAGGGGAAGACAACGCCGTGCTTCGCCTCGCGCGCCAGCGCTTGCTCGGCGGCGCGCAGGCCCGCTCGCTGCACACCGCGGCAATGCAGCAGGGACTCCTGCAAATCGTCCGCGATTTCTGCGAACACTCCAACGCCCTCTGCGACAACTGTCCTTTTCCCGGCCTGGTGCGGGGATTCGCGGCAACGGCTCATTGACGCTGGAAGATGGATCCCGGTCATTCCCCGCCGGGTCGGCCACGATCATCGGGTATCGGCCGCGTTCGGATCGCGGTGGACGTGGATCATCGCGGCCTTGTCCGTCTCCTCTACAGATGCGGAGGGTGGCGTTCTCCGCGTCGTGATGATGACGACGCCGAACACGATCACGGCCGCGGCCCACACCATGCGCGCGGTCAGCGTTTCGCCGCCGATGGCCCAGCCCAGGAAGACGGCAATGATCGGATTCACATAGGCATACGTCGAGATGCGGGCGGGAGTGCTTACCTTCAGCAACCAACTGAACGCCGTGAAGCCCACCAGCGAACCGATGACTGTCAGATAGGCGAATGCCCACGTCGACCGGGTCGAGACACGCGACCAGTCGAATCGTGCGGTCTCGCCCCAGAGGATGCCGGTGATCAACAGAACGCCGCCGCCGGCGAGCATCTGCATGGCCCCGGCCATGAGTGGCGATTCGGGCTTGGGCGTGTAGCGCGCGTAGAGCGACCCCGAGGCCCAGGCGACACTGGCGAACATCAGTGCTGCCACACCGGCAGGATCGATTGCGGCCTGGCGAAAGACTTCCGGCCCGCCAACCAGCAACCCCACCCCTGCGAAGCCGACAACGATTCCGATCACGGTCTGGACCGACGGCCGTGTGCCTCGCGGCCGCAGCCAATCCAGCAGTGCAAACCATACCGGCGTCACGGCGATGAGCAACGCCGTGAGGCCGGAAGGGACCTTCTGCTCGGCCCAATTGACGCCGCCGTTTCCGAAACCGAGGAGCAACACGCCCACGACAGCCGCGTTGCGCCAATGAAAGCCAGCAGAGTTTGGAACGCCTTTCAGCCGGAGCCAGGCGTAGAGGATACCGCCGGCCAACAGAAAGCGGGCGCCTCCGAGCAGGAACGGCGGGATCGTTTCGACGGCGAAGCGGATGCCGAGATACGTTGAACCCCAGATGAGATAGATGGCCGCGAATGCCGCGAGCACGAGGCCGCGGGGCGCCGCCCTGTGTTCTTCGGTTTCTTCACTCATGATGTTTCCTTTGGTCGCGCTGGTTCGGATTTGGAACCGCCGGCGAAAGCGGAGGTGGGAAACAAAAAACCCACCGCCATTTCAGCGGTGGGTCTCAAAAACTCGACGATGTTTACGTGGTCCTCGATGCCCAACCGCCGTCCGCGCGCATAATCAGGCGCGGGCACTTAACGGCCGCGTGCAAAACGCGCTTGCCCGCGTTTGCCAGTTTCTTCTCTTGAGCATTCGATTCCATAACGGCTGCGCGCATACCTACAGGCAATCGCAGAGACTGTCAAAGCGCATTTGTGCTCATCGACCGGCGCCTCGATGGGTCAATGGGCCGGCAAAAGGTGCGGGAAGAACCGCGCGAACAGGTACAGCATCGCGAACGTGGTCGCATCAAAAAAACCGTGCGCCAGTACGGCGTCCCAGATCGATCGGTGCAGCACGATGATTCCACCCAGTCCGATTCCCAGCAGCGTCGTGATGGCAACACCACTCCAACCCTGCGGCAGATGCCCCAGGCCGAACGCGACCGCGATGATGGTCACGGCCACCAGACCACCCCTCTTGCTTTGAAAATGTTTCGGAAACAGCGCTTGCAGTCCGGCAAGCATTCCGGCCCGCCACAGTTCTTCGCGGAGCCCGGCCACGACGAAGCTGACGAACGTCAGCATGAGACAGAAATACAGTGGGTCTTGGGTCAGCGCCTTGGCATCCACCACCGCCTCAACTCGCGGTATGGCCCGTTTGAGGTCCGCCTCCTCCACCCCTAAAAGCGCGCGGGCGATCAGGATGGCGGCAGCCGCCGCGATGCCGATGAAGATACGGAGGGCAATCGAATAGCCAAACCCGCGGAGCAACGGCCAGAAACCGCCGCGCCATCTGAGATAAAGTCGTTCCGCGGAGGCCCGCGACGCCAGCCAGGCCAGCCCGAACACGAGACCGAATATTGCCAGTTCCACGACGCCGAGGAGAATGACACCTCCGGCCGTTCGTGGCAGAATCGGCTCCGAACTGTCTGCGGACCGGGAGGAAATCAATCCCACCGATAGTGGATAAGCGGTCAGAAGCAGCAAAAAAATCCACCAGCGCGATCTTGGAATCGAATGAGCTTCCGGTGGCGACGGTTCAGGAGGGGCGGGGTGAGTCGAAAATTCCATCGTGCCGTTTCAGCGCACGCCGTTCCGGAACGGCGACCGCGGAACCTGCTTCAACAGCGCCCTCGCCTGCTCAAACGTCGTTACGGATTTCTTCAGTTCGATCAACACCCATTGCTCGGGGAATGTGTAGGTTTCGCCGGGTTTGAGTTTGACTTCGGGACTGAGCGGTTCGAGTTCGGCGACACTTTGGTCGAAGTAAAGTTCAACGGAATTGCCACCGTCCGTGTAATTCCCCTTGGAGAAATAAGGAAAGTATTTTACGAACAACAACCGTCCCCGCACGTAGCCTATCCAGCCGGCGTCGCTGTCAGCCCCTACCTTCGTCGCGGAGCCGGTCGTCTTCGCGATCAGCACGCCGTCCATTAACCGGACGTTGAGCGAGTTCGGGGTTTTGCCGTCGTAAACGTAGCGATCGTCAATCTTGTTTCGGATGCTCCACCGGGCTGGGAAGCGACTCTTCTTATTGAGTGGAAAGAAGGCGAAGCCGCCGCCTTTGCAGAGCGTGCGGTCCCAGAGGCAATACGAGACGTCCTTGTCTGATACGTTCTTCATCCATTGGGTGATGCCAAGGCGGCCGGTCTCGGGGTCGATGACGATCTCCTTTCCCATTTGAATCCCCAGCATCGTGTCCGGCTCGCTGGTGACGGTGGCGGTGTAGTCTTTCTTTGCGACACCAATGGCTGGGCCGGCCCAAAGCGCCGGGTGGTCAGGGATACCGCGGAGTTCGGGGCCCACGTCGCATTGATAGCCGCCCACCCAAAACCAGTCCTTCGTATTCGCAAGCGTTTTTCCTTCGCTGCCGGGGTTTTCAAAAATGATGTTCTCGTAATTAAAGCCATAATGGACGATCCGGCCGCCAACGGCCGGCGCAACAATCGCCCGGACTCC